>Ga0181559_10001012_pt1 | contig 27198 bp, 19 predicted proteins | sample 011ome_21_FD_133752 | JGI IMG/M metagenome (GOLD analysis project Ga0181559, IMG submission 133752) | Coastal salt marsh microbial communities from the Groves Creek Marsh, Skidaway Island, Georgia - 011508AT metaG (megahit assembly) | ecosystem: Environmental > Aquatic > Marine > Intertidal...
CCACTTCACGTCGTACGACGTGATCTGCACGCTCTTGCTGATGTGCTCCAGGATCTGGGGGCCCACGGAGACGTCCATGGCGCGCGTCAAACGGGGCGCACGAGGGGCGACCGGGGGCCTGACAAGCGAGTCGGCGCGCGTGTCCGACGGAAACGCGCGCGCGCGGCCCCGTCAGACCCTCGCGGACGCTCGAGACGCGTGTCGACCCGCGTTGACCGCCCGATCGAATGGGTCGCTCGTGAAAACAGAAAGTCGCTTTCTCAAAAGCGAACGCGAATATAATGAACAAGTCAGCCGGCGACTGTGAGTTGTGTGATCACGAGAAATGAGTCTCAACTTTCACCTCGCGTCATCATCACTCTCGCTTCGGACCGCCGTCCTTTTCTGGTGTCTCCAGCCCCAACCCGAACGAGGTGGCTTCTTCGCGAAGCTTCTGCAGCATCTGCCTCTGCTCCTCGGTCATGGCCTCGACCACCTCGGGCGCGAGCTCGCCGGAGAGGTTCGGCATCGCGCCGGCGTCGGCGCCTCGCGGATCGATCGCGCCCAGGTACTTGGACCACTCGCTGCCAAACTCCAGCCACTGCTCACGCGTGGTCTTCGCCTCGAGGTGCCTGCGGAACTCCTCGCGCGCGTACCCGTCCCCGAGCACGCGCATGGGCGCCGGCAAACGCACGCGGTGCGCGCGCAGGATCTGCCGGTAAAGCGTCAGGACCCGCTTCAAGCCGGCGGCGGCGTTTGTCGTCGACGCCATCGTCGATTTTTCGTTCCACGTCGCGACGAGGTCCGTCGCGCGTCGCGTCGCGCCCGCGCCTACGCGCGTCTCGCCTCCTACGGACACGCGCGCGCGCTCGCCGACGCGTGTGGTCGCCGACGTTCGCCTTCGCGTTCGCGACGCTGTTGCGAGCGAACAAGGAGGCTCTTGTCGCTTCGCGCGTCGAGTCGAGTCGCGATCGATCGGCGGTCCGTGTCTGTCTATGTGTCTATTTCGCGTCGCGTCGATTTAGGGTTGGCTTCGCACGAAGAAGGCGACGCGTTCGATTTTCGTCCTCGTCGCCCCCCGGTGTCGCGGTCGGAAGCGCGCGCCCCGTCCCCGGCCTCGAAGGTCCCTTCGGTTCACTTCGCTGACGTCACTCACTTGGCCGGCTCGGAGGAAGTCGCGCCGCCGCCGGAGTTGAGCACAGAGAGCTGTTCCTGCTCCAGCGCCATCATCTGTTCCTCCCTGTGCAGCTGGATGATGAGCGGCACGACCAGCAGCAGGAAGCTCGTGCCGAAGGTCCACGCCGCCTTGCCGGTGTGCCACGAGAGCTTCTTCGCCACGCGCGCGGTGTCCGCGGCGCTGAACGAGAAAGGCTTGTCCGAGGCAGCCTCGGCCGCGGGGGTGATCTCCATGAAACGCGCGAAAGCGATCGCGCGGGAAGGTGTGAAGAGGCGCCCCGCCCCGTCTTGACTCTCGATCACGCCTGCGCGCGTGCGCGTCGAAAAAATCGCGCGCGTGACGCGAGTCTGACCTGTCTCCCGGTGGAATTTGCGGAGAGGCGAGAAACACTCTGAAAAACCCTCCTTCTCGTTGGAGACTTTTCCGGAAACGCCATCGGGTTCGCCTACGGCGTTCGCACCGTATACCAGCTCGCGCGTCCGTGTCCGCACGTTCGTCGCCACACCGCGCGTCGCAGAGAAGCTCTTCTCTCGTCAGACCTTCGCCGAACGTCGCGCGCTCGTCGGTCGTTAACGACCGCCTCCTCGCTTTCGAGGAAAAAGTGCTCTCGCGGAACGGGACTGCTGCGCATCGAAAGCGCTAGCTCGTTCTCCGGCACTCACGCGACTCGGGGCTGTGTATGCGCTGAGGTCCTACCAGCCTACCACGGCTAAGTAACGTCTAGGGCACCAGACGCTCCCCGAACGCTCCATTCGAACCGAGAGCCATGGCTTTCTCCGGCGCGAACATGTTCGCTCTCCTCGACGACGAGGATGGGCCCAAGCCCGTCGCTCGCGCCCCCGCGCAGGCCGCGGCTAAGCCCGCGGCGGCCAAGCCCGCCAGGCAGGCGGACAAGTCCGGTGCGTGCTCGACACCTTTCCCGCATCGACGCGATCGACCCCGATCGATTCTCTCGCTCGTGCCGCTCGCGGCGACCCGGACCCGACGCCCAATGCGAGACGAACGAAATGCCGGTACACGCGAAGCACGACGGATAACATCGGATCCGCGCTGATCACCCAAACCCTGGTTGTGCCTCCGTCCGTCTCTGACCCACCATGTCTCCCCTGTGGATCGTATTCAGGCCCCGCCGGCGGTGCTAAGCGCACCGGCGGTGCCCGCGCGCCCCGCGCGCCTCGCGAGTTCGAGGGCGAGGTCGTCGGCACCGAGGGCGGCCGCTCCCGTCCCCGCAACTCCGATCGCCGCAAGCCCCGCGAAGGCGAAGGTCGCCCGCGCGACCGCGCGGACCGCTCCGGCAGAGGGTGCGTTTCCCGCCGTCTCCCACCGTATCGCGCGTCCGAACCGAAATGCGCCGCGCCCGCCGATGCGACACACGACGTCCCGAGGCGGCGCGCGCGTCCGTCCCGCGCCGCGCCGCTCGGGCGCGGCGCCGCGGCGCGTCGCCGGCGCGCGTCTCCGCCGTTTCACTCTCGGAAAACACGCGTTTTCTTTTACTCGTGGCGTTCGCGGCGCGAGAGACGCGTCGCGAGAGACGCGCGGAGTCTGACCGCAGCCATCGTCCCTCTTTTCCCTCATCGCGTCGTGTCGCTCGACCTCCAGCCACGAGGGTCCCCACCGCGGCGGCGCCGGCAAGGGCGGCTGGGGCAAGCCCGGCGACGAGGCGAAGGCGACGGCGGAGGGCGGCGACGCCGACGCCGACGCGCCCGAGCCCGAGCCCGAGGAGCCCGTCAACGAGGTGTCCATCGACGACTACGAGAAGGCCAAGGCTGAGAAGAAGGCGGCGATCGCGGCGATGATGAGGAAGGGCGACGCCCCCGCCAACGTCGTGGACGAATCCGCGTTCGCGTCCATGAAGCTCGGCGGCGATGCCGCGCCCGAGAACCAGTTTGGCCTCGCCAACGCCGGCGGCGCCAAGGCGAAGCGCGAGCGCGAGCGCAAGGAGAAGGAGAAGAAGATCGTCGCCACCGGGTTCAAGACCGCGCCCGCCGTCGCGGACGACCGCGACGACCGCGGCGGACGCGGCGGACGCGGCGGACGCGGCGGACGCGGCGACCGCGACGGCGGACGCGGCGGACGCGGCGGCCGCGGCGGACGCGGCGACGCGCCGGCGCGCCCCGCCGGGGGCGGCCGCGGCGGCGCCGGCTTCTCTGCGAAGATCGACGACGCCGCCGCGTTCCCCACCCTCGGCGCGTGAATGCGCTTCGCGTCGACCGAGGGTGAGGGTCGGACAGAGGCGCTAAAAGCGAGGCGATACGTGGTTCGGAACCCTAAATCCCTCATCACGCCTTTGTCCGACCGCCTCTCGAGTACCGCCGCGTGACGCGAGCCGTCGCGACGCGTCTCGACGTTTGCGCGCGTCGAGCGCGTCAAGGCTCGCCGAGTCGGCGACGAAAACCGCGCGGCGTTCAGTCGAGACGATTCTCGACTGAACGCCGCGGGTTTCACCAAACAAACGCGCTGTTGACAAGCCGGTGCACCGCACGGGTGCGTCGAAGCATCGGCCGGGCACGATCGTTTTTGACGTCGTGGCCGGCCGCGTAGGGAACCAACCGCGGGGAGAGCGTCGCTATGGACGCGGTGTCCACTTTTTTAGAGCGAAAGCGTGAAGCGCGCGACAGTTTTTATAACACAAGCAGTCTGGCGTCGGTGAGGGGCTCACAGCGTCGGCAATTTACGGGGTCGGCGCTCGAGGCGGCGAAATCTCGCTCAACTCGCTTTTTGAACTCGGCGGATGGATGCCCTGACGAACCCGGGGGGCGTTCGGGGCGGCACACCTGCGCGCGGCGGCGATACGTATGCGCTCGCGCCGTTGAGTGATGTACCTGTGCACGAGGTCACACGTCGGCGAGAGGAGTTTCGCGACACCGAGCACCTCGGGCGGGGACCGACGGGGCGCGGGGGCCGAGGGCCGGAAAGCCTTTTTCGCCGGGAGACGCACGGGACTCGGCTCGATGTCGCTTCGAGGCGCGACGCGCGCGCGCGCGCTCGTGCGCGCCGCGCGCGTCGCGCTGGATCCCCGCGCGGGTTCGGCGTCGGCTGATGCCGCGTCGTGCGGCGCCGCGCGCCGAGGCACGCGCGGCGCGCTCGGCCTCGCGGCGCCGTCGCCCGCGTCGGCCACCGCCGCCTCGTTCGGCCGCGCGCGGTGGTTCCGCGGCGACGCGCTCGCGTCGCGCGGCGCCATCGCGGTCGGGGACGAGGACGCGTCCACCTCCTCCGCGGACGCGGACATCGAGTCCGCGAAGCGCGCGGCGAAGGCTGCGGCGGCGGTCGCGACCGGCTCCGCGGAGACGTACGGCGCCGGCTCCATCCAGGTGCTCAAGGGCCTCGAGCCGGTGCGCAAGCGCCCCGGGATGTACATCGGCAACACGAGCACCAAGGGGCTGCACCACATGGTTTGGGAGGTGCTGGACAACGGCGTGGACGAGGTGCAGGCCGGGCACGCCTCCGTGATCACGGTCACGCTCGAGGCTTCTGGGTTCGTCTCCGTCGAGGACGACGGGCGCGGGATCCCCACGGACGTGCACCCCGCCACCGGCGTCTCGTCTCTCGAGACGGTGCTCACCGTGCTGCACGCCGGCGGCAAGTTCGGCGGCGACGAGAGCGGGTACCACGTCTCCGGGGGCCTGCACGGCGTGGGCATCTCCGTCGTGAACGCACTCAGCGAGAGCACGGAGGTGACGGTGTGGCGCGGCGACGCGGAGTACTCGCAGGCTTTCTCGCGCGGCGCCGCGATCGGAACCATGTCTCAAACGGCTCAGCCGCAAACCTCCGCGCGCAAAAAAGGGACGCGCGTGCGCTTCAAGCCCGACGCGGACATCTTCGTGGAGAAACGCGAGTTCGACCCGAACGTCATCCTGAGCCGCATGAAGGAGCTGGCGTTCCTGAACAGCACCGCCACGTTTAAGTTCCGGTACTGCGCGGCGTCCGCGAAGAAGCTCAAGACGCGCAAAACGAAGAAGGGCGGCGACGACGACGACGCCGCGCGCGCCGCCGACGTCGCGCGCGTCGCGACGGAGGACGGCGTCGAGTACTTCGAAGAGACGCTGAGTTACCCCGGCGGGTTGAAGGACTACGTGGTGGATCTGAACGCGGGCTCGGAGGCGCTTCACGACCCGATCACGTTCCGCGCGGAGGTGGACGGCGTGCAGGTGGAGGGCGCGCTGCAGTGGACCAAGGAGGCGTACACGGACACGCTCCTCGGGTACGCCAACTCGATCAAAACCTCCGACGGCGGGACGCACCTGGACGGGCTGAAGGTTTCGCTGACGCGCGCGGTGAACACGCAGGCGCGCAAGGCGAAGCTCCTGAAGGACCAAGACGCCAACCTCGGCGGTGACCACATCCGCGAGGGCCTGAGCGCGGTGCTGGCGGTGTGGGTCCCGCAGCCCGAGTTCGAGGGGCAGACCAAGACGCGGCTGGGCAACCCGGAGGTGCGGCGCGTGGTGGAGGCCGTGATCGGCGAGCAGATCAGCGAGCACCTCGAGTTTTACCCGAGCGTGCTCGCCTCGATCTTCCAGAAGGCGTCCTCGGCGCAGAAGGCCGCGGAGGCGGCGAAGCGCGCGCGCGAGCTCGTGCGGCGCAAGTCCGTGCTGCGCAGCGGCTCTCTGCCCGGGAAGCTCTCGGACTGCTCGTCCAGCGACCCGGCGACGACGGAGATTTTCCTCGTCGAGGGCGACAGCGCTGGCGGGAGCGCCAAGCAGGGCCGCAACCGCCAGTTCCAGGCGGTGCTTCCCCTGCGCGGCAAGATCCTGAACGTCGAGCGCAAGGACGAGGCGTCGATGTACAAGAACACGGAGATCTCCTCGATGGTCACCGCGCTCGGCCTCGGCTTGAAAGGGGACGAGTTCGACGAGTCCGCGCTGCGGTACTCGAAGATCGTCATCCTAACCGACGCCGACGTGGACGGCGCGCACATCCGCACGCTGCTCTTGACGTTTCTGTTCCGGTACCAGCGCGCGCTGTTCGAGTCCGGGAAGGTGTTCGTGGCGGTGCCGCCGCTGTACAAGGTGGAGGCCAAGGGGAGCAAGAAGCCCACGTACTGCTACGACGAGGCGCAGCTGCAGCAGCACCTCGCGCGCCTGCCCGAGGGTGCGGCGAAGACCATCCAGCGCTTCAAAGGCCTCGGCGAGATGATGCCCGAGCAGCTGTGGCACACCACGCTCAACCCGGAGACGCGCCTACTGAAGCGCCTGACCGTGAACGACGCCGCGCTCGCGAACCAGACGTTCCAGCTGCTCATGAGCGACAAGGTGGCGCCGAGGAGGGAGTTCATCGAGACGGAGGGGCCGAAGCTCCAGGACATCGACGTGTGATGCGCGGAAGCGCCCTTTTCGTTTTCGTTCGTAACGCACGACGTGTGTAATACTTTCTACTTTTTTGAATCAAACGCCTTCGTTCGCCTCGCCGCGTCTCCGTTCGAAGGCGCGCGCGAGTTCCGGGACCCCCGCGGGCGCGCTCTTCGCGGCCAGAGTCTTCCCTTCGTCGGCATCGCGCAGGCTCGACTCGCAAAAGACGCGCACGGGCTCGAGCGCGCGCGCGATGGACTCGGAGAGGCCCTCGACGCGAGGAAGACTCGAAAAGGTCTCCGGGACGACGGCACGCTCTCCGCGCTCTTCGTATGTGTCGACGTCCGCGCCGCCCGACTCGGTCGCGTCTCGCCCTCGCGCATCTTCCTCACCCGCCTCCGCCGCGACGGCGTCGAGCGCGTCCAGACGCTGCTGAAGCGCGGCGACGCCGGCGCCCACACGCGCGGTCTGGAGCCGCCGTGCGCGAAGACGCTCGCGCGCGTCCAAAGCCTCCTCGAGCGCGGAGGAGGTGCTGTCGAGCTCGGCGCGCATAGCCTCGAGGGACGCGACGTCGGCCGCGGACGCGATGGAGGCGAACGGGGCGTCGCGGGGGCGCCCGACAGGGACGACGCGCACGTGTCGTGTCTCCTTCTCCAGCGCGTCCCGGGGACCGTCGGTGCTCGCGGCGGCGCGAGGCGCTCGCGCGACACGCGCGACCCGCCCACCTCGGAAGAGTGAACCGAAGCAACCCGACCGCTTCCGCTCCGTCACAACGCACACCGAATACTCGTACGCGGGGTCGCCGTCGAGGTCGCACTCGACGCGGACGCCCGCCTCGGCGAACGCTTCCTGCGGCGTGCGGTGCCAAGGCATGTCCGCGTGATGGGGCGCGTCGAGACTGCGCGCCACGCATCCCCCGCGCGCTCGACGCGTCGGAAGTTCTCGTGCGAGAGAACCTCGGTGCGAAACTTCACCTCGGAAAACGGTCGATCGGTTTCGCGCCGCTTTGCGCGTCGGAGCAGCGGGCGAGCGAGGCGATGAGAGTCTACGCGTGATGAGAACCGACGAAAGAAACGACGTGCCATACGGCGTAGTGAAGAGTCGCGGCGTGCTCCGCGCGTGACGTTCATTACACGACGTGTCCGCTAAATCGATCGCGTCGTTCCTTCAATCGTCGCGCCGCGTCGTCTCGCCGCGAGAAAAAACCCCCTTCGTCCCTCGGGCTTTGGCCGCGTCGTCGACACCGCGACGGCGCGCATCCGAGAAACCCCAAACCTTCGAACCTTTTGTTTAGTTCATGCGGCGCACGAGCGCGTTGATCTTGTCCTCGCGGTTACCAGCCTCGCCACCCTCGATGTAATGCAGGCGCTTCTTGGTCATGCCGCCGAGAGGCGCGCTGAGCTTGAAGGGCCAGAGGAAGTTGGAGACGGCGGTGAAGTGCGGGCCCACGGTGTAGATCTCGTGGATGATGTCCTCGATGCAGATGATCGCGCCGCCAGTCTTCTCGCCGAGGGTCTGCTCGATGAGCGAGTTGTCGGTGAGAGGGATGCGCTGCTTGTTCACCTTGCCGTACCCGCGCTTGTACACCAGCTCGCGAACCGTCTTCAGGTTGGGGTAGCCGAACATGATGTACGGCTCAACCTTGCGGAGCATGTTGATCGTCGCCTTGTTCACGCGGAGGAAGATGCCGTTGTGAATCTGGCGGAGACGCATGAGCTGAAGAATCTTGCGCGTCTTGGGGTGCAGGTCGTTGAGACCGCGGAGACGCATCACGAACATGAGCTTCGCCTCGGGCTCGACGTAGAAGCCGCCCTTGGCGCGCGCCTCGCGCTTCAAGCGCACCAAATCAGCCTCCTGTTTTTAGAGGGGCGAGCGGGGCGAGAGGGGTCAGCGGTCGGTCGTGGAGCGAGGGAAAGGAGGCGCCGAACGCGCGTGACGCGTCTTTCGAGGCGACCCACGGCGCGAACGCGGGGAATCCGGCCGCCGCGCGGTCGCGCGCGCGGCGGCGGCGCGCGGCGAACCAGACTCCGCCGGTGTGTGGGCCACCAGCCACAAAGCCCTAAACCGCCAGCGCGAGCGTTCGGAGCGCTCCGGCGGAGACGCGGGGGGGCGTGGCCGACCGCCGCCGCGGCCACCGCGCGAGCGTGGCTTCGCGCGTATCACTCTTCGAGCCCCCACGTCGGTCGCTTCGCGTGTTTGTCCGCTCGCGTCGCGCAGCGGCCGGGCGGCGTCGCGCCGGTGTCGGGAAAAGCGATGTGTTTGTGTGACGCGCGCGCGGCGTGTTTCGCCGAATCTTACCTGATCGCGGTACTCCTTGACGTACTTCTCGGCGCGCTTGAAGATCTCCTCAGAGTTCTTCTTGGAAGCGGCCGCGGCCTCAGCATCGGCGGTGGCCTTCTTGGCGGCCCACGCCTCGTCGCGCTTGCGACGCTTGAGAGCGGTCTCCGGGACGGCGGGCTGCGAAATCATCGGGAGGAGGCGAGAGCGACGGCGTCAGCGAAATGCCAATGGCGCGCCGGAAGGCTGGACGCCAGGCCGGAGGCGAGCGCGCGTCGCAGCGTCTGGAGCGTGGATGACCGGGGACGCAACACGTACCATCTTGTCCTCCTAGGGGTGGTGTGTACACGCGGTCTCGAGGGACTGCGCGACGGAAAGAGGGCCAGCGCGGCGCGCGAACGCCCGTCATAAGGAGACGCGAAAAAAAAGCGAGCAAAACCCTACGATGAGAGAGGAAATATCAATAGCGAACGCAGTCTCAAACTTCCGACAAATATGCACAGCTTCCAGTCTAAAACTTTTCGCATCGATTCACAAAAAACGCCGCGCTTTTCGCTTCGGAGACTTGCGCGTGCCTTCGCATTATTTATCCTCAGGCTCACGCGTGCGCGCGCTAGTCTCGGCGGCGCACTCGCGAATACTTCCCGCGACTCAAGACCGCGTGCGTCCTCGCGTTCGCAAGGGACTCGACTCGTTCCCTCCGCGGTTGCCTCACCTCCGCGCGTAGACCGGCCCGCGATTGGAATTCGATCGAACGATCTCGCACGACTAGAATCATGGGCATGGGAGTCGGGGAACAAGTCAGAAAGATCGAACTGGACGCCTACCAGGCGTTCATGAAGGTCACGGCCGTCACGGGCATGTCGTGGGTGCGTGCGCGTCGCCGCGTCGCCTTTTCGAACCCGTGGGACCCGCGATCGGAGCGCGCGCGCATTCATTTTCCCCGAATCTCAAAACGTCGCGTCGTACGCGTGAGGGGCTTTTAGGAGCTCGACGCTCGAGGACGTCGCGCCTCAGAACGCTGACCGGCGCACACACACGCGCGTTCCCCTATCCTTGACGTCCTCATTCTCTTTAGGAGCGTGATGAGCTGGCGACGAAGCTCAGGCAGGAGCTGCGCATCTCCAACGACGACCACACGCGCATCCGCGAGAAGCTCTCGGAAGATGAGCGCGTGAAGACGATGCGCGAGGGGTGGCGCCAGCGCGAGATGGCGCAGGCGGCGAAGCGCGCGCGCGACGAGGCTGGCGGCGGCGGCGGAGGCAGCGCGCCCGCGGCGAAGGCGGCGAAGACCGCGAAGGCGAAGACGCCCAAGGCGAAGACGCCCGCGGCGTCTCAGGCGAAGGGACCGGGGGGCGTGCCGCTGGTGGTGAACGAGCTCATCTGCCGCCGCGTGCAGCGCTTCTGGCCGGACGAGGGCGGTTGGTTCGACGCGATCGTCACGGATTACCGCCCCGTCACGAACGAGCACTGCTTGACGTACGAAATCAACACCCCGAACGAGACGTTCGAGTGGGCGAACGTCTCGTCCTTCGACGCGCGCGAGTTCAAGCTCGTGGAGGGCGACCCGGTGAACATCCAGGACCTCAAGTTTTACTCGCAGGGCATCAAGCCCGGCGCGGAAACCGCGTCCCACAACCAGACGATGCGCGCGACGCACGCCGCGGTGGGCGGGATCGACACGCTGGTCAAGAAGGTGGCCAAGAGCGCGGACGCGAGCAAAGTGGCCGAGGCCAAGGGCACGCTGTCCGCGCAGGAGGAGGCGCTCAAGGCGCAGCTCGCCGCGCTCGCCGACTCGGACTCGGACGAGGATTGAAAACGACGACGCGACGACGCGACGACGCCGAGACTTTGTTTTCGTTTTGTGACGCTCTCGACCCTATATATCTCACGATACGTGCGTCGTGTGTCATCTCTATCTATAGATATTACGAACGCGTCTCACGAACGAAGCGTTTCGTTTCTGTCGTAGGGAAAGGAGCTTCTTGACCGCCGCCGTCCTATGACCGGCGCCGGTCAAAGAGCGGGCCGCGTCTTCTCGCGTCGCCGCGTCGCCGCCGCGCTTCACCTCGACCCGGCGTCGCCTCCCATTCGCCGCGCCGCCGCGTACCAGGCGCGCAGACGCTCCACCGGGACGCCGCACGCGTACCCCAGCACGATGGCCTGGTTCAGCAGACTGGTACGCACGTACCCGACGCGTTCGAAGCGGCGCGCCGAGGTGGTCACGGAGGCGTTCAGGATCGCCGGCGCGCCCGCGCCCCTCCGCTTCAGCCGCGAAACCAGCTCGACGTCCTCCAGAAAGGGCATGCTCGCGAACCCGCCGAGCGCGTCGAAGCGCGTTTTGCGCACGAGCAGGCCCTGGTCGCCGTACGGCCTCCGGAAGACCGCAGTGCGGACGTTCACGGAGGCCTCTAGTAGCCGCCGACGCGGGCCCGACAGGTACGAGCATACCAGGTCGTACAGAGAGACGCCGTCGCGCGCGCGCGCTCGATTCGCCAATCGCGGCGCGCCGCCGCCGCCGTCGCTGTCGAGCGCGAACCTGAACGCGCCCCACTCGCGTCGCCGGCCGTTCGTCGCATCGTCCCCGAACGCGCGGACGATGTGCTCGTCGTACGCGGGCGGGAGCGTGGAGTCGGCGTGCAGGAAGAGGAGTATGTCGCCCTTCGCGGCGCGCGCGCCGGCGTTACACTGCGAGGCTCTCCCCCTCGGCGCGGAGAGGACCGCAGCGCCGGCGGCTCGCGCCTCCGCGACGGTGTCGTCCTCGCTGCCGCCGTCGACCACGATAACCTCGGGGGCGCGGCCGGAGGTGGACGCGCACGCGCGCGCGCTCTCCACCGCGCGGCGCACGTTCCCCGCTTCGTTCAGCGTCGGCACCACCACCGTGATGGTCGGGCGCTTCTGGGCGAGAGGCTTCGGCGGTCGACGCGCGGTGGCCTCGGCCATCGAGGCGCGCGTCGCCGCTCGCGCGTCGCGCGCCGCCGTCGCCATCGCGATGCTCACCCGCGCCGAGGAGACGCGCGAGGCGCACGAATCGCGCGGGAAGACACGCGATCGCCGCGCGGCGGCCGCGCCGGTCGCAGTGGCGGCGGCGGTCTCGTCCGATGTCCGTCCCCTCCAGAAATATTCCGCGCTCTCGAGCGTTACATCCGAGAAAACGAAGCCACAACGAGACGTCCCCGCCAGCTCCGCGGTGTCATGCGATGGCGGCGTCCCGGTCGAGACGCGCGAGCGCCGATCGCGTCCACGCGACGCTCTTTCTCGCGCTGAGCGGTCTTTCGTGCGTGCTCGTCTCCGCCGATGCGTCCGCGGACGCGTGCCCCGCCCCGATCGCCGTCACGAGATGGGAAGGAGACGGAGAGACGCTCGTCGCGACCCTGGGTCGCGAGGCCCCTTGCGTGCCGATCGAGGCACCGCTCATGCGTCGCGTCGCGGTCTCCGGGATACGCCTGGAGGTGGAATCGAGTCACGGCGCGAGCGACCGCGACGCGCCCGCCGTGCCTCCCGTGCGCGTCCGCGTCGCGAGCAGACGGGGGAACTTCCTGTCGCTGACGAGCGCCGACTCGACGACTCTGGCGGCGGCGAGACACCCGCTCGTGACAGGAGACGGCGTCTTGGATCAGACGGTGGAGTTCATCGCCGCGCCGAGCGTCGCGGCCGCGCTCCTGGCGTCGCTGGAGTACGTCAACGTGGACATGGGGATACTCGGCGGCGCCGACGCCGGCGCCGGCGTCGGCGCCGTCGCCGAGTCCGCGGCGAACCGGACGCGGTTCCCCGCCGCGGCGTGCGCGGCGTCGTCCGCACGCCACGACGCGCTCGTCGTCGAGGTCTTCGCCACCGAGACGGAGACGCGTCCGCGGGCGACTCTGCGTGTGCGTCTCGCGCTGCGCGGCGGCTCGCCGTTCCTGAGCCACGGACACGGGCTGACGTCTCGAGCGGAGGGAAACGGCGACCCGGGCTCGCGCGCCTCGACCTCTCGGAAAGTTTCCTTCGCCTCCGCGTTCTCGGCGTCGCGCGGCTCGCTTCGCTCGACGCCCGTGCTCGTCGCGACGTGCGCGACGCTGGCATTTTTTGTCGTGTGCGCGCGCGCCGTGGTCCGGGCGTGTCTCGAGGGAAGCGAAGCGAGGGAAGCGCCGCCGCCGGCGCCGCCGCGCGAGACGAGCGCGACGATTCGGAATCGAGCGTGACGTTTTTCCGTTCGCGCGCGCGGGGGGGAGGACACCGAAACATCGATGACTACTTTTGTACAGTACTCGTTCAGTATCGAGAGACATCACGGCTACACGACTGTATAGGATAGTATTCTGGATTTTTCGGCCGGCCGCTCGATCCGCTACGCGTCGTCGGACCCGTCGCTCGTCGGTTTGGGCACGCTCGGGTTTTTCATCCGGCGCGCGCGCTTGGACAACGGCGCGAACGCGGCGACGCCGCCCACCTCGGGGCGTTTTTCTGACTGAACGCCGTATGACCTCGCTCGAACCTCGTCAGCGACGCCCTTCCCGGACGTCGCCTCCGCGGCTTCGGCGTCCGTCTCTCCCGCGCGCTGTTTCCTCGCGAACGTCTCGCCGGCGGCGAGCACCCGCGCGCCGATCGCGTCCGCCCCGGGGTCGTACTCGGGGACCGCCACCCCGAGCGTCTCGCACACGGCGGCGAGCACGTCGTCGCAGCGCGCGCTTATCTTCAGCGCCGCGCGTTTGTCCTCGGCGGTCCACTGCAGGTTCACGATCACGAGCGTCTCGGAGAGCCGGGGAAGGCGCGACGCGGGCGGGATCTTCAGTGACGTGCCCATGACGAGCGAAAGCTTCGCGTTTCGCGACGCCTCCGTCGCTCTCGCTAAGACGTCGTCGTCGATGCGCTCGCCGAACTGCACGACGACGTCCCGCAAATCGCCTCCGCAACCGGGACACGCGCGGCCGGTCTTGTGCCTGTGCCTGCCGCCGTGCGGCTTTCGCGCCGTGACGTCGAAGTCGCGCGCGAGCTCGGTCACCGCGCACGCCTCGTTCTCGCACGTTTCCCGGAAAACCGTGCCGTGCAGCTCGGAGACGAAAGCCGCCGGCGTCCCCGCGCGGCCGTGTAAGCCGTCCACGTTTTGCGTGACGACGCGCGACAGGTACCCGGCTCGGTGCAGCGCCGTCGCGCACATGTGCGCCTTCGTGGGCGCGCACCGCTCGAAGCGGGGCACGGGCACGGCCATGCCCTTGGCGCGCATGGTCCACACGCCGCTCGGCCCCCGGAAGTCGGGAATGCACGCGGCCGTGGAGAATCCGGCGCCGGTATGCAGAACGACGCCGCCCCCGGCGTCGCGGATCATGCGCGCCAACGCCTGGACGTTTCGCGCGGTGCGCTCCCCGGGGTCCTCGCGCTCCTCCGCGCGCGCTTCCTTCTCGGTCTTGCGGTCGCGACGCCGCGCGTCGCGCGCCTCCATCGCGCTCGCGACGGAGGCGTGCTCGCGCAGAAGCCGTTCGTCCTCCCGCGAGCGGACCGAGTGGGATCGCGACAGCGCCGACCGCACGCGCGCTTCCAGCGCTTCGCGAGCTGCTCTGTCCTCGAACGCCAGGCGCGCCTCGCGCTTCCGCTTCTCCCGGCTCGACTCGGGAGCCGCGTCTGCGGAGCCCGCCATGGGCGACGGAGGCCACGAGGCGATCGCGGGAACGCGCGCGGCCGCCGCGCGTCGCGCTCTGCCTGGAGCGCTCGCACATGGATGCTGACTCGACGGCGATCGGGAACTAACACCGCGAAAAACATCAAACTATATTCGGCCGCGGCGCGTGCCTCACTCGAGACCACGCGCGCATCGCGTCGGGTCGACGCCGTCGACACCGGGAACGTCCCGGCGTCGTCTTGTCGACCACGATGGATCCTCCGGAGGGCGAGAAACGACGAGCTCGGGTCCCCGCCCACGAACGCACGTTGTTGTGCTTCGTGCAGGCGCTGGTCGGGGTGCGCACGATCGTGGAGCTTCGGGACGACGTGGCCATCAAGGGCGTGCTGGTGGACGTGGACGACCGCATGAACTGCGTGCTGGAGAACGCCGTGCGTCGCACGCCGGAGGGTTCGACCATGAAGCTCGAGCGCGTCTACGTGAACGCGCGCACGATACGGTTCGTGCACGTCCCCAAAGACGTGGACCCGTCCGAGCTCATCGAGCGGAAACGACTGGAGCGGTTCGAGGCGTCGCGGCATTACCAGCGGCTCGCCGCGTTCGGACCGCGGAACCCGCAGAAGCCGGTCGGCGGGGGCGCCGCTCGGGCGCACGACGCGGCCACGAGATAGCGTCGAGCGTGTAGGTATACGGGCGCGTAGACTACCGTAGTAAGTAGCGTAGAAGGGACGAGGGTTTCGTCACATCACCTCGCCGAAACCGAGGAAGCCTCCTCTCGCGCGACGTGCTCCGCCTTGATCGCCTCTGCCTCGGCCAGGACGCCCTCCAGCCGCTCCCACTCGGCCATGTACAGGTCCTGCTTCGCCGCCTTCGCGTCCTTCTCGAGCTGCACCTCCTGCGCGGCGGAGACGTCGGACCCGCACGCAAGCAACCGGGCGTCGATCGCCTCCATGTCCTCCTCCAGAACCGCCAGCGCGCGCTCGATCTTGTCAATGACGCTCGGCGCGTTGTGCGCTTCCTTGAGCACGTCGCGCTCGCGTTGTTTCCTCGCCTTCTCGGCGGCGAGCTCCTCCTCCGTCAGCTCCGGCGCGTCGGGGTCGCCGGAGCCGTCCGAGGCCAGCGCCTTGGCGGCGAGGCGCTCGTCGTCCATCTTCTTCAGGTACCGCCGCAGCGCGCTGTAGTCCCCGTTCCAGTCGTCGATGCCGCCCTTCCCGTCGAAGACGAAGATGTGGTCCACCAGGTTGTCAACGAAGGCGCGGTCGTGCGACACCACCAAGACGCACCCGTCGAAGTCAGCGAGCATCTCCTCGAGCGCCTCGATGGTGTCGAGGTCCAGGTCGTTCGTGGGCTCGTCCAGGATCAGGAAGTTGGGGCACAGCGCCAGCACGGACAGCAGCTGCAGACGCCTCTGCTCGCCGCCGGACAAGTCCCGGATCTTGGTCATCTGCTTGGCGCCCGCGAAGTTGAACCGCTCCAGCAGCGTGTACGCGGTCATGCCCCCGGCGCCGCCGAACCCGCCCACCAAGCACGACGCTTCGCTCTCAACCTCCCGCACAAACTCCACCACGGTGAGGTTCTCGTCGCGGAAGTTCGCGATCTGCGAGTAGTACCCGAACTGGATGGTCTCGCCGACGCTCACCCAGCCGCTGTCCAGGTCGACCTCGCCCATGATGGTCTTCAAGAAGGTGGTCTTGCCGGCGCCGTTCGGGCCGACCAGACCGATCTTCTCGCCCTTTGAGAACGCGTACGAGAAACCGTCCAGGATTTGTTTTTTTGAGGCATCGCCGTCGTCCCCGCCGAACGCCAGCGACGCGTCGTCGAATTCCACGATCACGTCCCCCATGCGGCTCACCTTGCTCTCCACGAGGTCCACCGTCTTGGCCTTGCTCCCCTTGTTCCCCGCGCGCTCGGTGAGAGAGTAAAACCGCTCGACGCGCGCCTTCTCCTTGGTCGCCCGCGCCTTGGGCTGCCGCCGCATCCACTCCTGCTCCTTGCGCAGCGTGTTCTTCGCGGCGGCCACCGCCTGCGCCTCCGCGGCCCACCTCTGCTCCCTGCCCTCCAGGTACGCGGCGTAGCCGCCCCTGTGCCTGTGGCTGCCCCCCGTGCCGTCCAGCTCCAGGATGTCGGAGCACACCGCGTCGATGAACGCGCGGTCGTGCGACACCAAGAGCGTCGCGGTACTCGTCATCTGCTGCAAGCGTTTCTCGAGCCACTCCACGCCCTCCACGGAGAGGTGGTTCGTGGGCTCGTCCAGAACCAGCATGTCCGGTTCCTCGATCAGCGCCGCCGCGAGCGCGACGCGTTTGCGCTGGCCCCCGGATAACTCGCCCATCTTCCGCGTCAGGAACTCGGCGCACCCCAGCTTATCGAGCGCGGCGTGCGCCTTCGTCTCGGTGTCCCACGCCTCGAGCGCGTCCATCTGCTCGAGCACCTCCGCCATCTTAGCCTCGTCGATGTCCCCCGCGGCCGCGTCCGCCATGATGCGGTCGTACCGCCGCAGCAGCTGCATGAGGGGTGTGTCCCGCGCGTACACCGCCTCGAGCACGCCCAGCTCGGGGTCGAACGGCGGTTCCTGCTCCAAAAACGCGAGATTCAGATCCTTGCGCACCCACAGCTCGCCGTCCTCCCGGCCGACGTCCTTGCCCGCGAGCACGGACAGAAGCGTGGACTTCCCCGACCCGTTCGGGCCGACGATCGCCACGCGCTGGCCCTCGGACAACGCGAAATCCACGTTTCTGAACTGGTACCGCTCGCCGTCGTGGGTCTTGCGCAGGCCCTTGCCGATGAGCACCGCGTCCTTGCCGGTGGCGTCGAACGCATCGGCCCTCCCATCTTTCCACGTCTCGCTGCCGCGACCGTCGCGCTTTCCCGCGGCGAGGGGGCGCACCGAGGCCCGGCCGAGGCGCGGAACGCGAGCACGACGCGCGCGCGGAACGCTCAGAGCCGCGCCGCGCACGGACGCGACGCACGATAGGCTCCCGGCGGTCACGCCTCCTCCCATGCTGCGCGAGAAAGTGTTGCCGCCGACGGTGCGACGGATAACCTTTGAGCTCGGCGATTTTTACGAAACACGTGGGCACGCCGGCGGAGGGGCCACTTCTCGGTCGCCATGGCGCGTGCGACCGTGTCGATCCCCGCGGTCGGCGGCGCGGCCGCGCTCGCTTCGGTTCGCAGCACGCGGAGGGGCCGACGATGCGCGTCGCCCTCGATCGGACGCGCGGGGTGCGACGCGCGCCGGCGCGTGGTCGTGGCTGCGTCCGATAAAACCGACGAGAACTCCCCCCCGTACCAGGTGGCGCAGCGCAAAGATCTGTACGAGCTGCGCATCTACGGCGCCTATTACGTCACCAGGGCGCCGTACAGCAACCGCGAGCAAGGCCTCGCGTCACTCATGGGGTACGTCGAGGGCGGGAACGAGGAGGAGAAGACGTTCCCCGCGACGCAGCCGCTCATCATGCGGTACGTAGACGCGCCCGACGGCGGATTCGAGAAAACCATGGAGCTCTCGTTGGGCAAGGACGCGACCGATCCGCCCGCGCCCACGGTCGGGGAGGCGCGCGTCGCCGCCGCGGGAGGCGAGCTGCTCGCGGTGGTTGGCTTCGAGGGCGTCGCGACCCCCGAGCTGGCGGGGAAATACAGGGAGCTGCTGACGACGGCGGTGGAAGCGGATGGGCTCAAAGTGGCTGACCCGAGCGAGTTCCGCCTCGCGACGTACGGACAGCTCTACAGCCTGAAGCCCAGGCTTAACGAGCTGATGCTCAAGGTGAAACTCCCCGGGGCTTGAAGTGTCTTCAGTACCCGTCCGCCGGTAGCTTGATAGGACATCACTCATCACAGGCTTACGTTATTCACCGCGTAGTCGCGTTCGCGTTTGACCGCGGCGCCGACTCGAGTTTTCTCTTTCTCGCGTTCAACGCTTCGTTCGCTGCGAAACGTTTTTCACGAAACCCGATCGAACCGATCGAATCGTGATGAGTGCCACCTTTCGAACGCGACGCCCCCACGATCAAGTTTTGGCAAGCATCGCACGCAAAACGCCGAGAGAAACCCTCCGGGACGCCATTCGCGGGGACGACCGACCACGCGCGGTCGGTTTCCGAGCCTCGAGGTACGCTCACGCGTATCGCCGCCTGGTCTCTCTCCGTACGCGCGCAATCCATCCCGATATAACTCGTCCGGCACGCATTCGCGCGTCGCGCGCCTCTCGTGCCCCCCCCCGCGTGCGCGTGCCTAACCCTGTCGCGCGGGCATTTCGGCTTCCCGGCCCTGCGTGTTCCCCTGCCTCGCGGGACGCGCGGCCCGTCGCGATTCCGGCGTCCTCTCGTCCCTGGCGCTCGTCCCGGTCGCTCACGCACCTCTTTCCCCCGCAGCGCGCCTCGAGGATGCCGCGGCTCGCGGAAGAGCCGCCTCCCGAGACACCTCTTCCGGAGGGTGTCATGGATGAGATCCAGCGCTTGCGAGCGGAGCACGACCGAAACGCGAGCCGCGAGAAGGGCGCGCGCGTGCCTCGCGTCCGCACGGACGCGGACCGCATCAAGGAGAAGGAGCGCAGCGCGCGTCGGCGGCGTGAACAGACCGAGCAGCAGAGGGAGAAGGAGAGGCTGCGCTCGCTCAAGCGACGGCGCGCCATGACCCCCGAGCAGCGCAAGGCGGCGTCCGTCAAGCGCGTCGAGCGGAGGCAACACCAACGCGCCGCCGCCGCGTTCCCCTCGGCTCTGGACGTCGGGAGCACACCGCCGCAGTACGCGGACGCGCGCGGACCGGAGACGGATCCGCGACGAATCACGAACGCCGAAAGCGCATCCGCGGAGGGCGCTTCGTTCGCGGCGGAACCGCCGCGCGACGCCGGCGCCGCCGGCGCGCCGCGACCTGCTGGCGACCTGCTGGACGCGCTTCCCGGCGCGGACCCGGACGCCGCCGCGGACCCCCTGGGCGTTTTGAACGCGCACCCCGTCGACGACGACACGATTGGCGATCCCGCGGGCGGCGCCGTAGCACGCGGTCTCGCGGCGAATGAAGCGGTCGCCGAGGCGCGGCGGGGGCGCCTGGAGGAGGAGCGGGAGCGCTCGGCGGCGCGGCGCGCGCGCATGAGCGCCGAGGAGAAGCAGCTCCAACACCAGGCGAGGCACGCGCGGCGCCAGCGCGCGAAGGCGGCGGGACTCGAGGATGTGCCGGTCGCGGACCCCGCGCGCGTGGAGGGCACGCTCGGGGGGGACATTATTGAAGAGATTCTCGACGAAGCGGCGCGCGTCGTGTAGGTACAACGTAAAGGAAACAAAACACTCCTCCAAACACTCGGAAATTTCATCCAGGATGCGCCGAGCGCCGAGTTGAACTCCCGAAACCCTCCGAGCAAGGCGAGTGAGTGCGCACGTGGTTTGGGTGAAAACGTTTGGCGCTTCGCGGGCGATTTTTGATTTCTCGGCGAGGCGACGCGCCGCCGCGCTCGCGCCCAGACCTCGACGCGCGCACGCCGTCAGATCTCTCGGCTGCCGACGCCACAGGCGATCGCGACCGCACGCAGGTTCCGTGCGCTCTCCCGCGTCCCGAACCGCACCGCTCGCGAGCTCCGCGCGGCGAACGCTTAGCGGGTCCGTCCGTGTCCGTGGCGCGCGGTAGGAAGGCGCCATGTTTTGCTCCATCTCGGGGTCGACCCCCACGGAGCCCGTGATCTCCCCCGCGGGCCACCTGTTCGAGAAGTCGCTCGTGACCAAGGCACTCAAGGTACGCGGATCCGCCGACCGCACCTCCCCGCCGCCCGCGCGCGATCGAGGCCGATCGGTCGATTTTCGCGCCGCGTCGAGGGTTTCTTCCATCTCGGGCACTCCCGTCCGGACGTTTTTCCCTTTTCCCAAAAGGCCTTTCGCCTTTTCCGCGGCGCGCGCGCCTCGTCGCCTTTTGCCTTTTCGCTGACGAAGACGCACGACACGACGAAAAACAGGAGACCGGCCTGTGCCCGGTGACGAGCGCGCCTTTATCCGCGGACGACCTCATCCCCGTGCGGGTCGGGCCGAAGAGCGCCAAACCTCGGTCGACGGCGGCGACGAGCGTGCCCGGCATGCTCGCCGCGTTCCACGACGAGTGGGACGCGCTCGTGCTGGAGACGCACGAGCTGAGAAAGGACCTGCACGCGGCCAGGCAGGAGCTGAGCCACGCGCTCTACCAGCACGACGCCGCGTGCCGCGTCATCGCCCGAACGGTCAAGGAGCGCGACGAGGCGAGAGCCGCGCTGGCGAGCGCGCGCGGCGCCGCCGGCGGCGCGCCCGCGAAGCGCGGCGCGGAGGCGCCCGCGGAGACCGCGGACGACGCGGACGACGCGACCGACGCGAAGCGCGCGAAGGGCGGCGTCCCCGCCGACGCGGTGGAGGCGATGGCGGCGCGCGCTAAGGAGCTGCAGAAGGCGCGCAAGTCGCGCGCCGTCGCCGACTCGCTCGCCAAACCCGAGGACCTGGCGAAGATGGCGGCGAAGCCGTCGTCGGCGCCGTGCCACCCCACGAAGTGCAAGGGCATCCTGTGCGTCGCGCCCGACCCGTCGGACGCCAACGCGCTCGCGACGGCGGGCGCGGACGGCAGCGTCGCGGTCTTCGACGTGGCCAAGGGCAAGCGCGCGCGGCAAATCGCCGCGCACAAGAAGCGCGTCAAGTCGGCGGCGTGGTGCGGCGCGAACGTGCTGCTGACGGGCAGCGCCGACGGCTCGATGAAGGTTTGGCGCGCGGATTCCGGCGCGTGCGCGGCGACGGTGGACGGGACGCACACGGGCGAAATCGTCTCCGTCGCCGCGCACCCGACGCACGCGTACGCGGTCACCTTCGGCGCGGACGGCGCCTGGGCGTTCCACGACGTCGGCAAGGCGGAGACGCTCTCGGTCACGCGCGGGGACGGCGCGGGGTACGGCGTCGGCGGGTTCCACCCGGATGGGCTCATCGCGGCGGCGTGCGGCGTCGACGGGAAGACGCGCCTCTGGGACGTCAAGGCGCAGAAGCGCGCGGCGGAGCTGGAGGGGCACTCGGATGCCGTCACGTCGCTCTCGTTCTCCGAGAACGGGTACTACGTGGCGACGGCGGCGGCGGACGGCGCGCGCGTCTGGGACCTCCGGAAGCTCAAGGAGCTCCGGGCCTTCGCGAGCGCCGACGCGAAAAACCCCGTCTCCGTCGCGTTCGACCACTCGGGGCACTACCTCGCGCTCGGGAGCGGCTCGGAGCTGAGCGTGCGCGCGGTGAAGCAGGACTGGGAGGTGGTGAAGCAGTGGCAGGCGCCGAAAACCGTGCTCTCCGTGGCGTTCGGCGAGGACGCGCGCAGCGTCTTCGCGGGGTGCGCCGACCACAACCTCCGCGTGTACGCGTGAGGAGAAGCGCCGCTTCGTTCGCTTCGTTCTCGACGCGCGGGTGTTTGTTTAGGAAGACGAGTTGTGCGCGAGACGACCGGACCTGCTCTCAGTCATCACTCACCTCACGCGTTTCTTCTCACGCGTTCGAACCGAGTCTCGTGTCGTCTTCAAACGAGCGCCGCGGGCGTCGCGCTTCTCTCGCGCCTCTCTCGTTCGCGTCACTCGGCGCCACCCTTTTCCGCTTTCGGGACGGGCACTTCCTTGGGGATCGCCGTGGGGGCGTCGCCCCAACCCTGGCGCGCGCGTCCGCGAGTGAGAGGGTTTCGAACGGCGGGTCAGCGGGCGTAACGCTCCGGGGCGCGACGAGGCTCGCCGTCGCCTCGGGGAGAGGGTTCGAGGAGAGGATTTCGGGACGGGAGACACGCACGAAGTACTGCTGCATCCCGTACGCCACGAGCGCCGAGCCACACAACGCGAGGGTGTACTTATCGTACGCCTTCACGAACTTCTTCGACGCCGCGTTGTTCCCGAGCTTATCGAGCATCGCGTCGTCGCGGGAACCGGACGCCGCGCGACACGGAGTGCGTCGAGGGACGGGAAACGGGAGAAAACGCGTTTCGCCATTCGCGCGCGCGCGATCAGTCGGTCAAAATACAACGAAAACGCGCGTCACTCCGCGGCCCTCCCTCCCCTGATCCCGGGACTTCCCAGCGTCTCCATCGCTCGCGGTCTGTGCGCGAGCCGGGGCAGCGAGCCGGGCTCCGCGGGACGGGGCACGCCGTACCCCTTGTACGCGCTGTACGGCATGAGCAGCTCGGTCGGCATCTCCGCGAACGGCGTGATCAGGTTGGCGTAGCCCGGCGCCTGTTCCAGGTACGCGGCGATGTAGTCCCTCCCGGCGGGCATGGCGCCCGCGCCGCTCGCGACCGCGGACCGCTCCGCCGAGACCGCCTTCCACATGGGCGAGCTGTCGTCCCCGCCCACCACCTTGACGCGCGGCCGCGCGTACGGCGCCAGCATGTCCTCTCCGCGCTCGGGCTCGAGCGGCGCAAACAGGCGCGCGCGGCGCGCCGCGCCCTTGGCGATGGCGACGGCGGCGATGCTCACTCTTTCGCTCGACCGCGCCTCTCCCTCTCCGGGTGTTTCAGTCGTTTCGGTCGCCGAGGGGGTATCCCCGGTCCCGACCACGCCGCGCGCCCCCCCGACCCCGACGCTCTCGGGCATGGGAATCGGCGTGACGGTCCCGTCGTCGCCCTCGGGCGTCGCGGCGACGAACTTGCGCTTGAGCGCCGCCGCGTTCTCCTTCTCCTCGCGCCGCAGCGCCTCCTCCTCCTCGGGCAGGCCCGGGTCGGGCGTCGGCTCCAGCACGCCGCACCGGAGCTCGTTCAGGAACCACTCCGCCACGGAAGGCAACACGTGCGGAGGGCGTTTCGGAGGGCGTGCGGCGTCGCGTTCCGGACGAACGGAGCCGCCAGCCTCCTTTTCGGCTTTGGCGAAGGCGACCCACTCGTCGGCTCGCGTCGTCTCCGGGTGGTCGTGCCCGTAGCCCAGCGCGCACATACCCGCCGCGCGCTCGAAGCGCTCCAGCGCGAGCTCGGTGTGGCCCATGTCGAGCAGCGCCGCGCCCAGGTTGCGGTGCCGCGCGGCGTTCGCCGGGTCGAACTCGCCCACGGCGATGACGGCGAGCGAGATGGCGCGCAGGTAGCACCGGCGCGCGCTTTTCGGTTCGCCCAGGCTCTTGTACAGCAGCCCGAGATTGTTCAGGACGCTCGCGGCGGTGTTCAGGAACCCAGAGGGGCCCAGCATACTCTCCGTGTCGTCCACGCTGGTTGTGGGTCGCGCGTGCCCCGCTCCGGTTCCCGGGGCGTCACGCGCGTCGCGGTCGAACGCATCCGCCTCGCGTTCGAACGCCTCGCTCTCCTCGGCAGCCACCACGCGCTCGATCTCGTTGAGCGGGGGCATCGCCTTCCGCAGGTGGTCCAGCGCGCGGCAGTACGCGTCGTTCGCGCCGTCCACGTCGCCTTTCGAGCGGAACACGCCTCCAAGGTTGCTCAGGTACGACGCGAGCGCGGTCCGGCGGCCGGAGCCCTCGCTGGCCTCCTCCACCCTCGCAGCCTTGGCGAAGTACTCCAGCGCGGAGTCGTCATCCCCGTCCGCGCGGTACAGCGCGCCTATGCTGCAGTATCGCATGGCGATGTGCGGGTGGCTGGGGTTCGCGCGGTACAACGACTCGTCCGCGCGCAGGGCCGCGTCGTACTTATAAAGGGCCTCCTCCAGCAAACCCTCGGCGGCCAGCGCGTCGCCCTCCGCGGCGAGCGCCTCCCCATCCGTGCGAGCGCCCCCTGAACGACTGACCGAATTCATCACGGGTGCCGCAGCCTCGCCCGCGCGTCCACTCTCACGCACGCGCGCCTGTCGGGACGACTCTCCGCCTCGCCCCGCACACTCGCGCGTCTCGCTGTGCCGCGCGCGCGCGCGGGACGCCCACACACGCTCCAAGAGAACGGTCGAACCCGCGGAACTAGACAGAAACCAGAAGTACACCAAACCCGACCGAGTACCGCGCGCACGCGTTTCCCCACTTTTTTACAGAGCCGTTGGAACTTCCGAAACGGTCGCGAGATTTCGTTCGACGAAGCGCGCGTCGGGCCTGGCCGCGCATTGGCGCGACGCGCGCGCACGGGCGAGATGTCCTTCTCGTTCGAGCACCCCAACGCCGGGGGCGTGCTCCTCCCCGGCCAGACGTGCTGCCACACGGGCAAGCTCATCCGCCGAAAGATTCACGGCGACCCGCTCGCGGACCCCCTGCTGCCCGAGCTCTGCCCGAAGCTCTGCTCGCCCATCGGTGTGTTCCCCAAGGACCACGACAAGCCCAAGAAGAAGCCCTCGGGCGCCTCCGAGGACGCCAGCGACGAGGAGGACGAGGAGGACAAGGAGAACGGCGTCCCGAACCCCACGTCCGGCACCGCGTCGGACTCCGACGACGACGACGACCCGAGCGCGCGATCCGGTGCGCTCCCTCTGGAGTCCTCCCCGGCCAGGCTCGCGGGCTGCGCGCCGTGCGGCGCCGCCTTCAAGTGGTCCTGCTGCGGCGCGTGCTGCGGGCCGTGCACGCTGTGGTCCAAGGACGGCTTCCTGTCCTCGGAGGACGCCGCGCCCAACCCCACGGCGAGGGAGTTCGCCACCTGGGACGGGTGCACGGCCATCCCGGAGGATGCGGCGGCGCCCGACGTGGCGCCGCGGGACGCGCCTGGCGAGCGCCTGGCGAAGGTCGAGGTGGGCCGCGGCGCGCTGTCCACGCTCGGCGTGTCCCCCGACGGCGCCTGGCTCGTGGCCGCGGACAAGCTCGGCGCGTTCGCGCTGTTCGCCGCGGACCCGCTGCGGGACGACCTGGCGCTCGAACCCGCGGGCGTCGCGCTGCCCGGCGCGAGGCGCGCGCGCCGCGCGAAGCAGAAGTCGTTCCTGGACAGCGACGACGAGGACGACGGGCCCGCCGCCGCCGGCCTTCCGCCGTCCTTCGACGACGACGACGACGACGAGAGCGGCACGAAGCTCCCCACGACGCTCGAGGGGGGGCACGTGGACGAGATCACGGCCATGGCGTTCGCGCCCGACTGCGCGGCCGTGTACACGGGCTCGAGGGACGGAACCGTCAAGAAGTGGTCGGTCCCGGCGCTCGAGCTGCAGCGCACGTTCGACGCCTCGGAGCGCGCGGAGGCGGCGCGCGCCGAGCCGGCGGACGCCGACGCCGACGCCTCGCTGAAGGAGGCGGCGGACGTGCTGGCGCTGGCGCTCTCCGGGGACGGCGAGCGCCTCTACGCCGCGGGCGCGAGGACCTGCGTGGTGTCCTGGGACGCGAACACGGGCGAGCGGCTCGGGACGGCGTTCCAGGGGCGGATGGTGCGCAAGGCCATCCCCGGCGCCGCTGATGCCGAGAGCGACGACGAGGCGCCGCGAGCCCCCAAGCTTTCCGGCGAGACCAGCCGCGCCGCGAGGCTGGAGGAGGAGGCGAGGCTGGCCGAGGAGGCCGCCGCCGCGGAGGCGCTCCTGGTGTCGCGCCGCGCCAAGGGCACCCCGGAGAACGTGATCCGGTGCGTGGCGGCGGCGCCGGACGCGCCCGAGGGCGAGCTCCTGCTCACCGGCGCGCGCGACGGCGCGGCGCGGCGGTGGCTCGCCGAGCGGATGACGTGCGCGCGCGAGTTCGCGGCGCACCGGTCCCCGGTGTCGGCGCTCGCGGTGTCTTCGGACGGCGGCGAGCTGCTCACCGCCGGCGCGCGCGGCGACGGCGAGGTGCGGCACTACCGCTGGACGCCCGTGGCGGGCGTGGACCAGGAGTACGAAGAGGGCGAGCCGAAGCACCTCGGCGGCGCGTACGTGCGCGTGCGGACGCTCCGGGCCGAGCACCAGCCGGAGCGCCCCGCGCACCCGCGCGGCGCCGTCGCGGTGGTGCTCTCCGCGGACGAGCGGTTCGCGTACTCCGCGGGCGCGGACCCGGAGGAGCCCGTCGTGCAGTGGAGCCTGGCGGACGGCGCGCAGAAGACGCGCATCGACGCGCCGCACCGCGGCGGCGTCGCCGCCATGTGCATGCTCCCCGACGGCGTGGGCGGCAAGGCGGTGCCGGCGGCGCGCCCCGGCGGCAACGCGGCGGCGGCAGCGGTGGAGCGCGCGGCGGCGGCGGCGAAGGGCGGGCGGCTGATCACCGCCGGCGCGGACGGCACCCTGTGCGTCTGGGCGGTGGACGCCGTCGACCCGGTGGCGGGGGCGACGCTCGCCGCGCGCAACGCGCAGGCGCGCAACGCCGTCGCCGCGAAGGAGTTCCAGCGGGCGCAGGAGCGCGCGTCGCGGAGGGCGCCAGAGCTCTCGCGCACGGCGTGGGCGGTGAAGGCGCGCAAGGAGCTGCCGGCGATCGAGCGCGCGAAGTTCCCCGTGAACCCCGAGACGGACGAGCCGATGGACCTGGAGGACCTGAGCGTCGCCGAGCTCGAGCGCATGACGGCGGCGGAGCTCGTCACGTGCTGCATGGCGCACGGGCTTCTGGTGATCAACCCCAAGGCGCCGCCCGGGACGAAGCGGGAAATCGCGCGCCGCATGTTCGACTTTTTCGAGGAGGAGAGGGCCAAGGCGAAGGCGCGCATGCGCGCCGAGCGACTCGCCAGAAGATGACGCGATCCCAGGTGACGAAGGTAGTACGAGAAGGTAGTACGAGGACACGTTTAAAGGTTCATCGAACTGTGTTATCATATTTATCGTCGCGCGTTCGTCTCGCCGGTGTTGAAGGCGATCGAGACGCGCGGCGGTTCTTCCCGCTTCGGCGTTCCCGCGAACGACAGCACGCCGTGCAGCGTGCGCGACGGAAAAAGCACGAGTCGGCCGGGCTTGGGTGTCACGGACGTCCACACGCACCACCCGCTCTTCCGCGTCTCGGGGACCGAGGGTTCGGCGCCGCCGGAGCACGCGCGGAGCGCGAGGCGGCCCGCCAGACTTTTTTGTCGATGCTTCCCGGCCCGTTCCGGGGCATCCGGTTCGGAACCGGATGCGACGGGGAAATCAACCG
>Ga0181559_10001016_pt1 | contig 27152 bp, 20 predicted proteins | sample 011ome_21_FD_133752 | JGI IMG/M metagenome (GOLD analysis project Ga0181559, IMG submission 133752) | Coastal salt marsh microbial communities from the Groves Creek Marsh, Skidaway Island, Georgia - 011508AT metaG (megahit assembly) | ecosystem: Environmental > Aquatic > Marine > Intertidal...
GCTGTGCTGAGGTCAATTTCCCGATAGTCAGCAGGTAGTTTGCGAGGTATGCTTAGGCGATACGGAGAACGCATTGCGTGCTCACTTGGCGCGACGTTTGCCGTCACTTGGCGTTTGTTTTCTCAAAGTGATTTGGGGGTGATCTGGATTCGACCGGATGTAATGAAGCGTAGGTTGCGTGTCGTGGTTGATCAGTTGGCCACGTAAAAAGCTGATCACAATTTTTAGTTGCAGATGAAAGTCTAGCACTGGCCGCCTAAGAAAAGGCAGCCCGGACTGAGGGGGATCGCCAGAGTCGCCCGACTGTCCGTCACAATTCTGGATCGTTCGATGTCCTTCTCGAGACGCATTGGATTAAAACCTGATTCGAGGTAGCGATCGGCGGAGCCTGTCGGGCAGCGCCGTGGAGAGTGAAACAGCTTCCTTCGGGGAAGTGCAAATAGCTCGACTACACACGTAGACGCCGACGTGGATGCATCGCGGGACGCGGGTTCAATTCCCGCCGCCTCCACTTGATGGCCACTTGCACATTGATGCAAGTGGCCATTTTTATTGGCTTTGCTGGCATTGTTAGTGTGAATGAAATAGCCGATTTTGGCTTGCATGTCTGATTTCGTGTCTGATTGCAGGGTCGAAATGTCTGATTTTTAGGGTAAAATGCCTCGAATCAGATAAGAGTTTGACCCCGCGGACGATCTCATCATGCCCAAAAAGGAACGCTTGAAACGAGCCGCCAACGGCCTCTACTTCCGCAACCTTGGCTATCGCAAGACGCCAAAAGGCTACTCGCAACCTAAGTTCTATCTGGGTCGCGATGAACGACAGGCCGAAATCGCGAACCGGATGACGTGGCGGCTCTGTTCGCCGCGGCGATCCTGCGCAAGAACCCGGACAGCGTGGTTGTTCCGTTCGACACTCGGGCGTACGACGTCCGCATTGATCCGTCCGACTCGATCCTGAGTCTGTCGGAGCGGCTGGCGAAGTACGGCGGCGGTGGAACCGACTGCTCGATCCCGCTCCGCGCGGCCAACACGAAGTTTAGCAAGCGACAGTTTGCGGGCTGCATGCTGGTGAGCGACAACGAGAGCTGGGTTGGTACTGGTCGGTACGGTTCGACGCAGGCTCCGGAGCGTGACGACATCCTGAACATCGGCGGCTTCAGTGACGCGGTGTTCCATGTGGTCGCCTCGTACCTGAGTGACGACGCCGCAAGGTTTGTCACCGAGGTGGAGTCGATCGAGCTGTGAAGCGGCTCCTTGTTGAAACCGACGCCCCTGGTCTGAGCAATCGGACCAGGGGCGTTTTTTATACGCAACCTTCTGATCCTCCCTGCGATTGTCACCGCTCTTGAGGTGCGGCTTTTGGTTCGGCAGCGACTCTCAAGTCTTCGTCTGCAACGAGCCAGTTCAGCATCCGGTCATAGGCCATCGCGTTCTTGAAGATCCCTCCATGGTCAGCGTCCGACCAGACAGTCTCGACGACGTCGACTCCGAATCGCATAGCGGACGTGACGGTTTCCTGCTGCTCCTTGCGCATGTAGTCCTTCTCGCCGACGAAGACCCAAACCTGGGTCTTGGGATAGTGCCGCAAAGACCACGGGTGACAGACACCGGCGATCACCACGCATTTGCTGAATAGCTTTGGTTCGTAAGAGGGCAGTTCCCAAGCCCCCGAGCCGCCCATGCTGAATCCGATCACCGAGCGTTTCTTCTCGTCAACGCGGTACTTCTTGCTGATTTCACGTACGACCTCGCCCAACGGCTTCCACTCCCACTTCGTATTGCGAGGGCCGTCCGGTGAAGGCGGGCAGAGTGGGGCCACGACGATCGCGGGAAGCTTGGTCAGCGGATGGATGGAACTTTTGAGTTGTTCAGCTTTCGGCATCCCGCCGCCATGAAGAAAGAGGATCATCGGCCATTGACGTTCTTTGTCTGCCTCGTAATCGTCGGGCAGGCTGACCAGGCAGCGATACGTCAACTTCGTGGTGTAAGTCCGCTCGACGACATGCTCGCGGATTTCCGCAGCGCCGGCTTGAGACGCAATGAGAACAACGAGGATCGTCAAAATGGTTCGTTGTGAGGGGGCGGCCATGATCTACGCTCTGCATTTGATTGGGTTGCGAACTGCTCGACGCGACAAACGACATCTTAGCCAAAGTCTGGCCGAGTTTCCCTGAATCGCGGCAAGTTGCCAGCAGTAGGTTACGTCTTCGCGGGTCGTTACAATCAGTCCTGTTGCGGTGCTGCTGCCGCTTTCCACTTGTGTTTCCCGTTTTGGATCTTGCCGGAGCTGCCGTGGATCGTTTGCCTTCTTTCAATCTCCTTTGCATCGCGTTTGTTACGTGGGTGTGTCCCGTCGCTTCCGATTGCCACGCCGACGATGTGATCGAGCGTGCCGGCGCGACGCGAATACGCACGGAAGCCAATACGGCCACACGCCAACAGAGCAACGTTGTTTCCGTCGAGCCATCCTCTGCGACTTCCTTCCTGGTTGAAGTTGCCATCGACCCCACTGAGAAGCCGAGCGGGGATCATCAGGCCATCGCCGGGTTGGCGATCGGCTTGTCTGGCCCTGACGCGGATGCTTTTCCCGGGAAAGGACGAGTCTGTTTTGAGCTGCGGGAAGGCAAGACGGCTGGATTCTGGGATGTTTGGATCGACGGCATCAACGAGGGACGCCGGGAGCCTGCGCCGCAGCCTCCGGGTTGGGTCGATAATCGCCAGTACCAAAAACCATGGGAGTTTACGCCACACACGGGTCCTTACAGGCTCCGCATCATCGGAGCGCCGGTTGAAACGGGGACGCATCTGCGATTCTACTTCGAGCACTTCGATCGTCCCGTATTCGAGTTCACGGTATCGCGTAAGGTCGTGCCAGGGCATGTTGGGTTGTATGCGGTCACGGGCGGAACGGAGTCGCGGTCGAACACCGCGACTTTTCAGGATCTGATCGTTCGAGAAGTTGCGGACCTGGAACAACTGATCAATCCATCGGTACGGGACATTGTTCTTGATGCGCTCGATTTGAAGCATCCTGCCCTCTCGGAGGTTGCCAAAGCCGTCGAACAAGATCGTCGGGAACTGGCCGGCCGGCTACTTCTGGAACATCTCAAATCCCGAACCAAGCCGGTCGGACCAGGATTCAAGCTCGAATACCACGGCAACAACTACCGCGAAGTGGCCGATGCCGTGTTGCAGGATCGCTACGGAACGCTCGGCCCCTTTGCGAAGTTCGACAAGACGTACATCGACGGCAAAGGGAATCGGCAGCCATTCGTCGATGAGAAAGACGTGATCCGTTGGGATCTATGCAATGGGCATTTGACGCGGCACTTTCATTGGGTGTCGCTGGCCAAGGCGTATGTGGAAACAAAAGATGAGCGCTACGCTGCCCGCTTCTCTCGCGAAGTTCAGGACTGGGTGGCCCGCGAGCCGTTTTTGCATCCCCGCAATCCCGACATTGGTGGCCTGAACTGGATGGATGGAACCACGTTTGAGTTGGGCTACATGAATACCAGCAACATCGGCCGGCGTTGTGAAATGACCTGGTGGCCCGCGTACGATGAGTTTCGCAAATCTCCGTCCTTCACGGACGACGCTCACTTTCACATGCTCCTCGGATTTCTCAGGCAGTCCCGGCTGATTATGAATCCCAGCAGCTTTGCGGCCCACGATGACGGCGGGGCGCATATCTGTGTGGCGCTCCTGCAAAACGCGCTGATGTTACCCGAGTTCAAAGAATCGAAACGGTGGGAACAAGAGGCGGTGCGGCGCTGGGAAGAAGTGCTCAAGGTGCAGTTTCACGAGGATGGCAGTCATGTCAGTTTGAGCACAGGCTACAACTGGGCCTCGCTGATGGCGATTGAAAATATGATCGCTTTGTATCGTCGTGTGGAGCGGGAAGTACCGCAGAAGTTTCTCGATGTGCTCGAACTTGCTTACCAGCATCCGATCGCGTTGTCTCGGCCCGACCAAGGGCAAATCGACTTGAACGACAGCAGTTGGGGCATGATCGACGATCACATGCGCCGGGCTCATCTACTCTTTCCCGAGCGTGACGACTTCCTCTGGATGGCCACCAAAGGCGAGGAAGGGAAGCCACCTGAATACCACTCCATCTATTTCCCCAACGCTGGCCACATCGTGATGCGAACCGGCTGGGGTCCTCAGCACCGCTATCTATTCATGGACGCCGGGCCGGTCGGAGCCAGCCACGGCAAAGAAGACAAGCTCAACATCTACTTGGATTACGGCGGTCATCAACTGCTGGCCAGCGGCGGACGCGGCTCTTATGCCGGTGGCCCCTTCGCGGCCTACACGGGATCGACACGGGCCTACAACACGGTGCTCGTCGATGGCGGCGTTCAGGCTCGGACGTACCCGAGATACGAAATCGACGGACATTCGCCCGAGCAGCGCCGCTTCGTCATCGATGATTATTTTGAGTATGCCGAGGGGTTCCATACTCACGGATGGTTCGCCCCCGGGAAACATATCCAGGGTAAGCACACACGGCAGGTTCTGTTTGTCAAAGGCCACAATCCCCCGGAGACTTCGTATTGGGTCGTGTTCGACACAATGGAACCCCAAGACGCGAACCCGCACGAGTACGAGGCGTTGTTTCACATCCGACGAAACCATGCAAAGATTGCCGATCCCAAAAGAAAAGTGGTTCACGGCTGGGACGCAGCGGCCTCACTCCGCATCCTCCCGGTCACGGTCGACGGACTGGATATTGAACTGGTACACGGACAAACCGAACCGCACATCCAGGGCTGGCATGTCGTTGGAAATGCCCGCGCCCCGATGTGGACACCGACGTTCCGCTGGAAGACGAAGGGCAAAACCACACGAGCGTGGGTACTGGTTCCTGCGGGCGTAGATCAGAAGTGGTGCGTTGATAGGATCGAGGTCGAGCAAGACGATTCCGACTCTCTCGTCTTTCGCTGCATCCGACCGGACGGCAGCAGTGACAGGATCTATCGCCGATCGCAAAACAATCCCACGTCCGAGCTAAAAGGGACGAAGCTACGGGGCGATTTGGGAGCCGTGTCTACGAACGCAGCAGGCAAGGCAGTCGACACGTTCTTTGTCGTCGATGATGGCGATCTCAAAGAACACTTTGGGGAGCAGTAGTTTGCGCCGCGGGAGGGATTCGTTCTGGAAGTCGGCCAGAAACTCCCGGAACTGGTTTGGGATGATCCTGAACTTGTCGCGAAAGTTGTCGACAATCCCGCGATTCCCACACGTTGGTTCAATGAACGCTTCGAGGAAGTTCAGACTGCCGAAAAGCCGGGACGTTACTACGCCTACGGTGTGGCCCCCGTCCCTTCTGGCCCGCCCCTGCGGCGAGCCATGACTTGTTGTTGCTTAGCTGACGACTTGGACTTGGAGGTCCTCGCAAGGAAGTGGGCGGAATCCACCCAAAGCGGAGCCGCTGATGATGGGGCGCTGATCAAGTCGATGATCCATTGTTGGAAGTCCTCCGAGGAAGGTGCCGTTGAACTGTCTGCCATTCTTGACAGCGATCACACGACTGAACCCGTGCGAGTTGGCCAGTGGCAAATGGAGAACGCCACTCAGCACGTCCGGCTAAAGCGGAAGCTCATGGGCTTGGATCACAAGCCGATCATCAAAGCGACCGTCAAGCCGAACCTTGGCAAACCGGCACCCGAGTTGCGGAAAGCGCCGCTGGAACAAGCCGGGATCACGGAGAAGCGAGTTCGCGAAATCGAAGCCAAGCTCGACGAGTGGTACGCCGACTCCCGAGAACCGATGGCGGTAGTGATTGCCCGAAATGGCGTCATCGTCGTTGCGAAGGGATACGGCAAGGTCGATGAGAAGCCGGTCACCATCGAAACCCCAATGCTTTTACACTCGGCCATGAAGCCGCTGATCGGACTGCAACTGGCGATGTACGTCGACCAGGGCGTGATCAAGTTGGACGAACCGATCGGGAACTACCTGCCAGACTTCAACTCGACGCAGGATCGAAACTTGACGTTTCGGGCCAGCCACGTCCATGCCACCGGAATCCATTTTCCCTGGGAGCTGGCTTTCAGGCGGCTGTTCTATTTTCACACCTGGCATGAGAGTCTGATCGCTCACTGCAACCGGGAGTGGGCTCCCGGTGCGAAGTATCGGTACGGGGTCGTCGGTGTGATTCTCTCTGTCCGATCGCTGGAGCTTCTACGAGGACGCAACTACTGGGATGCGATGGAACGCGACCTGTTCGAGCCACTGGGCATCCGCAACGTTTTGCCCGGGGGCACCGGCTTCTCGGCGGAAAACATGGCTCGTATCGGCGTGGTGCTGGCCAACCGTGGGAAGTACGGAGACAAGGAAGTGATCTCCGAAGACACGTACGCGGCGATCTTGCCCACCTCGCTCAAGCCCTATTTCCCGGCACTGGACATGCAGTATGGATCGGTTTACAAAATCACTCCCAGCAACTTGGGGCCGGGAGTTATGGGCATGGCGGCGGTTGCGGAACGCTGCTCAGCATCAATCCAAAAAAGCACGTCGTTTTTGCGATGGTCCGCAACGGACGGGGAAAGGATTACAAGAAGTACCGCGCCGAAGTCCTGTCCTTGCTGCGAAAATGGATCGACGAATGAGCGATGTGATGATCCGCTTGGTCTTCCTGTCGCACGCGGCCGGCGCGTGTCGAGACCGATTTGGGAAATCTCGGCTTAGTCGTCCCGAACGCCCCGTCGAGCGACCAACAGGGTGTCCGCGCCCTGGTCAACAAGGAAATCAGCAATGCTTCAGACGTCGACTGCAATCCTGCTCTTCGCGACTGCCGCCTGCACGTGTCTCCACGCGGCCGACGACGAACCGACCAAGTACCTCCGCGTCGCCCAGCGGTACGCCGATGCGATTGTCGAACACGGGAGAGACACGTACGGCAGCCGACATTCGGGCATGCTCTTGTCGATGATGCGGCGGACGAAGCTCGACGCGTTCAAGTCGATGCCCGCGGCGCCCAGCGGGATTCGGCAGGGAGACCGGGTCACGACGCACGGGTCCAACGTCAATCTCGATCAGAACGTGTATCGAGTTCTCTATGCGCTGTCGGAGCTGACCGACGACCCGAAGTATCGCCAGGCGGCCGACGCAGCACTGTCGACGTTTCTTGAGGTCTCGCCCTCGCCGGAGACGGGGTTCCTCGCGTGGGGGGAACATCTGTGCTGGGACTTGAAGACGGAAGCTTGGGGCACGCACGAAACTAAGGCGATTCACGAACCGAAACGTCCGACGGTGCTCTTTGACAAGTTCTACGAACTCGACGCGAAGACGACGATCGCCTATTGCGACGCCCTGTGGAAACATCAGATCTACACCGACACGAACGGAAGGAAGGACGGCAACTTCAGTCGTCACGCCGCGTACGACAAGCACGACCCGCGGCCGAACTTCGACTTTCCGAAGGAAGGCGGCTACTTCATTCACGACTGGGCGCGGGCGTACGGCAAGACGAAGGACGGCCGCTTCCTCGAATACATCGATGTGCTGGCGTCGCGCTACCTTCGGAAGGTGAAGAAGACCCGCAACAGCCTGATCGAGTTCGATTCCGTCCGCGGCTTCGCGGACACGTCGGCCAGCGTGTCGCTAGCGATCGACTGCGATCACGCCGCGCGGTTGGTCCCCGACGGACCGGTGCGCGAGAAGCTCCTCCGCCTTTCGCGCGCGATCGACAAAGGGCTGCGCCGACTGCCGCACGACGTCGCGGGTCGCGGCTTCGCTCAATACGTGACCGTCAAGGACGATTTCGAACTCTATGAGCACAAGCAGAACGGCGGCTATTCCGTCCTGTGGAACATGCAGTACGGCCGCAAAACGACCGCGATGATCGGCGTCCTCTTCTACCGCCGCTTCACCCAACTTCCCGACGGCGAGACGAAAAGCTGGTATCGCAAGCTGGCGCTGCAGGCGGCGGACAAGTACGCGACGAGCGACGCGGACATGGAGGATCGCCCCTGGCCGCTGGAGATCGGGACGGTCATGTTTCTGCAGCTGGCCGCGCACGAACTGACCGGCGAAAGAGTCTACCTCGATCGCGCCAAGCACTTCGCTTCCGTCGGCATGGCCGCCTACTGGCCGGACAAGAGTCCGCTGCCACGCGCCGATCCCAAGTGCGATCACTACGAAAACGTGACGCGCGCAGACACGTTGGTCTTGGCCTTGCTGAAGCTCCATGCGATCGAGCGTTCCTTGCCGATCCGCATCGACGTCAGCGACGTCGACCGCTAAGCAGGCCACGACGGACGACCGACCACCGCTTGTCGTGCGTGGTCATGCTCACTGGAAGGAACCCCTGGTGAAACTCGCATCAGGCACGCATCAACGTCGATTGTCGAGCAGTGATCCTTGTTCGCTCGGACCACCAAGGACATCAGCGATGGGCTGACCGACGACGCTGAGCATTGAACTTACGTCTGTTGCAGGACGCGGGTTGGAGGCAGTTCACCTCCACTAAACTGTCGCGTGTCTGACGTGTCTGATTTTGGGCGATTTTCGGAAAATCGCCTCGATGGCTGATTCTCTAAACTGCTTGTATTCAAACGATTTGAGACGATGATTTTTGCGACAGGACGCCCACCCGCCGCCTCCACTACAAGGCACTTACGATTCGTCGTAAGTGCCTTTTTCTATTGGTGGTTGTGACAAATCGCAGGCTTGCAACGAGTTTCGAAAACGCCATTTCTTCAAGTATGTGCATCGATTTTTTCGGATAAGGAGCCAAGGCCGAGCTGAAAAAGCAGCTTTCGGAACAAGACGACCTCCACATTCACACCACGAAGTGCGGTATTCCGCGGCCGTGCGTCAAACGGTACGACACATAAGCCAACGGTAGGCTCATGCGGTCGCTGACTTGGCGTGTCGCTGCCAATCTCCGCAACAATTGCAACCGTTGATTCATACATTGCGATCCATCAAGCTCGGAACGATCCATCAAGCTCGGAACGATGCGATAGGCGGATGGCTGCTATTGGCAGAGATCGTTGGCACAAATGGAGCGATCGACCGCAGTAACGATCGACCGCAATAAATGGGGCAAGCCTACACTTCGGTTGATCTTTTTGATTGGGATTGCCTTTTCTGCTCCGCGCGTCTATCCTTCTGAGGAAGGGACAATTGTTCCTTACGAATGAACATTGATCGGAATGAATGAGATACGCGGCTTTAGCCAGTGCGTGGTTTCCGATCACGAGACAATAAGCTGAGCTAGGTGCTCAACTTCTCGCCCGGCGAATGATGTTTTCGCCATCTGCTGCTAACCAACGGTCGCGTTGACCTTCTGGAGATGCTGCTAGCGTCATTACGACGCATCTAATTCCGCGACAAGTCTTGTTGGACCGGAATCCGCGGAAAGCGGTCTTTGCTGATCCCATCAGGTTAAGACGCGATCCTCATCAGCAACACCACGAACACAGCCCAAAACTTCCACGTAAACGTCTCGTTGGCAGTTTTGACGCAACCAATCACAGCAATTGCTGTTCGTTCGAAAACCCACCACGGAGTCGGATCAGACGTTTCGATCCGCTGATCGGTTTCGGACGAGAATACCTCTAGAAGAAAAAACACTTGAAGACATTTGAATCCATGAATTTGTTCGCTCCGCTCGAGCGGGCCTTGGCTGAACAGAACTACCAACAACCCACACCCATCCAATTCAAAACCATTCCGCCGGCGATCAAAGGCCTCGATATTTTGGGATGCGCACAAACGGGAACAGGTAAAACGGCGGCATTCGCACTCCCCATCCTTGATTACCTTGGTCATGAGCGGCCACCGGCAAAACCGAACAGGCCGACAGCGCTTGTGCTGGCACCGACACGCGAGCTGGCGATTCAGATTGCCGACAGCTTTCGCGCCTACGGCAAACACATGCAATTTCGCCAGGTACTTGTCTATGGTGGCGTCGGACAGGGTCAGCAGATCGGGGCACTTCGGCAAGGTGCTGATATTCTGATTGCGACCCCAGGTCGATTGCTTGATCTGATGGATCAAGGACACGTGGACCTCAGCAATATTCAAATCTTCGTGCTCGATGAGGCCGACCGGATGCTCGACATGGGGTTCATGCCGGTGCTGAAACGCATCCTTGCCGCACTTCCGCGGCAGCGACAATCGCTGTTTTTCTCGGCAACGTTGTCACCAAATATTCGCCAACTCGCTGCAACACTGCTGTTCAATCCAGTCTCGGTTACGGTGACCGGCAGTTCGAAGACGGTTGAACGGATCGAGCAATCAATTCGATTTGTCCAACGCGAAAATAAACTGACTTCGCTATGCGGTCTGCTTTCCGGCGACGGCGTCGATCGGGCGATCGTGTTCACTCGCACCAAACACGGTGCCAACGCTTTGGCCAAAAAACTGGATCGGGCTGGAATTCACGCCACCGCCATTCATGGAAACAAGTCGCAAAACGCTCGCCAAAGAGCTTTAGACGCATTTCGCAAAAAGGACGTCACTGTGCTTGTTGCAACGGATGTTGCCGCTCGTGGTATTGATATCGACGGAGTTACTCACGTGATCAACTACGACATGCCAGTCGATCCCGAGAGTTATGTTCATCGAATTGGGAGAACAGCGAGGGCTGGAGCCAAAGGCATAGCGATCTCTTTCTGCACGGCGGACGAGATCGATGAACTGCACGACATAGAGCGGCTGCTCGGGGCGAAATTGCAGGTCGAGAATCCAGAGGCTCGACCTGAATCAGCAAGTCCAGCGAGGAAAACGCAAGTTGGTCCTCGGAGATCGAAACGCGGTCGCCGAACAATCGCTCTCGATGCTGAAACTCAAAGTGGAACGCAACCGAAATATCGACGTGTCCACAAAAAGAACGGGTCAACGAGAGCGAACAAACGTCAGCGTTCAGCGATGGCTTAACTCATCATCGAACAAAGCGCACCGATTACTTAGGAGTATTGCTCATCGCTAAAAACCAAAACACTTTCGCCAAACGAGCTCGCGAAATGGACAAGAAACGAAAGGCCGAAGAGAAGCGGAATCGCCGCAAAGAGCGAAAAGCGGAATCAGCTTTGCCGCAAGCTATTCCGGACGAAGAAAGCTTGGCCGAGACGTCGATCGATGACTCGAACGCCGACGCCGATCAATAGAAAAACAAGCACAACGCCGCACCGAGCTTCACAGTCTTTGCGTCGGTGATATTACAACCACCGTGTCTGACTGGTTGCGTGAACGTTTCGCGTAAACCGGACCGACACAACTATTTTGAAGAGTATTGGATTAGGAAAATGGAACAAGGTACGATCAAACGAATCACGGACAAGGGATTCGGCTTCATCTCGCCCAGAAACAGCGACGAAGACATGTTCTTTCACAGTTCGTCCGTCGAAGGAGCACACTTCAATGACCTCCGCGAAGGTCAAGCAGTGACTTACACGATCGGCCAAGGCCCCAAAGGCCCTCGTGCTGAAAATGTTCGGACGGAAAGCGAATAATCGCTAAGACCTCTAGTCAAGACGTCGGCACCTTACCCTGTGCCGACGTCTTTCTACACCATTGGTAAAAAGTCTCGCTGCTAATCTTGTGAGATTTATTCGTGGAAGTGTTTTAACGAATAATTTATGTCCATTCGGTTGAGAATCAAATCTTCCACGATTCAGCCCCGCACATGATTCTCGCACTCCATAAGAAGGCATGAACGATGAAACACCGGCATCGCACGTTTGAGATGTTCGATACCTACGACGAAGCCGCGACCGCGCTTGAATCCAAGACGTCGCAAAAAATCGTTCAGCAGAACTATGAAACAGATGAAGTTCGTACATTCCGTTGTTTAACGGTTTCCCGCGGTGCGTGTGTGATCCACGTCACCTTCAAATCGCAAAGTCGTCCGGAGCAGGATGATGCGAGTAATCTCCGCGTCGATTTTGCGAAGCTGGCCGGTTCATTGGTCAATGACAGCCCGGTCCTGATAGACTTCGAGGGTTTGGGAGAATTCTCCGCCAGATCCGTTGACGAATTGGCGCTCTTCTGTCGAAAGCTTCAAACCAAGGGCAGCCGATTGGCCCTTTGCAATCTGGGGGGCGCCGTCAGGGCCTCTTTTTTCCCAGGTCGCGTCTATGAACAAGCTTGAATTCGCTTACAGCGCCAAGGCCAATTGAGAAACCAAAATTGCAGATGCTTTTATTGCATCTGCACACCATTGATCGTGCGAAAGTCAATTCAAACACCGTTGCAAATGCCGAGAACCCAAATGATGGGAGAGAGTTTCCTAGAAGACGGATTCTGGCTAACGCAGAAAGGTGTACCAGAGGATCGTTATTGAGCCAAGTTCGTCAGAAAAGAGCGGTTCAATTCCATTCCGCGGTAGCATCTTTCACCCTCGGGTGCACGCTCAGGTTCACTTCCATCCGCCTGAAAGTTTCAATCGTAACGCTGCATTGACTACGCCGATCGTTGGTGTCGCCATTGCTGGCCTCTCCTTGAGGTAAGCGATGTAAGACGAATACAATCGAACTCAGTCAATCGATTTTAGCCAATGCTGATACAGGTGAATTTGCCGTCATGCTGGAATTACGATGTACCGTTCGAAAGTGTGGTCAAACGCTAGTCCAGTCCGAATCAGGGCTGAGGTGTGAGGCGGGGCATCATTTTGATCAGGCCAAGGAAGGTTATTGGAATTTGACGCAGCCGCAGGATAAGAAATCCAGCAATCCTGGGGATAATCGTGATGCGGTGCTTGCCCGACATCGTTGGCTGCAGCGAGGGCATGCGCAGGGCTTAGCCTCCGCGCTTCGGGACTGGGTTAGCCTCGGTAAGCAACCATTGACTGTGGTGGATCTTGGGTGTGGTGATGGGACATTCGGGCCATTGGTGTTTCCGGATTGCGCTGATGGATTCTGCGGTATCGACCTTGCCAGACCCGCCATCAAGCTGGCTTGCAAGTGTTGGCCGCAAGCAACATGGGTCCTAGCAAACGCGGATCGTGGACTGCCCTTGGTTGATGCAAGTGTCGACCATGTGATGTCCTTATTCGGACGGCGACCCATTCAGGAGATCAAGCGAGTGTTGAAACCCGATGGTTCCTGTATGGTTGCCGTTCCAGCAGAAGATGATCTTCTCGAGCTCAGGGCCGCTGTGCAAAAACGTGGAGATCGTCGAGGTCGTGTGGAGGCCATCGTTGACGAGATGGGTGAGCAAGGGCTTAGCTGTCTGCGACGCAAGCAGTGGCGAACCCAGGTTGACCTTGGAGCAGATGAGATTGAGGATGCCTTGGCGATGACTTATCGCGCTAGACGATGGTCAGAAAGTAAAAAGATAGCTTCGATAGAGACTGCATCCGTGACGCTTTCCGCGGATCTTCTTTGGTTTACTCGAATGTAAATAGCGTGGTGTGGACTCGCAGGTTGCAGGAATTCGAAAGTGGCCGATTCTAAACGCAGGACCGTTTCAGGGATTTTAATCAACGCTATTCGAAGAGATGAGTCCGTGGATTCCCTGATCAGCTTCCGTAGGAGATTTTGTCGGGCATTCTGCGTCCGGTAAAAGATGTAGCGTTTTGAGAGGTATTCTGCCTCGGTTAACGAATCTTAAGTTGCAGATCAGTGATCTCGCCTTTGAATTCAATCGCATTGTACTGGCCAACTGGTTTGATCTTGTCGTCGCCCACTTGTAGTCCATCGCCGGGTTGCGACAGCACGCACGCGGCATCGGCAGTCGCCACGATTTTTCCATCTAGTTCGATTTGCATTTTGCCGTTTTTCGAAATGCTTGCGGTAACGATGGATTCACCACGAGGCATTTCTTGCTTGGAGATTGCTTCCGTCAATTTCCAGTTGTCTCGCACCGCTAGAATCAGGTTGCCATCTCGTAGGTAAAGTGCGTAGCCTTGCTTATCGCCACCCTGAGCAAGAATCACGCCTTCGTGTCCTTTTGGGTCAACTTTGCAAGTGATTTCGATACCTAGACCTGCGAAGCTTGGTGCAAGACTGCCCGAAAGATCATCGCCTTTTTTAAGTTGGAACTGTTTTTTACTTCGCTCTGCTTCAATTGATTCTTTACGTCCAAGCTCCAGTCCATTGTCCTGCGGTATGGTGCGATTCCAAGCAAGCAGTTTTTCGGTCAGCGTTTTGGTTACCTGAGGGTTCTCTGCGGCGCGATTGGTGGTTTCTCCTGGGTCATTGAGCAGATGGTAAAGCTCGGGACGACTGCCATCGTAATCGCACAGTAGCTTCCAACAACCGAGCCGAATCGCTAGGTCGGGTAGTTGTTCAAATCCGTAGTAGTTCTTTCGATCCGGTGGGCGGCGAAAGCAAATTTCAGCCTGCCGGCCCGCCCGTGATTTCCCGAGCAGGGTGTCCAATACTTCTTCTCCGTCGTACGCTGCGTTTGCTTCGGACGGCACGTCCGCAAGTCGGAGGATGCTGGGGACAAGATCAATTGCAGAGAAAACCGATGTGGTGTTTCGAGTTCCCACCGCTTGACTGGGGATGAGTCCCGGTCCCCACGCGATCAGCGGTGAGCGTATTCCGCCTTCGTAAAGATGGGTCTTGTAGCCTTTAAGCGGTCCAGCTTGACCGGCACCGAGTTCACATCCATTATCCGAACAGACCAGAATAAGCGTGTTGTCTCGAAGGGTTGGTTGCTCGCGGATGAATGAGAATAGTTTTGCAAATTGCAGATCCATCGCTTCCAGTACTGCAAGATAAAGTCCGCGTTTACCTTTGCTTTTTGCAACGTTGTATTCTTCAGCTGGTGGCCAAAAGGGGCTGTGGACGTCATCGGGCCAAAGGTTAACGTAAAACGGTTGATCTTTTTCGAGTGCTTGTTGCATGAAAGGGATCGCGGCTTCGATAAACCCATCGGTGATTCGAGATCGCTGCATCCATGTCACTGGCTGCCCAAGTCGAACTGCGTCACTCCATATCCGGCCTACCTCACCCTCGCCGTTCATTGTAAGCGGTAACAGCTTGGCACCAATTCCTTCAAAGTTGGTGAGAGAGGTGTCAAATCCATATTCCGTAATCGGTGGAGCTTCCTCGACATCTCGCTGGCCACCCATATGCCATTTCCCAAAATGCCCCGTCGCGTAACCAGCTTGTTGAAGGCTGCGGGCAAGCATCGGTGCCTTTGGGTCAAGCCACTGAGCGATGCCTCGCTTGTCATTTAGTTCACGATGCGCTAGGTAAGACGTGATGTTCCATCGTTGCGGGTACTGCCCTGTCGACAACGCAACGCGGGATGGCGAGCAGATCGGTGAGTTGACATAGAACTGCTCGAATGCGATTCCTTCACTCGCAAGTTGATCAATGGCCGGAGTTTGGGCATCCGTATTTCCAAAGCAGGAGAAATCAGCCCAGCCCATGTCGTCGATAAAGACCATGACAACGTTGGGTGGCCTTGATGCTTCGGTGAAAACGCTCGGTAAAATCAGTATGACTAACAACACGCGTAGACAGAGAATGCTTGTGCCAATCCAATTAGTGATTCGATTCATTAGGATAAGAATTAGTTAGATGGTTTATCTCGGTCGAGCTGCCGAGAAAAAATATTCCAGCGCTGGGCGAGTAAAAACGGAACGCTTTTGGCTTCGATTTTTGCGATAACGATAGGTTTTTGGCGTCCGTTTTGTTGGGTCAACGGAACACTTAGGTCAAGAAACGCTTGATTGCACCGGTTTGGCTGATTCGGTTTCGCTGCATCGTTAGATCAAGATCTCCATAGTGCTCGATTGGATTTCCATAGGCATTGAGGAGAGTCGTGTACCAATTACTTAGCGTTTTGTGCCCGTGATTGCCATGAAAAGGCAGTCGAATATACCGGCCAGCCATATCAAGTTTTGAGTTTTTACCACTCATGATGATCATCGGTGCTTCGGTGTCGGGGCCGTGGTGGCCTGCGCCCGTCTCTGGCATGTAGATGATCGTGGTATTGTCGAACATGTTGCCATCCCCCTCAGGTATCCGCTTGAGCTGCGAAACGAGAGTTTGAATCTGCTTGGTGTGATGCATCTTGATCGCATCCCTCATCTCCTCCGCGCCTGCAATTTGACCACCATGGCCGATTTGATGGATGCTTGTTTTGGTATGATTTTCTGGGAGTGACGTGATGTCGGTACCAAGGTCGTCGATGGTGTAGGTCACGACATTGGTCAATCCAGAAGCGAGAGCTCCAATGATCACATCGGTGAATGCGGATTGTTTTTGCGGAAGTGTTGCATCTTGACCGCCCGCATCGTGAACCGGATCAATTTTCGGGAGAAACTGTTTTATTCGATCACCCAGCGACGCAACCTTCTGATTGCGATCGCGTATCGATTGCAGTGAATCGATTTGATCACTGATTTTGAGCCGTTCATCGCCGGAAAGTCCCACGAGCCGTTGAGATTCTTGTTGGTAGACATAATCTAACAGTGCGTTGTCTGACTCTGCGTCATTGGTGTTGGTGACTGATTTGAAAAGCTCTTGGTACGCGGTCATCGGATCGGCGTAGCAGTAGTTTCGCTGTTTTGCGGCGGGCGCGGAGTAGCCGGGGACGATGCCAGTCCGATGCTCGCGACCATGGGGAACGGCCAACGACATTTCCACGTGCCCAAAGGGTGATGGAAATAACTTTGCTAATTCGAAATCAACCGTGGCCCATTTGATATTGTTGAGAATATCGCGTCCAGCTTTGTAGGCACCCATGCAGCCCGAATAGGAATAGTGCCCACCACCACTCACTGACATCGAGATGCCGTGCAGGATGGTCATCTCTGACTTGTAGTCATTCAATGCGGATAACCACATTGGTAAATCGTGATGTTCAAGATCGAGTTCAAACGCCTCTTTTTCTTCGTGCTTCTTCAATTGCTGCGAGGTGAACGATTGAAGGCCAAACTGCTTGGGTAGGTTGCCGTTCGACTTGCGAATGAAAATAAATCGATGGTTTCGAGTGTTAGCACTTTGCTCCGCTGCATGGATGCTGTTGAAACAAGGTGTGAGGGCTAGACTGGTGGTGCCCCAAGCAGTGGTTTTTAATAATTCGCGACGATTCACTAACATGTTTCGGTCCCTATCGGTAACAACGTTGCCGATTTTCGTTTCACTTTTTGACTGATTTTAATTGCTGGTTACTGTTGAGCGTCAATGCGTTTTCGGTGGATGAATGAATCCGAAGTTAGAAGTGATACGATCACTTCGTCAAAACTTCCATTGCTGTTTAAGTAAGCTTGGTCAGCATTGATAAGGGTTTGCGAGTCAGAGAGTGTTTCGTTGCGTCCCATGAAGTAACGGAAAGCATGGCGAATGATCGACTGCCGTGCCTTGGCTGATCGGGCAAGTCGATCGATCAAATCAAACGCATCGTCGACTTCGCCATCCAGGTTCGTGTCGCCCGTGCCGCTAAGGACTCCGCTCGCCTCGACCGGCAACGTTTTGTAGGTGGCTAGGGATGCTCCGAATGAATTCGTTTCCCCTCGTTTTGCCTCTCTAATGAGATTATCCGGATGCTCGAGGCTTTCGTCGGTCCGAAAACGACCGAAGTCGTCATAAATTTCAAATGGAAAGCCGAGCGGATCCATCTTCTGGTGGCAACGCCAGCAATAGGTCTCGCCCGTGCGGTTTTCCATGCGTTGACGTAGTGTTTGGTGAGGGTCCGGTGGGATCACTGCGTCCACGGTGATCGGAACATCGGGAATGGTGTCGGCTAGCAGCTTTTCTCGTATCCACTTGCCTCGATGAATTGGATCGGTTTCAAGATTTTGCGAGTGGGCGATGAGCCATGCGGGATGCGTTAAAAGTCCTTTCCGGTTTGGGATCTTGGCTGGCTGTGTGGTGGGATAATCCCAAGTTCGCCAATCGATGTTCCAGTAACTCGTGACCTCTTCACCTCGCATCTGCTGGTCGGTTCTGCCAAGGACATTGCCGCCGTTCCAAAATCCCATCGGTGACTTCATGTATGGCAGTCCGTGCGATTGTCCGTTACCGAAGTGCAACTCGAGAGCGGTCATCATGCGTTTCAGAGTGGACAGCAATGCCTTATTTTCCCCACCCCTTGTCTTTTGAAACTCCCAGATGGTCATCATGAACGCTCGATGCTGCTCAATATCTTCTGGTTCCCAGTTTTCCCACTCCAGCGGTTCAAAGTATTCGTAAACTTTGTTCAGTTGTTCAGATGCCAACTTCATCGCCTGATTATCACCGGAGTGGTAGACAAAGAATTTTTCGGTGGTCAGCAACTCCTCGAAGACGTTCTGGTCTTTTTGCAGGATATGCTCAACGAGCATGTCGGCTTCGTCGATTAGACGGCTGACCGCCTGCTCATGGCGACCTGCACCAAATCGTGAATCATCTTTGAATACTTCCAGTGCCTTGGGGTAGCCAAAGAATTCACGAAAGAATCGCAGTTTTCGGATCGGTTGATTGGTAACACTTGCATTGAGATTTGCGGCCTGCACGCTTTCATCAATGATGGTCCATTGGTCGCGTTTGCCAAGTATTCGGCGGATCTCACGTTCGTAGTCGGCACGTGAATTGAGTTTTCCGGATTGGGCTGCGACGGCCAGTGGGGCATCGGGTGCAGAGTCAGTCAACGCATAAGCAATCGCATAGCTGGCGTCACGGGCGGACATCAATCGACGTCCGTGCTCGTCAGGATCCCCGCTTCCAAACTCTTGACGGTAGGCAAACTCGGTACCGAGGATCATCGATTCAATCAGTTTTCCGACCGCCTTTTGCCGATCTAGTTTTGCCGTGTAGATGCTGAGTTGTCGTTGATTCTCGATCAACTCATCTGTGGTTGGCTGTCGGAGGTAGATCGTGTCAAAGAGCTCAATGATGACAGCTTGAATTCGTTCATCACCGTCTTGTTCGTTTCGGGAATCCGTGGTGGCTGTCGGCTTTTTCCATTGCTCTAGGCATTTTTCCATAATGTCTCGGTATCGGTCTCCCTTTCTTCGATGCTCGGTGATCGATGCGACCAATACCTTCATCTCGGCGTCACTAAGTGGTTGATAGGTAGGTAATTTAAAATTACCTTTCTCAACGTGGGCGTACACGCGATTCATGTCCCATGTGTCAAAAAATAATTTCATGGTTACGATACGGTTGCGTATCCGATAATCGGAAACACCCTCGATAAACCAGTCTCGTTCGCACTTGAAAATAATCTCATCAAACTCGGTTAAATCGGCCTCTCGATAGGGCGCCCAGACTCGGTCCCCTTTCTCGTCGAGTTCAGCTCGCCCCTGATCCTCGGTTACGACGAAGGCGGTTGTTTTATAGGTGCGAATTCCTTGCATGATGGAAAAGATATCCTCGTGATCAAAACGATCGAGGAATTCCAGATTGTCGTGCCGCTTTTGAATACCGTTGGTCGAATGTTGTGGTGGTCCCGGGTAAGGGATTTTTTGATGAACCACTACCGGCTTCAACGCTTCATGTGAATCGCCATAAATTTCCTGAAGCAGGTGATCGAACGAGCTGAAATTGCGCAGGAACGTTTCACGTGCTTTTAGCTGGTTTTGATAATTGAGTTCCTTTTGCAAGTAAGCGTGCATCGCGGGGTAGTGTGCCTTCATGATGGATTCAGACGTCATGTGTTTGGCAATGCGTTTCGCATTTCCAACCATGGTTAACAGATGGCCGGTGGTCAGGCGGTCGCGAACGCTATAACGCACTCCAACAGTAGATGGCAGTAGAAACGGATTGGTGATGGTTCGCCGCTCCTTGTTTCCCCATTCCGTCTTGGGGCTCCAGTGCACGCCACTATCTCCGCGGACATAATGCTGAGTGCCATAGATCGAACGAGTGGGGTGGTAATTGAGGAGATGGTTGATTTTCTCATTGAAAATGAATTCGCTAATCAGCCAGCGACGGTCATGTGTGAACGCCACCTCGTGAGAGTGCTCTCCCGAGAACAGTGCCTGATGATCCACGGCGTTGCCATACTCAAAGCGCTGCAGTTTTTCCGTGAGCGCTCTAGCGCGGTCACCGGTCAACTGTGTTTGGAGCCAGGTTTGCAGCGTTTCTTTCTGTTTGTCTGGAAGTTGAGGTGCGTCAGCAGGTGGCATTTCTGAAAGGTGAATTACCTTCTGCATCTTTTCAAAAAGCTGTTGCTTTTTCACATCGTCGATTGTGTCGAGATCCGTCAGCCGAACATCTCCCTCCTGTTTGTCCGAATCGTGGCAGGTGGAGCAGAAATTTTGCAGGATCAACGTCGACTGGGTTTCTAGATCCGCCAATTTCTCGGCGTTTGATGGCGAGTCAAATGATGGCTCAGCTTGAGCAAAAATGCGACTGCTTGTTGAGCATGTTGAGACAATCACAAGAATTGAGAGAACACGCAGCAATTCGAACAATGGAGTCACCGAAGCATGCGACCGAAAGCCAAATTCATAAACCATTCGAGGCATCGACATACTTTCTTGAACCAGCAGAGTTTGGCACACTCATATGCGAGTGAATGTTAAAAACTTTTTTTTGTTACGTTCAGTGGGGTCCATGATAGAGCGAATGAGAGAGCGTTGCTAACGAAGATTCTCGTCGATCGCGGATTCCTCACGTTTTGTCTTGGAGAAAGGCTGGGTGGCGGAATCTCGCTAAGAATAGCATTGGTCTTTGAGACTAGGTTTGATGGGATCGGTGTTGGTCGGACTGTTGCGGGTTTTCCGTTCAGAGGCGAATGAAATTCACGAATTATGCATCCATCGGATTTAGGCGTTAGAATGTTTCGTGCATGGGCCTAAACCATCGCACAAAATGTTGTCGTGTTCACCAGATGTGCGTTTCTTGACCTTTTGTTCCACAGGCATCTTTATGTTTTGTCATCTCCAATGGGGCCATCGAATCGGTTTGAGCCTACTTAGTTGGACTTGGGTTTTAGCGGGGGCTGTTTGGGGGCAATCAAGTCCATCAACCGTTGAGTCGGCGATGCAACTGTCGAAAGCTACCGGCAGGCCGATTTTTGTGATGGCGGGGCGCGAAACCTGACCGCCGTGCGTCGCGTTGCTGGATCGTTTGCAAAATGATCGATCGTTAGCAGCGTTTTCGGGACAGTTTGTCTCGTTAAAGATCGTTACGGATAACAATCCAGATTGGGCGCAGTGGTCCCGCAAGTATCCGATGAAGGGGAATAGTATTCCTCAGTTGTATGTCGTTCGCGCCGACGGCGAGCAGTTGTTCGGTGGTGCGGGGTCGCTACCTGGCGATGCGTTACCTCTGATGCTGCGGTCAACGCTGAGTCGTGCAGGGCGGTCGTTTGATCCTCAGCAGGCCGCGTTTTTGAGGCGGAAAGTAAGCGAAGCAGAGGAAGCTTTGGCCGCGAGACATTATCTCGCCGCGGGACTTCGTTTATCCGAGTTGAGTCAGCTCGGAAACCCAGACGATTTGCAAAGCTACGCGGAACAGGCGTTGAAAGCAGCGATGTTATTCGAGGATCTCCGCTCAAAGATGGATCGGATTGCAGAAGAGACAAAGACCAAATTGACCGATCAGGCAGGTGGTGACGTTCTTGGGGCAATGTTGGCTCTCGGTGAGATTGAGGCTGTCTTTCGGATGTTCCCTAAATGGCGGGCAGATGCGAACTCTGTCACTCGAGAGTTTGCAAAGGATGATCGGTACGCCGACGCGACCCAACATGCTGCTGCAATTGTTCAGGCAAGGCTGGCCGCGGCATCCTCCGAAGTCCGCGTGAAGGCGAGAGCAGAGAATTTGTATGCGAGCGTTCTAAGAAAGTACCCCGGCACCGAAGCAGCGGTGATTGCCAAGAAGGAATTGTTGGAGTTAAAGCCAGATTCGAAAATCATTGAGAACATGGCCGAGGGTAGTGAGTCGGGAAAGAGTGGTTTGGCAGAGGTTGCGTTTCGCACATGGTCGACATTGCAAGGTGATTTTCAGACGCGTGCCAAGTATCTCAGTCAGTCAATTGATCGTGTGAGACTAGAGAAAGAGACTGGTGAAACGATTGAGGTGGCGATCGAGATACTCAGCCAGCAAGATCGTGATTATTTGAAGCTGTACAAACCCGTTGATTGATCTCGACAGTCTATGCAAATGCGAGCTGCAAGTTCGGTTTGGTGCATCTCGTCGGTTCGGAATTACCGGTGTAGCAGATTGACGTCATGGAGATGGATGAGTTCCAAGAGTCGTGGTGTGTTCGGTAACAAATGGCGAGGTGAATGAAGCGATGAAACTGATCCTATCGTTGTTGATGTTTTCATTGTTTGGCACGATCAGTGTCGCACAAGAAAATCGTCCAAACATCCTTTTCATCATGGCCGATGATCACGCTTGCAACGCAATTAGTGCGTACGGCGGACGTCTAGCTGACGTGGCACCCACACCCAACATTGATCGCCTCGCTCGCGAGGGCATGATGCTGAATCAATGTTTTGTGACGAATTCCATCTGTACTCCCAGTCGAGCGGTAATTTTGTCGGGGCAGCACTCGAATCTTAACGGCGTTAAGACGTTGAATGATTCCTTTCCCTCTGCCGAATCCGGTGTGCCCAACGTTGCTGAAATGTTAAGGATGTCGGGTTATCAAACCGGCCTAATCGGAAAATGGCATCTTCGGTCACCACCTTGGGGTTTTGATAGTTGGAAGGTTGGCCCGGGCCAGGGCATGTATCACAACCCGGTTTTTGTTTCTTCAGAAGATGGAAAGCCTTACCAGAGTCGTCCATCGCGTGATGCCCGGCGTGTTCCCGGTTACTACACGGATTTGATTACCGATTTTGCGATTCAGTGGCTTGGTGAGCGGGATCAATCGAAGCCGTTTTTTTTGATGCTCCATCACAAGGCTCCGCATGGTAAGTGGGAACCAGCAGAGCGGCATCGAGATTACCTCGCTGATGTGATGATCCCAGAACCGGAAACGCTTTGGGAAGATTTCAGCCACCGTTCCTCTGCGACTCGTGAAATGGGCACGTCGATCACGAGTAGGCTGCATCCACGCCGAACCATGGTAGCGGATGTGCAAAAAGCAGATTGGCCCGCAGGTTCGGTGGATATGACCGGGATGAGCGATCGAGAAAAAGGTAGAGCAGCCTATCAAAAGTACCTTCACGATTACCTAGGCTGTGTGAAGGCGGTGGATGAGAATGTTGGCCGGATGCTTGATTACCTTGATCAGCAAGGACTCACTGACCAGACGCTGGTGATCTACACGTCCGACCAAGGAATGTTTCTGGGTGAGCACGACTATTTTGATAAACGCTGGATTTATGAGGAGTGCTTGAAGATGCCATTTCTGGCAAGGCTACCATCGGTTATCCCGGCGGGAACCGTAAACGATTCCTCTTTGTGTTCGAACCTTGATTTTGCGCAGACGTTCTTGGATTTTGCAGGGTGTCTCGAGGCGGATGGTGTTGAGAAGATGCAAGGGGCAAGTCTGAAACCGATCCTGAGCGGGCAAACCCCCGATCATTGGCGCGACGCGGTTTACTATCGGTACTGGATGCACCTCGCCCATCATCACATCCCAGCGCACTATGGGGTTCGTAATCACCGATACAAACTTGTATTTTTCTATTCCTTGCCACTTGATGCGAGTCTCGGAAAAGGTGTCTTTCCACCAACCACACCTGGGTGGGAGTTGTATGATCTGGAACTCGATCCTCAAGAAAAACGCAATGTGTATCACGATCCCGCCTATCGTGAAACGATTGACGAATTGAAATTCAAGTTGTTGGCGCTAAAGAATCTTTATCGCGATACTGACGACGCGTATCCCAAGTTAATGAAGTTACGCGAAGATCATTGGTAGGGATACAGTGAACCTCGTGCGGGACAATGGTTGAGTGTTCCCATTTAAGTTGTCGCGAGATTGCGATTATGTTTGTTGGGTGATGAGATGTTTTAATACCCGCGAAAATTTTGGATCCTGTCAATGAATCTGCGAATGTTTGTGCTGATGGTCTCCTTGGTTCTGTTGTCGGCCACTTCATTGTGTGCGGGTGGTGATCTAAGACTCAACGGGTCCTATGTGGGACGAGTAGAGGATGACGGAACGATACGAATTCGCGGTACCGCAATTGGGCGTTTTGAGAAGGATGGTGGCATCAGAATCCGTGGCACGCTACAGGGAAAGATCGAATCTGATGGAACCATACGCAAGCGTGGAACGGCGATTGCGAGAATCGATCGTAACGGCGACGTCCGGTTAAGTGGGACCTTTGTAGGAAAAGTTGAGTCGGACGGTGATATTCGTAGGAGGGGTACGTTGATCGGATCAGCACGGGGCGTCAAACCTGCTCACGCTGCCGCGTTGTTTTTTTGCGATTTCGTTGACTTCTAGAAAGCCGCCAATTGCAAACAATCCTTTTGGGTCTTAACCGAAAAAGCTAATCGTGGATCGACCTCGCACATCCACCATCTGCTACCTGTTAAACTACGTTCGCCGATTCATGGATGCTCCAGCGTGGGCACCGTTTCAACATTGAGTCAAATCGATCACAAGTATTGACAAGGAGCATTGACGCCGTGCGACGCAATTATCAAAGACCCATGTGGACTCAGCTTCTTTGTTTGTTTGTATTGATTGTGATCTCTGATAGAAAACTGAGTGCTAAAGAGCCGCTCAAGGTTTTTGTGCTTGCGGGTCAGTCTAATATGGTTGGGCATGCACGAGCCCACACGATCGCGACTCTTTTTGCGTCGGATTCTCCGCGGGATCGAGAACTGCTAGATCTTATTCTTTCTGAGAACCATGGCCTCTCTCGAGAATCACTCGAGAACCAACTTAGTCGGGCTCGCCAGATCGATGAACTGACCGGCGGAATCAAAAACGACAAGGTAAATGCTTTGCCAGAGGGTGAGCAGAAGGCTGCTTTGGTTGAAAAAAGTGACGCTTTAAAGGCCGAGCATGAAGCTTACAAAAAGTTGGTTGCTGAGAAGTGTCGCATATCAGATCGAGTTTACATCCACTCCATCGCGGATCGAAATAAGCAGACCGGAATGCTCAAGATAGGGTGTGGAGCAGATGCCTCTAAGATAGGGCCGGAGTATGGTTTTGGTTTGACGATGGAATCAGAACTCGTGGGACCGATCTTGATCATCAAGACGTCCTGGGGCGGAAAGTCGCTTCATTACAATTTTCGACCACCCTCCGCCGCTGAATACGTGCTAAATGACAAAGAGCAAGCCAGCGATAAAGCGCAAGAGATTAAGGCAAATGCGGGTCTTAATTATCGTCTCATGATGGAAGAGGTCAATCAGGTTTTAAGTGATCTCGGATCGTATCATCCCGAGTATGATCCCAACGTTGGTCACAAGATGTGCGGCTTTGTCTGGTTTCAGGGTTTCAATGATCAGTTTGCTCCTGAATTTCGTGATGCCTATCAGCAAAATATGATTACCTTCATCGGTGACGTTAGAGCGGATCTTATGACGCCAGACTTGCCGTTTGTCATCGGGGTTCTAGGAACGGCAGTGACGCCAGAGAAAATTGCAGAAAATCCGGTGTCCGTTGCACAGCGTGCTGCCGCAGAGCAACTGGGAAGTGAAAATGGCGTCACCGCGGTCGAGAGCTATCTTCACTACTCGCATTATTCCAATGCCGTATTTGAAAAAGGTTGGCCCGAGCATTATCACGAGTGGGATACGGTTGGAAGTGATCGCCCTTACCACTATCTTGGCAGCGGCGCGTTCTTTGTGCGGCTGGGCAATGCCTTTGCTACATCAATGCTCGATCTTATCGAGAATAATTAGATCCATACGATTCTCGAAGTGATGCAAACCATCCCGGGAATTTGGCTCAATTCAATGGACGGGTCATTTCGTTGTTTTTTGATTCGCAGGTGGAGTTGCATCTAGGGATTGAATTGGTAGCCAATGATTGCTGCTGTCGATCGGTTCTTGACCGGTTTTGATGTACTGATGTCGGAATTGACTTTTCGATTGATTTCCATTTGGTTGATAGTTAGTGACAATTTTGCGGTACCAGTGCTCGGTGTCCGATCCAGCCTCGAGTCCACCGTGTTCGAGAAGATCAAATTTCATGGACAGAAGCGGTAGACCGGTTATTGGGTTGTACTGCTTAAAAGCCAACATCAGAAAGTTTTCTTGGTTTGCAGCAACCCAAGTAGCGTGTTTTTGAGCGGACTCAATCTCGTAAGCATGATTGATGCGGTATCTTCCTGGCGGTAGACCAAATGGATTCTCCGTTCCGAGGTAACAATGTGTTACGAGATGTAGGATATGACCTGTGTAATCATCGGGTAATTGCATTTCGTCGGAAAAAGAATGGTTGACGAACGCAACATCATCAAGGTGGCCCGGGACAATGATTTTAGTTGCTTTGTCCTCTTTTTCTGCCCTCATTAGATGGTGTAGGGTCACGGTCGACTGATCAATTGTCGGATTCCAAACCGCCATCAAGTCTAAACCTTCGTCATACTTGCGATTAAGACGTAGCCGATCGTTGTCGATGGCTTCAATAATCGTTTTAGGGACGTCGTTCTCGCTGTAACGCCACCAGCCTGCAACTCGATAAGGGTACCGCGAAGAGTCATAGGCATCGGAGAAAACAAACCAGTGCAATTCACCGGCAATTAGAGTTCGCGGCTGAATAAGTTGGTTGACCTTTTCCTTCTCTAACTCAACGATCGATTCGTATGGCATGTTTCCGCCGTGCTGTATCACGACTCGTATCCAATCGGGTATCTTGCCGCTGTAGTAGATCGGTGTAATCGAAACCTGTTCAAAATGGTCTCCGTCGGATGGCATTTCGTTTTTTTCGACCACTTGAATCACTCTGGCCAGGCAAACGCCATCCGCGCGAGAGAGTACCCGATTGGCTGACGATTCCACGGCGATGGCTTTTAACTCGGTGGCGGAAACAATTTCGTCCCAGTTGGTTGTTCCGCATCCAAGTTGCAGTAGGCACAGTGTGAGGCACAGAAGAGATCCGAAATAAGTATCGGTTGATCGGCAATTCGGAGTTCGCTTTGCTAATTGGGAAAGTCGCGTCAGTGAGGCTAGGTAAGGGAGATTCACGACTCGACTACTTTTAATTGGGTTGGGTTCGGATGATGACTGCGACGAAGTATTTACTTGCATCCCCGTAACAGTCGTCGAATCATTGATGTCCCAATTATGATCACTTTCGGGATTACGACTGGGAACGATCCACTCGCTTCTAGTTGGATGGGTGATGGTGCTAAGTCGTGCGATTTCGACGCAGTTTTTTCTTTCTTCA
>Ga0181559_10001019_pt1 | contig 27108 bp, 20 predicted proteins | sample 011ome_21_FD_133752 | JGI IMG/M metagenome (GOLD analysis project Ga0181559, IMG submission 133752) | Coastal salt marsh microbial communities from the Groves Creek Marsh, Skidaway Island, Georgia - 011508AT metaG (megahit assembly) | ecosystem: Environmental > Aquatic > Marine > Intertidal...
AAGCGCATGTCTTCCTCACCAGTCAGGCTGTTGGTGCGCATGATGCCAACCGTCTCAGGCTTGAGAATTCTGGCGCCATCCAGTTCGCCGCGATTAACCAGCATCTGCAGGAAGCGCGCATAATCATGGGTGGAGGAGACCAGGCCGCCACCGCCGGACTCCAGGCGGGTTGGGTCAAGGTAACTGGGGCGATCCGTGCGATGAGGCTGTTGCGCGAGCTGATTGCGCTCGGTATCCCAATAGTGCACCTCGGCGAAACGATCATGATCTTCGGGCTGCACGTAGAAGCGGGTGTCCATCATATTGAGAGGTTCAAACATGCGTGTGCGCAGGAATTCGCCGTAGGGCATGCCGCTGATTTGCTGCACGATATAACCCTGCAGGTCTACAGCCACGGAATAGAACCACTGCTCGCCAGGTTGCGATAACAGGGGGATGTCCGCGACCTTGGCAACGAGTTCATCCAGGTTGCTGGAGGCCAGCACGGCCTGATCACGAAATGCGGTGTTCACCGGATCGTTACCAAACAGGCCATAGCCAAAACCGGCGGTGTGGTTAAGCAACTCGCGCATGGTGGGCTGTCGCTTTAATGGCTCTACCTCGTAATTTTCACTGTCCTCATAGCTGGCGAGTACTTCAAGGTCGGCAAACTCAGGAATGAACTTACTGACCGGGTCATCGAAGTCCCACTTGCCTTCTTCCCAGAGCATCATCATGGCAACGCCGGTGACTGGTTTGGACATGGAGTAAATCCGAAACAGGGAATCCATGGTCATGGCTGCATCGTCCTCCAGTCGGGCAATTCCGCTATGTTCGTAGGTGGCTACCTCACCATCCTTGGCCAATAGCCATACCATACCAGCCACATCCTGGTTGGCGACGATTTCGCGCATGGCATCATCCAGGGCTTCAATGCCCTCGGCGCTGAACCCAGCTGATTCGGCGCCTGCCTCCTGTTGCGGCCAGGTATCGGCCTGGGTTTGGAGGACGATCAGGGTGGAGAGGATAAAGACTGTAAATTGGCTAATTCGTTTCATGATGGTTGGGCTCGAATAAGGTTTGGTATTGTATTTAGTGCGTCCCGATTCGCGCAAACTGCTAGTGGTGCGAAGGCAGATCAGATAATACTCGATTGCGGCTACTTGTTCATGGCGCTTTCGATTTCCGCCAGCGCCTCGGCGTCCGGCAGATACTGTGGCTCAGCGCGCAGTTGGCTACGACTTTCATAGGCATAGCCAAAGCCAAGAATCCTGGCATCCTGGTTTGCGCCACCAATGAAAGAGACCCCTACCGGCAAGCTGTGAACGGTTCCCATGGGCACGGTGAGATGGGGATACCCGGCAATCGCGGCCATGCCGCCAGCGCCGGGAAAAGAAGGCCAGACGTCGCCATTTATGGGATCCACCCTTGGTGTGACAGCGCCGGACGGTGCCACTAATACCTCGACATCATATTCCCTCAGCAACATATCGATCCCGCCAGCGCGGGTCGCTGCCTGAACGTTGTCTCTGGCTGAGGTGTATGCAGCTTCTCTGAGATCGCCAAGCGCATTCGATTCCTCAAAGATATCCTGGCCAAACAGCGCAAGCTCAACATCGGCATGCTCTTGGTTGAAGGCGATTACGTCGCTTAAGGTGCGGGTCGTTACTGAACGAGGTGTTGACGCGAGGTAGTCATTAAGTGTGGCCTTGAATTCATAGTTCAGGACGGCGGAGGCGTCCCTGCCAAAATTGTCTGGACGTGGAGGCGCGTCTTCAATCTCGATCAGCACTGCGCCGGCTGCTTCTATTTCTTGTAGTGCCAGGTCAAACAGATTAACAATATCGCCATTGCTGCCAGCTGCATATCGCAATACGCCAACTCGCACGCCGCGCAGTGCGTTGTCAGTCAGGCCAGAGACGTAGTCAGTCTTCATTGGTCCACTGGCCATGGCATTTAACATCATGGCTGCGCCGCGAACGCTCTTGGTCATTGGGCCAGCAGTATCCTGGGACGAGGAAATTGGTACGATGTACTGCTGGGGTACCAGTCCTACCGTAGGCTTGAAGCCAACAATGCCATTGGCATTGGAGGGGCAGATCACCGAACCATTGGTTTCCGTGCCAACGGTTCCAGCTGCCAGTGAGGCCGCCATAGCCGCACCCGACCCGGAACTGGAGCCGCAGGGATTACGGTCCAGCATGTGCGGGTTACGGACCTGACCGCCGAGGGCTGACCAGCCGCTCATAGAGTCAGAGGAGCGGAAGTTGGCCCACTGGCTGAGATTAGTTTTGCCCAGGATTAGCGCACCGGCTGCGCGCAGCCCCGCTACCAGCGGTGCATCCCGCTCAGTGAAGTTATCCTGCAAGGCGAGTGAGCCGGCGGTCGTGGGCATATTGTCCAGGCTCTCGATATTGTCTTTCAAAAGGATGGGCACGCCATGCAGTGGACCCAGCGCTTCGCCTGCTGCACGTTTTGAATCCAGGGCACGCGCCTGAGCGATGATGTCAGGGTTTATGGTAAGCACACTCTGCAGCGCTGGACCGGATTCATCTACCCGCTGAATACGCGCCAAATAGGATTCAACCAGTGCTTCGGCGCTGATATCGCCGTTTTGCAAGGCGTCAGCAATCTCCGGCAGGGTGGCGGCCAGAATGCCTTCAGGCAGATAATCGGCACCGGAAGACTGCCCGGTATTCGCAGTGCAATAGCAAAGTAGTGAAGCGAGAGCTGTGATTAGTAGGAGACGAGTCATTCGATTACCGCTGATTATAATGAGTGGGAGCCAGGGACTGGCCATTTTCCAGAAATAGTCAGTAAAGTGAACTGAATTTTCATTAATTTAAGGTGCTTTTCTAATCCTGGGCTACACTCTTACACTCTCAGATCAATTCTGGCTTGTCTATCTTGCCGTTTCCATAAATCTATTACACTAGGTGTGATAGTGTAATAGCCGTGCTAAACTATGATTACCAGCTTTACAGGTAAAGTTGCCAAAGACATTTGGGAATCGAATTCTTCGAAGACGCTGCCGAGGGAGTATTGGCTTCGTGCCAAGGCCCTGCTGACTATCATGCACAGTACGCGTATGCTGGAAGATCTGAAGATAAAAGGACAGCCGCCCAATATTCGCCTACACAAGCTCAAGGGTGAAAGGAAAGGCTATTGGAGTATTACCGTCGGCTTACCCTGGTGCATTACTTTCAGATTTAGCGAAGGTGAATTTTCTGAAGTGAAAATCGAGAACTACCACAAAGGCTAATTATGATTTCTAATCCTGCACCCATGCATCCAGGACAGGTACTGGCTGAAGTCTATATGACAGAAATGGGATTGAATCAGTCTGCTCTGGCGCGACGCTGTGGCTGTGCGTCTCGAAAGATCAATGAGATCGTTAATGGCAAGCGCGGAATCTCACCGTCTTTCGCCATTGTCCTCGAATCAGAACTTGGCACCAGTGCTGAAATGTGGGTACGCATGCAGGCAGAATACGATCTCTGGGAAGCAAGGCGAAACGCTGCATAGCGCCAGTTAAGAACTCGCAAATAACTAGAAGCCCACGCGTCCTGATTCAGCAATCGGTTCATGCCTGGATTAGAGCATCCGGGCAAGTAAATACATGAAGTCCAGAAGGGGAGAGTTGCCTCCATGCTCCAGATTAAAGGTGTACCCGGATCACCCTATACGCGGAAGATGCTTAGCCTGCTGCGCTACCGGCATATTCCCTACAGTTTCATTCAACATGGCCTTGGCCAACCCGCGGGTCTCCCAAAACCCAAGGTGGACCTGCTTCCTGTAGTTTACCTTGAAGATGAAAACGGCGAGCTGCAGGCGACGGTAGATACCACGTTTATTATTAGGCGCCTCGAATCTGAGTATGCCGGACGTTCAGTCATTCCTGCCGACTCAGCGCTGCGGTTTTTGGACTACTTGATCGAAGACTACGGGGACGAGTGGCTAACGCGGCCGATGTTTCATATTCGTTGGCACTACGAAGCGGATGCCAAGATGGCGTCTGAGGTTTTACCCTACTGGGGAGGAATCACGGCGAGCGATGAGGAGATCGCGGCAAAAACTGCGGCTTTCCGCAAGCGTCAGGAGGACAGGCTTTATGTGGTGGGTTCAAACGACACCACCGCACCGGTTATTGAGGAAAGCTATCGTCGCTTTCTGGAAAGCTTCAACGCGCTCTTACAGACTGCGCCCTACGTCATGGGGGAACGTCCCGGGGCCTCAGATTTTGCAATCTATGGCCAGCTAACCCAACTCGCCCAGTTCGACCCCACCGCAGTGGCCATGACGCTGGCACATGCGCCCCGTGTTTACGCCTGGGTTTCGGCGATGGATGATCTTTCCGGTCTTGAGCCTGCCGACTCACATTGGCGGGATTTGGATCACGCAGGCGCTGCCCTCGAAGGCATTTTGAAAGAAATGGGCCGCACCTATGTGCCAGTCATGTTGGCGAATCACGCGGCGGCCCTGGCAGGAGAGGCGCAAGTGCACACCACAGTGGCAGGCAAACCCTGGCAGCACGCCACGTTTAAGTATCACGCTCACTGTGTGCATTGGATACAGCAGGAATACAAAGCCTTGGCTGCGAATGCAAAGGCTGCGGTGGATTATGTGCTTGCGGGCACCGGCTGCGAGAAGCTGCTCGACTCGTCACCGCAATAGCGCTACGCCTGTCTTTATTTTTCGTCCTTGTTTTTCCGGCTAAACGGCTTAGGGTCGTCCAGGCCGCCGAAGGCTGAAAACAGGGATTCAAAGAAGCCGCTCAACTCCAGAGTCATCAAGGCGAAGTCCTGATCGAACTTCTGGGCAGGCGTGACCTCATCCGTACCGACATCGTCTTCCTCAACGGCTTCAAACTGCAGGCGCTTGATGGAGAGATCATCGTTGATGACACAATGGATCATGTTATTCCAACTCACGCCCAGGCTCTTGACCTGTTTACCCGCCTCGAGGTGGGCGGCAATTTCATCGCCGGTGAGATCCTGACTGGCGCAGCGCACTACGTTGCTGCTGTCCAGGGGATTGTGTAAAACCACGTCCTCGAGCAGGCTAAAGTTAGCGCTGAGTTTTTTGTCTCGCAGCCAGCGGGTCATGACATCGGCGGGCGCTGTGCGGGTAGATGGCAGACCGACCGGGAATGAAGTCAGGCTGTCCCGCAGCAGATTAACGACTTCCTCGGCCCTTGGTGCACTGGCGCTATCGACTACCAGCAGTTTGTCCTTTACAGAAATAAAGGCATACGTCGGCTGATTCTTGGTGAAGGCCCGGGGCAATAGCGTGGCGTAGACATCATCCTGGATCTGGCGCTTCTCCTTGCGAAAGATTTTACGCGCCTGGCGCTGTTCAATTTCAGCGACTTTCTCTTCGGTCTCCTGGCGCACCACCGAGGCTGGCAGCAGCCGATCCTGCTTTTGCGCACACACCATGATGTAGTCGCCAATGACGTGGGTCAGCATGGGCGCTTCTTCTTCCCCCTCGGCCGCGTAGGCAGCGTCTATTGGGCTGACCCAACCGATACGGGATTTTTCATACTTGCTGCAGGGGGTAAAAAGCTGCTCGGCAAGTTGGGTTTCCAACTCTTCCTGGCTAAGACTGAAAGTTTCGGTGAGGGCGAACAGGCGAGAATTTTTGAAGAACATGAGGGCGCTTGGTAGACCAAAAGTTGACTGCAGAACGAAGCGCTCGATTATGCCCAAGCGTTGTCCGGAATAACAGGGAATGCGAGCTTAAATTCGGTTTTGCTGCCGCTGACCAACCATGGGGAGAGACTGGGAGTCTGGCTCCCAGTCGTTACTGTTACTTCAAGCGGGTAATTTTCTCGCTCAGGTCAAACTTACGATCAGTCACAATCGCTTCCAATACCTCAATGCGAGCCAGGATTTCCTTAATTTCCCGGCCCACGGCATCGCTGACTTCATGCTGGACATTCGCCTGTTGAATCTCAAGCTTTTCATTCTCGAGTTTCTTCATGTTTTTTTTGTGCTCGGTCCAAATAGCGATGATAAGCATCAGCATTACGAAAGGCGTTGAGAGCGCCAAAAATCCCCAGAGTCCCATATCAGTGTCCTCGTTAGTTTATTGTTAGCTGAAGGCCTAAGCCTGTAAGCATATATAGCAGCAATAATCGAACCAATATTTAAATGCTATTTAAAACAATGGCTTAGTATTCTTGGCAGGTGCGTGACCAGCCGCAAGCGCTGAATAAATGCGCTTTCTCGCCACTGTTTGCGCAAATTCGCTGCAATGTTGCCTTGATCCAGACTGGAGGGCCTGACTGAGCGGCTTCCATCCCAAGCTCGCCCAAATACGAAAGCAGAAGCGTTGAGCAATACTCAAGCAGAAAACAGGAGCAGGTATCAGGGAGTGAGGGCGCGGATAAAATGGGTTAGCTGGCGCCTAGACTTATGGCGTAGCTGGCTATTCATTCACCATTAAGTGAATAGACCAGCAAGACATTGCCCGGTGCTTCATTCCACTTGTCGTAACCAGACGTCACATACACCTGCCCATTCACTACAATGGGGCCATCAGCCTCAATCGCGCCGCCCCTGGCTTCGATGCCATTGGGTGCGCCGAAGTCTTGTAGCGTGGTGGTTTCCCAGAGAATGTCTCCGTTGTCGGCATCGAAGGCCCTGAGAATGCCGTCCAGACCGCCGGCAAACACCAGCTCATCCGTGCTGCTGACCGCGGCGGAGATGCCGTGCCAGCACAGGAAGCGAGACTCTTCACACTGGTTGATGAGATCTTTGCGCCACAGTATCTCCCCGGTGCTGGGTCGAAAGGCATGAATGCCAGGGTGACTCGGTCCGACGTTATAGGGGTTGTTGGTGGGCAGATCAGAAACGCCGACAAAGAGTTTTTCAGCGTTGGCGCTCATACCATAATGAATGCCGCCCATGGTGCCGCCACTGCCGGCACGCTGTTCCCAGATCAAACCGCCGTTATCAGGGTTGAGGGCATACACCATGCCGGATTTCTGCCCAACCATGATGATATCTCTGCCGTTTTCATCCTGAGTAAGGATGGGCGAAGCACCGATGTCATAGTCTGGCCCATCTTCCTCTGGGCAGTTTGGCGCATTGCGGGAGCATGCCCCATTCCAGGCGTCATCCCGCGTCAGCTGCGCGGACCAGATCAGTTCGCCACTGTCGAGATCCATAGCCAGTACAGCATCGCTGTACTCATTGGCGGGCGAGGAATAGTTTTCACCGGTGCCTGCATAGACCAGATTACGTTCGGCATCGATGGTCGGGCTCGCCCAGATGGGTGCCCCGGAAGGGCCATATTGCTGAGTGCCAGCGGAACTCAGAATGGTTGGGCGGGGCCGGTCAGTGGTGTGGGTTCGCCATAGTTCTTCACCGGTGCTGATGCTGAGCGCGACCAGCGCGCCGCGAAAGGTGCAGCATTGGTAATCCGTGCGTGAAGCAAGAATCACTTCGAGTGATGACAAGGGCACGATCAAGGTATCTTCATGGGCAATGACGGAACCGGTAACGATGGCGGCCTCGTGGTCATGCACTTTTGTCTTCCACAACAGTTCGCCGGTCTGTGCATTAACGGCATAGGCATGGGCGGTAAAGTCGCCGAACAGGATTGTTTCCGGTACGCCCTCGTCATCTGTGTCCACGAATAAGGATCCGCGCACTTCGCCGTCGGCATTGAAAGTCCACAAAGGACAGCCATTGTCGCTATCCAACGCATAAATCGTGCCGTCCTGACTACCGGTGAATACGACTTCGGGGGTGACCACCGGCTGCGCCCTGGAACGAGTCGCGTTGGGAAAGGCGAAGGCCCATTTCAACTGGAGTTGGCCCACATTATCTTTCGTCAGTGTGTTTTCATTGGCGCGATAGCGCGTATTTCCCACCTCGCCACCCCAGCCATTCCAGGCTAGGGCACGCGTCAGTTTTGCGCCGGGAGATAAACCTGGCTCACAGCTGAAACTGGCCGTGTCGGTCTGGTTCTCATCGTAGCGGCGGCCAGTCAGGTAGTAGGCAACCTGGCGTTTCTCGTCCCGGGTCAGGGCCATGCCCGCGGTGGCCATGATGCCGGACTCCAGTGACTGCACGATACGCTCGGGGGGAAACAGCGCCAGGGCAGTGCGCTGTGGTGCTTCCAGCAGGGCACCTTCATGGCACTCGGCGCAGGCCAACTGGTATTGAGACTGACCCTCTTCGAAATCGCCATCGCTTGCCACTTCCTGGGCAAAGGCTGACTGTGAGAGCAGGAAGAGCTGGGCGAGTGTCAGAGCTAGTAAAGACCTGGCGAGGAGAATGAGTGGCGCCAGACGGCTTTTGGTTTTGGGCTGCATGGGTTTTCCTGTTTTTGTGGCGCGCTATGGGCTGGCTGGGCGGAGTGAGCGCATTACTTGCTCCACATAATAAAGTGGTCGGCTCAAAAGTACAGTAAGCGGATTAGCGGAATCCGCGCGCCCGCTTCACCAACCCCCGCCAGCGCTTTGGTGCGCTGCCCGGCTTAGACGCCGAGTTGCTCGAGAACCTCCAGCCACGCCTCTTCTGTTTGAGCTAGCTCGGTTTTCAAATCGCCCTGCTGCTGCAGGGCTTTAGTGAGTTTTTCCTTATTCTCGTCATCATAGAGCGCGCTGTCAGCTAGCAAGACTTCAATCTTGCCCAACTCCTTATTTAACCGGTCGATGTCTCGCTCTAGCTGCTTTTCCCGTTTTCGCAGTGGCGCCTTTTGTTCGCGAATGGCTGCGGCCTGCTGGCGCTGTTGCTTCTTGTCGAGCTTCTGCTCTGGGGAACCGGCGTTGCTGCTGGCTGGATTATCCTGTCCTGGCGTTTGCTGTTTCGAAAGCCATTTCTCGTAGTCTTTCAGATCGCCCTTGAACTCGGCAAAGACCCCCTGATGAATAGAGTAGAACTCATCTACCGTGTTGCTCAGCAGGTGACGGTCATGGGATACGATAATCAGCGCCCCCTCATATTCCTGCAGGGCAATGGTGAGAGCATGCACCATCTCCAGATCCAGGTGATTAGTTGGCTCATCCATTAGCAGCAGATTGGGTTCACTGCGCACGACTTTGGCAAGCGCCAGGCGCGCTTTCTCACCACCTGAGAAGATGCCAATCTTTTCATTGATGCGGTCGCCCCGAAAATCGAAACCGCCGAGATAATTGCGAACTTCCTGCGCGCTGGCTTTGGGATCGAGTTTCTGAATTAACTCGAAAGGCGTGGACTGTTGGTTAAGTTCATCTACCTGGTGTTGGGCGTAGTAGCCAATCTTCAGTTTTTTCGCGCGAGTAATGTCGCCGGCTAAGGGCTCAAGCTGTTGCGCCAGCACCTTCAGCAGAGTGGATTTGCCGCTGCCATTGAATCCTAACAAACCTATTCGCGTTTCGGATCGAACAGCGAGATTGATTTTCTGCACCAGCGGCGCGTCGAAGCCTATGGTGAGTGCTTCCACCTGCATAAGGAAATTGGGCAGCTGGTCAAGTTTAGGGAAGTGGAAGCGGAAAGGGGAATCGATATGTGCGGGCGCGATCTCCTGCATGCGGTTCAATTCTTTCAACCTGCTTTGTGCCTGGGTTGCCTTGCTGGCCTTGGCGCGGAAGCGGCGCACGAAGTCTTCTATCTCGTCACGGCGCTTCTGTTGTTTTGCAATCATGGCGGCCTGCAGCGCCAGACGCTCCGCCCGCAACTTTTCGAAGGCGCTGTAGTTACCGGTATAAGCCACCAGGTTGCCACCTTCGAAGCTGATGACATGCCCGATTACAGCATCGAGAAAGGAACGGTCGTGGGAAATAATCAGCAAGGTTCCCTGGTAGCGCTGCAGCCATTGTTCTAACCAGACCGTAGCCTCTAGATCCAGGTGGTTAGTGGGTTCGTCGAGCATGAGCAGATCGGATGGGCACATAAGGGCCGCCGCGAGGTTTAGCCGCACGCGCCAGCCGCCAGAGAAGCTGCTAATGGGATTGTGGAACTGCGCCTTACTGAAACCGAGACCAGACAGTAGCTGTTCAGCACGATTGCTGATGTTGTAGCCATCGATGTTTTCCAGGTCACCATGCAGCTGCGCCAGGGCGTTGTGATCATCTTCTGCTTCTGCATCTTGCAGTGCCTGCTCGAGTCGACGGAACTCGGTGTCGGCATCGATAACGAATTCCAGCGCGCTGCGATTGCTGCCTGGCGTTTCCTGCGACATGGTTGAAGTGCGCAGGCCGTTGGGGAGTTTGATCGATCCCTGTTCAATAGGAATCTCCTGCTCAAGGGCTTTGAACAGACTGGTCTTGCCGGCACCGTTGCGCCCGATGATGCCCGTGCGCTGCCCGCCGCGCAGAGTCAGGTTGGCGTCTTCAAACAGCGTTTGATTGCCGCGCATCAGGGTGACGTTGTTCAGAGAGATCATGGTTTCTGGTTTTGTAACTGTATGTAGCTAAGGAAGAATTCTATGAGCGATGATGGTGCTCGAAAAAACAGCCGGGAAGTATAGGTTAGAGGGCGCCAATAGGGACAGACTTATTTCTACGGCACATCTTGCTAATAGCTCGAAACCTAATAGTATCTGGCCTATTCAAACCATTGGAGTCCAGTCATGGCGAAGTCTTCCCTGTCGCTTGCAGTTTCATCGCTGCTATCTATATGCGCAGCATCGGCCACCGTAGCGCAACCCTATCCGAAGGAGCTTGAAGCAGTCGCCGAAGCCGACACCATGATCATGGTGTCCATGCGTGACGGCGTGCGCCTCGCCACGGATGTGTATCTGCCCAAGGATCAGGATGGTCCTTTTCCGGTGGTGCTTTCCAAGACACCCTACAATTTTAATGAGATTCGCGGCAGTACCCTGGACCAGGCACTGAAGTTTGTCGAGGCTGGCTATGCCTTCGTGGTGCAAAACGAAAGGGGACGCTACTACTCAGAGGGCGAATGGGAAATTCTGGGAAACCCTCAGACTGACGGCTGGGATTCCATCTCCTGGCTGGTTCAGCAGGAATGGTCCAACGGCAATGTCGGCACCCTGGGCTGTTCTTCCACAGCAGAATGGCAAATGGCGCTGGCTGCTCAAGACCACCCCAATCACAAGGCTATGGTACCCATGGCGTCCGGCGCTGGCATCGGCCGCGTCGGTGAATTTAATGAGCAGGGCAACTGGTATGAAGGTGGCGTACACCAGACCCTGTTCACCACCTGGCTGTATGGCGTACAGCAGAATATTAGACCCACGTTTCCTGCCGACCTCACCCAGGGAGAGCTTCAGCGCCTGCGCAGTCTCTATGACCTCGCGCCCGAGATGCCAAGCGTCGACTGGGCTGAGAAGCTTGCCGAACTTCCGGCCACTTCCTGGCTGGACACAGTGGGTGCCAATGCTGGCCCGGGCCTGGAAATGCTGATGCGTAAACCCAACGACCCGGCCTGGTTTGAAGGCGGGCTCTATCATGATTCCGAAGACTTTGGGGTGCCTGCGTTTTGGTTCAACAGTTGGTTTGACGTCAGTCAGGGACCCAACCTGGCGCTGTTTAATCATGCCCGCAACAATGCCAGTGACCCTGAGGTGCGCGATGGTCAGTTCGTGGTGGTTGCGCCTACTTTGCACTGTGGTTTCTTCCGCACGCCCGAAGATGAAGATCTGATCGTTGGTGAACTCAATGTGGGTGATGCCACATTCCCTTACTGGGATCAGATTCTTGGCTTCTTTGATTATTACCTGAAGGACGCTGACAACGATTTCGTCGACAGCACACCCAAGGTGCAGTACTACACCATGGGTGAAAATCAGTGGCAGCAGGCTGATCAGTGGCCTCCCAGCGAGGCGGAAGAGGTTACCTTCTACCTCGACAGTTCTGGCCGTGCCAACAGCCTGTTTGGTGATGGCAGCCTGTCTCGCAATCCGCCACTGTCTGACAATGCGGACGGTTTCACCTACGATCCCATGAATCCGGTGCCTGCCCTCGGTGGCAATGTGTGCTGCAACGGCGGCGCATCGCTGGGTGGAAGTTATGACCAGCGTGCCATTGAAGCGCGGGCGGACGTGCTGGTGTATACCAGTGAAGAGCTCAGCGAAGATACCGAGGTGACCGGCACCATCCGCACCAAACTGTTTATCTCTTCCGATGCCCTGGATACGGATTTCACTATCAAACTTGTGGACGTGCATCCCGATGGCGCCGCCTATAACGTGGACGACACTATTCAGCGGGCGCGCTATAGAGACGGTTATGATGAGGAGGTTTTTATGACGCCGGGTGAAACCTATGAGTTAGACATGTCACCTTTGTCTACGAGCTATACATTCAAGGCGGGTCATCGCATTCGACTAGAAGTGTCTTCCAGCAAGTTTCCCCAATACATGCGTAATCTGAACACCGGCGGCAACAACGTGGACGAAACCGAAGCGGTGGTAGCACGCAATAGCGTGCACCATGGGCCACAGTTTAGTTCGCGGATCGTATTGCCTATCGTGCCCAGTGATTAGTAAGGGCTGAATTAGAACTTTGATGACAAGGAATATTTCCCTTATCGGGATGCCGGGCGCAGGAAAAACAGTTGTAGGCCAGGCTTTGGCCGCACAGTTGGGATGGCAGTGTATTGACACCGACCGGCTGATTGAGAGAGATGCAGGTGCGTCCCTGCAACAGTTGCTTGATGATCAGGGCTACCTGGCATTAAGACGGTTAGAGGAGGCGCAGGTCTTGTCGCTATCCACAAGCGAGACTGTGATCTCAACCGGCGGTAGCGTTGTTTATAGTCAGGCCGGAATGCGACACCTGATGGATATTTCTACCGTGGTGTTTCTTGATATCGACCTCGCCACGGTAAAACGACGGATTCACAATATAGATCAACGCGGTATCGCGAGCGCCCGGGACCAGAGCCTGGATATGATCTTTGAGGAACGCTTTCCGCTGTACCGCGAATATGCGCAGCTCAGTTTGCCGAATGCTGAAGGCAGTGCTGAACAAGCCGTACTCGAAATCCTCAGCCAGTTAGAAGTTGGAGTTCCAAAATCATAGCGTAACCGCTACCGATTAGGTGCTGTCGGCAATCGCGTTTCAAATCGACGCCCGGGACCCACGGTATCTCGCCCAATGGCCCAAGCTAACAGGTCAATTTCAACGCTGGCTAAATCTGAAGTGGGGGCATGAAGGAAAAGAATGCCTGTGCGACTCGCAGCTGGATAGTTTCTTCACTTTCCAGCAGTAACATTTCACAGCAGAATACGTCAAAACATCTTCAAGGCGGCGATTCCGGGCTTGGCGTTGCACATGCGCGCTCAAAAGCTCGGATTGGCTGGCCCTGCTTGAATTTCCGCATATCTCACCGAGGCAATCTCCATGCTCAGTATTAAAGATCTCAGCAAAACCTACGGCAACGGCGTGAAGGCGCTGGATGGCGTCAATCTCGACATCTCAAAGGGAATGTTTGGCCTGTTGGGCCCGAACGGGGCTGGTAAATCGAGCCTGATGCGGACCCTGGCCACGCTCCAGGATGCTGATTCCGGCACTGCGTTTCTCAATGACATCGATATTCTCAATGAGAAGGAAAAGCTGCGACAGGTTCTGGGCTATCTGCCACAGGAATTCGGCACTTATCCGCGGGTTTCGGCGCTGCGTATGCTGGATCATTTTGCCGTGCTTAAAGGCGTGGTCAATAAGGGTGAGCGCAAGGAACTGGTGGATCATCTTCTACAGGAAGTGAATCTGTGGGATGTGCGCAAGACAGCAGTGAGTACTTATTCTGGCGGCATGAAGCAACGTTTCGGTATTGCCCAGGCCCTGATCGGTGATCCGCGCCTGGTTATCGTGGATGAGCCCACCGCAGGTCTTGATCCGCAGGAGCGCCGTCGCTTTCACAACCTGCTGGCGGACATTGGTGAGGAAACCGTGGTGATTCTCTCAACCCACATTGTTGAGGATGTCAGCGACCTCTGTTCTGACATGGCCATCATGGGTAAAGGCAAGATACTCATCCACGGCAAGCCTGATGACGTCATAGCCAGACTGGATGGCGCTATCTATAGCAAGATCATCGACCGCAGTGAGCTGGATGAATACGAAGCTAACTACCAGGTACTGTTTTCTACTTTGGTTGGTGGGCGCACCCGGATTCATATCGTAAGCGACGCAGATCCAGGTAACGAATTTGTTGCGACTCCCGTTAGTCTCGAAGACGTGTATTTCTCTACCTTGCGCGAACACCAAATTCAGATCGCCGCCTGATCGCTGCCCAGTCAGCCAAGGATTAAACCCCTGATGTTCACTAAAATGTTCAATCAAATCTTTCGCTTCGAGTTGGCCTTTCACTCCAGGCAGCCGTTGGTCTACGTGGTGTCAGCAGTACTTTTTATTCTCAGCTTCGGCGCGACCGTTTCTGACAATATCAGTATTGGTGGCACTATCTCCAACATCAATATCAACTCGCCATTCAATGTCATTGTGGTGCTGTCCAGCATCAGTTTCCTCTCAGCGCTTGTTGCGGGCGTGGCCTTCGCTTCCTCTCCAATCCTCCGGGACTTCGACAACAAGGTGGCCGAGTTATTCTTCACCACCCACGTGAGCAAATTCGACTATCTGTTTGGGCGTTTTTGCGGCGCCATGCTGTTTTGTTTCATCGTCTACTTCGCCGCGATGCTGGGTGTGTTCCTCGGCGAGTTCATGCCCTGGATCGATCCGGAGCGCTTGGGGCCACTGCGACTCGATGCCTACTGGTTCGCGACCTGGGCCATCGCCATTCCGAATATTCTGTTGATTGGCACGCTGGTATTCCTGGTCACCACACTGACGCGCAGCCTATTGGCCAGCTACGTCGTGCTGATACTGATTCTGGTTCTGCAGGCTACTGTGTCGGCTCTGGTCGACCCGGAAGATATCGCTCTGTTGAGCCTTTTGGATCCATTTGGACAGGTGGCAATTACCGAAATCACTCGCTACTGGACGCCGTTCGAGATGAACGAACAGGTCATGCCAATGGCAGGCAGCTTGCTTTACAACCGCCTGGCTGCGGTGGTGCTGATGGCTGCGTTCCTGATTCTTGCCTACCGCTTTTTTCCATTTTCCCTGGCATTCGGTTCGAGCAAGGGTTGGTTTGCAAGATGGAGTCAGCGTAGGCAAGAACAGAAAGCGCCAGTTGATTCAGCTCCCCCACCGGCAATTCATGTGCAAGCGGCTCGCAGATTTGATCTTTCGGCACAATTTTCACAGGCATGGTCGCTGCTGCGAATCGAGTTTTACAACATCATCATCGGCAAGGCATTCCTGGTGATGGCGTTGATCGGCATGCTGCAGGTTGTAATCAACGCGGTGTTTGGGTTCTCCAGTCTGTTCGGTACCGACGTCTACCCGACAACGGCGGCGCTGGTTTTAATTATCAACGGTAGTTATAGCCTGCCGCTTTTGGTTGTCATGATTTTCTACTCCAGCGAACTGCTGGTGCGGGAACGCAATGTGCAGGTTTCCGAGATGCTGGATTCCATGCCGCACCCAAACTGGGCAATCATCGGCGCCAAGCTCCTGGCCTTGATGTCTGTTATGGCCGTGATGTTGCTGTCCGTGATCATCGGGGCGCTCCTGGTGCAGATTGCTAAAGGATTCTACGACTTCGAAATTCTGCAGTACGTTTTTGGTCTCTTCTCCTTCTTTCAGTTTCCAATCTGGTTTACTTGTGTGCTGGCAGTATTCGCCCAGGTGATCACCGGTAATCGCTATCTCGGTATGTTTGTCATGGTGCTGTACTTTGTCGGCAGCCTGATCCTGCCGCAGCAGGGTTTCGACCATAATCTCTATCTGCTCGCGACACCGGGTGTACCGTATTCGATTTTCACCGGTTGGGGGCCTAATCTTGCCGCTTATGTCTGGTTCTCAATCTACTGGTCGTTGTTTTGTTTACTGCTGCTGATCGCAGTGCACCTGGTATGGCCCAGAGGAAGTGATACCCGCAGTCGCTGGCGCTGGAAGAGTATTCGAGCCAGGTTTACGCCTCCTGTTGCGGCAACAGCGGCGAGCGGTTTTCTGCTTTTTGTCGCGACGGGCGGGTACATTTATTACAACACCAATGTTCTCAACCAGAAACTCAGCGCCCTGGATAGTGAGGAGTTGCTGGCGGACTATGAGAAGGCCTACAAGCAATATGAAGACCTGCGCTTTCCAGATATTGTCGACCTGTATGCGGAGGTAGACATATTTCCCGAACAGCGTGAGGCCCACATCGAAGGTCGCTACACGCTGGAAAACAATTATCAATCAGCTATTCCAGAACTGCATTTCACCATGCCGTCGCGGCTTACCCTGCTTAACCTGGATGTGCCAGGCGCGGAGTTGACTCATGCCGATGAAAATCTCGGCTACTATATTTACGAGTTCGCGAGCCCTATGCAGCCCGGTGCGGCTCTCGATGTGGCGTTCGCCGTGGACTGGTTGACGCCTGGTTTTGTGAACAATGGCCCAACCACGAGCCTGCTGAGCAACGGCACATTCTTTAATAACACCGAGGCATTTCCGCTGCCCGGCTACAACAAGAGTGCTGAATTGCTGGATAACAACCGGAGGCGACGCTATGAACTGCCGCCCGCCGAGCGCGCTGCCAGCATTGACGACGACAGCAAGTATCGTTGTAGCTCTGTCAACATATGGATGCCGACACGCTGCGAGGAGAGTTTCAGTACCTCAAGCGATCAGATCGCGGTGACGCCAGGCTACCTGGAGCGGGAATGGGAGGAAGATGGACGTCGCTATTTCCACTACAAGATGGATCAGCCGATTTGGCCGTTCGTGTCCTATCTGTCGGCTGACTATGAGATGAAGGCGGATAGCTGGAATGACGTCGACATTGAGGTGTACTACAAGCACGAATATAACGTGGACCGAATGATTGAGGCCTCGCAAAAGTCACTGGCGTATTTCAGTGAAAACTTCAGCCCCTATCAATATCGGCAGTATCGCATCTTTGAGTTTCCAAGGCAGCGCGGCACCTTTGCGCAGTCTTTCCCAAATACGATTCCGTTTTCCGAGGCTATTGGCTTTGTGGCCGACATCCGTGACCCCGAGAGCATAGACTATGTGTTTTATGTCACCGCACACGAGTTGGCTCACCAATGGTGGGCGCACCAGGTGATCGGTGCCAATGTTCAGGGCGGGGCAGTGCTCACCGAAACCCTGTCGCAGTATTCAGCGTTAATGGTGATGGAGCAGGAGTATGGGCCCGCCGCTATGCAGCGCTTCCTGAAGTATGAGTTGGATAACTACCTTAACAGCCGTGGTGCCGAGGTGTTAGAGGAATTGCCGCTCATGCTGGTGGAGAACCAGGGCTATATTCACTACCGCAAGGGTAGTCTGGTGCTTTATGCCATGAAGGATTATCTGGGTGAAGACACGGTCAACAGGGTACTTAGCGAATTTATCGATGAATGGGGTTTTCAGGGCCCGCCTTATCCCACCACAAGAGATCTGATTGCCAAGTTTCGAGAAGCCGCGGCACCGGAATTTCAATCGGTGATCACCGACTTGTTCGAGAAAATCGTGCTGTTTGATTTGCGGGCTGAGGACAGTTTCTACACGGAACGAGATGACGGCAGCTTCGATGTCACGATTAATGTCTCGGCATCCAAGTTCGAGGCTGATGGTCAGGGCGAAGAAACCCAGGTCGACATCGATGCCCTGCTGGACATCGGAATCCTGGGTGAAGACGATCCCGAAACCGGTGTGCCAGAAGTGATTTATGTACAGAAGGAACGAATAGACCAGGAGCAGCAAACATTCACAGTGAATGTCGGCCAGCGTCCGGTCTCTATCGGCATCGATCCTTTCAATAAGATGATCGACCGGAATCCGGATGACAATGTGGCGCGGGTTAGTGAGGGTGAAGGCTAGGGAGATGCTCTAGCGCAGTGCGCAGGCAAAAAAGCAAAAAAGGGGTCAGAGTAAAAATACAGTACTGTATTTTTACTCTGACCCCTTTTTTCTGTTCTTTCCTGCGTTTAAGTATCGAAGATTGCTACCAGGCAGCCCTTGGAATCAGGCACTTCCTGCATGTCGATGGTGCCCCCAGCCAATACGGTGTCGAGGGCGTCTTTCAGGTATTCATCGTGGGCTTCATTGCGCTGGGTTTCATAACCTAGCTGGTCATTGATAGGGCCACGAAACAGCACTTCCTGGGTCTTGGGGTTAATCACGAATACTTCGGCAGTGCGTTCAACGCCCAAGGCCTTGGCCAGTACCTGACCTTCATCCTTGAGGATGGGGAACTCGATACCGAACTCGTTGGATTCACGACTGATGCGCTTGATGTCATCCTGGATGTTGGCGTTGAACATCAGGAACTCGACATTCTGGTCCGCATATAGATCTCGAACTTCCCGGTACTGGGGCAGCGCAATGCGTGCAATCGGACAACCAACACCTTGCACGTACATGACGATGAATTCATTGTCACGATATTGGTCCAGCGTGTGGGCCACGCCATTCTGGTCCTGTAGTTCAAAATTCGGTAGTGACTTTAGCCACTCATCTGCGAGGCTGGTTGCCGAAAAGGCGACCAGGGCCAGGCCGAGTAAAGTTTGCTTCAACATAATTCCTTCCTTTTGGTCTTCTCTATCTGTGTAATTCGGTTTGTAACAATCTGCTTATCGTAAACGCGATCGTCGATCAATCTCTTACGGCTTGTGCTTCAATCCTCGACTACATAGGTTAGGTAGCCGGTAAACATTTCTTCCCAGCTTTCCAGACCCCAGGTAACTTCTTCCCTTGGGTCAGGATTGAACGGGTTAGACAATGAGTTATCGAATGCGCCAGCAACCTGCACCTTGGTGCCTGCTGCCAGGCTTACCGGCTTATCCAGCCAGTAGTGTGGCTGCCAGCCGTAGTTATAGGCTGGAATACTGAAAACATCCTCGGTCTTTCCATCGGGCTGCATGAAGGCAAACTTCATGTGTTTGCCGCGGTAATTCATACGCGCACGCACCGCCAGCAGTTTAACCGGCTCATCGAATTGGTAGGCCGCGGAGACAGGATGCTCCGGATCACCCGGTGCGATGGTGAAACGCTCCGCCACCGCTCGCGTCAGAATCTCTTTTTCCGCCGGCGTGTTTCTGAAGTAAAGTCCAATGCTGGTGTTGTCCCTAATCTGAAGTCCATTGGTAACATAGTGAAACTGCAGGGCCAGTTTGTGGCCGGCGGGAATGCGCACGCCAGTGCCTTCAGGAAACACGGTGGCGGGGTTTTCACCCGGTATGAAACTGCCCAGGAATCGCCGTTCCGCTGTCTTTTCAGTTTTCTCTGGTCCCCAAAAGTCTTCGTCGGGCGCAATCACAAAAGTCATCAGATGGTGGAGTACCCGCTCGTCACCGGGGGAGTACTGGAAGGCACGCACCCATTTTTCTTCTTCGAACGGTAATTCCACTTCCAGGTATTCGTAATCCTGAATACCAACAGCCGGCACCACGTTGGTGGGGGATTTAACGATAAAATCAGGTTCACCCAACTGCCAGTCGAATTCCTTTTCCAGAGGAATAAGTTCCAGCGGATCAACTTCGCCTTCGCCGCGCGGTGCGCCGGCTTCCATCCAATGCAGTAATTTCTGGCGTTGGGTGGCAGAGATTGCATGGGCATTGGCAGAGGCTCCAGCTTCAGGATCTACCTGCATCGGCGGCATGCGCTTATTGAGGATGACTTCACGTACCATTGGTGACCAACCCAGCAAGGACACGTAACTGTCAAACGGAAAGGGTCCAGCGCCGCCCCAGCGGTGGCAAATGGCACAGTTTTCAGCAACGATGGGTGCCACTTCAGTGCTGTAGTCGGGAGGGCTTTCCTTGTGGCGTGCCAGGTCGGTGTATTCGATTGCGCAACCAGTTACATCTGCAGTCGCGGTGTCAGAGGCGTCGCCGCCAATGACAGCCGTCAATCTTTCACTCAAAGCGGCTTCAGCGCCGCCACGATAAAACAGGGACATACGCTCTGGATTGAAAACCAGCACTTCGCCCGCCTGGCTCAAGCCCAGACTCTCGGCCACCAGCTTCATCTCGTCGCCGAGCACTGGAAAAGGAAGCTGCCACTGGTGGCGTTCTGACCGAGTGGCACCACTTACATCCAATCCTATAAATTCAATACTTTCACCAAACTGGCTCTGTAAACCACCCAGCTCTTTCGCAGCATCCATTGCAGCTGAACAACTTCCGTCGAGTGTCAGCATTACCAAGGCATCGCGATGTTGATAGCGACTCAGTTGATGGAAACGGCCTTGTTCATCTAACAGGGCGAAGTCTCCAACGCGTTCCGTTGCTGCCTGGCTCTGTCCAGTTACGGTGAGAAGCGTTGCAGCGATGAAAGAGGCGCCAAGTCTTGCCAGCTGTTGCAGACGTAATGTAGTTCTCATGGGATTCCCTCCGCGCTACATCGCCATGGGATTGGAACTGACATGGGGCGTTTCGGATTGTTCCCTGGTCCAGTTACGATCTGGCTGCGTCAATCCTCCGCGTGCCGGACCGCCGGCATTGTAGATCCCGCCGCGCAGAACGTAGAGCAGGTAGTCTGTTTCCTTGGCCAGGTCTGATTCTTTATCTGTGTAGTTAGCCACGGCAAGTTCGATTGCACCCATGCGGTCTTCGACTTCTGGATGTGCAAGGATGTCGCCAATGACAACCTTGAGAAGTTCGAGGTTGTCGAGAATATACGCTGCATCTGGATGCGCGGAATAAAAGTTTGGCGCGATTACTGGGTTGGTTGGTATATCACTGGGCAGCGAAACCATGCTGCCATGGAGTCGCGTGATCTTCTCTCCATATATGTTAAGCAGATTCTGGATATCTGCGTCTCTGGATTCCTTGTCTGGCGCAGTAATCAGCACCTCAAGCAAGGCGACCTTCAGCCATTGCGAGGCCCATGTCAGTCCGCTCAGCTGCGGGAAACCCGCGTTGTAGGCATAGGCATAGTCGTGATCGGACAGTAATTCGTCTGATTTAGGTAAGTACGCGATTGAATGCTCATGTACCGAAAGATAATCCTGTACCACTTGCGAGACTGCTGCCTTCTTATCCTCGTAGGCAGGATTCAGGTAGACCTCAATCAACTGCTCAACGAACTGACGACCGCGTTGCAGTGTTTCGACCGCAATTGGCGGCAGGTTGCCGACATCCGCCAGCGCGGTTCTCACTTCAGCTGCGTTATGATCCTCGCGAATCACGCCCAGCAAGCCAGGGGTGGCTCGGCTTTCAAACACGCGATGGGGGCCTAGCATGGCGGAGTGGTCGCCCGCCGAGTGATAGTGTGAGCCCCTGGATTCCTCAAGCTCTTGCAGTGTTTCCATTAGCACCCTTTGACCGATAGCGGCAGTAGGTGATGAATTGGTAATGCTGATTTCCTCATAGGCTCGGGCCTGCACTACATCGTGTGCCAGCAAGAGCTGTTGCAGCTCCGGGTATTGTTTTGCCAGCACGGTGCCATCTTCAGCCAATGCCTGGGTTGAGGCGCTCACAAATAACAGGAGTCCTGCCAGAACTTGGACGGCACTTTTACCCAACAAATAGTCAATTAAATAGGAATCGTTTCTGTTCACAATAAGGCTCTTCACAATTGCCAATTTCGTAGGGTGGAGTATAAGCGAGCTGCCCGCATTAAACGCCTGCGACATAATGCCTCAGTTATTGGTAAATGATCTAAAAATTGATTAAAAGATATATTTATCAGCGTGTTACGGCAAAATTTGGCGTGTCGATGAGGTTTTGGAATTACAAAATGCTACATTTGGCACGCGTTATTGAGGCCTCTGAGTGATCAGCAAGTGAGCAAGGACCGTTGGCATGAACCTGCTGCGGCAATTTGTCATCTTGCCGTGACGGGCAGTCGATCATAGCCTAGGTAATATGAACAGCCAGTAAAACAGGCTGGTTGCTGTGCTCTTTTTAAGGCGCCTCCCTACAAACAGTGAATGGAGAAAACGATGTTGAAGCTGTCAGAACACACTATTTTGAACAAAATGACAAAAACCACCCTGGTGCTCTCGGTCTCGTTTCTGGTTGCCTGTACCAGCGGTCAGCCTGACTCTCCACTGTTAAGGGCGGAGCCAGCAGCAGACGCTTCCCTGACACGGGTGCCACGAACTCTGCGGTTATTTTACGAAGCACTGCCGGATGTATCCCAAAGCAGTTTGCGCCTGGTGGGCCCAGGCGGCGAGCACGCCTTGCGAGGCCTGCACACCATGGCGGCGGATGACTTAATGATTGAGATACTGGATCCGGTTGAAGCAGCTGGGAATTACACGGTGCATTGGACCACAGTAATTGCGAACGATAGCCAGACTCATGAGGGCAGTTACACGTTTAACTACTCGCCTGGTTCTTGATTGCCTCAAGTGATCTAATTTTCACGGTAGGCTTCATCAACTTAAGTAGCTAATTCTGGAAACTGCCACCGAGCACAAATAAAATCGAGTTCATGCATTCAAGCACTAATAATCAACTGCACAATGGAAAGCCGGACAAAGCCAAGCCGGGCGGAGAAGCGGCTTACTCTCAGAAACAACTGCGACAGGCAGTGCACGCTTACCATGATCGATTCAACGAAACGGTGCCCCTGGGATTGATTACCAGGGCGGCCAGTGCTTTTCGCTCCAGCGAACTTATGTCCACCCTGCTGGATCGCGTAATAGCAAATGACCCAGTGCAGAATTGGGAGAGCTTCTCTGGCGAGTTTTTTTATGGTTCTTGAACAGTCTTCAGGCAGCTTTTTGCGATACCTAAAAAGTTAACCCCAGTTTCATACTGAGGAACCTGATCCGCAAATACCGTAAGATATTTATCCTCACCTGGCTATGGCCATTTTGTTTCTCATGAGCCGCGGATTTGGCAGTACCGGCCAGGCAGTTCAGAGTGGAATGCTGTCGTGTCGCTGCGTTGATTGCGGTGTTGCAGCGCCGGGTTTGAACTGCGTTAGTTCTTGTCCTTTATCTCTGCTGTGTTTCCCAGTTCTCAGGGAGATGTATAGGCACCTCGGCGGCCGGTAGCGGTGTTTTATGCAAAATGGCGTCGGCAAGCTTTTCAGCTGCCATGATCACCGGCGCGTTGATGTTGCCATTGGGCAGACTCGGAAATATCGACGCATCCACAACCCGCAACCCATCAATGCCGTGGACACAACCCGCTGTATCAACCACAGCCATTGGGTCGCTGGCTGGCCCCATACGGCAAGTGCCGGCAGGATGATAGGCACTCTCGATATTCTGTTTCAGCCAGGCATCGATCTCATCCTCGCTCTGCACCTCCGGCCCAGGCTGTATCTCGCCACCGTTGTAAGCCGCCATCGCCGGCTGCTGCATGATCTCGCGGGTAAGGTGAATGCACTGCTGCCAGGCAGCAATATCATCTTCATGCTGGTAATAATTAAACTTGATGCTGGGTGCCGCTGCCGCATCCCCGGCAGTGATGCGAACCTGACCCCGGCTTTTCGGTTTATTGGGCCCCACATGCACCTGGAAGCCGTGTCCCGCGATTGAGGGAGTGCCGTCGTAGCGCATGGCGGCGGGCAGAAAATGATATTGAATATCAGGCGACTTTAAGCCGGCTCGGGATCGAATGAAGGCGCAGGATTCAAAATGGTTGGTGGCGCCGAGCCCATCCTTGAATAAAAGCCACCTGGCTCCAATAAGCCCCTTGCTAAGTGGGTCCAGCTTGCTGTTGAGGCTCACTGGCTGTTTGCAATGAAACTGGAAATAGATTTCCAGGTGATCCTGCAGGTTTTCCCCGACACCGGGCAGGGAGTGGGTTGGCGTAATACCGACAGACTGCAGATGGGCGTGATCCCCAATTCCGGATCGCTGCAGCAATGCCGGGGAGGCAATACTGCCTGCGGCCAGAATCACTTCCTTGCGCGCCCTGATAGTTCTGGGCCTGGCCAGGACTTCAACGGAGATGCCAGTTGCGCGATCGCCATCTAACTCAATGTGCTGCACATGCGCGCGGGTCAAGACTTCAAGATTGCGACGATGGCGCACGGGCTTTAAATAGGCGCGCGAGGTAGATTCCCGCACGCCATCACGCACCGTCATGTGCATGGGGCCAAAACCTTCCTGAAATTCGGCGTTATAGTCGCTGGTCTCGGGGTAACCCGCCTCGACACCTGCATCGATGAAGGCACGATAGAGCGGGTTCAAGCGCATTTCATTGCCAGCGCTTACGCCCAAAGGGCCCGATTCACCGCGATAGCGGTCGCCGCCGCCGACCCAGGATTCCGCGCGTTTAAAGTAGGGCAGGCAATCGCGATATCCCCAGCCAGCAGCCCCCAGACTTTCCCATTCCTCATAATCCTGTGCATTGCCGCGCACGTAGACCATGCCATTGATTGAGGAGGTGCCGCCCAGACCTTTGCCGCGCGGGCAGGAAATGCGCCTGCCATCCAGGCCCGGCTCTGGGTCGGAGTAGTATCCCCAGTTGAATCGATTCATTGCCATGGGATAAGACAGCGCCGTGGGCATCTGCACAAACAGGTGCTGATCACCGCCACCGGCTTCAACCAACAGGACACGATTCGAAGACTCGGCCGACAATCGATTGGCCAAAACGCAGCCTGCAGAGCCTGCTCCGACAATGATGTAATCAAATTCTTCCATTTAGTTCTCTGGCTTCTAGCCCTGTGCGGTTCCCTGTAGCTTGTGGCGGTGGATAATAATCAATGCCGCAATGACGGTATAGAGACCAATTACTATCAGGCCAATCCATTCAATCTGCAATGGCGTGAATTGATAGAGCAGAATCAGGCTGTAGAGCAGTGACCAGTGCAGCAGTATGTATTTTCTGCGGCCGAAACGTGCAACGTTCCACTGCAGATTATCTGAGTAGAGGCGGGTGAGTGAATCCAGTGAATTCACCACGAAAATAACCCCCACCGTCAACATAAACCCATTCATCAGACCGGTAATGCTCTGACCCTGCTCGTATACGCCAAACAGTACAGAGAACCAGAGGGCAATGGGAATGGAAGGGATACAAAGTAACGCAAGCAATAACTGCCAGGTTTTTAGCCCACCCACAAAGCGTGCCACAAACTGCCCGATCATGATGCTCCAGGCAAACCACCAGAACAGGTAGAACGCATGATAATCGGAGAAAGGCAGGGCGAAACGGTGAATCTGGTTAAAGTAGCCGCCAATTTGTTTCAGGTTTTTCGCCAGCCCGTCGAGACCCAGGCCGCCAAAAACCCACATCACCAATATCAGTGAAAAGAACAGCCAGGTGGAGGAAAGGCTCAGTACTTTGACGTAACGAATATCCGTGCTGGAAAAAACCGCCGCCAGCAGCACCAGGGCCACGACAATAAATTGCAATGACGAGGGAATCCCATCGACGTAGTCCGGCAGGTAAGTGAGGAACAGGTATCCGGTGAAGGCGCAGGTGGCAATGATGACGACATTATTAATCCACTTGACCCAGGTGATCTCAAATAATTTTAGGCGTGGTTCAACGATACAAAAGTAGAATGTGGTGACGAAGTAGAACAGCCAGATCAGAAACCCCCAAAAACCGAAGGCAATGGCCAGGGGATTGGCGAATTCATAGACCGTTTCAGTTTCGTAGACCGGAAACTCGGTGAGCGGAAAGATGATTAGCCCTACATCGAGCCCGGACGTAAACAGAATGGCGAAGAAGGCAAAAAAGCGCGTGGGCATCTCGCCATGCAGGATCAGAGAACCCCATCGTAGCACCAACAACAAGGAAGTAAGCAGCACGCAGGCGACTGCAATAGAAAGAATGGTTTGCATTACTGACAATAGCCAGTTGAGGAGATCATTTTATTTGTGAGGGGTAGCCGGTCAATTCGAATTTTACGCTAGTCTAACAGGTCCACCGAGATGCCTGTTACACTTTCACGTCTACCACTCATGCTACTGCTTCTGGTGTTGTGATGAGGATTGCTTTGCTTCGCTCTACCCCTGTTTCACCTGGCCTGCTTGCAGTGCTGGTTTGTACCCTCATTGGCTGCAGCACAGCTGACCCGGTAGTCATAGATCGGGGAGAGCCCAAGGTCGTTTTTATTATCGTCGATGGTATTCCGGCTGATGTGCTTGAAACGGTGCCCACACCTTTTATTGATGAGCTGGCTGGAGAAACAGGCTATGCCCGGGCCTATGTGGGCGGCGAACCAGGCGGCGCCAGCGAGAGTCCGACAGTCTCAGCGGTGGGCTATAACAGTTTACTAACCGGTACCTGGGCCAATAAGCATAATGTCTACAGCAACGCCATAGAAGCACCGGACTATCGCTATTGGGATATCTTCCGAATCGCCAAGCAACAGAACGCCTCGATCCGCACGGCACTGTTCTCAAGCTGGGAAGATAACCGCACCAAACTTATCGGCGAAGGTCTACCCGAGGCTGGTGGGCAAAAGCTGAATTATTATTTTGATGGCTTTGAAAATGATGAAGAGCGATTTCCTCACGACGAGGCAAGGCAATTCATCAGGGAAATTGATGCGCTGGTGAGTGATGAGGCAGCCAGCTATATCAGCCGAGAAGGGCCAGATCTCTCCTGGGTCTACCTGGAATTTACCGATGATATCGGTCATATGTTTGGTGATGGTGATGAGCTGAATTCCGCTGTTACCTTAATGGATGCCAACGTAGGAAAGATTTGGCAGGCGGCAATGCAGCGGCAGGCGCTATACGAAGAAGACTGGCTCATCTTGGTGACAACAGATCACGGGCGCGACACCGACACCGGTAAAAACCATGGCGGTCAGTCTGAGCGGGAGCGAACCATCTGGATCGCAAGCAATAGTGAGAGGCTCAATGGAAATTTCTACAACATGCCTGGCATCGTAGATGTCTTACCATCACTGCTTACTCACCTTGAGGTTGCAGTCCCCGCAGAGATTCGCGACCAGTTGGATGGTGAGACATTTATCGATCGCGCAGGCAATAGCACTGCGACCGACTAGAAACGCAAAGGCGTAAGCCAGAACAAGTCTATCCAGGCAGGAGATGTCATGACAGATCACGACAATAGCAGCTGGAATAAAAACCACGGCAGGCCATCCGCTTCTGTTGCGAAGGCGAGTCCAGGCATGCCTGGCAGGCGCCGGGTGTTAGCGGGTATTGGGGCCCTGGCAGCGGCAAGCGCCGCACCCCATGGAGTCTTTGCCCAGAGCGACGCTAACGATACCGACGTACTGATTATTGGCGG
>Ga0181559_10001020_pt1 | contig 27088 bp, 23 predicted proteins | sample 011ome_21_FD_133752 | JGI IMG/M metagenome (GOLD analysis project Ga0181559, IMG submission 133752) | Coastal salt marsh microbial communities from the Groves Creek Marsh, Skidaway Island, Georgia - 011508AT metaG (megahit assembly) | ecosystem: Environmental > Aquatic > Marine > Intertidal...
AGTCCTGGCGGGTTCTCCCCCACTCAACACACGCGCTTTCGAGGTCATCGGCGAAGCCGCTCTGAACGCCAGCCGCCACGGTCACGCCCACCGCCTCACCGTGACCATCAACGTGGAAGGGCCGGACCGGGACGTCATCCAGATTCAGGCACGGAACGACGGCACCCCGCCATCCACTGCGGTCTCAGCCGGGTTGGGCTCAGCAAGGATTCAGCAGATGGGGGGCCAGTGGTCTCTATGCGTCACAGAGGACGGCTGGGTGCAGACCGACATCGCGCTACCCATTCCGCGCCACAGCTGAACGTCGAGTGCCCCAGCACCTGCCTCAGCCCCGGGCGACCTCCGTACGAGGACTACTGGTGTCGCCCCAGCCGAGCTCGTTGCGGGCACGAACGCTCACATAGAGCGGCCCGTCCCCCTTGCCCACCTCGATCGTGCAGGTCGTTTCGGTAGTGGTCGCGCACTGCCCGACCCAGCCGCCGTCCTGTTCATCGCTCCACAGGGTCGCCGTGTAGCCCATGAGCTCGAGGGCCCCGCTGGTGGGAACGGCGCCCCAGCTCACGACCACATTGCGCTTGGTCAGTTCAGCCGTGACATTCTCCGGTGCCGCAGGTCGGTTGGCGACGATCGTGGTGTCGATGGACTCGGACGGGGTGCCCTCACCCACGGTGTTCACGGCCACCACCTCGACCCACGTGTGCTCCGCCTCCTTGAAGCCCTCAAGAGTGCAGGTGGTCGCCGGAGCCTCGACGGTGCACTCGTCGACGACCTTTCCGACGGACGTCGGCGTGGCTGGTACCGCGACCGAGATCGTGGTCATCGTCGTCGTCGGCTTCTCAACATAGGAGCGGACGATGTAGTCCCGGATCTCATAGCCGCCGTCAGACCATGGAGCACGCCACGAGACCTTGATCGCCCCGTCCCGCTCATCCAACTGAACGCCAAGGGGGGCGGACGGGGTCGAGGGCTGCGGCTCGCGATCCTGACGAACGGAGTAGGCACCACGTCCTGCCTTGGAAATGGCGGCTACCTCAAACCAGTACGGCTCGAAATTGTCCAGGCCGTCGATCGTGCACGAGCTCAGTGAGGCATCGGTGTCGGCATCGACGCTGCACTCCGCCAGTCTGGTTCCACCGCTCTCCTTGCTCCACGCCTGGACGGTGTAGGACGAGATCGGGTTGCCGCCGTCCGACGCCGGAAGCATCCACACCGCCGTGACGGTGTCATCCCCGGGAAGCAGCACGACGTTGCGTGGCGTCATGGGCTTGCGCGGCTCCAGCACGAGCTGGAACGGTGATGATGATGCGTACGTTCCGGCAACAGTGGTGGCGCGAACACTGACCGTATAGGTGGACCCCGCTACCAGACCGTTGACCGTGCAGCCGATCCGACGCTGCGATCCCGCAGCACCACCGTCATTGCGAACGCTCGCCGCATAGACAAGGCAGGAGCCCGCCTCGGACTGGCTGATCGCACCCTTCACCGTCGCGGTGTAGGAGGCGATCGGCGTACGGCCGTCGTCGTTCGGCGGCTGCCAGGTGATGCGCATCGAGCGACCCTGCGGAGAGACAGCCACGGCCTGTGGGGCATCCGGCGGATCCACGAGGAGCACCTGCACACGAGGCTCGGACGCGGGACTCGTGCCCGCCTCGGTCTCGGCAATCACGTCCACGTAGACGGGTGCGTCCTGCAGCCCCTCGATGGAGCACTGATCTCCTGATGTGATGCAGAAGCCCATGACCTTCCCGCCCGTCGGAGCAGAATGAGCGGTCGCCTTGTAGGCAGAGATCGGCAGGCCGCCATCGGCGAGGGGAACCTGCCAGGTCACCCGCACCTCCGGGCCGACCTGAACCGCGGTCACCGAACGCGGAACCTCCGGCGGTGCGGCCGGGATGATCGCGATCCGTGGCTCCGACGGGACACCGTCGAGCAGCGCATTCGAGGCCAGCACGTCGATGTAGTAGGTGGTGCCGTTGGGCAGAGGGCCGAGATCGCACTCGTGGGGCTTCAGAGCCTTCGGCTCGCAGGTCACAAAAGGCTCACCACCCGTGGGAGTCAGGTAGGCCCGTACTTGGTAGGTGACACCTCGGGCCCCACCGAAGGAGAGGGGGGAGGTCCATGTGACCTTGGCGAATCCATTGCCCCGAACGACCCTCACATTGCGAGGTGCCGTGGGGGACATGGCCGCAGAAACCCTGACGCGGGACGACGGACTGCCCTCCATGAGCGACGTGACCGCCGCGACGTCGACGTAGTACGTCGTCGAATCATCGAGGCCACCGATATCGCATGTCAGACCGGTCGTGGTGCACGAACCAGCGACCGAGGCCGAGGACGCGGACGAGGTGTAGGCGCGAGCGATGTAGCTCGCGACCTCAACCCCGCCATCCGAGCTCGGCGCCAGCCAGGCAACGACCACGGACTGGGTGTGGCGCGCAGCCACCACGCTCCGGGGGGCCGATGCCGGGCCGCCCACGACCTCCGCGGTGCGTGTCGTGGGGGTACTGCTCCCATCGGCATTGGTGGCATATCCGGTCAGGTAGTACGTGGTGCCGTTGGTCAGACCCGTCATGGTGCACGTCAGGCTCGACAGCGAAGCCGGGGAGCACGAGTCGACCAGAGTGCCGCCACTCGACGCGTCGTACACCTCCATCGTGTAGCCGGTGATAGCGCTCCCGCCATCACTTGCCGGAGCAGACCAGCTGATGAGCAGGGAGCCGCTCGCCGGGATCACGCTGATGTCCTGCGGCGCCGAAGGAGCGGCAGCCATCACCGCCGGGGCGGCGCTCAGGGCAAGACCGGCGATCGTCACTCCAACGGCTGCGCGGAGGGCGCGTCTGGACGAGCGGAGATCGAGTGACATGCGGGAGGCCCCCATCGTGAGACAACAGACCACCAGTATCCCCGTCGGGGGCGACAGCCTCCCATCTGCCCACCGAGCGCCCCCCGGGCCAGTGTTCGGTTATTACGCGCCTTCGGTCACGAACGGGTGTGGTCGCCGCCGTGAATCTGGTCCAGGGCATGGATCAGCACCGGACGCAGGGCGGCGATCGTGTCCTTGGCCCCGCCCGAGGAGCCGGGAGCGTTGACGATGAGGGTGGTTCCCGCCATGCCGGCCACCCCTCGCGACAGGATCGCGGTGGGCACACCGTGCGCCACCCCGTAATTGCGTATTGCCTCTGCCAGGCCGGGGGACTCACGGACGATGACCTGGCGGGTCATCTCGGGGGTGAGGTCACGGGGCGTGTGACCGGTGCCTCCCGTCGTGATGACGAGATCGACCTGCTCGGCCACCGCAGCACGAAGCGCGTCCAGCACCGGCTCGCCGTCGGCGACGACGACAGGATCGCCGACCTCGATGCCCAGTTCACGAAGGCCGGCAACCAGGATCGGCCCGGAGGTGTCCTCCCAGACACCGGCCGCCGCCCGCGTAGAGCAGGTGATCACCCTGCCCCGGAAGGTCATGACTCGCGCACCCAGTGCCCCGAGCGCCCACCCTTCTTCTCCAGCAGCACGACGCCGTCGATTGCGGCCGTGCGGTCCTTGCCCTTCACCATGTCGATGACCGTCAGACCGCCCACAGCTGCGGCGGTGAGCGCCTCCATCTCAACACCCGTCCGATCCGCTGTGCGCACCGTCGCATGAATCTCGACGAAGGCCGCCCCTGCATCAGCATGAAGCGTGACGTCGACGTCGACGCCGTGAACGGCAATGGGATGACACAGCGGAATGAGGTCCGGGGTTCGCTTCGTGGCCTGGATAGCGGCGATGCGAGCGACGGCGAGAGCATCTCCCTTGGGCATGTCACCGGCAGCCAACAGCGCAGCAACCTCATCCGACACCGTCACTCGGCATCGGGCGGTGGCCTCTCGAGTGGTGACGTCCTTGGCCGTGACGTCGACCATGCGAGCCTCGCCGCGCTCATTCAAGTGGGTCAGGGGATGGTCTGTCATGCCGAAACCCTAGCCGGGACAGCCTTGGCCGGTGACCGCTCGCGAGCGTTGCGGATCGCGTCCATCACCTCTTCGAGGGCACGAAGGGAGTGACCTGAGATGAAGGTGTCGACGTAGGGCAGCGCCGCCGCCATGCCGCCCACGAGCGGCTCATATGACTCGGCGGCCTTGCGCGGGTTCACCCAGATGACATGGTGAGCCAGACGCGACAGTCGCTGCATGGAGGTCGCCACCATCTCCGTGCTGTCGATCTCCCAGCCATCGGACACGATGACGATGACGGCACCGCGGGCCATGCCCCGGCGCCCGTACTCGTCGAGGAAGGCCGCCAGAGTGCGGCCGATGCGTGTTCCGCCAGACCAGTCCGGTGCTGCATCGACTGCCTTGCGATAGGCGATGTCCGGGTGCGTCAGGGCCAGGGCGCGCGTCAGCCGCGTCAGCCGCGTGGCAAAGACGAAGGCCTCCGCCCGCAGGGCCTGCACGGCTCCGCGCATCAGGTGCAGGTACACCCGCGCGTAGGGCTCCATCGACCCGGAGACGTCAGCGATCAGCACCACGCGCCGCGGACGCTCGGCCTGCTTGCGCATCACCATGTCGACCGGGTCACCGCCCGTTCGGTGCGATCGTCGCAACGTGCCTCGCACGTCGAGTCGACGTCCGGAGGAATGCCGACGAAGCCGACGGCCCACGCGCGGGGGCGGGACGACGGGCAACTGGTCCACCAGCCTCCGGATGAGAGCGAGCTCCTCCTCGGTGCAGGCGGCGAAGTCGCGGTCGGCCAACCGCTCGGACTCGCTGACGGCCGCAAGGACCTGAGGGTCCTCGTCCTCGTCCTCATCACCGTCGTCCGAGGACTCCCCCGGCGTTGCGCTCGTGACAGGACTGCTGCCCGCCGGCTCCCCCTCGCGCTCCTCCGCATTCGGGCTGCGCTCGCCGGCCGGGGCGCTGTCGGGCGGGGCCGCGTGCTGACTCTGCCCGCGCGACTCGGCCAGGTCGATGATGCCGCGAAACACCTGGGAGAAGACTCGGTCGTAGATCTCGATCTGACTGTGGTCGGTCAGCAGCGTGGCTCGCCCCAGCCAGTACACCTGGTCGACAGTCGATGGCTGCGCCGCATCGATCGCGCGGGCGAAGCGCACCGAGCGCTCAGGAGTGACCGGCACACCGGCCGAATGGAGGAGTTGACCGAATCCGCTGACGATCCCGGTGAAGAGGTCGTCGGCTACGCCCCGGCCACCCATGCCAGACCCTCTGCCCGAGCGGCGTCCTGATCCTCGCGGTACTTCAGGACGGATCCGAGAGTCTGGTCAACGCCCTCGGCATTCAGGGCCGGCAGCCCGAGCAGCATTGCTGCGTGCACCCAGTCGATCGCCTCGGCGACGCCCGGAGGCTTCTGGACGTCGAGCCCGCGCAGGCGCTGAACGGCCGTTGCGACCTGCTGCACCAATGCATCCGGCGCTCCCGGAACGCGAAGCCGGATGATGCTCGTGGCGTGCTCGAGGTCGGGGTAGTCGATCCAGTGGTACAGGCAGCGCCGCTTGAGCGCGTCGTGGAGATCGCGCGTCCTGTTGGAGGTGAGGATGACGACCGGGGGGACGGCCGCCCGCAGCGTCCCCAGTTCCGGGACAGTCACCGACGACTCCGCCAGCATCTCGAACAGGAAGGCCTCGAACTCCTCGTCCGCGCGGTCGACCTCGTCGATGAGCAGGACGGCGGGATTCGGTCCAGGATGCTCGAGTGCCTGAAGAAGTGGGCGCTCGATCAGGAAGTCACGAGAGAACAGGGCGTCCTCGGCAAGGTGCGTGCCCTGCGCCTCGGCCATGCGGATGCCGAGGAGCTGTCGCGGATAGTTCCACTCGTAGAGCGCCTCGGATGCGTCAATGCCCTCGAAGCACTGCAGCCGGATCAACGGGGTGTCGAGCATCTCGGCAAGGGCCTTCGCCGCCTGCGTCTTTCCGACGCCCGCCTCCCCCTCGAGGAGCAGGGGCTGGGGCAGCCGCACCGCGCAGAACAGCGCCGTTGCGAGGCCGGGCTCAGCCAGGTACTCGTGCTTCGCGAGCTCGTCAGTCAGGGCCGAGATGCTGGGAATCTGGTCTTCAACGCTCACGATCAGGAGCCCAGATATGCCGCTGGGTCCGCGAGGAACGTCGTCCGGCACCCGGGGCAGCAGAAGTAGTACGTGGTGCCGTCCACGTCGGCGTGAATCGACGACTCGACAGCCGCGACGGTCATCTTGCAGATCGGGTCGATTGCCGTCAATGCAGGCTCGGGCTCTGTGGCCATCATGAGAGTGCGCATCCCCGGTCGAGGCTCCGCCTGGCTCCGACGTTCGATGATCTCGGCGAACACCGACAGCGCAACCTCCTCAGGCGTGCGGGCACCGATGTCGAGGCCGGCCGGGCTCTTGATCCGGGAGCGCTCGTCGGCCGTCAGATCGAGGGACTCGAGGACGGCAGTGCCGCGCTTGGGGCTGGCTACCAGGGCGACGTAGGGGATGCCGGCCTTGACGGCATCGACCAGCGCCTGCTCCTCGTCAAAGCCGTGGGTGGCGACAACGACCGCGTCCGTCGTGCGCATGTCGCCCAGCGACCACTCGGTGATGTCGTAGCCGAGAGCCGCGCCCACGACAGTGAGGGCCCTGGCGATCGGTGCGTCGCCGACGATGGCCACGCGGGGTGCCGGCAGCACGGGTTCCATGAAGATCTCCAGCGTTCCACCGGAAAGGCAGGGGTTGTGCACCGTCGTCTTGCCGGACTGGTCCGGCTCGGCGACGGGCGAGATGCGCAGCAGCACGCTCGCTCCGGACTCCAGCGCCGCCAGACCCTGGGAGCGCACGGTCGCCTGCGCGCATTGACCTCCGACGAAGCCCTCGATGGTGCCGTCCAGCAGCACGATCGCCTCGTCACCGGGCTTGGCAGAGGTGGGCCGTTCAGCAAGAACGACGCGGGCGTGCACGAACGGAACACCGTCTGCCCGAAGGCGTTCAGCTCGTTCGTGCACGGCCCGCGTCGTCATCGCTTTAAGAGATTCCTACTCGACAGCCAGGTCGACGCGCACCGGACGGCCCTGGATTGCCCGCCACACGTTCGCGGGGGTCAGGGGCATGTCCGCGTGGCGCACGCCGAACGGGCTGATGGCGTCGACGACGGCGTTGACGACGGCGGGCGGGGAGCCCACGGTCGCTGACTCGCCGACGCCCTTGGCGCCGATCGGGTGGTGAGGCGACGGCGTGACCGTCTCGCCCAGCTCGTAGTCCGGGCACTCCATCGCGGTCGGCAGCAGGTAGTCCATGAAGGAGCCACCGAGGCAGTTGCCGTCCTCGTCGAATGCGATGAGCTCCATGAGCGCCATGCCGATGCCGTCGGCGAGGCCACCGTGCACCTGGCCCTCGACGATCATCGGGTTGATGCGCGTACCGCAGTCGTCGACGGCGATGAAGCGACGCACCTTGACCTGGCCGGTGCCCGGGTCCACGTCGACGACGCAGATGTAGCAGCCGTAGGGGTAGGTGAGGTTCGGCGGGTTGTAGACCGTCATGGCCTCGAGGTGACCCTCGACGCCCTCCGGAAGCTCCAGCGAACCGTGCGAGAGCAGGGCGATCTCCTGAATCGTCTTGCCGCGCTCGGGGTCACCCTTGACCTTCCAGCGACCGAGCTCCCATTCGAGGTCGTCGGGCGAGCACTCCAGGGCGGCCGCAGCCACCAGGCGTGCCTTGTCCTTGACCTTGCGGGACACGACCGCTGCTGCCGCGCCGGAGACCGGCGTGGAGCGGGAGCCGTAGGTGCCCAGACCGAACGGAGTCTGATCGGTGTCGCCGTGGACGACCTCGATGTCCTCCGGCGCGATGCCGAGCTCGTGCGCCACGATCTGCGCATACGAGGTCTCGTGACCCTGGCCCTGGCTCTGCACCGACAGACGCAGCACCGCCTTGCCCGTGGGGTGCACGCGCAGCTCGATGCCATCGGCCATGCCCAGGCCCAGGATGTCCATGTCCTTGCGCGGACCCGCGCCGACACCCTCGGTGAAGAACGAGATGCCGATGCCCATGTACTCGCCACGGGCACGCTTCTCGGCCTGCTCCTTGCGGAGCTCGTCGTAGCCGGCGATGCGCATTGCCTCACGCATCGTCAGCTCGTACTGGCCAGAGTCGTACACCCAGCCGGTGGGCGAGGTGTACGGGAACTGCTCCGGACGCAGCAGGTTCTTCAGTCGCAGCTCGGCCGGATCCATCTCGAGCTCAGCAGCCAGCATGTCGACCATGCGCTCGATGAGGTACACGGCCTCGGTGATGCGGAACGAGCATGCGTAGGCGACGCCGCCGGGTGCCTTGTTCGTGTAGACAGGGGTCACCTTGCAGTGCGCGTTCGGGTAGTCGTACGAACCGCTGAAGATGTGGAAGAAGCCGGCCGGGTAGTTGGTCGGCTGAGCCACACCGTTGAAGGCGCCATGGTCGGCGAGCACATCGACGTCGACGGCAAGGATCTTGCCCTCCTTCGTCGCCGCGATCTTCCCGGTCATGTGGTAGTCGCGGGCGAACGAGGTCGAGACGAGGTTCTCGTTGCGATCCTCCACCCACTTGACCGGCTTGCCGGTGACGATGGTGCCGAGGATCGACAGCACGTAGCCGGGGTAGACGCCGACCTTGTTGCCGAAGCCGCCGCCGACGTCCGGGCTGATCACGCGGATCTTGTGCTCGGGCAGGCCCGCCACCATCGCGTACACGGTGCGGTGGGCATGCGGTGCCTGGCTCGTCGTCCAGAGCGTGAGCTGACCGGTGACCTTGTCCATCTGAGCGACCGATGCGCACGTCTCCATGGGGGACGGGTGCACGCGGGGGTACATGATCTCCTGCGTCACGACCACGCAGTCGGGATCGGCCTCAGCCGCGGCGATGGCCTCGGCGGTGCCGATGGCGTTGCCGGACTCCCACGTCTTGTCACCGTGAACGTCGGTGATGCTGTTGTCCGTCTGGCCCTTGTCGTCGCGGATGATCGGAGCGTCGGCGTCCATGGCGCGCTTGGCGTCCATGACCGGCTCGAGCGGCTCGTAGTCGACCTCGATGAGCTCGAGGGCATCCTTCGCGATGTAGCGGTCCGTCGCGATGACGAACGCGACCTCCTGGCCCTGGAAGCGGACCTTGTCGGTCGCCAGCACGGCCTGGGTGTCGTACGACAGCGTCGGCATCCACGCGAAGTTGTCGCCCAGGAGCGACGGACGCGGGATGGCCTCGAGAGCGGCGCCGGTGAGCACGGCCACAACACCGGGCAGGGCCTCGGCGGCCGACGTGTCGATGCCGTTGATCTTCGCGTGCGCGAAGGGGCTGCGCAGGATGGCTCCGTGGAGCATTCCCGGCAGGTTCACGTCATCGACGTAGTTGCCCTGGCCCCGGACGAAGCGCTGATCCTCAACGCGCTTCATGTTGCCGAACCCGATCGGGTTGCCCGCTGGGCTGATCGGTACTTCCTCGACGGCGGTCATGCGTTCACCTCACTTGTGGCGGGATGGTCGGCGGCCCACTGGATCGCCTCGACGATGTTCTTGTAGCCGGTACAACGGCAGATCTGGCCGGAGATGGCCTCCCGGATCTCCTCCTCGGAGGGATGCGGGTTGTGGTCGAGCAGCCAGCGGGCGGTCATCATCATGCCCGGGGTGCAGAAACCGCACTGCAGACCGTGGCACTCGATGAAGCCCTGCTGGACGGGGTCGAGACCTGCTGCGGTCTCCATCCCCTCGACGGTCCTGACATCGTGACCGTCCGCCTGAGCAGCCAGCACGGTGCAGCTCTTCACTGCCTCCCCGTCGACCCAGAGGGTGCAGGCGCCGCAGTTGGAGGTGTCGCATCCCCAGTGGGTGCCTCGGAGTTCCACATCCTCACGGATGAAGTGGACGAGGAGTTTGCGAGGCTCGACGTCGCGCGTGATCGACTCACCGTTCACATTCATGGTTACCTGCATGTCACGCTCCCTGGCTTGCTGAGGCCGCGCGGGTGAGAGCGCGGAAGGTGAGTTCTTCGGCGAGGTGCTTCTTGTAGTCGGCCGGTCCGCGCTGATCGGACGAAGGATCGGACGCGTCGCCCGCCATCTTCGCCGCTGCACGGAGGTTCTCCTCGCTCGGCGCCTTGCCGATGAGGAACGCCTCGGCGGCGGGTGCGCAGAAGTGCTCTGCGCTCACGGCGGTGAGTCCGATGCCGCAGTCGGCAACGACCCCATCCTTGACCGTGACGAAGACGCCGGCTGAGCACACGGCCCAGTCGCCGACACGACGCTCCACCTTCTCGTAGGCAGACCCTGATCCGGGTCGGATCGGGAACCGCACCTCGGTGAGCATCTCTGCGGGACCGACCTTGGTCTCGTACGGGCCCTCGTGGAACTCACGCAGGGGGACGGTGCGCGTTCCGCTCGAGTTCCGGATCACGACGGTGCCGTGAAGTGCCGAGCCCACGGCCGACAGGTCCTCGGAGGGATCGGCCTGGCACATCGAGCCACCGACGGTGCCGCGGTTGCGCACCAGCGGATCGGCGATGACCTTCTCGGCCTCACGGAAGATCGCGTAGTGCTCGGAGAGGATCGGGGACTCGAGCACCTCGCGGTGAGTCACCATCGCGCCCAGGACGAGCTCGTCGCCCTCGACGCGGATGCCACGGAGTTCGTCGAGGTCATTGATGTCGATGAGCATCTCGGGGCGAGCGATGCGCAGCTTCATCATCGGCAGCAGGCTGTGGCCACCGGCGAGAATTCGCGCCTCCTCACCATGTTCTTCGAGAAGTGCGATGGCGTTGGCCACCGAGGTCGCGCGGACGTAGTCCGTTGGTGCGGGTGTTTGCATCCCTCACCCCTTCCGATGAGTTGAACCTTATGGATAACTGCAGGACGTGCTCTGTGCAACTTCCCCGGCGTGGGGAGAGTTCCGGTCAACGACTGGCGAGCCACCAGATGATGACACCGACGACGACCAGGCCGACCACGACGGGGACAGCCCGCTTGAGAACGGGGACGAGGGCCGCATTGCCCAGATCCAGTGCCTCGTTGTTGAGCTGGGGAGTCGGGGCAGGAGCGGTCACCACGGGGGCGCCTGAGGCGTCCGCTGCGGCGGGGGCGGCTGCGTCGTCCGCCGTCGTCTGGCGAGCGGCGATGATCTGCTCGAGATTGCCCGCAAACTGGCCGATCAGGCGCTTGGACACGTCGGCCATGACGCCGCGGCCGAACTGCGCGGCCTTGCCCGTGACCGTGAGATCCGTGACGATCGTGGCCCGCGTGGTGGTGGCGGTCTCCTCGGTGAGGGTTGCCGTGATCTTGGCGCCTGCGGTGCCCGCGCCCTTGGTCTCCTTGCCGGTCGCATCGATGACGGCCGTGCGGGTGGCCTCGTCGATCGACACGAAGGAGCCTTCTCCCGCGAAGTTCATCGTCACCGGGCCGAGCTTGACCTTGACGTTCGCGGTGAAGTTGTCACCGTCGAACGATGTCAGCGTGGCTCCGGGCATGCAGGGCGCGATCGCCTCCACGTCCAGCAGCGTCTTCCAAGCGGTGTCCATGTCCGCCGGGACAACGAACGAGTTCTCGAGCTCCATGGGCCCTCCGGGTGCGGTGGTTCAGGTAAGCCGCGTGTGAGGCACGTCACGGCCAGTGATCGTTGAAGACTAGACCCGGTTCGGCAGCCATGCGACTCGAACGACCAAACTCGCGGCTGGCCCCCCGGTCACCCGCGGCTATCCGCCTGCAAATGGGGGAAGGACGTCCAGCCGGCTGCCCTCCGGCACCCGAGCCTCCAGATCGGAGCAGGAGACCTCGTCAAGGAGATAGGAGCAGCGTGGGCGCACCGTGGCGAACTCGGGGTACCGACCCTCTATCTCGTCAAGCACCGATCCGAGCGAGCCAGCCCCGACGGTCACCACGGATTCCCCCACAGCGGCACGAGCTGCAGCGAACAGGTGCACCTCGACCACGATCAGCCGCCGATCGCGCTCATCGGGCGGTCCGGCTGCACGAAGGACGGGTCGTTGATGCCGTGGCCCGGGAGCTTGTCCATGGTCGCGGAGGCGAAGAGCCCGGCGATCCGCTGGCGACGCTCGGCGTCCGTCAGCGACTCATCGCGCAGGGTGGCCCGGATGTCCGTCTCGTCCCTGGCGAACAGGCAGTTGCGGATCTGCCCGTCGGCGGTCAGGCGGAGCCGATCGCAGGCCGAGCAGAACGGCTTGCTCACACTGGCGATGATGCCCACGGTTGCCGGGCCCTCATCGATGACGAACTCCTCCGCGGGAGCCGACCCGCGGCCGGGCTTGGGGGTCAGGCGGAACTCGGACTCCAGCAGGTCGTGGATCTCAGCGGCCGTCACCATCTGTCCGCGATCCCATGACCCACCGGCGTCCAGCGGCATCTGCTCGATGAACCGCAGGTGCCAGCCGTGCTCGATCGCATGGCGCACCATGGGGATGGCCTCGTCGTCATTGATTCCACGCATAAGGACGGTGTTGACCTTCACCGGGTGCAGTCCGGCAGCGAGCGCCGCCTCGATCCCGGCAATCACGTCCGAGTAGCGGTCGCGGAAGGTCAACTTGGTGAATCGCTCCGGGTCCAGGGTGTCGAGGCTGATGTTCACTCTCTCGAGGCCGGCATCCGCCAGCGGCTGCGCGAGATCGGCAAGACGCAGGGCGTTCGTGGTCAACGTGATGCGAGGCGGGTTCGGAAGGGCGTTGATGCGCTGGACGATCTCCACGATGTCGGGGCGCACGAGGGGCTCGCCGCCCGTGAGGCGGACGGATTCAACGCCTTGGGATATCGCCACCTCGATGACGGTGAGGAGCTCATCGATGCTGAGCAGGTGGTCGCCCGGCATCCAGTCCGAGAAGTCAGGCGGCATGCAGTAGGTGCAGCGCAGGTTGCAGCGGTCGGTGACCGAGACGCGCAGATCACGGTGGACGCGACCGTAGGAGTCGACGAGGGAACCGGTGGCCTCCGCCACCGCGCTCCGAGGCATGCCCAGATCAGCCGTCATGCGCAGTTCACCCATTCGTCCGTTCCATCCGTGAAGACCTGATGCTTCCACACGGGCAGTTTCTCCTTCGTGAGATCGACGAGGGCCTGACAGGCAGCGAACGCTTCACCGCGATGAGCGGTCGCGACGGCGGCCACGAGAGCGGACTCCCCGATCAGGATGGGGCCGACCCGGTGGACGACGACCAGGGCCAACAGGTCGAAGCGGGCGTCGATCTCCTTCGCCACCTCCATGAGGACGGCCTCGGCGGTCGGATGGCCCTCATAGGTCAGCGTGGTCACCGAGCGCCCATGGTCATGGTCGCGCACCGTGCCTGAGAAGGAGACCACGGCGCCGGCCCGGGGATCATCCACCAGCGCCTCCAGCGCATGAGCGTCGAGCACACGATCGGTGACTTCAACCAGCCGAATCTCGCCCATCAGGCCATTATTGACTGCGGACCCGGGATCGGCTCGGGGAATGAAGGAGTCCGTCGTGCGCGAAGTCCTGCCCGAGCTGATGGCCATCCGTTCCCGGGGTGGGTCCGCCGCCATGGCCACCGTGGTGCGCACGTGGCGGTCCGCGCCCCGGCCAGCAGGTGCATCGATGCTCGTCACCGACGAGGACGAGGCCGTTGGATCGGTCAGCGGCGGGTGTGTCGAGGGCGCACTGTTCGACGTCGGCCAGGAGGTCATCGCCGACGGGACCCCCCGCTTCGAGACCTACGGCATCGGCGACGACGACGCATTCGCGGTCGGCCTGACCTGTGGCGGCATCCTCGAGATCTTCATCGAACGCGTGGACGAGCAGACATGGCCGGAGTTGGAGGGAGTCGCCGCCAGCGTGGAGCGCGAGGAGCCGGTCGCCATCGCGACGATCGTGGCCGGTCCGCATCACGTCGGGCGTCACCTCGTCGTGCGCAAGGACGGCTCCGAGGGCACTCTCGGCACGACTCGGCTCGACGACACAGTGCGCGAGGACGTCATCGGGATGCTCGAGTCCGGCACCACCGGCTTCCTCCACTACGGGCCTGAGGGTGAGCGACTCGGCGAGGGGCTCGACGTGTTCGTACAGTCGTTCGCACCGCAGCCGCGAATGATCGTCTTCGGTGCCATCGACTTCTCCGCGGCTCTGGTGCGCGTCGGGAAGCTTCTCGGCTTCAAGGTGTCCGTCGTCGATGCACGACCGGTATTCGCGACGGCAAAGCGATTCCCCGAAGCCGATGAGGTGATCGTCGACTGGCCGCACCGATGGCTCTCAGGGCAGGAGGTCGACTCGCGGACCGTCATCGCCGTTCTCACCCACGACCCGAAGTTCGACGTGCCCGCTATCAAGGAGGCCTTGAAGACGAAGGCCGGCTACATCGGCGCGATGGGCTCGCGACGCACGCACGAGGATCGACTGGTGCGCTTGAAGGAGGCCGGCCTCACGGATGACGAGCTCGCCCGCGTGCACTCCCCCATCGGATTGGACCTCGGGGCCCGCACGCCGGAGGAGACGGCGATCTCGATCGCGGCGGAGATCATCCAGGACCGTTGGGGCGGAAGCGGATCACACCTCGCAGCCCTGCAGGGTCCCATCCATCCCGGCGCACCCCGCTAGCCATGAGCACCGCAGGGCTCGTGCTCGCCGCCGGTGCCGGCACGCGCTTCGGCCAGCCCAAGGCGCCGGTCGTCGTGGATGGCGAGCGGATGGTCGATCGGGCCGTGCGGATCATGACGGAGGCGGGGTGCGACCCCGTCGTCGTCATTCTCGGTGCCTGGGTCGGCGACGTCGACGGTGCGAACGTCGTCGTGAACAACGCCTGGCCCGAGGGCATGGGCTCGTCCCTGCGAACGGGGCTGGAGCACCTGCGCGACACGACCGACACCGACACCGTCGTCGTCACCCTCGTCGACCTGCCCTGGCTGACCACTGAGGCTGTGGAGCGCATTGCAACCCAGTCACCCACGGCGTCGATCGCTCAGGCCACCTTCGAGGGTGAGCGTGGCCATCCGGTGCGCCTCGCCCGCGAGCTTTGGGACGAGGCCATCGATGTCGCCCAAGGTGATGAGGGGGCAAGGCGACTGATCCGTGGTCGAGATGACGTTGCCCTGATCGAGGTCGGTGACGTTGCCGGCGGTGACGACATGGACGTGCCCTGACGGCACCCGCGCTCGATGGTCGCGAGGCGGCCGTGATCATCAGGCACAAACGGGATCCCGTCGTCGTCGACTCCCTCGCGCACCCCCCCCGTTGACCACTACGGCAACAGGTGGGGGAAAAGGCGGCACAAGTCTGAGTGGCCTTCTCGCCCTACGTCAGTCCTACGCGGTCGGCGTTGGCGCGGGTCTCGGTGGCGACCTGCGGCCACAAGGCCTTGGGCAGGTCGTGGCCCGCTCCGCGGAGGATGCTGAATCGAGCGTCGGGGATCAGCTTGGCGGTGTCCTGGCCCGCCTTGACCTTGACGATCGGGTCCTCGTCGCCGGCGAGCACGAGGGCTGGCGCCGTCATCGTTCGGAGCTTAGGCCCGTGCCACTTCGCGCCAATCTGGCGGCTCTGCGCCTTGGTGTCACGCGGACCCGTGTCCACCTGACGCTCGATCCACTCGCGAGCCTCATCCTCATCGAACGGGTAGGTGCGGCTGGCGACGCCGCGGGCAACGGCAAGGTTCGCCTCGATGTCGCCCTCGCGGCCTTCGGGGAACTTCGCCCGAGCCAGCTTGGCGAGCAGCCCGAAGCGCAAGTAGCGGAACACCGAGACGCCGGAGGCGTCGCTTGGCACTGCGGCCGACGACACGATGGACAGGACTCGGTCGGGATGGCGCAGTGCGATGCGTTGGGCGAGCGTGCCGCCCATGGAATGGCCGAAGACGTGCGCGCGTTCCCAGCCCAGCGCGTCCATCACTGCGACCGCGTCATCCGCCATGTCCTCGGCCGTGTAGCTCGCGCTCTGGCGCCCGGCCAGTGCAGCGAATGGGTTGGACGAAGAGGTGTCCGGCATTCGGGTGGACTCCCCGGCGTCGCGCTGGTCGTAGCGCACGACCTCGAAACCTTGGTCGGCGAAGGTCTCGCACAGCTCCTGGGGCCACCAGAACCGTGATGTCCCCAGCCCCATCACCAGCAGGAGCGGGTCCCCGCTCGAGCCGGCGAGCCGGTCGAAGGCGATGCGTACCCCGTCGTTGTTGGCGTACGTGGTCGGTGACCACGCACCCAGGTTGTCGCTAGACACGCCTTATCCTCCATTACTGCTAACACTGTTCGCAGTAGGATAGCCGAGTGGTGACCGACACGAGCCCATCGGGGGTAGCTCCCAGCGTCTGGCTACGCACCCAACGCGGATCCCGCGGCCCGGCATCCCAGTGGTCCCGCGACGATGTCGCGGCAGCAGGCGTCCTCCTCGCTGACACTGCTGGCTTGGGCGCCGTCACGATGCGGTCCATCGCGGCCGCGCTCGGAACGGCCGGCGCATCGCTGTATCGCATCGTCGATTCGCGCGACCACGTCCTGGAGTTGATGGCCGACCGAGTCATCGGGGAGTTCGACTACGCCGACGCCCCGGCCGGCGCCGGCCTCGATGGGCTTCTGCGCCTTGCCGGCCAAGCGCGTGCCATCTACGCACGCCACCCCTGGATGCTTGCCATCTCGAACGCCAGCCCGGCGCTCGGACCGAACGCCATGACCTACCTCGACCACGCGCTCGGGACCATCGCGGATCTGGGACTCACCCGTCGCCAGCGATTGGAAGCGGTCGGCATCGTCTCGGGCCTCGTGCGCGTGCTCGCTCTCGACGATGCCAGGTCCGGTCACGGGCGCCTCTCGCCCGAATGGCAGGAGGCGTTGACCGCCAACCTTCGCGCGGCAACCGACGCCGACGCACACCCGTTCCTGTCGCAGGCCCTGCTCGGCGCCGAGTCCATCACGGAAGGCCCCGACGACCGGTTCGAGTCAGTGTTACGTCCCGTGATTGCAGCGCTCCTGCACCCCTCCAAGGGGTAGCGGTGGTAGCACGCCCATTGCGGCTAGCCCCCCATGGGACCAGGTCCCCACCGTCAGCATCATCTGCTGAACTCGATCATCTGCTGAACTCGGAAGACCCCCAAGATGACCCGGACTACGGCTCGGGGTTCGGGTATGTCGAAGCCGACAGTCATCCGCCACGCGTGCTTTCGTGAAGGTGCCGCTGTTGCGCCCGCACGTCCTGCTGAGCCGCCACTCAGACTTGTGCCGCCTTTTCCCCCACCTGTTGCCGTAGTGGCCCCGTTGAGTGGTGAGTTGTGCAGGCGACACGCCGTCGCTTCACCTGCACAACTCACCACTCAACGGAGGGAGGGGCGCCTGTGGGCGCACCGGAGGCAGGAAGGTCAGCCGCCGTGCACGTGACCGGCGCCGCCGCCGAGCAGCATCACGCCGACGACGGCCAGCATGATCATGCCCATGCCCACGGCCACCATCGCCTGGTGCGTCGCCGCGGGCGTTCGCTCCCAGCACAGGAGCACGGTGAGCGCGAGGAGGAGTAGGACCGGGAGGGCGAAGCCAGGCAGGACCATGGCTGTCACCATCGCCGCGAGCATCACCGGTGAGCATGATGCAACGCACCGCACCCCCTGTCGCACGCCATAGCGCCCCGGACTTCCCTCGTAGGGCACGGAGCTGCACGAGCGCACGAGTCGGTGCATGACCGGCATCACCTGATAGAGACCGGCAGCAATCCATGCCACCGCGATCCAGAAAGGTGTCCACGTGATCGCGTTCATGACCAAGTACGCCGGCACTCCCGCCGCGAACCAGATCAGGAGGAAGCCGCCCAGGAATGCCCAGGCCCGTGGGGCGGATCCGTCGGAAGCTCGGAGCATCGGACGGACCGTCGTCGGGATCATCATCGCCACCGACATCGCGATCCACATCAGGGCGAAGGAGCCCACCGCGGAATGGTCACGCGTAACGGCAAGAACCACCCACCCCACGCCGACGAGGACGATGCTGGGGACGATGACGGCAGCGGGCGCACTCCTGACCGCCGACGTCATTGCCATGGGTGGACGGTAGTCCTCACGCGCCACGAGGGCTACCGGAAGGGCTCAGGTCAGGACGACGATCTGCCGCCTGCCGCGCTCCTTTGCGAGATACAGCGCCTCGTCCGCACGAGCGAGGACCTCTGAGGCTCCCTCACCTGCACGCATGAGAGTCAGCCCCATGCTGACGAAGACATGGGTCGAGCGGCCGTCCGGCAGCGTGATCGGTGAAGCCACGGCCAACTGCAGCGATTCGGCCAGGCGCTCGGCATCGGCCAGGGAGCGGATGCTGTGCAGGACAATGACGAACTCATCTCCACCGAAGCGCGCGACGGAATCCTCTTCGCGAAGACACGACCGCATGCGCGTGGTCAACTCACGCAGTACCTGGTCGCCCGCGTCGTGCCCGTAATCGTCGTTGACATCCTTGAAGCGGTCGATGTCGCAGAAGATCACTGCCGAGAGATGACCCGTCCGATCCTGCAGGACCTTGAGTTCCGCAAGATGCTTGAGTGCAGCGTTTCGGCGCGTGGCGCCCGTCAGTTCATCCGTCTGTGCAAGACGCAGCAGTTCCCCTTGCTGCGCCACCACCGTGGCGGTCGCTCGCCGGATGACCTCCGCCACGACGACCGAGGACACTCCGGCTAGGCCGATCACGGCCAGACGCGTGAGAGCGAGCGTCCCGATGAACGGATCGCGGCGTCACCAGACCTCATGGTGCTGGCCAGCAGGCCGACACTCACCGAATCGTGTCACGTCGTGGCGAGCCACGGGGGATTCAGAATCGATTCGAACTCTCCGAGGCATCTGGCACCAGCCCATCATCAGGACTGGCTCCACCCGAGGAGTCAGACAGACGAGCGTCCTTCCTCGGCCACCCGCACGGGTGGCACCTGAATCCACGGGAATCGGATCCACTTGTCGGTGGAGCGCCACGCAAGATCCGGCGCGTAGGTCGTGCCGGGCTTCTCGTAGAGCACGGCCACATGCACGATCGCGTCGTCGGGCAGCATCGCTCGGACGAATTGCAGCGTGGCCCCCGTGTCCGCGACATCGTCGGCTACGAGAACTCGCTTGCCTGCAAGATCGTGGAGATAGGGCGCTTGGCCGATCAGCACTGGTTCGGGCAGCGTCTCACCGGCATCGGTGTAGAACTCGACGTTCACGTGCCGCACGTCCTTGATGTCCAACGCGTAGGCAATTGCGGTGGAGACGAACAGGCCGCCGCGGACGACGCCCAGGATCACATCCGGAATCCAGTCTCGTGCCACGAGCTGCTCGGCCAGCCAGCGGACTCCCGTCCCGAATTCCTCGTAGCTGAAGATCTCGAGTTCGGACTCCGGCGGCATTCCCATAACGGCAGTCTCGTCAGATCTGCGTGCGGTGGAAGTTCGCGTACGAGCGCGAGGGAGTCGGGCCGCGCTGCCCCTGATAGCGCGAGCCGTACTTCTCCGAGCCGTAGGGATGCTCAGCAGGAGACGACAGCCGGAACAGGCACAGCTGCCCGATCTTCATGCCCGGGTAGAGCAGGATCGGCAGCGTCGCGACGTTCGAGAGTTCGAGCGTGATGTGCCCGGAGAAGCCCGGGTCGATGAAACCGGCGGTCGAGTGGGTGAGCAGGCCCAGGCGCCCAAGCGAGCTCTTGCCCTCAAGCCGACCGGCAACGTCGTCGGGCAGGGACACCACCTCATAGGTGGAACCGAGGACGAACTCGCCGGGGTGCAGAACGAAGGGGTCGTCACCCTCCGGCTCGAGCAGGCGCGTGAGGTCGGGCTGCTCGATGCTCGGGTCGATGTGCGGGTACTTGTGGTTCTCGAAGACGCGGAACATCCGGTCCAGCCGCACGTCAATGCTGGAGGGCTGGATCATCGTCTCGGCGTAGGGATCGACACCTACGCGTCCAGCGGCGATTTCGGCCTTGATGTCGCGGTCTGAGAGCAGCACGAGCCGAGGCTACCGCCCCAGGACCGCCTGGAATGACGGGATCCCACACACGTCGTGGACAGGTGGAAGACCTGCACCTTCTCTGAGGTGGCCGGGAGTCATGATGAACATCAGGGATCCCGGGACACATCGACTGAGGACGGAGATCGCTCGGGATGCCTGTCGGCGTTACGGAAAGGCAGCGGGCACCCGACCGGTCGTGTCCACGAACCCTGACGCGACGAGCCCACCGGGGCACTAACGTCCGATCGTGGCCCTGCGCATTCATGACCCGGACAACGTCGCGCTGCGGCGAGCCGTGCGAGCGTCAGTCGCGCTACCCGTGGCACTCGCCCTTGCGCTGTACATCGTCGATGACCCCATGGGCGCGGGGTTCACGCTGTTCGGCGTCACGGGCCTTCTCATCAACTCCGACTTCGCTGGCTCCGCCACCCGGCGCACCGGCGCCTACCTGATGACCGGCGTTGCCGGGAGCGCCGCACTGCTCATCGGATGGGCGGCGTCCTCCACGACCGTCACCGCTGTCGTCGTCACGATGATCGTGGCCTTCGGGCTGACCTTCCTGAGCGTCTTCCGCGGCTCCGTCTCGATCGCCCTGTCCGCAATGCTGCTCGTCTTCACCCTCGCGGTGTGTCTTGGTGGGCCGGCCGCGTCCCTGCCCCACTACCTGCTCGGCTGGTGGATAGCCGTCGCCGTCAGCACGCTGACCGCGCTGCTCATCCTGCCCAGACGTCGACGCGGCTCCCAGCGCCCACCCCTGGCCGAGGCATTCAGTGCGGGTGCGCGGGCCGCCCACGCGGCATGGGTCGGGCAGCGTGACGAGGCCGCCCTGACGAACTACGTGAAGGAGTTCGACGGCGCCATCGACCGGCTTCATCAGGACGACGGCAATCTCCCCACTCGCGCCTCCGGAATCAGGCAGCGCGACTCAACCCTGAACGCGCTCGCTCACGTCATGACGAGCATCCGGCTTCTCGTCGACGAGGCGCATGAGACGGAGCCGCTTGGGCAGGTGCGTGACTTCACCGAGCGGGAGGTACTTGCCCTCGCCATCGTCGACGCCCTCGACCAGCTGAGCATGGCCATGCTGGATCCCACCCTCGTCCTGAGCGCCAAGGAGCTGGACACTGCACGCGAGAGGCTGAAGGACGGCGTCGATGCCTGGGTCGTCTCCGCTGCTCAGGCAGACGTGACCCCCGATCGGATATCGCAGGAAATCGCCTCCTTGCACCAGCTGCGCATCTTCGCCCTGAGCGTCGAGCAGATGATCGAGATGGCCCGCGTCGCGAACGGTGGAGAGGTCGAGGACCTCGATGTACAGCCGCCGATTCCGCAGAGGTCCCTGCGACGCATCCTCGGTGCGCAGTGGAACTGGCAGGCTCCCTGGCTGCGCAATGCCATTCGCAGTGCCGTCGGACTCGGACTCGGCGTCCTCGTCCTGAACCTCACGGGAGTGGGCCATGGCTTCTGGGTCCTTCTGGGCGTGATCTCGGTGCTGCGCTACGACTCGTCCGGTACGCGCAGATTCGCCGTTCGCGCCATCGTCGGCACGGTCATCGGCGTGATGATCGGTGTCCTGCTCATCACGACCGTCGGCTCGAACCCCGCCGTCTTGTGGATCCTCCTCCCGATCCTGACCTTCATAGGTGCCTGGGCCGCTGGGGCCGTCGGCTACGCCTACGGACAGATGGCGTTCTCGGCAATGGTGCTCGTGGCTCTGGGCCTCCTGACCTGGCCACCACGGACCGCGGACGGGATCGTGCGGATCGAGGACATGGCGATCGGTGCCGCCGTCGCCCTCGTCGTCGGCTTCATGTTCTGGCCCCGCGGGGCTGCCGGGTACCTGCGGTCCCGCATCGCTGATTCCCTGCGCAGCTCACGCGACTATCTCGGGGCAGCCATGCAGGCCTTCGGCAGTACGACTCTCACACCCGATGTGGAGACTCGACACCGCAATGCGATCGAGGATGTCTATCGCGCCAGCGAGACCTACAACGTGGCCATGGTTCAACGCGGGCCCGTCGATGATCTGCAGGTGTGGGACCCCAGCATCAGCCTGAGCTACCTCGGAACGTCGGTGGCACGCATCATGGCGTCATTCGCGAGCGAGGATCCCATCGTGAGCACCCATCCGACTCTCGGTCCAGCCGTGGCCCGAGCCCGCACAGCGAGCGACGAGCAGTGGACAGGCCTCGCGAACCTCGTAGACCCCGCCGTCGACACGACAGGGGTTCGCCTACCCGCCATGCCACAGCTTCCCTACCCGACATTGACGCCGATCGCGACCCTGCAGGACGCCCACGCTCTCGTCATCGCCGTATGGCTGACGGACTGGGTGACGCACCTCAGCAGCCTGACCCACTTGGTGGCGCCGGATCCGTCGCCCGCGGTACCGGAACACCGCTGACTCCGGACGCTCACCATTCACAACCCCCGACCCGAGCAGGCGATGAAGCAGATAGACTCGAGGGCGCGGAGCTGAGCTCCACGCGGGTGTAGTGAAATGGCATCACACAACCTTCCCAAGGTTGGAGCGCGGGTTCGATTCCCGTCACCCGCTCTCATGACAAAGGCCCAGGGTTGATCCCCTGGGCCTTTGTCATGAGATGGGAGGACACGTCGGGAATCGGGAGGAGACTTGCGTGAGCATGTCGACGGCTCCCGTCACCCGCTCCACAGACCTCTCAATGAGCTCCTGGCACCTTGTCCGAAACGCACATGTGAAACCCGTCCGCACTAGAGTGAAGCCGTGGCCGAGTCGAACGGTTGGCATGGCGACGTAATCGTCGTAGGGGCTGGCCCGGCTGGTTGCGCAACCGCTGCGACGCTGGCCCGCCTCGGCGCAACCGTCGCAATCGTTGACGATGGTCGACGCCCGGCCTGGCCCGGCGAGACGCTTCCGGGCGGCTCAACCGCGGTGATCAACGACGTGTTCGGCGACGGGATTCTCGACCCGCATCAGCAGGCGTACGGTGTGCAATCTGCGTGGGAGACCGAAGACCTACAGATGACGGATGGGCTCGCCAACCCACTCGGTGAGGGTTGGCTTCTGGATCGCCGAATCTTCGATACGGACGCTCGCGAGGCCGCAATCCGCCAAGGTGCCTATCACCTGATCGGGCATGCGCGGGTGCATCGTGATGCCGACTCCTGTTGGCGGGTCGAGGTCGCCGGTCATCGACTACGTGCGCCGGTCATCATCGATGCAACGGGACGTTCAGCAGCGATCGCTCGCCGTGCCGGTGCTGGTCTCGAACGGGCCGAGAGGCTACTTGCCTGCATCGTCACCGTGGATGACCCGGGCGATCCGGTGCAGGCGACGACGGTGGAATCGGTCGCAGATGGCTGGTGGTACTCCACGCCGACGCCGTCCGGGGGTCGTGTCTTGGCCCTTGTGTCCGACCAGGCCATCGTGCCGCGTGGCATCGGCCGCTCCGAGTGGTGGCTGACTTCCCTCGAACACACACGCCACATCCGTGGGCTGATCTCGACTCCCATCACAATCGACACCGCGGCAGCGCACCTCCGGGTGAGCCGTGCCGGCACCGGCTGGCTCGACCATGCCTGCGGTTCAGGATGGGTCGCCGTAGGCGACGCCGCCGCGCACTTCGATCCTCTTTCCTCGCAGGGCTTGCTTACAGGGATCTTGATGGGGGCTCGGGCTGCCATAGCTATTGCAGAGAACACGCTCGAGGAATGGTCCCTTGACTACCGAATGATCGTCGACGAGCATCGAGAGTTGGCCAATCACTACTACGGCAGCGTCGAGCGCTGGCAGACCTCTTCATTCTGGTCAACGAGGGCCAGTCGGGTTTTAGGAGTTCGGTGAACGTTCTCTCCAGACGGGCATTCCTTACGTCCGTTGCCGCCATGGCAGCAGCCACCGCCGCCCCGCGATCCGCGTCGGCCAGTTCGGTGCGCTCAGACTTGTCCCGAGTTGTTTCCGTTGCAATCCATCCGGCCATAGGCATCGCGCGCGTCGGCAACAGCACCGACGCCTTCTTCTTCGCACCTGAGGTTCCGGGCGCGGTACCGATGGGGCCATACAAGGACGAGGCCGGTGCGATGGCCAAGCAGGTGGCTCGGTTCCGGCTCTACGGCTACGACGCCGACGGCCGAGTAGTCGATGAGATCACCGCGGCCGATGCGCGTATTGACTGGTCGGTGATCCTCGGCAACGCCAAGGCCGCCTGGTACGGGGCCGATGAGCCGCTCGACCTACCGACTGCGCAGCCGATGCCACTGCGGAATTCCACTATCCGCAACCGAGACTCGCTCGCCGTGCTGAGCGACGTGGTCAGCGTGAGCGGAGCAGGCGCCTCGCCTCGAACGCTCAGCGGCGGGCGATTCCTCGGTCGAAAAGTCAACCTTGGCGAGATACTCACTGACTCTGACGGACGGTTGATGGTCATGCCCGGCAATGGCCGTGCGATCAACTCGCCGAACGCGCCTCCCCTGTCCGGTTTTGCGGACAATGATGGCTGGACCGACACGACGGCCGACGGTCCAGTCTTCGCCAGGGTGCAGCTCGGCGACCGTGTGCTTACGGCCGCCCCGGCACGGGTCGTGTGCGGCTCACCGAACTACGGCCCCGGAATTGCCGCGGCTATGACGACTCTCTACGACACTGCGTTCTCAGCACTCGTGGTCTCCGGACGGCGGAGGCGTCCACGCACCGAATACTTCCGCGATGTCCAACCGATCTTCGATCGAATGACGGATATGCAGTGGGTGAACAGCGGATACCTCACCACGAATGGATGGGGGTCACTGCGCGACTGGACAACGCCGGAATGGCGGGCAAGGCTTGCCGACGGATCACAAGCGAACTCAAAGCTTAGGCAGGCGATCCTCGCCATGTTTCGTGATCCCTTCCACGGCACGGTGCAGCCCTCGCTTGAGCCGCAGGAGTACGGCGACATGGTCGCAATCCCCCCGAACCGGGAGGAGCCCCGGCAGTGGACGGCCCTCGCCCCCGTGCAATATGCCCACCTTCGATCTTGGGCAGAGGGAGACTTCACTCTGGGCTGGCGACGCGACGTCGCTGGCATCGAGGATGCGCCCGTGCAAGAGCAGCCCACGATGCTCGACCGGGCGTCGCTCGACGGATGCCTGGGCGGGGCTTTTCATCCGGGCGTCGAGTTTCCGTGGATCGCGCGGGTGCCGTGGATCTGGACCGACGACCTCCGCCTTCGATCCGCTGCCAGGCGTCCAAACCTGGGGCCCTACGGAGCAGAGCTCACCCCAGCAGTCGCGACCTCGCGCACCGGTCCGCTTCGATCCCTCGGCCCAGGAGACATCACCAAATGGATGGGAGTGCCATGGCAGGCCGACTCGTCCAGGTGCCGGTTCGGCTACCAGGAGACGGTGTCGATCACGCTTCCGATGTTCTGGCCGGCGCGCATCCCGAATTCGGTGCTGACCACCAAGGACTACGAGATCGTGGTGGACACATCCCGCACACTCGAGGAACGGAGATCGGCCTTCCTTCGCCGAGCGCAGTGGGAGCGCTACATCGCAACGCCACAGAGCACCGAACTCTTGTCTCTCATGGTCCAGGACTGGTCGCGACTCGGCGTAGTGCGCGAGCGGCCAGGGCCCAGCGATGGTGCATTCCCTCGGCGCATCAAGGTTGAATCGCGCCTGGAGTTCACTGGATCTGCGCCTGACACGCCAGCGTGGGCAGACCGACCGCAGCTCTCGCGCTTCCCCCTTGTGGTGACGAACTCCGGTGACAACCGGCTCCGGTCGATCGACTCCACAGGGGCGGTAACCCTCGTCACGACTTCCGCTCTCCTAGGACGCCCTGAGGGTATTTCCGCAGACGCCATGGGCAACCTTTACGTCGCGGCGATGGACGAAGACATGATCGTGCGCGTCGCACCCGACGGCACCACAACACCAATTGCCACCGGACTCGACGCTCCCGTGGGGGTTGCATGCGACGCGTGGGGGAATGTGTACGCCGGAGGCATCGGGGGCGCCGGATGGGTGGTGAAGATTTCGCCCGACGGCAAGGTGACCGACTTGCTCGTCGGGAATCCTTCCGACATCCAAGTACACGCGTTAGCCGTCGCGCCCGACGGTGCTCTGCTCATCGCCGAGGAGAACCTCGGCCGCATCATGCGGATGGATCCGTTGCTTGAAGCCATGCTGGATCCGAACTGGATCTCAGACCTCGACCGCCCCAAGAACATGGCCTGGGACTCCGTGGGCAACCTCTACGTCGTGCAGGGTGGTTCGAGCACCGTCACGAAGTACGACGCGTTCGGCCAGCCACTTCCGTTCACATTGACCGGAGCGGAATTGGATGATCCTTTCGGCATCGCGTTCGACGGCGTCGACACCCTATTCGTCAGCTGCGCGAACCCAGAGAGAAATCTCATCAACGCGATCTCGCTGCGCGGCGATGCTGGCGTCATATCGGTCTTCGCGTCGGGTTTGGCGAACCCGGGAGGCATGGTGTTTCAGGGGAACCTCTCGCCTGTACCCATGACCTGAACTCTGATCCCACCCCTTGGGTGACTCGTCGGCTCTGAGTTTCCAGGGCTGGAAATTGCTGGTTTTCGTGGGGGGTTCTGGCCTGTTCCTAGGTCTGTCTCGGGTCGTGTTCTGAGCCTGGGTGTCTTCTGTGGCGGCGTGGATGGGTGTGCCTGCCCTGTCCGCCGCGTTGCTGCGTCCGAAATGGTCGTGTGACACCGCTCCCATGTGCGCGGCCGCTGGCTCCCGCACTTCGCGAAGCCTCCTCATGAAGTGGTGGCCATAAGTGGTGGCCATGAAGTGGGTGGCCGCGTCGAAATTCCTGCCACCGAAGTGCACGTCACGGGGCTCGTGGATTTTCGTGGAGGCTCCCCTCATGCCAATGGCCCAGGGATAATCCCCTGGGCCATTGGCGTGAGCAACTCGGATGGGTGCTACTTGACCACCTTGATGGTGCGCGTGACGCGCATCGCTGTGAAGCCCGGCACTGCCGGTGCGAACTCCACGAGGGTGAAAGTGCCCTTCTTCGCTCCTGGCCGCAGGACCGCGCGGATCTGCGCCTGATCACCGATGTAGCGGAACGAGACCGACTTGACCGAAGACGAGCGGCCGGTAGCACTCAGCTGAGCCTCGTGACCTGCGTTGGTGTCGAGGTTCTGCGTGTTGTTGAAGGTCTTCCACTGGTTGCTCTTCACCTTGGGGCCGCCGCCGGTCCACATCGGACCCACGAGCGCCTGCTGCTGAACGG
>Ga0181559_10001021_pt1 | contig 27068 bp, 28 predicted proteins | sample 011ome_21_FD_133752 | JGI IMG/M metagenome (GOLD analysis project Ga0181559, IMG submission 133752) | Coastal salt marsh microbial communities from the Groves Creek Marsh, Skidaway Island, Georgia - 011508AT metaG (megahit assembly) | ecosystem: Environmental > Aquatic > Marine > Intertidal...
CGCCCATTTGTGTGAAATACCCGCAAAAGCCCTGATATGTTTGCGCCTTTGGCGCGGAGCAGGCGTCATCCGATGCCAGCTCAACGCAAAGAGATCATCCTCGATACCCAGCCGGAGACCGTGTAGTTGGCCAGAAACCAGACCATTATTCGGTATGCGTTGCTACTCGCCTGCGCGGGAGTCTGGTGGTTAGCCGGGCTGTATCTCTACCTCAGTCCGAGACTGCCGGAGGAAAGCGCGCTCCGCAACATCACTTTGCAAACGCCCATGCAGGTGCTGAGCCGCGACGGCGCACTCATTGGACAATTCGGCGAGCAAAAACGAAAGCCGCTTTCCTTTGAAAGGATCCCGCAAAGTTTCGTCAATGCACTCCTCGCAGCAGAGGACGATGGATTCTTTGAGCATGGAGGCATCGAGCCGCTCAGCCTGGCAAGAGCGGTCTCTGAATTGCTGCTGACCGGCAAGAAGGGTAGCGGTGGTTCCACGATCACCATGCAGGTAGCACGCAACTACTTTTTAACGCTGGACCAGACGTTTATCAGAAAATTCACAGAGATTCTTCTGGCGTTACAGATTGAAGCCAGGCTCAGCAAGGAAGAAATTTTCGAGCTCTATGTAAACCGCGTCTTTCTGGGACACCGGGCCTACGGTTTTGAAGCTGCCGCAGAAACCTACTAAGGAAAATCCGTTGCTGACCTCAACCTTGCGCAACACGCCATGCTGGCGGGTATACCCAAGGCACCGTCGCGCAACAATCCCCTCAGTAATCCCGAAAAAGGCAAGATCCGCCGAGACTGGATTCTCGGGCGCATGGAAAATCTCGGCATGATATCCGCCGCCGAGCGCTATGCCGCTCAAACGGCACCTGTCACCGCGGCCTTTTTTGGCCAGGTGGTAGAGGTTGATGCTGACTATGTCGCCGAAATGGTCAGGCGCGAAATGGTCGCGCGTTTTGGCAACGCCGCATACAACGACGGCTATGTTGTCTATACCACGGTCGACTCGGAACGGCAGCAAGCGGCGCGGGACGCGTTGTTGGCGGGCCTGAGAACCTACGATTGGCGTCATGGATGGCGCGGACCCGAGCGTCGACTGGCACCGCGTGAGGGCGAGACAGAGGCCGAAACGACCGCGCGCTGGCAGGAAGCGCTCAAGGCGATGCCGACGATCGCCGACCTGCAACCGGGCATCGTCACGCAGATAGACGACAAAACGGTTACCGTACTAAGCAAGTCCGGAGACGTGATCGTGCTTGATTGGCAAGGGGATCTGGAAAAGGTGCGGCGCTACCGCAGCGTTAACTTGACCAATCCTCCAGCGGACACCCCAGCTGCACTTCTTGCCCAAGGTGACTTGATCAGAGTGCTTGAGACGCCGACTGGCTGGCGATTCAGCCAAGTCCCCCAGGCGCAGGCGGCTTTGGTGTCGCTTGACCCGAAACACGGCGCCATTCGCGCACTGGTCGGGGGCATGGGCTTTGAGCTATCAAAATTCAACCGTGCCACCCAAGCACGCCGTCAACCAGGCTCCAACTTTAAGCCATTTCTTTACGCCAGCGCCCTCTCGAGCGGCATCACCCCGTCTACCGTCATCAACGACGCGCCCGTCGTGCTCGATAATATTGCCGCGGCGGAAATCTGGCGGCCGGAAAATGACAGCGGCAAATTCTATGGTCCTACCCGTCTACGGGAGGCCTTGGCGTTTTCGCGAAACCTCGTCTCGATCCGGGTGTTGCAGCGCGTCGGTATCGGTTCCTTTATGCGCTACGTGGAGAAACTGGGCTTTAGCACCGAAGACATGCAGGCAAATTTGACATTGGCTTTGGGGACCCACGCCTTCGCGCCAATCGAGGTCGCAGCGGGATACGCCATACTCGCCAACGAGGGCTTCAAAGTGGAGCCCTGGTTGATTGAGCGCATCGAAAACGCACAGGGAGACATTGTCTACGCGGCCGATCCGTTAGTTGCCTGCTCCGAGTGCGGTAGCGGTAACAGCGATGGCGCCGAGGAGTTGCGTATGGAGGATATTTTGGGCACCGAGGTACCCGAGGTGCGCGCGGCAGAACGAGTCATGGACCCCAGAGTCGCCTACATTGTCGCTTCTTTTCTGCGTGACGCCATACAACGCGGCACGGGGCGTCGCGCCAAGGTTTTGGACCGTACCGACATAGGCGGTAAAACCGGCACCACCAACGGGCCTCGTGATGCCTGGTTTTCAGGGTTCAACCGCGATCTGATCACCACCGTCTGGGTGGGTTTTGATGACTATAGTCCCCTCGGCAGAAGAGAATTCGGAGGCACTGCAGCGCTTCCTATCTGGATCGACTATATGCGCGAGGCCCTCCCACCAGCACAACCCAACCCACCCATGCCAACCGGCATCGTGAGGCTGCGTGTAGATGCGAGTTCTGGCCTGCGAGTACGCGGTCAACCAAAGGACAGCATCATGGAATACTTTCTTGAGGAGTCGCTACCCGGTTGGGCCAGCGATTCGGGCCAGGCGATTGGCACAGACGAGTTGGAGCAGATCTTCTAAAAAAACGCCGGCAACGGCCGGCGCTTTCTCGATGCAATAGCGTTTATTACTTGAGGCTTCGGCCTCCAAAACGCTTGTTAAAACGGTCTACCCTACCACCCGTATCGACGATCTTCTGCTTGCCCGTATAAAACGGGTGACATTGGCTACATACGTCCAGGGAGATGTCTGCGCCCAGAGTAGAACGCGTCTTGATCTCGTTGCCACAGCTACACTTGGCAGTGATATCGCCATACTGTGGGTGAATGTCTGCTTTCATGCCAGCCTCCGTCGGCGCTTGAGGGCCAAAAAACGATCGCGGATCATACCAGAGCCCACACCGATAGCAACATGGAATACAGGCGCTACCACGCTCTAGTACACTGCTGGTGATCGTTTGCCCGCCGTCACTATGTCGAACCTAACTGCACCTGATAAAAAAACTGCACCTGTCATCTGGCGCTGCGCGGTACCCACGCCATTGCGGCAGTCATTTGACTACTTGCCGTCCGACGACAATAACGGAGGCTTGCAACCTGGCGTTCGGATCAAGCTGCCCTTTGGCCGTCGCTCTGTGGTCGCAATTCTCTTGGATCAAGCCACAGAAACCGATATCGATAACCAGCGATTGCGCAGCGCGACAGCAGTGATCGACACACATCCGCTGTTTCCACAGTCATTATTTTCACTGCTGCAATGGACCGCTACTTACTATCAGCACCCGGTCGGCGAGGTGCTTCCTCTCGGGCTTTCGCCAGGGGAGCGTCGGGGTGGGCCCGAGCACCAACTGGATAAGCCGGGCCTCATGTTGAGCGAGCGGGGACGCGGACTCCCAGAGGGCGCGCCTCACAAGGCGCCACGCCAAGCCGCACTGTTACATAGGCTTGCGGCGGGACCGGTGAGCTTCAAGCAATTGGCCTCCGAGGGATTCACTCGCGGTGTAGCCAATAGCCTGCTAACACGGGAATTGGCCGTTGCTTGCAACGTCAGGGAAGCAGCTTGCTGGGGGTTACGCAGCTCCCCCTTGGAGGCAACTCGCGAACAAAAAACTGCCATCGACGCCGTGAGCGCGGAACTGGGACGCTTTGCGGTTCATCTGCTTTATGGCGTTACCGGGAGCGGCAAGACCGAGGTGTATCTTCAATGCATCGCTGCCTGCCTCGAGAGCGGCAAACAGGCGCTGGTGCTATTACCGGAAATTGCCTTAACGCCGCAAACGTTGGCTCGGTTCGAGGCGCGATTTGATGCACCGATACTGGCACTGCACTCAGGCATTGGCGACGCTGCCCGCAACCGGGCCTGGGTATCCGCCCGGAGAGGTCAGGCAGCCATTATTTTAGGCACCCGATCGGCGGTGTTCGTGCCCCTGGAAAAACCCGGCCTGATTATTGTGGACGAGGAACACGATGGCGCCTTTATGCAACAGGATGGCCTGAGGTACTCGGCTCGGGACGTGGCGATCAAACGCGCACAACTCGAAGCCTGTCCGGTGATATTGGGCAGCGCGACACCCAGCCTGGAAAGCTGGCTCAACGCGGACCGAAACCGCTACCAACGACATGTCCTCTCCCAACGGGCCGGCGCAAGTACGATGCCAGCGCAGCGGTTAATTGATATTCACAGCCTCGAGCTGACGGCAGGCCTGTCAAAAGATCTGCTCACATCGATAGCGCAGACGCTAGGTGACGGTAATCAGGTGCTGCTTTTCCTGAATCGCCGCGGATTTGCCAACGCGCTGGTTTGCCATGACTGCGGCTGGAGCAGTGACTGTGGGCATTGTGACGCACGCATGACGCTTCATAAATTGCCGCCGGGCCTGCACTGTCATCACTGCGGGGACCGGATGCAACTCCCCACCCAGTGTCCTCGTTGCGACAGCCAGCGACTCCTTGGGACAGGTCTGGGAACACAGCAAGCGGAAGCCTTCCTCAGCGAGCACTTTGCTGATTATCCGGTCATCCGGGTGGATAGCGACACCATGGGCGATAAAGCGGCGATGCCAAATCTGATCGAGCAACTCAATACGGGCGAGCCTGTGCTTCTGATCGGCACCCAGATGTTGAGCAAGGGCCACCACTTTCCTCATGTGACGCTGGTAGCGATCGTGGATGCCGATGCGCTGCTCTTCAGCCCGGATTTTCGCGGGGAGGAGCGCCTGTTGCAGTTGCTGACACAAGTCGGCGGTCGCGCTGGTCGCGATGGGAAGCCAGGAACGGTGCTCATTCAAACGCGACAACCGGAGCACCCCCTCATGCGCGACCTGAGTGCCTCCTACCATGCACAACTGGGAGCGCTACTCAAACAACGTGCCCACTCGGGGTTGCCACCTTATGGTGCGCTGGGCGTCATTCGCTGCGACAGCAAGCATCGCCAAACGGGTCTTGAGTTTTTGCAGCGCATTAAGGGGAAGGTGACGCCATCGGACACCTGCCGCATCATTGGGCCCCTCCCCGCCGCAATGGCGCGGCGTAAAGATCGCTTTCGCAGCCAACTGGTGGTCTCAGGGTCCTCTCGTCCCGCCCTGGCAGCTCTGGTCGCGGCGCTGGTAGAGCAGGCAGAAGCCACGCGTCACGGCGGCGAACTGAACTGGTCGGTTGATATCGACCCTTACGAGAGCTTGTGACTTCCTTGGCTGGAGCCTTCGCGGCGGGTCAGTAATAATAGCCCCCCAACTCCGGGCCCCGAGCGCACGGAGAACCTCTGACAGGATGACCATGAAACCGAAACTGGCTGCGCTGATTACCTCGGCGCTGGAACAACTGGTATCACAGGGGACGCTGACGGATATGCCGGACGCGCCACCACAGATCGACCAGCCCAAGGACCCCGCCCATGGCGACCTGTCCTGCAACGTGGCGATGGTAATGGCAAAACGCGCAGGAATGGCGCCACGTGATCTGGCGCAGCAGATAATAGCGGCACTCCCCGCCAATACCCTCATCGCGCGCACGAATATTGCCGGCCCGGGTTTTATAAATTTTCTCATCAATCCGGAGCGGCATACCGAAATCATACGCACGATCCTCTCTGAAAAATCCACTTTTGGCCACGCAGAGATCGGAGGGGGCCGCAAAGTGCAAGTGGAGTTTGTCTCCGCCAATCCCACCGGACCACTGCACGTTGGCCACGGCCGGGGGGCTGCCATAGGTGACTCTCTGGGACGCTTGCTGGAAGCCACCGGATGGACAGTACAACGAGAGTTCTATTACAACGACGCGGGTCAACAGATCCACAACTTGGCATTGTCGGTTCAGGCGCGGGCCATGGGCAAAGGTCCAGAAGACGCGGAATGGCCCGAGGACGGCTATCAGGGAACTTACATTCAGGATGTTGCCAACGCGTTCATGGCGCGCGAAACGGTGCAGGCGGCAGACCGCGAAATTACGGCATCCGGCGATATCACCGACCTCGCCGCGATCACAGATTTTGCCGTTGCTTGTCTGCGCCGTGAGCAGGATCAGGATCTCCGTGCCTTCGCCGTCACCTTTGATGACTATTTTCTGGAATCTTCGCTCTACGACAGCGGCGCCGTCGATGAGACAGTGGCAACGCTCGTGGAATCTGGTCACACCTTTGAGGAAGAAAATGCACTTTGGCTAAGGACGTCCTCTTTCGGTGATGACAAAGATCGCGTTATGCGAAAAAGTGAGGGTGGTTACACTTATTTTGTGCCCGACGTGGCGTACCACCTGAACAAGTGGCGTCGCGGTCATGAACGCGTCATTAATGAGCAAGGTGCTGATCACCACAGCACGATCACCCGAGTTCGCGCTGGCCTGCAGGCATTGGCCGCCGGCGTCCCAGAAGGCTGGCCAGAGTACGTACTGCATCAAATGGTCACCGTAATGCGAGATGGGGCCGAGGTGAAACTGTCCAAACGCGCGGGTAGCTACGTCACATTGCGCGACCTGATTGATTGGGTGGGGTGCGATGCGACTCGATATTTCTTGGTTGCGCGTGCTCCCAGCTCGCAGCTCACCTTTGATGTGGATCTGGCTCTGGCCAAAAGTAACGAAAACCCGGTCTACTACATCCAATATGCCCACGCCCGTGCGGCGAGCATACTGCGTAAAGCCCATGAGGCATTAGGGGACGGTGCGGCAATGACAGGACTGGATCATCTGAACTGTCTCACAGAGCCAGAGGTCATGGCCCTGGTGATGACGCTGGGCCGTTTTCCCGAGGTCGTGGCTACGGCTGCAGAGCGCCTAGAGCCGCACGACGTCGCCAATTATTTACGCCAGGCCGCTTCAGACTTCCACACTTTTTATAACGCCCATCATATTCTTGAAGCCGCGCCAGAGGTAATGAAGGCACGGCTGGCATTGGTGGCTGCCACCCAGCTGGTTATCGCCAACGGTTTGAACCTGTTGGGGGTCTCTGCACCGGAGAGCATGTAGATTGGCCAAGAAACAAACCAAAACGGGGCGACAGACTTCGACTGCGCGAGGTGCTGCTCGGCGGTCACTACCTGCAACTGACCCGCCCACATTGACAGCGGCCCATCTGCAAGGCTTCGTGGCGGGTTGCGTCACTGGGGTTCTTGCCAGTCTGGGCACCGCGCATTGGTCACAACAGCCTGAAGAACCGGCGCGAGCCATCGCCATGGCACCACCCAACCTGCGGGTAGAAACCGGTCCCCGCTTCGATTTTTACGAGGTGCTGCCCAATCAGGAGCTGGACCTCAATCCCGAAATCGAGCCAGCGGACTTACAGACTTCACGTCTCGATAATGAACAGTACCTATTGCAAGTGGGCTCCTTCCGCAAGGAAACGGACGCTGACCGGCGTCGCGGCGAATTGGCGCTGCTCGGGCTGGACGCCTCAACTGAGGCGAGTGACAGTGATAATGGGCGCTGGTTTCGCGTCTACCTCGGACCGTTTGCGAGCCGTTCGGAGATGGCCCGTGCGCGAACGCTGACAGCCGAAGCAGATATGGATACCCTCCTGCTCAAACGAGACCCGCAGCTTGAGCAAGAGGCACGCTAGCCATGGCCGGGCAACAAAAAGTGACTCGACTGGATTATTCCAGAGGCCAACGCACACTGACGTTGGAATTTGACGATGGCGCCGCCTTCAAGCTGAGCGCGGAGTTCTTGCGCGTCTACTCGCCCTCGGCTGAGGTGCGCGGCCACGCCCCCGGGCAGGAAACCTTGCAAACTGGCAAGGCTAACGTGGGTATCGATCGCATCGATCCGGTTGGACACTATGCAGTTCAAATTGCATTCGATGATGGTCACGACTCGGGTTTGTACAGCTGGTCTTACCTGCGTGACCTCGCGGAAAATCAGGATCGTTACTGGCACAGCTATTTGCGCCAACTAGCCGCCGCAGGACAATCCAGAGACGCAGCGGTTCAGGTGCTCCATTTCGAACCCTGAAGCGACGCCACCGGTTTTTTAGGCCACAGCTGTCGGATAAACCCGTCATATTTCTCCCCTGAACACACCCACGCTGCTCAGGTACACTTGCCGGCTCGCTGGCGATGCGCCAGCGCTGAAGGGAGCTTCGCCGGTGAACGACGACGCAATAGACACCAGCAAACCAGATGACAGCACAGACTTTGGCTTTTCCCGCGTTGACCGCGCCGCCAAGGCGGGCTTGGTTCGTGGCGTCTTCGACTCGGTAGCCAGCCGCTACGACCTGATGAATGACCTGATGTCGGGGGGCATTCATCGGCTGTGGAAACGCTTCACCATCGAATTGAGTGCCGCGCGAGCGGGACAAACGGTGCTGGATATTGCCGGCGGCACCGGCGACCTTGCCCTCAAATTTTCTAGCCTCGTTGGCCCCGAGGGCAGAGTCATACTGGCAGATATCAATGCCGCCATGCTGGAGGTAGGTCGCGATCGGCTCATCGACAAGGGAGCAACCGGCAACATTAATGTCGTTCAAGCCGATGCCCAGGCGCTACCCTTTGAAGATGACAGTATTGATTGCATCACCATTGCATTCGGGCTGCGAAATGTGACCGACAAGGGGATGGCGCTGCGCTCCATGCTCCGCGTCCTGCGACCCGGTGGCAGGCTGCTGGTGCTGGAGTTTTCCAAGCCGACATCGCCCTTACTGGCAAAGGTCTACGACCAGTACTCTTTTCAGGTGTTACCTGCCATGGGCAAGCTGATTGCACAGGATTCTGAGAGTTACCGTTACCTTGCAGAATCCATTCGGCAACACCCCGATCAGGAGACACTGCTTCAACTAATGGAGGCGTCGGGCTTCTCGAACGTGAGCTATCACAATATGACCGGCGGTATCGTGGCTTTACACCGAGGTTTTAAAGCGTGACCCGGCATGATCCGGCACTGCTCTCGGCGGCTCTCTCGGGTGCAGAGCGCGCACTCAACCAAGCGATCGCGCTCGCGCCAACCTCCCACCTGGCGCTGGACGATCTCAGCGGAGCCTTGCTGGGCATCGAAATTACCTCTTTGGAATTAACGCTTTACCTGGCGCTGACTGAAGGCCCAGAAGTAAGGCTGTTAAGCCACTGTGAAGAGACGCCCGCAACCTTTGTGCGCGGTTCCATCGAGGACTTTGCCGCGCTGATCGCTTCCGACGACCCCGCCGCCACCCTGATCAATAGTGGCGTAGAGCTTCAGGGGAGTAGTGCCAACCTCATCCGCCTGCAGCAGGTGGTCGCCCGGATGGACATCGACTGGGAGGCGCCACTGGTCGAGCGCCTCGGTGATGTTCTGGGTCATCAGCTGGCCGAATCTCTTCGTGGATTATTCAGGTGGGGTGAAGGCGCGCGAAAAAGCCTCAGGCGACAGGTATCTGAATATCTTCTGGAAGAGGGTCGGCTCACTCCGCCAAAATTGGAGCTGGAACACTTTTTTGAGGGCGTGCAAACGCTTGCCATGCGAGTGGAGCGAGCTCAGGTCAAAGTCGAGCAACTGGTGGCCAAGGCCACAACACGCAGAACCCGGCAATGAATCGATTGATTGCATTCTACCGCACTGCGGCGCGCTATCAGCTAGAAGAGTTGCTACCGCCCCAGCAACGACCACGGATGCTCTCGGTCTTACTGCGGTTGTTTCCCGTGATCTCCGTGCCCGCGAATACACCGCGGGGCGAGCGTCTGCGCTGTGCCATGGAGGATCTCGGTCCGGTATTCGTGAAATTCGGGCAACTGTTATCGACACGCAGAGATCTCTTGCCATTGGATATCGCTGACGAGCTGGCGCTCTTGCAGGATCAGGTACCCCCTTTCCCTGCCAAGGAGGCCATTCAGCGCATTGAGCAGGCGCTGGGGCGGCCGTTAAACGAGTGCTTCGCCGAATTCGATGCCAATCCTCTAGCCGCCGCTTCGGTAGCGCAAGTGCATGGCGCTCGCCTGCCCGATGGTAGTGATGTTGTCGTCAAAGTACTGCGGCCTGGAATCGAGCAGGTGATTGATCAGGACATAAAAATACTGCGCCACGTGGCCAGCATGCTGGCACGCTGGTCACGCAGTGGGCGACGCCTGCGGCCGGTTGAAGTGGTCGAGGAGTACGACCGAATTATTCACGGTGAACTCGACTTACAGCGCGAGGCTGCAAACGCCTCGCAGTTGAAACGGCACTTTCAATCCGGTGAATTGGTGTATGTCCCCGAAGTCCACTGGCCTTTGACTTGCAAGCAGGTCATGGTCAGCGAGCGAATTTATGGGGTCGCCGTGAGCGATATCGACACGCTGAAAGCGAAACAGGTCGACCTCAAATTGCTGGCTGAGCGGGGGGTGGAGATTTTTTTCACGCAGGTTTTCCGCGACAGTTTTTTTCATGCCGACATGCACCCGGGTAATATTTTTGTTGATTGCAGCCAACCCGATAACCCGCGTTATATGGCCGTTGACTGCGCAATCGTCGGTCAGCTCGATGAACAAGACCTCTACTATCTAGCACGCAATCTGCTCGCCATATTTCAACAGGACTACAGGCTTTGCGCGAAACTCCACATCGAATGTGGCTGGATTCCGCCTGATACGCCGATTGCGGAATTTGAAGCCGCCATGCGGACATTGTGTGAGCCGGTCTTCGAGCGTCCCCTGTCAGAAATCTCCTTTGGTTACATGCTGGTAACGCTGTTTAGAACCGCGGGTCAATTCGATATGCAGGTGCAACCACAACTGGTTTTATTGCAAAAAACTCTCCTGAATATCGAGGGGCTGGGCCGACAACTCTATCCAGAGCTCAACCTCTGGGATACCGCTAAACCCTTTCTGGAACAGTGGCTGGCGGATCGTTACTCCCTGCAGACCGTTAGCCGGCGGCTACAACAGGACGCCCCCGCTTTGCTGGAGACGCTACCTCTACTGCCAGACCTCCTGATGAATCGGATCCGCCATGGCCAGACGCGCCTCCCCAGAGAACCCAGCTCACCGACCTGGTTTTTGCCCGCCGTCATCGCTGGTGCAGTGGCTCTAGGTGTTGGCATTACGCTCTCCAGCGGCGGCACCGTCTGGCTGATAGGCGGGTTTGGTTGCTTGTTGGCAGCACTGACAGCACGGTTCCGGTAACGGCTTTGGATCGCCTCTGGCATACTGGGGCATGGCCAGCACTTCCGCAAACATCCCACCGACCGTCTCGCTTAACTGGAATGAGCAAGGTCTGATACCCGTGGTGACGCAGGATGCCGATACCGGCGAGGTGCTCATGCTGGCATGGATGAATGCAGAGGCTTTGGATAAAACCCTGGCTATGGGAGACGTCGTCTACTGGTCGCGTTCACGCCAATGTCTCTGGCAAAAGGGAGCGACCTCCGGTAATACGCAGCGCCTGGTGGACGCGCGCCTCGATTGCGACGGCGATACGCTACTCCTCCGGGTTCATCAAAAAGGTGGCGCATGCCATACCGGGCGCCCAAACTGTTTCTTCTATGCACCGCATGAGGGTGAATGGCGGCTGGTGGCGGAGGAATAAATGAATGAAATTTTGACCGCTCTGGATCAGGTGCTGGCCGAACGAAAGGAATCGTCACCGGAGGCGTCCTATGTTGCGTCGCTGCACGCCGCCGGACTGAATAAAATTCTCGAGAAGATCGGGGAAGAAGCGACCGAGGTGATTCTGGCGGCCAAGGATGTGACCGACGAAAACGCCGCAGATGCAGTGTTGAATGAGGTTGCGGACCTGTGGTTCCACACGCTGGTAATGCTGTCTCACCTCGATCTTGATCACACCGCCGTACTCGACGTGCTCGACTCTCGGATGGGATTGTCTGGACTGGCAGAAAAAGCCGCGCGAAAGCGCCATAATGCCAGCCCGGAAAACGCTTAAGTATAGGGAGAACGACAATGGGCCTGGGCGGAATCAGTATCTGGCAACTCCTCATTATTCTGGCGATTGTAGTGATGCTCTTTGGTACTTCTCGCCTGCGCAATATGGGCAGCGATCTCGGCAGCGCTATTCGAGGTTTTCGAGATAGTATGAGCAAGGACGACGCGAGTAATGAGAGCGACGCCCCTGCGGCAGGTAAGGAGCAGGACTCCGACAAACCTGCCGGCTGAACGAGTCCGCCCGACGTGTTTGATATCGGCTTCGCCGAAATATTGCTGATCGGGGTCGTGGGTCTACTCGTTGTCGGCCCCGAGCAGCTGCCTGGGACGGTGCGCACCGTGATGGCATGGATTAATCGCTTCCGCCGGAGTTTTGATCAAATTCGCACTGAAGTCCGGCGTGAATTGCACAACGACGAAGTGATGCAAAAACTGCGGGAAGAGTCGCGAGAATTCGAACAAAAGGTTCGCGATACCGCGCAATCGGTGAATACGGAACTTGAGGCGATCGAATCACTCGGCGGCGCTTCGGCTACTAGTTCGACCCCCAATGACGCTGCGCAGCATCCCGGTGAGACCGCAGACCCAGTAGGTGACGCCGAAAATCAATCGGGGAAACCCCCTGCCTCTGTATGAGTGAACACTCGGAACAGGACCCTCCCATGTCACTGGTGGCGCATCTGACTGAGCTCCGCGACCGATTACTGCGCGCCGTGTTGGCGGTGTTGGTGGGATTTATTGTGCTCTTTCCCTTCGCAAATGAAATTTACGGCTTTGTCTCCGCCCCCTTGAGAGCACTGATGCCCGAGGGCTCTACCATGATTGCCACCGGCGTGGCGTCGCCTTTTCTCACGCCCTTTAAGCTGAGTCTCGTGCTCGCCATTTTCATGGCGATACCCGTTATTCTCTATCAAATATGGGGCTTTGTTGCGCCGGGGCTCTATCAAAAGGAGAAGCGCATCGCACTGCCATTACTCGCTTCCAGCGTGTTGCTATTCTACGCGGGCGCGCTCTTCGCCTATTTCGTGGTCTTCCCCTTGATCTTCGCTTTTTTTACCAGCGTGGGCCCCGACAGCGTGCAAGTGATGACCGACATCAACAGCTATCTCGACTTTGTACTGAAGCTGTTTTTGGCGTTTGGCATTGCCTTTGAGATGCCCATTGCTGCCGTCATCCTGATCTGGACAGGCGTGACCTCGGCTGACGCGCTGTCCCAAAAGCGACCCTTTATCATCGTCGGCTGCTTTGTGTTCGGCATGCTACTCACCCCCCCCGACGTGATCTCCCAGTCGCTGCTGGCGATCCCGATGTGGCTCCTGTTTGAGCTCGGCGTATTCTTTGGTCGCTTGCTGGAACCATCGCGCACCTGAAGCTCTGGGTGGGGCAGATTTTTTGCCCGCAGGCTTTTGATGGACACAGGCGATCTTTTTTCCCTCTGTCCGCGTAGACTTCAGTCTGGGTGAAGTCAGCCCAGCCCGGCTTACTGACGCTCAATCATCTTGATACTGCCCAACCGGACATCGCCTACGTGACCGAAGCTTCGCAAGCCACAGCAGCCACCGAATCGGACCCCGTAGCCGCTCCAGGTAGACCTCCGCCGTCGCGATCGAAATCCCTGGCGCCTCTCCGACAATTGCTGGGATTTTTATGGCCCCACAAAAGCCGCCTGATCGCTGCCAGCATCGCCTTGGTGTTCACCGCCAGCGCCCAGCTGGGATTGGGTTACGGCGTGAAAGTCCTCATCGACGAGGGCTTTTCGGGTGCCGATCCCTCTGGGCTGTATAAAGCCGTATCGCTCATGCTGATCATTGGGCTGGCCATGGCCATTGGCGCGATGATCCGCTTCTATCTGGTCTCCTGGTTGGGCGAGCGAGTCAGCGCAGACCTACGCAGCGCGGTATTCAATAATCTGGTGCACGTCCAACCGAGTTATTTCGAAACCAACCACTCGGGCGAGATCATGTCTCGCCTGACCACCGATACCACGCTACTTCAAACCCTGATCGGATCTTCTGTCAGCTTGGCTGTTCGCAATGCACTGACACTCACAGGCGCGCTGACGCTGATGGTAATTACCAACCTCAAGCTCAGCCTGGTGATACTGATAGCGGTGCCCGTAACGCTGCTCCCCATCCTGATTTTCGGCCGCCGAGTGCGGAATTTGTCTAATAAAAGCCAGCAGAGTATTGCCGAGGTGGGTAGCCATGCCGGCGAGATTTTTCAGTCAATAAAAGTGGTACAGAGTTTCAATCGCGAGGCGGCGGAGAAGGCGGCGTTTAGTCACGATGTCGAGCAGGCGTTCTTAGTCGCGCGCTCCCGGGTCTTTCAGCGGGCCCTGCTCACTGGCTTTGCAATTTTCCTGCTGATGGGCGGCATGGTTGGCATGATGTGGTCTGGCGGCGTCGATGTCATCGAGGGCCGAATGACAGGGGGAGAGCTGGGGGCTTTTGTTTTTTATGCGGTTATGGTCGGGACTGCCTTCGCCACTTTGTCTGAGGTGTGGGGTGATCTGCAGCGCGCAGCTGGAGCGGCGGAACGTCTTATGGAGCTTCTTCAGGAAACCTCAAATATTCCTGACACCGGCAAAATAAGACCCTCGCCGGGTAAAGCACTGCGCTTTGACAACATCGCCTTCGCCTACCCGAGCCGCCCTGAAAGCCCTGCGCTGGATGGCTTTGACCTCATCATCGCACCAGGGGAATCGGTCGCACTGGTGGGGCCCTCTGGGGCGGGTAAATCGACCGTTTTCGAGCTGATACTGCGTTTTTATGACCCTACCACGGGCGCGCTTTACTACGGCGATACCGATTTACGCGACGTGCCCTTACTGGACTGGCGGGCCAAAATCGCGCTAGTGCCCCAGCAGCCCACCCTCTTCTCCGGAACCATTTCCAGCAACATTGCCTACGGGGTGAGTGATCCGACCCCAGGGGCAGTGGAGCGCGCGGCGACGATGGCACATGCGCATGAGTTCATTGCCGCTTTGCCCGAGGGTTATCACAGCGATCTGGGCGCCCAGGGTGTCAGACTGTCTGGAGGCCAACGGCAACGGATTGCGTTGGCGCGCGCGATACTTGCTGACCCAGAGCTATTGCTACTCGACGAGGCCACCAGCGCACTGGACACCGATAGCGAGTGGCATGTGCAACAGGCGCTGGCCGATATCATGCGCAAACGCACGACCATCATTATCGCGCACCGCCTCTCCACTGTGATCAATGCCGACCGCATCGTCGTGATGGATCAGGGCCGGGTCATTGACAGTGGACGCCATGACGCACTGATTGCACGTTGCGAGCTCTACCAGCGGTTGGCACGGCTGCAGTTCGGGCCGGAAGCAGGCTTGGCAACACCGTCAACGAATACCGCGCCGTTGGATGTTACTGACTGACACCCTTGCGCTTGATCTTTCCCCTATCCTCGGGGGCGATGCAAAAACCATTGGGCTGTCTCGGGCATTCGCGCAACCCTGCCCCCAACCTCGCAAGCCCGTCAGGTATCAGTCATTCAGCAGCTGATGGGGGCCCGCCAGCGCCCTGTGGGCGCACAAAAAACCCCGCACGAGGCGGGGCTTTAAAAAAAGAACGGATCAGCTGAATTCGCGGACGAGGCCGCCGATACTCTCCTTGGCATCGCCGAAGAGCATACGGGTATTGTCCTTGTAGAACAGTGGATTTTCGATGCCGGCGAAGCCTGAGGCCATAGAGCGCTTGAGCACGAATACAGTGCGAGCATCAGCCACATTAATCACCGGCATGCCGTAAATGGGCGAGGACTCCACTTCGCGTGCTGCGGGGTTCACCACATCGTTCGCACCGATAACGATCGCTACATCGACCATTTCCATCCGCGGATTGATCTCATCCATCTCCAGTAACTGATCGTAAGGCACATCGGCCTCGGCCAAGAGCACGTTCATGTGGCCCGGCATGCGGCCGGCCACCGGGTGAATACCGAAGTTCACCTCGCACCCGTTGCTCTGCAAAAGCTCAGTCAGTTCCTTCACCACGTGTTGCGCCTGGGCCACCGCCATGCCATAACCGGGAATGATTGCGACGTTGGTAGCCGCCTCGAGCACATAGTAGGCGTCTTCTACGGAGATAGGCTTAATTTCCCCCTCAACCACGGTCTCTTCACTGGAGACACTGGCAAATCCGGAAAACAGGACGTTCGAAAGAGAGCGGTTCATCGCCTTGCACATGATCTGGGTCAGGATGATGCCCGAGGCACCCACCAGAGAGCCCGCTACGATCAAGGCATTGTTGTTGATCGCAAAACCGGCCGCACATGCTGCCAGCCCCGAATAGGAATTGAGCAACGAGATGACCACCGGCATGTCTGCACCGCCAATAGGAATGACGGCCATGATGCCAAACAGCAGCGCCAAACCGATGACCATATAGAGCCAGCTGGGGTCGGTCGGGTTCATGCAGAACATGACCGCGCCACCAAAAACGCCCAACACCACCAGTGAGTTAACAATCTGCTGGCCTGAGAACGTAACAGCACCGCTGCCAATCGTTTCGGAGAGCTTGCCGTATGCCACCAAAGACCCTGTCAGCGTCACGCCGCCAATCAGAATTGACAGCACAATCGTGACCAGCGTAAAGATACCGGCCTCAGGCGACAGCGCCGCCCAACCCACCAACAGCGAGGCAGCGCCGCCCAGACCATTGAACAAAGCCACCATCTCCGGCATCGAGGTCATAGCCACGGCGCGAGCCGCGACGGCACCAATAGCACCGCCTACCACCATACCGGCCGCAATGTAGGTGAAATCCACAATCCCCTGATCCAGGAGAGCGGCGACAATGGCCACCAGCATACCAATGGCCGAAATCATATTGCCGCGACGGGCTGTAGCGGGAGAGCCCAACATTTTTAGGCCAAAAATAAACAGGCCTGCCGCGACGACGTAACCCAGTTGTGTCACTAGAGCTGTGGTCATGATCAGTCCTCCTTCTTCTTGAAGAAGCCGAGCATGCGATCCGTCACCATATAGCCACCGACGACGTTAACGCTGGCAAGGGTGACTGCACCAACGCCGAGCCACATTGCCATGGTCTCACTGCCTGTGCCGGCCAAGGCCACAGCACCCACCACGGTAATACCCGAGATGGCATTTGCGCCAGACATCAGCGGCGTGTGCAGGGTGGCGGGCACCTTATTGATAAGTTCGAAGCCGAGGAAGATCGACAACATCAGGATAAACAGCAAATATTCTGCACCGGACATATCAATTGCCTCCCTCGAGAATGTCTTTAATGGTGGGGTGTACCACGGCACCACCATGAGTGATTACACAACCGGGGAGAATGTCATTCTCCAGATCAAGCACGAACTGCTTGGCTTCGGTGTCCCAGGTGTCTTCCACCAGGTTGAACATATTGCTCGCATACATTTGCGTCGCGTCGCAGGGTGCGAGGTTGGCGAGGTTAGCGATGCCAACGATGGTCACCCCGTTAACATCAACGACCTGATCGGGTAGTGACCCCTCAACGTTACCGCCTGTCTCAGCGGCCATGTCAACTATCACGGACCCGGGCGCCATTCCAGCCACCATATCGGCCGTCACTAACACCGGCGGTCTGCGGCCAAATACCTGTGCCGTCGTAATGACCACGTCGGAGTCGGCGATAACCGCCGCCTGCGCCTGACGCTGTAACTCAACCTGTTCGGGGGTGAGCTCCTTGGCGTAGCCATCCTGGGTTTGCCCGGTGTCGCCCAGATCAATCTCAAGAAACTTGGCGCCAAGGGACTGCACTTGCTCCGCTACCACGGGGCGGGTATCGAAAGCCGTGACTCGCGCACCCAGTCGTTTGGCAGTCGCGATGGCCTGCAGGCCTGCAACGCCAGCGCCAATAATGAAAACTTTCGCGGGCTTTAATGTCCCCGCCGGGGTCATCATCATGGGCATAATCCGCGGCATATGATTGGCCGCCAGCATTACTGCCACATAGCCCGCAAGGTTAGCCTGAGAACTCAGCGCGTCCATCTTCTGGCTTCGCGTCGAGCGTGGGATCATTTCCATACTCACGGCGGTCACATTATGACTCGCAAACGCTTTAATCAGGTCTGTTTCGTTAAAGGGGTCAAGGTAAGACACGTGAATACAGCCCGACTTGAGCTGACTGACTTCTTCAGTTTCCGGTTTGCGTAACCTAAGGACCATATCGGCCCCGGCCAGCAGCGCACCGCGATCCGAACCAATGCTGGCTCCGGCAGCCTCGTAGTCTGCGTCGCTGATACCGGCACCCGCGCCTGCACCCGCCTCGATGACCACCTCTGCACCGAGCCGCACCAACTTCTTGACCGTTTCAGGAGTCGCGGAGACGCGATTCTCTCCCGGCTGGGTTTCACGGGGTATGACTAATTGCATAGTGAAGTTCGCCTGAATTTTGGGATCACCGTGATCCCGGTTTTTGTTAGAGATCCAGCCGGCTGATGGAGTGGGAGTTTCGCTTGGCAGAAGCGGAATCCCTCAGCTCCACTGGGGATAAATCGCTGAAATCAGCCCGCGCGGAGTTTCAGAAGCGGGTTAAGCCAGCGATGTCGCAAGCGAGTGAAGCGTAGCGGCGCGTCCAGCACTGCAAGGCAAATACACTCTTCGCCTTCCAACGCAACCGGGGTGTGCTTGTCCCAACCTTCCCGAACCAAAAAATCACCGGGATGATATTCGCCGCTCTCGTCGGCAAAGCCACCCTGCAGCACCAGCGTCATCTCGCTGCCACCGTGGGTATGCTCTGGAATGCGGCCACCCGCGGCAATGCGATACAAGGCGAACTCATGCAACGGATCACCGGTCTTGAGATAACTGATGCTGAGCGATTGGGTTACGCGCTTCCACACCAAATCGGCATAGTCGCCATTGATCAAACGGTCCAGTAAGCCCGGTAACTGAGTATCGGATGCTTCATTGCGCGCGTAACGCAGGGGTTCGGGGTCCTGCAGTCGAGACAATACCTTTTCCAGGACAGAGTCCCCGACCGGTACCGGATCCAACTGTTCAAAATGTGAGCCGCCGACGTCTTCCAACCGCTCGGTGAGGTGACGGCAGCGCTGGCAATAGCTTAAGTGGGCGGCAACACAGGCCGACTGCGCGACGGGCAACACACCCGCTGCGTACTCCGTCAAAAAATCTGTAGAGGGATGATGGCGCACCATGATTGTTTAATCCGAAACAACTAGCTTACGGATGACATTACGCGACCGGGACGCAAACGGTTTACTCCTCTGCGCCGCAAAAACTGTGACATTCTGAGCCCTCAGCTGCGTTTTCATGCCTCCATGAGCCCCTGTAACTTCTGAATAGCCAACCGCACCCGGGATTTCACGGTGCCCAGCGGCAAATCGAGCTCGGCAGCGGCCTCGGAGTGGGATTTGCCCTCCATATAGACCTTGCCGAGGATCTGCGCCTGGTCAGGGGGCAGCTCACCCATCAACTCGCGCACGCGCTCCGAACCGCGGCGCGTATGCAAAACGACAAATGACTCTTCTTCTTCACTTTCAAGTTCGAAATCATCCGAGGCCAACGGCGTGTCAAACTTTTGCAATCGGCGGAACATATCGGTGCGGCAATTTCGCGCAATCGTATAAACCCAGGTGGACGCTGCGGCTTTTTCTGGATTAAAGCCACCCGCCTTCTGCCACACCTTGAGCATCACCTCCTGAACCAATTCGTCAGCATGGGTGGCGGAAAGGCTGGATCCTGACAATGCAAATGCTTTTATCAGCGGCGCAAAATGCCGGAAAAAACGCGTAAAAGCGGCCCTGTCCTGACTGTCACCAATCAGGACCAATGCTTCGCTCCACTCATCCGTTCTGCGACCGGTGGGTGCGTTCCATTTCGCACTACCGTTGGCAGCGGGTGACTTGGCAGGCTCTGTTTTTTCTGTCATTGAAAAACCTTCATCCCGGGACGACAGCATACACACTGCGGCACCGGCTTGACACCATGTCATCTCAGAGATTTCGCGGGTGCAATCGGTTCAAATAATGCTGATCCGCGGCATTAAACCACCCGTAACAGCCATATCCTTCCTTTAACTGGGGACCGGAGGTCTACCAGCAGTGAACATTGCAGTCATAGGAGCGGGCATCTCCGGGCTGGGATGCGCCTACCAGTTGGTCAAACGTGGCCACCGCGTCGAAATTTTTGAAGCTCGGGACCGAATCGGGGGCCATACCGCCACCTACGATGTTCAGGTTGGCACCCGACGGTTTTCTGTGGACACCGGTTTTATTGTCTACAACGACCGGAATTACCCCAACCTCGTTCAATTGTTCAATGAATTGGGTGTCGTCAGCAAAGAAACCTCAATGGGATTCTCGGTCTGCGACGAGGCGACCGGGTTGGAATACGCGGGTAATAATCTCAATACACTTTTTGCACAGCGGGGCAATCTGCTCTCACCCAGCTTTCTCAGCATGATCCGTGAGATTCTTCGATTCAATAAGCTGGCAGTTGCCGACCTGAATAGCGGCAGGCTATCGCCGGAGCAGACGCTGGGTGAGTATCTCACCCGCCACGGGTTCAGTGCCCATTTTAGTCGGAGCTACCTGCTCGCCATGACGTCGGCGATTTGGTCCGCAGATTTCGAGGACGCCCAGGACTTCCCTGTAGAGTTTTTCATTCGCTTCTTCCGCAATCATGGCCTGCTCTCATTGAAAGACAGGCCCCAATGGCGTGTGGTGGAAGGTGGTAGTCGGGAGTATCTGGCACCCCTCACCCAGCGGTTTGCTAACGAGATTCGGACCCGAATGCCAGTTGAGAAAATTCTGAGGCCACCGGGGCAGCCCGTGAAGGTTCACTTCAATAACGGGCTGGTGCGAGAGTTTGACGAGGTGGTCATTGCCACTCACTCCAACGATGCCCTCGCCATGCTGGGCGATGCCACCGAATCAGAGCGATCTGTGCTTGGTGCGCTACCCTACAGAGACAACGAAGTCATCTTGCATACCGATGCGCGATTGCTACCAAAAGCCCAGCGGGCATGGTCTAGCTGGAACTATCGCCTCAAACCCGATAATGGTCGGGCGACCGTCACTTACAACATGAATATTTTGCAGGGCCTCGATGCGCCAGAGACGTTTTGTGTCACCTTGAATGACACTGCCTCGATCAATCCCCATCGTATTTTGGGCCGCTTTAATTATGCGCATCCTCAGTTCACACTGGAGGGTATGCGGGCTCAGCAACGCTGGGGCGACATCAATGGGCATAACGGGACATGGTTTTGCGGCGCTTACTGGCAAAATGGATTTCACGAAGACGGTTTGAGCAGCGGACTGAGGGTTGCCGAGAGTCTGTGTGCCGCGCGCCAGATGGCGGCATGAGCCCCAAGCTCTACTCGGGAACATTAGGGCACGCCCGCTATACGCCAAAACCACACGCCTTCACTTATAAAGTCTTCATGCCCTTTGTAGAGCTTGAGACACTCGCTGAGCTGACCGAGCAACTCCCGCTGTGGTCTGCTAATCGGTGGGCCCCAGCACGTTTTCTTCGGCGTGATTTTTTAGGCCCCGATACATTACCTCTTGCAGACGCAGTCCGGCTGAGAGTTCAGGAAGAAACAGGCGAACATCACACTGGCCCGATTTATCTCTTAGCCAATTGGCGCTACTTTGGTTACCAGAACAACCCGATTGCCGTTTATTACTGCTACGACAAACCCGACGGTCGCTTGCAGTATGTTGTCGCCGAAGTGACCAATACGCCGTGGGGTGAGCGACACAGCTACGTACTTAAAGCTCCGGTGGACGAGGGCCCGCTGGTAACGGAATTTGACAAAGCACTGCATGTCTCTCCCTTCAATCCGATGGATATGACCTACCGCTGGTGCAGCGATGATCCCGGCGAGTCGCTGGCAATTAAGATCACACTCTTTCAGAACAATGGCCGAATCTTTGACGCCGTCTTATCGCTGACCGCTGAACCGTTAAACGCACGATCAGCGGTCCGCGCCATACTCAGCTACCCGCTGATGACGCTCAAGGTCGTGGCGGGGATTTATTGGGAGGCCTTGCGCCTCTTTTTAAAAGGCGTCAGCCTGCATGGCCATCCGAAGCGATCACATTAACGTGCTCGAGGATTCAACGAGCCACCACAGAAGAGGTGCCACATGAGCGAATACAGCGTCAAAAATATTGCCAAGCTCCCGCTGCTGTTTCCGGAAAAAAACGGTGGGTTGGCAAAGGCGTTTATGTGGAAAGTGCTGGAAAAATTACAGGTGGGCTCGCTCACCCTCAAGGAGGGGAGCGAAACAAAGGTCTTCGGTTCGTCAACCGACATCACGGGACCCCATGGTGAAGTCCATGTGCATGATACTGATCTGTATCGGCGCATCCTGACAGGTGGCAGTATCGCGGCGGGCGAGACTTTCATCGAAGGTTTGTGGAGTAGCCCAGATCTGAGTGCAGTGACCCGCGCCTTCAGTGCCAATATGGCGATGCTGGAGGCCATGTCCGACAAACAGAATGTGCTGGCAAGACTGGCATTAAAGCTTAGCCACTGGGCACGCCGAAATACCTCTTCTCGCTCGCGGGAAAATATTTCGGCTCACTATGATTTGGGTAATGATTTCTTCTCGCTGTTTCTCGACCCCAGCATGATGTATTCATCAGCGGTCTATCCCACGCCTGACAGCGACTTGACCACTGCGTCGCAGCATAAATTGCGCCTGATTTGTGAAGACCTGGAGCTCAAGCCAGAGGATCATCTGGTAGAGATCGGCACCGGCTGGGGTGGCATGGCAATTTTCGCCGCGAAGCACTTCGGTTGCCGCGTGACCACCACCACCATCTCTCGTGAGCAGTATGATTACACTGTGGCTGCGGTCGCAAAAAAAGGCCTGCAGGATCAAATTACGGTGCTCTTCGATGACTACCGTGATTTGCAGGGCCGCTTTGACAAGCTTGTGTCAATTGAGATGATCGAGGCAGTGGGCCACCAGTTCTACGATACCTATTTCTCTACGCTCAGCCGACTACTCAAGCCCCACGGCAAAGCCGTCATACAGGCGATTACCATGACAGACCAGCGCTACGAGCAAGCCCGCGACTCGGTGGACTTTATCAAGCGTTACATCTTCCCCGGCGGCTGCTTGCCCTCGCTTACTGTCATCAACGACGCCCTATCACGCGTGACCGATATGCAGATGAGTCACTTGCGAGACATCACTCGCGACTACGCCGACACCTTGAGTGAGTGGCATGAAAGGTTTCTCGACAAGCTCGACGCCGTGCGGGAAATGGGCTTTGACGACCGCTTTATCCGTATGTGGCGCTACTACCTCAGCTATTGCGAGGGAGGCTTTCGGGAGCGCATCATTGGTACCTACCAAATCACCATGACCAAGCCGGGGTATCGCCCGGCCTGACCCGCCGCCTATGCTGCTGTCCCTAGCGCCGATCTTACTGCTGGTTGCCCTACTGTCAGCCTCCGTGACGCTGTTTGGGTCAGACGCCTCTTATGGCCCCAATCAGGTTGCACTGATCATTGCCTCAGCCGCCACCATGCTGGTGGGCTGGCGCAGGGGGATGACCTGGCAAGCGATACAAGAAGGGATGGTAGGCGCAATCACCGTCTCTATCATGCCCATGATGATTCTGCTTTCAGTCGGCGCAATGATTGGTAGTTGGATCATCAGCGGGACCGTTCCCGCCATGATTTACTACGGTGTAGCGCTCCTGGATCCCGGTCTGTTCTATGCCGCGTCGGCGGTCATCTGCGCACTGGCTTCGCTCAGTTTGGGAAGCTCCTGGACGGTCGCCGGGACGCTGGGGATTGGCCTGATGGGCATCGCCACGACCTACTCCCTTTCACCGGCTGTCACGGCAGGCGCCGTCATCTCGGGGGCCTATTTCGGCGACAAACTCTCACCGCTGTCAGACACCACCAATCTGGCGGCCGCTGCCGTCGGCGTGGATCTTTTTGAGCATATCAAAAACATGCTGTGGACAACGCTGCCGTCCTTTATCGCCGCACTATTCGTTTTCACACTGATTGGTAGCGAGGGGGCATCAACGCCAGAGAATATCGCCTCGATTCGGGCGGCACTCGACGCCCAATTTGCCATTTCACCTTTTGTTCTATCGCCGCTGGTACTCATGCTGGGGCTCATTTACTGGCGCGTCCCAGCGTACCCCGCAATCCTGATCTGCACGCTGGCCGGCACACTGCTGGCGGCCGGTCTGCAGAGCGATGTCGTTCGCGAGCTCGCCATGGCTGTACACCCCGAATCCCCAGCGCCGCTGATTCAAGGACTCTGGATGGCTTTGTTTTCAGGCTATCAATCCCCCGAGGAGATGGGTGAACTCAGCAAGCTGCTCGACAAAGGCGGTTTGGCTAGCATGCTCAATAGTATTTTCCTCATCCTGACGGCGATGACCTTTGGCGGCATGCTCGACAGTACAGGCATCTTGCGACAACTGCTTGATTGGGTACTGCGCGGCGTGAAAAGCACCGGAGATCTGATTCTGGCCACGGTCGGCGGCGGGATCATTACCAACATACTGGCCGCTGATCAGTTCTTAGCCATCACGTTGCCCGGACGCCTTTTCACATCCGCGTACGATGACCGCGGCCTGAATCGACTCAGCCTGTCTCGCACGCTCGAAGACTCTGCAACACTCACCTCAGTGTTGATCCCCTGGAATACCTGTGGCGCCTTTATGGCTGCCACGCTCGGTGTTGCGACGTTCGAATACGCGCCCTATGCGCTGTTCAACCTTTTCTGCCCGATCCTCGCGGTGGGTTTTGGTTACTTTATGATTGCTCAACCGAAAGCCGTCGCCACCAGCTCATGACGGCGCCCCAATGGGATTACCCAGACCCTTTTGTCATGACTGTGACGGTGGAGACTTGCCATATCGATGCACTGGCCCACACCCGCAATACACACTACGTTGAGTGGTGTATGAACGCGGCCTGGGGACACACCACTCATTTAGGCTTAGGTGCTGAGGAATATCAGCAGCTTGATCGCGCCATGGCACTGACCCACGCCGAGTACGACTATCTCAAAGCGACCCGAGAAGGGGATGAATTGTTAATAGGCACCTGGATTACAGACTGGGCGGGCCGCATGAAAATGACACGTCGACTGCAGATCGCATGTAAAGAAACGGGTGCGACGGTTTTTCGCGGCACCTTGGAATTTGTCTGCATCGAGATATCAACCGGCACACCCAAGCGCCCACCCAAAGCCTTCGTTGATATCTATGGCCCCGTCGTTGCGGCGATCACATCAACAGACCGTGGGGCACCCTGATCCTCGGTTTAGCTGATAAGCCCATCCAGCCCAACTGACTATGCGATTGGCCAATCGAAGCTGATGACCTCTGCGAGGTTCTCTGCGCCCAGCTTCAAGGCAAGCAGACGATCTACCCCCAATGCGACTCCCGCGCAGTCAGGCAAGCCATGTCGTTGCGCAGCGAGCAACCGCTTATCGATCGGGCGCGGTGTTAGACCGCGCATTTGGCGGCGGCTATTTTCGGTATTTAATTGCTCCTCAAGCGCGCCAGCATCAGTTTGCTCCCAGTATCCATTGGCGAGTTCTTGCCCGTGCACATAGCACTCAAAACGCGCAGCGACCGTCTTATGGTCAATTTGATGCGTTCGCGCCAAGGCCGCCTGCGCAGGCGGAAAATCGGTAACGAACACCACTCCCCAATCTCGGATTACAGGCTCAATACAATGACTCATAAGCAAGTCCAGCACAGCATCGCGATCAAGCCCTTTGGGCACTGCACCCATTTGCTCTCGCGCAGCCCGTAGCCAGCTTGCCGGCGCATCATGCCCATCGCCCTCCTCCAGCGGGTCAATGGCCAGCAGCTCGCCGAACAAGGCGCGATAGGGCCACACCTGCCACCCCTGTGTCTCTAACACCTCGCCCACTAGCGCCGCCACCTCACGCATCAAGGCGGCGTGATCCCAGCCAACGCGATACCACTCCAGTAACGTGAACTCTGGGTTGTGATGTCGGCCGACCTCACCGCACCGAAAGGCCTTGCCAATCTGGAAGATATCGCCTGCGCCCGCAGCCAAAAGCCGCTTCATGGCAAACTCTGGCGAACTCTGCAGATAGCGCGGTCCAGCGCCACCGCCATCGGTTGGGATCTTGAATACAGCAATACCGGGGTCGGGTACCGTGCCCTGAGAGAGCAAAGGCGTCTCGACCTCGAGCATCCCTCTGTCCGATAAAAACGCGCGTAGCCGTGTCAGCAGGTTAGCGCGTTCAGTTAGATTGGCCAGCGACGCTGAGGGCCGCCACTCAGTCATGGTCAGCTTTTACTGGCGCGACTCACGTATTCACCGGTGCGGGTATCGACGCGAATCACCTCGCCCTCGGTGATAAAAAGCGGCACTCTAACCACAGCGCCGGTACTCAAAGTCGCGGGCTTACTGCCGCCCTGCGCCGTATCGCCCTTCAAGCCGGGATCAGTCTCGGTGATTTCGAGTTCGATGAAATTCGGCGGCGTGACGGCCAGCGGAGAGCCGTTGTAGAGGGTGATCTCATATCGCTCCTGCTCCTTTAGCCATTTCTCAGCCTCACCTACTGCGTCGCGATCCGCGCTGTACTGCTCATAGCTCGATGGATCCATGAAGTACCAGAACTCTCCATCGGTGTAGGAGTACTCCAGATCAACATCCATCACGTCTGCACCTTCGAGGCTGTCACCGGACTTGAAAGTGCGCTCCCACACCCTGCCCGACTTGAGGTTACGCAACTTAACGCGATTGAATGCCTGACCTTTTCCCGGCTTGACGAACTCGTTCTCCAAAATGGAGCAGGGCTCGCCATCCAGCATGACTTTCAGGCCAGACTTAAATTCGTTGGTGGAGAAATTTGCCATCGCGGAAAACCTGAATATGAAAAACGCGATGATACCGCAGGGCCATGACCGGGAACACTTTCCAACACTCAGTCCCTGCTGAACTCGCCCTCACTGCCCAGCAGATAACAAATGCCGTCTAAACCACCGTAAGTGACCTCAATAGGGCTCGCAGCGCGAACCGTAGGCTTGGCATGAAATGCCACCCCCAGACCCGCCAGCGCCATCATTGAGAGATCATTGGCGCCGTCACCCACGGCAATGGATTGCTCCACACCAATGCCCAGCTGGTCACACAACCGCTGCAACGCCATTGCCTTGTATTCGCGATTGACGATGGGAGGAATCACCCCGCCAGTCACGACGCCATCGCTGATCTCGAGTTCATTGGCGACCACCTGGTCAAACCCGAAGTCCTGCTGCAACCGTTTGGCGATGGGCAGGAATCCCCCTGAAAAAATCGCGA
>Ga0181559_10001023_pt1 | contig 27056 bp, 21 predicted proteins | sample 011ome_21_FD_133752 | JGI IMG/M metagenome (GOLD analysis project Ga0181559, IMG submission 133752) | Coastal salt marsh microbial communities from the Groves Creek Marsh, Skidaway Island, Georgia - 011508AT metaG (megahit assembly) | ecosystem: Environmental > Aquatic > Marine > Intertidal...
TCTTCTCTTTCCTCAAAATCCATGTCGTCTTGCTGACCTTCGCACAACCACAAGGCCATTTTATTGAAGGCTTTGTAAATGGCTGGTTGATACTCAACAGGAATTTTTTCTATCAATTGATAGGCTTGTATCATCATGGCATCGCCCGAAAGAATGGCATTGTTTACGTTCCACTTTTCGTGAACCGTTGGCTTTCCTCGTCTGAGTGAAGAATTGTCCATGATGTCATCGTGCATCAATGTAAAGTTGTGAAATACCTCTACGGCAAGAGCTAGCGGCATTGCTGCTTTTTTGTCTCCTCCAAAAAGCTCCACGGAATCCAACAAAATAATGGGCCGAATTCGTTTCCCTCCAAGATTCAGTAAATAAGAGATAGGCTCGTACAAACCATGGTGTTCAAACTGCTTTAAATACTCAGTTAATTCCTTTTCAATGAGTGCCTTTCCTTCCATTTAGTTTTCCTCTTCTTCTTTGATTAATGTCATCAAAAAATCACCGTAACCACTTTTTAATAAAGGTGTTGCAATTTTTCTTAGTTGTTCCTTGTCAATAAATCCCCTTGCATAGGCAACAGCCTCAATGCATCCAATTTTGAGCCCTTGTCTTTCCTCTACCACTTGCACAAACTGACTTGCCTGAATCAATGAATGAAAGGTTCCGGTATCCAGCCATGCGGTTCCCCTGTCAAGAATCGAAACACTTAGTTTTCCTTGTTTGAGATACTCGTTGTTTACGTCTGTTATTTCGTATTCGCCTCGTGCACTTGGCTTAATTTTTTTAGCGATTTCTACTACCGAATTATCGTAAAAATATAATCCTGGAACAGCATAATTTGATTTGGGCTTGGTGGGTTTTTCTTCGATAGAAATTGCATTCATATCTGAATCAAACTCTACAACTCCATATCTTTCTGGATCGGATACGTGGTAGGCGAACACTACGCCACCATCAGGATTTACTTGTTCTTGTAAGTTTTTTGATAAATCACCTCCATAAAAAATATTATCTCCCAAAATAAGAGCCACACTGTCGTTTCCAATAAATTCTTCGCCCAGTACAAATGCTTGAGCCAGACCATTAGGAACTTCTTGAACTTTGTAGGAAAAAGAACACCCAATTTGACTTCCATCACCTAATAGTTTTTCAAAATTTGGCAAATCTTGGGGAGTGGAGATAATTAAGATTTCTCGTATCCCCGAACTCATAAGGGTCGCCAAGGGATAATATATCATAGGCTTGTTGTAAACAGGCATCAATTGCTTGCTAACAGCAAGTGTTAATGGGTGCAATCTGGTTCCTGAACCTCCTGCCAAAATTATTCCTTTCATAGTAAATGCATCATATTTGAATCGCTAAAATAAGCTTTCTTTGAAGGATGTACAAACTAATTAAGGAAATGCCGTGTGTTTACGCTGTTACTATTTCGTTTGAACAAGAACATGAAAGACAACCTCAAATTTTTTTTTAATTTATTTTGATATCTAATTAACATATGTTATAACATTGAATAATAATTAGTTATGATTTTTATGTATGACTAATTTTTTCAAGGTCGTTTTGAATTTGAGAATCAACGATTTTTATCAGAGAATCAAAGGGTTTTATTTTTTCTTATTTGTATCCAAAAAGTAGTTTCAAATCCTTTTCAAGCAAAAAACAGCCATTTACATCGGTTTGTAGAATATAAACTGGAGAAGAAACCCCGATACGAAGAAGATATATTTGTATTGAGCTTTTTCGCTTGGCTCAAAGCAAAGATGTTAGGAGAAGATGTTTATGAATTAACAATAGAAATTGTAAAAAATTTAGGGAATGAAATTTAACTTTCTACCTCTACAAATTTGTATCCCACGCCTTTCACAGTTTTGATATAGTCGTCTCCTATTTTTTCGCGTAATTTTCGGATGTGAACGTCAATCGTTCTGTCGCCTACCACAATATCATCGCCCCAAACCGAAGCAAATATTTTCTCGCGAGTAAATACATTGTTTGGTCTGGACATGAGTAAAGATAACAATTCAAATTCTTTCTTTGGCAATGAAATCTCTGTACCTTTTTGAATAACAACGTACTTCTCTCGGTCTATTTTCATTGAGGCAGTTTCTTCAATAAGTTGAGCCTCAATACCGGCCCTTCGTAGCAGCCCTTTTATTTTACTAAACAATACCTTTGGCTTGATGGGCTTGGTAATGTAGTCATCAGCTCCTGCTTCATAGCCAGCTATTTGAGAATAATCTTCGCCTCTGGCAGTGAGAAACGTAATGATTGTATTAGCCAATTGTTTGTTTTTTCGGATTTCTCCACATGTCTCAATACCGTCCATTTCTGGCATCATCACGTCAAGAATGATTAAATCTGGAACAAATTCATTGGCAACCTCAATTGCTTTTTTACCATTTAATGCAGTTTGTACGATGTATCCTTCTTGAGTAAGATTATACTCAAGTAAATCTAGGATGTCTTCGTCATCATCAACTAATAAAATCTTGCTTGAATTCATATTTACTTAAATATTGTTTAACAAATTAAAGGTTTTTTTTAGTCGCCAAAAAAGCTCTAGTGAAAAAGCTACATAAATATAATAGTGAGTTAACATTGGGTTAATATGAAACAAGGTTCTTTGCACTAAATAAAAAATCACAATGAAAAGTACATTATTTTTTACTTTATTTTTTCTTTCTACCTATGGTTTTGGTCAATTTACACTCACCGGAAACGTGACAGGAAAAATAGACGATGTAGACGAGCCTATTCCTTTTGCAAATATACTGATTAAAGGAACAGAGAAGGGAGCTTCCTCAGATTTTGATGGAAAATTTATTTTACAACTCAAAAAAGGAACGTACATTTTGGTAATCTCTTCGGTAGGTTTGGATACAAAAGAAGTAGAAGTTGAAATTATTGATAAAGACGTTTCGCTCCCAATCGAGCTTACTTCATCTTCTACCACAATCAAAACTTTTACGGTGATTGATAGAGCTGTAGGAGGTTCCGTAGCTATGGACATAAACGAGACTAAAGGAGCCGATGGGCTTCAAAGTGTTATAGGATCCGAAAAAATGGAAAAAACGGGTGCTTCCAGTGCTGATGACGCGGCCAAGAAAGTAGTTGGTTTGTCTGTAGTAGGTTCAGGAAATGTCTATGTGCGAGGAATGGGAGACCGATACAATTCTGCTTATCTGAATGGATTGCCAATTGCTTCTCCTGATCCTGATAAAAAAGTGATTCCACTTGATTTATTTCCAACTAACGTGATTAAGTCAATGGCCGTTAAAAAGGCCTTTTTGCCGAACCTTGAAGGAGACTTTGCTGGTGGAGCAATGGATATTTCTACGAAAGATTATCCTTCCGAAAAAGTATTTAAAATCTCTTTGGGAACTGGATTCAATTCTCAATCTTTAGGTCGTCAAAGAATGACATACGAAGGAGGAAGACTGGATTACTTGGGATTTGATGACGGAACAAGAAGTATTCCAGTGGCAATTGCCAATCAGGAAGCTTTCCGATCCACGGAGGGTGATGCTCAATTGTTTGCAAATAATTTAAATCCAGTTTTTAAAACAACTTTACCTAACTCTAGTTTTGGTTTGTTTGCTGGGAATCAATACGAATTGAAAAATAAGAAATCTAAAGTTGGATTTTTGGTAACATTAAATCATTCGAATGACAACAGATATTCTTTTGGTAAATACCGAGTTATAAATACGCAAGAAGATATTCAAATAGATTACGATTTTGAGGATTATACAACGAGTACATCTTCTTCGGCAATGGCGAGTGTAGGTTTCGATATCAATGAAAATCATTTGATTTCTTACAACTTTCTCTATGTAAATACTTCGGAAGATCAAACGAAAGAGGTATACGGTTCGCATTGGGATTACGCAAGAAATGTATATGCGAGAAGATTCACATTCAAGCAAAACAACTTAATGAACAATCAGTTGAGCGGTTCACACTTTTTGATGAAAGACAATAAATTGAGAGTAAATTGGTCTGCCGCACTGAATAACGCAAATAGCACAGAGCCAGACAGAAGACAATTGGTTTATTTCTATGACGATAAGGAAAATACAGACGATTACACAATCAATGCAACCGATAGAATTGAAAACCACAGATTTTTCTCTTTCCTGAAAGAAAGACAGTTTACTGCTAAATTAGAAGCTAAATACATTTTTAAGTACAATACAGAAAATGTGGAAGATGGATCAAAATTAGCATTTACGGCTGGTGGAATGATTAAAAGAAAAAACAGAGACTTTGATTTCACTCAATATGTTTATGATTTGAATCTTTCGTCAAATTCATTAGATGTTTTGAATCCGGATGGATACATCAATCCAAACTCACACGAGGCTGGTGAATTTAGTATTCAGGAAGCGCTGAATCCAGCGAGCGCATATCTGGCAACTCAAAATATAAATGCTGTATATGGATTTGTTGATTACAACATTACACCAAAATTTGAATTGATTGCAGGAGCTCGATTAGAATTAAGTGATCAAAAAATATCTTACCTAGACCAAACACAACCAGATTTTAAAAGAATAAATAGAATTGTATCGGCAGATGTGTTGCCAAGTTTGATTTTGAAGTACCAGCCAAATGATACAAATATCGTGAGATTCTCAGCGAGTAAAACGATTTCAAGACCAGGTTTCAAGGAAGTTGCACCATTTCAATACACAGAATTGTTTGCAGGAGCTACTACGGTTGGTAACCCTGAATTGGTAAACGGTGAGAACTATAATTTTGATTTGAGGTACGAAAGATACCCTAGATTAGGGGAATTTATGGCTGTAGGTGTTTTTTACAAACAATTAATAAATCCTATTGAAAAAACGATGGAGGTTGCAACGAACCAACTTCAATCTTTCCGTAATGCAGGCAATGCAACTGTGGCAGGATTAGAATTTGAGTATACCAAATCATTATCTTTCTTAGCAAAATCAGATACATCATTTTTGAAGTTTGTTTCTTTAGGGGTAAACGCAACTTATTTGTACTCGAAAGTAACATTTGATCCAGAAGCAAATTTGGCGCAAACCAACAGCGAAAGAGCACTTCAGGGAGCTTCTCCTTATTTAATTAATGTAGATTTAGCGTATTCAAGAACATTGAAAAAAGACTTAAAAGTAAATGCTAGTTTATCTTACAATGTCTTTGGAAGAAGAATTTATAACGTGGGAATTTATGGACTTGGAGATGTGTATGAATTGCCAGTGAACTCTTTAAATTTAGTTGCTAGAATAGAATTAAAGCAGTTTAGTTTTGGAGTAAAAGCGAAGAACTTACTCAACCAAGATATCCGATTTGAGCAAGAAACTCCAAACGATCCCATCTTGATTAACTCCACAAGAAGAGGTGTGTTTACATCCTTGACAGTAGGATATAAATTTTAAGAATAAAAATTATAAACATTGAAAAGCACCTATCACTATTGTTTTGGTGCTTTTTTTATTTACTGACATTTAGGCTATGCAATTATTAAGCGAATTTTTATGATTCTTAAAAATTACTTAACACAACAGAAAAATTCAAGTAAGATTAGAATAGGTTATTTGTATCAAATAAATAAAACAAGAAAAAACAAATGAAAACAAATTTCAAAACTTTCGGAATGATGATTTTGGCTGCAGGAATGGTAACTGCAACTAGCTGTAAAAAACCTGAAGGGTGCACAGATCCAAACGCAAAAAACTATGATGTTGATGCAGTGGAAGATGACGGTACTTGTATAGTGTCTGCTTTTAAAGTAGCTTCTACAACAATTTCAGGCGTAACGTACCAAAGAGTAACAGGAACTATTGATGAAAACTACACTTTTTCAAGCGATAAGAAATGGTTGTTAAGTGGAGGGATATTCGTAAAATCTGGAAATACCTTAACAATTCAAGCAGGAACAGAAATTTATGCTGCCGATGATGCTACAACTCCATTCTTGGCTATCCAAAGAGGAGCAAAAATCAATGCTGTAGGAACAGCTTCGGCTCCAATCGTGATGACAACAATTAAGACTGTTACAGGAGCTCCATCTCCTGGAGATTGGGGTGGAATTATCATTAATGGTAAAGCACAAATTAACAATGGATCTGAAGCTGAAGGAGAAGGAGGAACCGGAAAATATGGAGGAACTCAGGACAACGATAACTCAGGAACGATTAAGTATGTGAGAGTTGAATTCGCTGGAAAACTTTTGGGAACAGACAATGAGTTGAACGGATTCTCTTTTAACGGAGTAGGAAGTGGAACAACGGTAGAGTATATCCAAGCGTACAGAGGTGCAGATGATGGAATTGAGTTTTTTGGAGGGACAGTTTCTGTAAAATATGCAGTATCTACAGGAAATGAAGACGATTCTTTCGATTGGACTTACGGATGGAGAGGAAACGGACAGTTTTGGGTTGTAAACCAAGAAGCTGGAGGTGGAGATAGAGGAATCGAAGCTGACAATAATGGTTCTGACAATACTTTGATGCCTTATTCGAACCCAACGATCGCAAACATTACTTTAGTTGGTGTAGACGATGGAGATGCTTCTAATACAGGGATGAGATTGAGAGAAGGAACAAAAGGAAAAATTTATAACGCTATCGTTACAGGTTTTCCAAAGTACGGTGTAAGAGTTTCTGATGCTCAAACTACAACAAACATGACTGCTGGTGAATTGGTATTACAAAACTCAAGTGTTTTCACAAACGGAACAAACTGGAGAGATTGTGCAGATTTTGAACCAACAAACGAAGCAACTAACTCAACTACTGCAATTTCTTTGAGCGGATACATTGGAACTTCTTCAACTAATGCTTTGGACCCAACAACACTAGGTTCTTGGTTTACTGCAGGAACTTTTAAAGGAGCTGTAGAATCAAGCAACGATTGGACTGCAGGATGGACTAAGTAAAATCCAGCCGATAACAATCCTGAAAAGGGTAGCAAGAGTTTTTCTAGCTACCCTTTTTTGTTTCGTTTTTTGGTATTGAAAAACATGAACTAAGCCTGAGTAAAGGTACTTAGTTTGTGATTAAGAGAAGAACTATTCTTAATTTCTGCAATGAATCCATTGTTGAAAATTTACGCCCTCCACAGAGAATTTATTCAAATTACCCCAATTTCTTTTTAATCTCATTCAATTTCATAAGCGCTTCTACAGGAGTCAGTGTGTTGATATCCACATTGGCGATATCATCTCTGATGTCTTCCAAAATTGGGTCATCCAAATTGAAAAAACTCAATTGCATTTCTTCGTCTTTTTTGCCAAGATCTTTCAGTTTATCGGAAGTGTTATGTTTACTGTCGCCACTTCTTGCTTCCAGTTTTTCAAGAATTTCTTCGGCTTTTCTTATTACAAAACCTGGCATTCCAGCCATTTTAGCAACGTGAATTCCAAAACTGTGGTTACTACCGCCTTCCACTAATTTTCTCATGAATAATATCTTCTTATCAATTTCTTTTACCGATACATTGAAGTTTTTTATTCTTGGAAATTGCTTGTGCATTTCGTTTAGCTCGTGATAGTGAGTAGCAAACAATGTCTTTGCTTTTTTCTGAGGGTATTCATGGATGTATTCGGTAATACTCCATGCAATCGATATCCCATCATACGTGCTTGTTCCTCTTCCTATCTCATCAAGTAAAATCAAACTCCTCTCCGAAATATTATTCAAAATACTAGCTGTTTCATTCATTTCTACCATAAAGGTGGACTCACCCGAAGAAATATTGTCTGAGGCTCCCACTCGCGTAAATATTTTGTCCACAAAACCCATTTCTACCGATTCGGCAGGAACAAAACTTCCCATCTGTGCCATCAAAACGATGAGGGCAGTTTGTCTAAGAATTGCCGATTTTCCCGACATGTTTGGTCCGGTAATCATTATAATCTGCTGAGAGACATCATCTAAAAAAATATCGTTTGGAATGTATTCTTCGCCAACTTCCAAGCACGTTTCAATTACCGGATGACGCCCGTTTTTGATAGTCAGCTTTGTTGATTCATCTACCTTGGGTTTACAATAATTGTGATGAATAGCCTGTAAAGCAAATGAAGCGAGGCAATCGATTTGGGCTACGAGGTTGGCATTGTGCTGTATAGGCACTGTGAAATCGGAAAGTTCCAAGACTAGATTTTCGAAAAGAGAGGATTCTAGGGCGAGAATTTTTTCTTCAGCACCCAAAATTTTCGTTTCATACTCTTTTAACTCCTCTGTGATGTACCGCTCGGCATTCACCAAGGTCTGTTTTCGGATCCACTCGGCAGGAACTTTGTCTTTGTGTGTGTTACGAACCTCAATATAATAGCCAAAAACGTTATTAAACGCAATCTTGAGAGAAGAGATTCCCGTTCGTTCACTTTCTCTTTGTTGCAAATTGAGTAAGTAATCTTTTCCAGAAAACGCTATTTTTCTTAATTCGTCCAATTCTTCATTCACACCTTCCTTGATAACATTTCCTTTGTTCAGCAAAACGGGTGCGTCCTCAAAGAGTTCATTGTCGATTTTTTGCCTCAACGAATTGCAGGTGTTTATTTGTTCACTAAGGATGGTAAGAGAGGCAATTCCAGAGGTTTGGCTCAGTTCTTTTATCGGTACCAAAGCATTCAAAGAATCCTTTAGTTGGTTCACCTCTCGAGGAGAAATTTTCCCAATCGAGACTTTAGATACCAATCTTTCTAAATCACTGATTTCACTGATGTGCTTTGTCAATTCCTGGAGGAGTTCTTTGTTTTGAACCAATCCTTCCACTACTTCGTGCCTTTTGGCAATTGCTTTTGTATTCTTAAGAGGCAACAACATCCATCGTTTTAGCAGTCTAGCTCCCATTGGCGAAACAGTTTTGTCCAATACATCTATCAGTGTAGTGGCATCTTGGTTGTTGGAGGAGATGAGCTCTAGGTTTCGGATAGTAAACCTATCGAGCCACACGTAATTGTCCTCTTCAATTCTCGATAGAGTTGAGATGTGTTTTGATTCTTTGTGGTGAGTCTCGGAGAGGTAATGCAGCGCAGCACCTGCAGCTATTGTTGCTACTTTTAGGTCTTCTACACCAAACCCTTTTAAGGTCTTGGTATTAAATTGTTTGGTTAATAAATCATTTGCAAAATCTGTGGTAAATACCCAGTCCTCAAGTTGAAAAAAGTAAAATTTATTCCCAAAGAGTTCATTAAATCTTTTTTGATTTCCCTTTTGAAACAAGACCTCGGTTGGTTTCAAACTCTGAATTAATTTATCAATGTATTCGGCTGACCCTTCTGCAACCAAAAACTCTCCCGTAGAGATATCCAAAAAAGAAACTCCCACTATGTGTTTAGTAAAATGTACCGCAGCCAAGAAATTATTTTTCTTTTGTTCCAATACGTTGTCATTGAAAGTGACTCCGGGAGTTACTAACTCTGTCACGCCTCGTTTTACAATACTTTTGGTCATTTTGGGATCTTCCAACTGATCACAAATTGCAACTCGATATCCTGCTCGAACCAATTTGGGCAAGTACGTATTGAGCGAATGATGAGGAAAACCCGCAAGCTCAATGTGAGCGGCTTTTCCGTTTTTTCTCTTCGTCAAAACGATTCCTAATACTTGCGCAGTGATTTTGGCATCTTCTTTAAAGGTTTCATAAAAATCACCCACACGAAATAGCAACACAGCATCAGGATGCTTCGCTTTTATTGCATTGTATTGCTTCATTAATGGGGTTTCTTTTACTGCTTCTTTGGCCATGTTAGATTCATTTTTTCAAGATTTAAATGTACAAATTTATGAGCATCCTTCAGTCTTGTTCCCCAAAGTTCTTTTGAATTTTTTCTCAAAAAAAAGGAATTTCTCATATTTAATTCATCTAGCTTAAAATCAATAAATTATGACATCAACTACACAAGAGGCTGCAACTGCAGTTTCAGATTTATCCGAAACTGTTGTAGCTTCAAGTTCCAATTTTTTAGCTCAACTTACAGATTTTGCGCACCAGTATGGACCAAAACTTTTAGGCACAATTCTTACACTTCTTATTGGGTTATGGATTATCCGAATGGCCATGAAGGCAGGGGGTCGTTTGTTTGATAAGCGAAGTATCGATCCAACTTTACAACCTTTTTTTATTTTTCCTCCTCTCTTTCTTCAGGTTCGGGGTAGATGTTGTTTTGTCTGTTGACATCAGATAATCGTAAACTTGGATCAATTTCAACTCTCGCTATTTCTTCGATAGGTAAGTCAATACAGAGGTTGAAAGTTGGGTTTGTCCAGGGCCAGTCTTCAGATATAACTACATAGTTTTCGTACTTTGAAGTGGATTTTGCTCCTCTCATTATCGCAAGTGGAATGTTGTAAGTCTTCGCTTTTCCATCGAGGGTAGTTACTACAATATCGAGGGGCATAGGCATATCACCAAATCTCTGCAGGTGGAGTCGAGTAGTTTTTTTATCGCATACTGTTACGCTATCTATTCCGTAGTCGATATAATTGGTGGTTCCAATAAACTGCTCAAGGTACCAGTCTAATTCCAATCCCGATACTTGTTCCGCAACTCGTTTAAAATCATTGGGATTCGGGTGTTTGAATTTCCATTGATTGTAGTATTCAATCATTGTTTTTTCAAAATCTTTGTTCCCTAAAATATACTCCAGCTGATCCAAGAACACCTCTCCCTTGGAGTACACAGAAATTCCGTAAGTTCTGTTTTTCTTGTAATGATCGGCATGAGTAGTGAGTGGCTCTTGCTCGTTTTTCATCACCAAAAAGTGATAGTTTCTGTGGGCTCCTAAATGAGGATTTAAGGCGTTTTTTCCATAAACATGGTCAATAGCATCATGTTGTGCATACGAGGTAAATCCTTCATCCATCCAGGGATATTTAGACTCATTTGTGGCCATCATTCCTTGATACCAGCTGTGAAGACCTTCGTGGATAATTACACTTACCAATCCGCCAAAAGACCCGTGAGCCGTTATTAAGGTAGCCATCGGGTACTCCATTCCACCGTCTCCACCTTGGATAATTGAATATTCGCTATAGGGATATTCGCCATATTTTTTATTCACATACTCAAATGCTTTTACAGCATACTCTTGACAGTTTTCCCAATTCTCAATCAAAGTATCTGTTTGGTAAAAGAAATGGAGTCTTGTTCCGTTGCTCAATGTTTGGATATCGTGTTTATAATCTGGATCTGCGGCCCAAGCAAAATCATGCACATTTTTCGCAACGAAGTGCCACGATAATTTCCCTTGTTTGTTTACTTTTTCTGTCACTTTTTTTGAGGTATAGCCCTTCCCAATTTCGGTTGGATTTTGTAATACTCCCGTTCCTCCAATTGTGTATTTTTTATCAAGGTGAATGGTCACATCAAAATCGCCCCAAACTCCATGAAACTCTCTACCAACATAGGGATTGGCATGCCACCCTTCGTAATCATATTCACACATTTTGGGATACCATTGGGTCATTGAGTAGTCAATACCTTCTGCACTATTTCTTCCACTTCTTCTAATCTGAATCGGCACTTGGGCCTCAAAATTCATTTCGAATCTTGCCGATTCGCCTGGCTTTATCGAACTCGGTAATGTAACTTCCAGGATCGTTCCTACAACTTTAAAAGAAGTCTCTTCTCCATTAAAGGTTAATGAATTAATTTTTTGGTAGCCAATTTCGTTAGGTTTTAGCTTAGAAATGCGGTCGCCCACTCTTCTATCAGGATCTACGATAGTAAGCGAACGAACGTCCATCATGCTACCCGGCTGAAAAGCATTAAAATAGAGATGATAAAATACCTTGCTTAATTCGTCAGGCGAATTATTGGTGTACACCAAAGTTTGTTTTCCTTTGTATTGATGGTTTTGATCGTTGAAATCGATATTCATTTTGTAGTCAACCCTTTGCTGCCAATAGCATTGGCTGTAATTTGTTGCTCCAGTAAAAATGAATAGAAGAAAAAAGAATGGTTTCATGTGTTTTGTATTTGGATTGCCAAAATACCAATTTTTCTATCAAAAAAGAAAGCTTAGAATCAATAATTGGAAGAAATAAATTAGTAACTTTGGGTAAAATCAGCAAACCAAATGAAACATTTAAAAATTGGAGATAAAGCTCCCGATTTTAGCACGCAAGATCACAACGGAAACTCAATAAAGCTCACCGATTTTAAAGGAAAGAAAGTTGTTTTATACTTCTACCCAAAAGACAACACTCCAGGGTGTACAGCACAGGCTTGTAACTTAATGGATAACTATGACTCTTTGTTATCTAACGGATACAAAGTTTTGGGAGTAAGCGCAGATTCAGCAAAATCTCACCAAAAATTTGCTGAGAAATACAGTTTGCCTTTTCCATTATTAATGGATGAGGAGAAAACTATTATAAAAGATTATGGAGTGTGGGGAGAAAAGAAATTTATGGGAAAGGTATACGATGGAATACATCGAATGACCTTTGTGATAGATGAAAATGGAAACATAGAAGAGATTATTGAAAAAGTAAAAACGAAAGATCATACTGCCCAGATTTTGGGAAAATAGAAGCTAAAAGATCAAAAGAGATAGGTTGTTCTGAATAAACCAAAGAAAGGCCTTAATCTCTACGAAGAGATTGTTTCGAAAAGAAAACGACATTATACACAAAAGGACATAGAAAATGGCAACAAAAACAAAAGAGGTAAACAGCGATAAATTAAAAGCACTGCAAGCAACCATGGAAAGAATGGATAAGCAGTATGGGAAAGGAGCAGTAATGAAATTAGGTGATAGAGCAGTGGCAGACGTGGAGGTAATTCCCTCTGGATCGCTTACCCTCGACATGGCTTTGGGTGTGAAAGGATATCCTAAAGGAAGAATTATTGAAATTTACGGACCTGAATCTTCAGGAAAAACTACCTTGACTATTCATGCAATAGCTGAGTGTCAAAAGCAGGGAGGAATCTGTGCTTTTATTGATGCGGAGCATGCTTTTGATGCGGTATATGCCAAAGCACTAGGAGTGGATGTAGACAACTTGATTATTTCTCAGCCAGACAATGGAGAACAGGCACTCGAAATAGCAGATAATTTAATTCGCTCGGGGGCGATTGATTTGATTATTATAGATTCAGTAGCAGCACTAACTCCAAAAGCAGAGATTGAAGGTGAAATGGGGGATTCTCAAATGGGATTGCAAGCAAGACTCATGTCGAAAGCATTGAGAAAATTAACCGCTTCTATCAGTAAAGCACATACATGCTGTATTTTTATCAATCAACTGAGAGAGAAAATCGGGGTGATGTTTGGAAACCCAGAAACTACTTCTGGAGGAAATGCATTGAAATTTTATTCTTCAATCCGATTAGACATAAGAAGATCTACTCAAATAAAAGGGGGAGAAGATGTAACTGGAAACAGAACAAGAGTAAAAGTAGTGAAGAACAAAGTTGCTCCTCCATTCAGAAAAGCGGAGTTTGATATAATGTACGGACAAGGAATATCTAAAACAGGTGAAATCTTAGACATAGCCGTAGATAAAAACATAGTGAAAAAGAGTGGTTCCTGGTTTAGTTACGGAGATACAAAGCTGGGTCAAGGTAGAGATGCGGTGAAAGAATTAATAGCCGATAATCCTGAATTAATGGAAGAATTAGAGAAGAAAATATATGAATTATTAGCTGAAGAGTCAGCATAATTCATGGTTTAAATTGTGTAAAAATGCTCCTTTTTAAGGGGCATTTTTTGCTCATTAATGATTGAAAAAAGGTAGTATTGAAAATGAAAAAAATTGTAGTTCTCGTAGTAAGTGTATGCGCAGTGTTTTCTTGCCAAGAAAACACCCCCAATTCTAGTCCTCAAGAAATTGAGATGGTTCAGCCCCAAGAAAATCAGAAAGACAAGAGGTTGGCAGAAATTAATCAATTGATTATAAATCAGCCAAATTCTGAACAAGGGTATTATCAATTGGCCAAATTCCATCTAGAGAATCAACAACCAGAAGAAGCTTTAAAACAAATTAATAGAGCAATGAAAATTGCACCCAAAGATCCTAATATCAACTTTGTGAAGGCAATGTCTTATTTGGGGATAAACAAAATAGAGCAAGGATTGCCTTTCTTGGAAAGAACAGTAGAATTGGATAGTAATCACATTGAGGGCATGCTGGAATTGGCCTATTATTATTTGGCTGGAAAGAATTATGAACCTTCTTTGGGCTTAATTAACCGAGCTATCAGTCAGAACATGTATTTGGCTAAGCCCTATTACTTAAAAGGAATGTGGTACGAAATGCAAGACCAAAATAAACTAGCTATTTCATCTTACCAAACTGCCGTGGAAAGAGATCCTAATTATTACAATGCCTATTTGGCCTTGGGTTCTATTCATAATAAAATGGATAATCCGTTGGCCATTCAGTACTTTAACTCAGCGATTGCCACTTGGCCAGAAAGTATAGAGGCTTGGCGACTAAAAGGGATGAGTCATTATGAACATGAAGAGTATGAAGAAGCTATTATGTGTTTTGATACGATACTTCATTTTGATTCTACTTTTGAAGTTTCTTACTTCGATATTGGTCGTACACTTATTAATTTGTGTTACGACAAAAATCCCAAGGCAACAAATGATTCTCTCTTGGACTTAGCTATTCAAAACTTTGATAAAGCCCTAAACTTGAACATTAACTACGTCCCTGCAAAGTACAACAGAGCGCTGTGCTACGAATCAAAAGGAAAAGTGACATTGGCAAAATCTGAATACAAAGCCATTTTGAAATTGGAAGCAAATTACGAACCCGCAATCAGCGCTTTAAACAGATTAGATCAAAGGAATTAAAGTTTGACAAACTTGATTGTTGCTGTCTTGTTTCCTTCCGAAATAACGAGAAAATAAGCTCCTCTCATTAATTGTGAAACATCAATTCGGGACGATTGAACTGAAAGTGGAAGCGTTCGTCCAGAAAGATCAATAGCGATTACCTCCCCTCTAAAATCAACAACATTTCCTATGGTAAGTTCATCTCCTGAGGTTGGATTTGGGTATAACATTGGATCAAAACTATTTTCGTTTACCAAGAGTAGGGTTGGGTTTAGGTATTCCACATCCAAAAAAGGCTTTTTAAGCGAGTCTCCCGTAGAGAAATAAAGCATACTTCCATTTGTACTATCCAACATTGAGATTCTGAATTGAGTGGTACCCGAACTGCTTATGTGCGGTAACAAGCTGGCAGGAACTCTAATTCTCATCCAATAGCCATTGTCACTTACAGTTCCATACACACAGGCTGTATCCTTTCTGCTACTCGTTGAACTGTAATCGCCAAAATCGAGCGTAGGACCGCTACCAAAAAAACCATCTTTCACTTCTAGCACCACTTTCGAAAAGGATGGGAGCGTTCCAGTTTGATTGTCACGGTGAAAAAATAAATCTGCTCGATGGATGAGGCTCGTACCGGAAATTCCCGAAGTATTGAAGCTAAGAATTCCTTTCGAATTACCAATGGTTAAATTATTACCCAAGGCAATATTCCCGCCAGATATTATTGAATTTGAAGAGATTCCACCGTCTTTTTGGTTTCCCTCAGAGGGAGTTGAAAAATCAACTTTTCCTCGCAAGTAATTCCAATAATAACTTTCAAAATGATAGGTGTAAAACTCATCAAACCCTTCGCTACTCAGATGAAAACAATCTTGAAACAAAATGTAATCATTCATCCTAACTTTTGGGGTAGGATAATCCATTCTTCCTCCAGGAAAAGGAACCGAAAAGGGAGGATAAGTTCCACCGGGTGAAATCCCTAAGGGCGAGGTTTGTCCGTGCAGGTACTGCATCAATCCTAGCGCATTGTTGTAAGTCACTTGACTATTTGTATTTGCCAACTCGCTGAACTTGTCAGAGGCTCTGGTTAGTAATTTATTCATTTCTACAAAATCTGGCTGACCCATTCCATTCCATCTTGAGTAAAAGAAGTGAAGCGCAGGAAACGAATAAGTTTGTATTACTTCTCCAAAATTGGCAAAATCATATCCTGGGATAAATATTTTGAGGGTTGGTTTTAAGGCCAGTAAGTAATCAATGATACTATCTACTCGACCCATGGTGGCATCCAATAATGAATCAGTGGTGAGTGAATCCATCGAATTGTTCCATGTATCGAGCATGTCATTTCCTCCAATACTCAAATTCACAACTTCTATTGTCGGATTGGAGATGATGGCCGATTGCACGGCTGCTTTTCCGGCTGGAGTTAAAAAATCTGCTGTAACAGCTCCGTTAATAGATAGGTCTGTCGTATTGCTGAACATTCCTATGTTTGTGTAGCCAAAGCGGTCGAGGTTTTTTGGAAAAGAACCAAATCCCACAGGAAAGTTTGACCAACTATCGCCAATCATGAGTATGCGATTTGTAACTGTATCGCAAGATGTTTGGGCGTTAGACTGATAAAAACTGAGACAGAATATAAAAAATAGAATCCTCTTCATGGTAGTTCATTTAGTGTTAGATAGTGGGTTAAAGATAAATAATCCGAATAAATCTGCATGTTTTTTTATTTGATTCGATAAAAAGTCAGAATTTACAGTCATTTTCGGTAAATTCAATTTTAAAATTTTATTCCATGAAGAAGTTAGGACTAATTGTTTTCCTTGCCGCATTTCTATTTTTTGTTCTCTCCCTTTCTCTGGGGAAATATAGTATCTCTCAAGATTCTGTGATCCGGAGTTTCCCCAACAGAAGTGAATTAATCCTCTCAACGGACACATACAAAACATTAAACGGAAAGGAATTCGGCAACCAGTTTGTTTTTGTATCGGAGCTAAAGAAAATGCTCAATGAGTCAAATGCACAAGTCTTGGCGGATAAAGGAATTACCGAAGAAGATATTTCGAACTTGGTGTACCATGCCAACTTTGATGGTAACCTTCGGTTTAGCCAAGAGGTAATTGACTTAGCTTTTCCAGAACCAACCCCGCTCGATTCGGCCAAAAATAAAATGATAGCAAACAATCTGAACTGGTTATTTGGTCACGAAATTAAGGACAACAAAGAACTCTCAACTTTACTCATAGAAAAACAAGAGGACATTAATAATTCCATTTTGGCAAGTAATGGATTTGAGCCCAGTAAGTTTGGCGAGTACTTGTTTCCGTTGACAAAAAATGCTACTAGTGGATTAGTTTCTTCTTACCCATGGTGGTTCTTTTTCTTTTCTTTGATTCTTGCCTCTCTGGGTGTTTTGGTGCATGTGCTACCCGATTTGAAAAAGTATCCAGGAATAAAAAATGATGGGATTTATAAAAACAGCGCCACCAACAGAGGATGGATTGGAGTCATTGTTGGGTCATTTTTAATTACGTTTTATATCTTGCTCTATTGGTTTCCCTATTACATTACTACTTGGATTGTGATGGTAGAACCATTGAAAAAAGCATTAAGTGGTGGCGAGGCATCTCAATGGTTTTTGTATGGATTAATGTATACGTTGGCAATGCTCGTAATGGGTGTCCGTATGCTAATCAAATATCGTCACAATAAATATCAAATTTTTCGAACTATCTCGGTGATGTTTTTTCAATTGGGGTTTGCTTTTTTGATTCCCGAAATACTTGTAAAATTAAATCAGCCTGAATTTAATTTTGCAAATATGTGGCCTTTGGATTACGATTTCTTTTTCGAATGGAATTTAGAAAAGTTGCAAAATAGCGGAGGTTTAGGCTTGTTTATGCTGGTGTGGGGAATTGCGTTGTTTGCAATTGGTGTCCCAATTTTTGTATATTTTTTCGGAAAAAGATGGTATTGCTCGTGGGTGTGCGGATGTGGAGGCCTTGCCGAAACTTTGGGAGATCCTTACCGTCAGCTCTCGAACAAAACCCTGAAAGCTTGGAAAATAGAAAGATGGCTCATCCACAGCGTACTCGTATTTGCAGTGGTTATGACTGGCTTGGTCCTTTACACCTACTTTTCAGGGCAAAGTCAAGTCCTTGGGTTTAATTCTTTCAACGTCCGTAAAACCTATGGATTTTTAATTGGTTCAGTATTTTCAGGAGTGGTTGGAACAGGGTTTTATCCCTTATTAGGAAACAGAAGTTGGTGTAGATTTGGCTGTCCGTTAGCCGCCTATTTGGGACTCGTGCAGAGGTTTAAATCTCGTTTTAGAATTACCACCAATGGAGGCCAATGTATTTCTTGTGGAAACTGCTCTACCTATTGCGAAATGGGAATAGATGTTAGAGCTTATGCTCAAAAAGGACAAAACATTGTGCGTTCTTCTTGTGTGGGTTGTGGGGTTTGTAGCGCAGTGTGTCCAAGAGGTGTACTCAAATTAGAAAATGGACCAACCGAAAATAGAGTAGAGGATTTACCAATTATTCTTGGAAACGATGGTATTGCCAAATTGAATGAAAATATGAAGTAATTCGATTACTTGTGGAAAGAGGAAATCCCAGTTTTACCAAAAAATTACACCATGAGTATTTTCCAAAAAGGGAAGCTATTAGTGTAGTAGCCAAAACAAGTAATTCTAACAAAAGAATTACTTAACTTTGTCGTTCAAAGCAAAAAGTCATGTCAAAAACAGTCGTAGTGGGATTATCTGGAGGAGTAGATTCCAGTGTTGCAGCGCATTTATTAATTGAGCAAGGATATAATGTTATTGGGCTATTTATGAAAAATTGGCACGATGAGACTGTGGTAATCAATAACGAGTGTCCGTGGATTGATGATAGCAACGATGCCTTGGCAATTGCTGAGCAACTTAACATTCCTTTCCAAACCTTGGATTTAAGTGCCGAATACAAAGAGCGGATAGTGGATTACATGTTTGCCGAATATCAAGCAGGAAGGACTCCGAATCCTGATGTACTATGCAACAGAGAAATTAAGTTTGATGTCTTTTTGGAAGCGGCTCTCAAATTGGGTGCAGACTACGTAGCTACTGGACACTATTGCCGAAAAAGTTCTGAAGTAATAGAAGGCGAAGAAATTCATAAACTCTTAGCGGGGAAAGATTACAACAAAGACCAAAGCTATTTTTTATGTCAACTGAATCAATTTCAATTATCCAAAGCGTTATTTCCTGTTGGAGAATTACAAAAAAGTGAGGTAAGAGACATTGCTCGGGCTCAAAACCTTATTACTGCCAATAAAAAAGACTCACAGGGATTATGTTTTGTGGGTAAAATAAAATTACCTGATTTTTTGCAACAGCAGTTGCAACCAAAAAAGGGAAGAATTATTGAGCTACCTGAAGACTTTTCTGAGTATAAAGATTATGCTGAAAAAACTAGTATAAAGGAATTGGCAGCTCCTTTTCAATACAGCCATAATTATGGAAAAGACAAAGGAGAACATCAAGGTGCTCATTACTTTACAGTAGGCCAACGAAAAGGTTTAGGAGTTGGCGGTACACCGTTACCACTTTTTGTTATTGGTACAGACGTAGCAGAAAACATTGTATACGTGGGTCAAGGCGATCATCATCCGGGTCTTTACCGAAAAGCATTGAAAGTAAATCAATCAGAAATCCATTGGATAAGAAAAGATTTAGCCTTAAAACCTAATGAAGAACTTCAATGCGAAGTGAGAATTAGGTATAGACAAGAATTGGAGCAAGCGACTCTTTTTCAAACCGAAACAGATTTGTTTATTCGGTTCCAGAATCCACAAAGAGGAATTACTTCTGGACAGTTTGCCGCTTGGTATATCAATGAAGAATTATTAGGCTCGGGGGTGATTTCCTAACTTTAGTTTGGATAAAAAAAACCCGTGAAAGTCACGAGGTTTTTCAGTAATTTATTCTTTGATAAATTTTGCGTTCCCAACAACCGACTTGGTTTCTACTCGCAAGAAATACACCCCTTTCGGTAACTCTTGAATTTCCATTCTGTTTCCTTTTGGGTTTTCTTTGGATAGAATCATTTTTCCTGAAACATCAAAAATAGTTGCCTTGGTAACAGGATCCTTGCTTTCTATAGTAATGAAATCCAAAGCAGGATTAGGAAAAACTGAAACCGAAAGAATTTCTTTTTCAGCGATTCCACTCGTTGGATTACTTGCATATCGAGTCATCCAAACTATCTGCCCTGTTAGACTTCCGCCTGCATCAATGTCATAGGAAATTAATGGGTATTTTGCGTTTGTCGCGTCTGACCAATACTGGTGACTATAAGAAGTGTCATTTTGAGTAAGAATAGGTGAAGGGTTCCAAAATCCAGAAATTTTTGCATAAACCAAAGAAGTAGTTCTTCGCTCTAAATTTTGACGAATACAAGAAAAAATTCCCATTGGTGTAGTAAGTGTTCCGCTTGCATCAAAATTTGAGATAATGTTGGTTGTGCTATTCACTCGAATAGAATCTGCAGCTGGAAAACCTGCATCAGCACCAGAAACCATAGTTTGGGTCATTGCTACATCGGTAAAAGTACTGCCGTACGTGCTTGGAAACTCAATTACAGTCTCAGGGTTTTGCGAAACAACGCAAATGATTCCGTTCGATAGCCCTAAAAGTTGTAAGGAAGAAGAAGATTTCTCCAAAAAACCAAAATTTGTGTCCTGTGCAAATTTATAGCTGGCGCTACTAAAGCTAGTTGAGGCACAAGAAATAGTGTTTGGATTTGAAAATACGATTGTATCCCTTCCGTTGACCAACAAGGTTCCAAAATTCCAAGCATTTCCAGTTCCTGCGGTTCCAATATTTACCGAAGGCGAAACGTCAATTGCATTGAATACGGTATCTCCCATATTTACAATATTGGCTGAGGTAATAGTTTGTGAAATACTAGTTGTAAACAAAGGCAATGAACTGAATGCTATAATTAATTTTTTCATGTTGCTGTCGATTTTTCTTTGGTTAAAAGTAGAAGATTTTTTTTGTTTACTCGCTTTCTTAACAAATAATTCGTCTTTTTTCTCAGTACTATTCAAAACACAAGAAATTGTTTTATTCTTAGTTAGGTGACTAAGTATTAATTAAAAATTAACGAATTAAACCATTCAGAATACTCGTTTTTGTGGTAACTTTGAGTTTAAATATAATTCCATGAAACTCTTTCTAACATTAATCTTTACAATTATTTCCGCAAATACATTCTCTCAATCAGATACACTGACCAATTCTGTGGACACCACCAAAGCTAAATCAACAGAAATAGATTTTGGAAACGTGAAGGTAATTGTGAAGGATAAAAAGAAACACTCAGTTACGAAAGATACCACTCACAACACCAAGGAAGATGAGTGGATTTATACAGATAAACAATCATACCCAGAAGTGAATTTTGAACCTACTTTTGGAATAGGGGTTTCTGGTTTGACCCGAGAAACCAATGAAATAGGGATACCCATGAACCAGTACACCCCAACTTCCGATGCCAGCTTGGATTTGGATTTAGTTCAATCCCGTAATTATGTGATTAACGGAAATATACTGATCGATTTTCACAAAAATTTTGGATTACTCACCGGGTTTGGATTCGAGTTCAATAGATTTGTATTTGAAGAAAACATGCAAATTTCTCCAAAAAACGGGGAGTTTATTTCAGACACTGTTACTGCTTTTAGTTCCTACAAGTTCAAAACCAATTATGTTCAAGTTCCTCTCATGTTAAAATTTCAAACGAACAACCAAGACTTTAAAGTTGCTCTGGGTGGAACAGTTAGTTATAATATTGGAAGCAAGGTAAAGGCAGAATTCGCTCAACCAGATGCAGAAATTGAAACCACAATCAAAGGGAATTACAACGTGGATCCTATCAAGTTATCATTGGGGGTAAGGATTGCTTATAAAGGAATAGGAGTGTACGCAAACTATGCTCTTTCTCCAATGAACAGAGATCAAATTTTGCATACAGATGGACTTGTAAATCTCACTCCTTTTTCTGTGGGAATTACTTTGGGTGGATTGTAAAAGAAACTTAGTATATTTGTCATAATTTAAACTAGTAAAGAACAACACAAACATGAATAAATTAATTACACTTTTATTTGCTGGAGCTTTTCTAGCATCTTGCGGTAATCAAGAAAATAACACAGAGGAAGTTGTAACAGAAACTGCGGAAGAGGCAAAGCCAATTCAAACCGTGGATGGATACACCCATTTTGGGGAAGAAGCTGTTGAGTTTGAGTCAGCAATATCCATCGATAGTTTTGCCACTGCTTTTGCAGATGGAGTAACTGGTAATTACACAATCAAGGCAAAACTTGCAAGCATTTGTGCCAAGGCAGGGTGCTTTGTTTTGGTAAATTTACCAGACTCTACAGAGATGAGAGTGATGTTTAAAGATCACTTTACTATTCCTACCGATACAGAAATTGGGACTGGTGCATTTTTTACGGGGGAAGCAAAAATGGACACAACATCTATTGAAGATTTGAAACACTATATCATGGATGAAATGGAAGGAGAAGGAGTTTCTGAGGAGAAAAAAGCAGAACTTCAAAAAAGACATGACGCAGTAGTTTCGCCAAAATTTGAACCGATTTTTATCGCTTCTGGTATTTTAGTAGAAGAGTAATAATGAAATAAAAAACAGAAGAATTATCCTTCAGAGTTATCGCTCTGAAGGATTTTTTTATGCCTTTTTTGAACCAAAAAGAGGTTGAGGTGTACCAAGAACCAATAAGAAACCTTATTTTTACTTATTATGAGATTGATTGTAACCCTTCTAGTTTTTGTTTCTTCGATGTTTAGCTCCTATTCCCAAGCAATCGCTACTTCTAAAGAGAAAAGAAGCACCCTTTCCAAGTATTCAATAGAATACGATGCGGGCACAAAAAAAAGAAGAACAACCAACCAAGAATTGGACAAAAAAAGCAGCCAAAGTTCCTTTGATTTCCATTACAGCACCTACCTAAAAAGTGATGCAGCCAATAAGAATTATTCTTCTTTGCTCTTTGCTTACAAGTTGGATTCTACCAACACCGAGTTGTTTTATGAACTAGCTAAATATTACGAGGTATCCCACAACACTATCGAGAAAGAAAAATTCTGTCGAAAGTTAAAATCGACCAGTCTTACCCCGGCTTTGAGGGAATATGCATACAACACTCTTGTTTCTGTTGAGCCCAATGGAATTTTGATTACCTACGGAGAAAGGGACACTTATCCAATTTGGATTTTACAAACTCTGCAAAACTTTAGGCGAGACGTACAGGTATTGAATTACGATTTATTACAGAATGAGCCCTACAGAACCAGGAAATCAAAAGAATTAGGAATTCGCTTTTCTTCAAAGTATTCTAGTCCGATTGAGGTAATTAAAAAGTTGGCACCATCCAACGAGAACAAATCGATTTATTATTCTCTCACCGTGTCGCATTTGGTGTTAAAAGAACATCAATCAAAACTATATCCAACAGGACTCGCTTTGAAGTTTTCGAACAAAAACTTTGATAATCTTGCCGTGTTGCGAACTAACTGGGAAAAGAAATTTTTGAAACACGAGCTTCAAAAACCTAAAGTTGTGGAAACCGACAATCTTTTGCATCTTAATTATATATTGCCTCTAATCCAACTACTCTCGGTGTATGAAAAAGAGTCGAACAACCAGCAGGAAGTACAAACGAAGCAAGTAATTCGTCAGTTGGCTGTGTTAGCTGGCAAAGAAAAGGAAGTAGAACAAATTCTGACAAAGTAATCACTGAATGTCCAATCACCAGTCGTATACCGATAATGAGTTGATGCAAGGAATCTTGGAAAAGGATTCGCGGGCTTTTTCGGAACTATACGACCGTTACAGCGGGATGATGGTAAATTATTTTTACAAAATGCTCTGGCAGGACAAAGAGAAAGCACAAGATTTTATGCAGGATTTATTTGCTAAAATCATTGAAAAGCCCGCTCTTTTTGATGTACATAGAAATTTTAAAACTTGGTTGTTTTCCGTGGCGAATAATATGTGTAAAAATGAATACAGAAAGCAATCAATTAGACATAATACGAGTTATGACATGGAAGAAGGAGTACAAATTAAAGACACCAGTATTACCGCAATAGAGAGGTTACAAGACTCACAGTTTGGAGAAAAACTAAAAGCAGAATTGGATTTACTGGACGAAAAACAAAAATCAGCCTTTGTCATGAGATATTTCCAAGAATTATCAATCAAAGAAATTGCTGAAACGCTCAATATATCAGAAGGGACAGTAAAATCTAGACTGTTTTATACCTTAAAAAAACTAACGGTATCACTCAAAGAGTTTGCTCCGCAATTAGCCAAAATGATACTCGTTCTATTTTCACTAACTACTGAATTATGAAAAAGAAAGCCGAACAAGAAATATGGGATATAGAAGACCTATTACTTTCAAAATCTTATGATTCGTTGAGTAAGGAGGAACGAACTTTTGTGAGGAATGAAATAGCTTCTGGGAAAGAATACGAAGAACTAAGGAATACTTTACTTTCGGTAAAGAAATGGGCCAAGGAGGAAACTCAGATTGAACCACAAGACGAAGTAAAAACCATCCTAATGAAGCAAATGGAAGCCAGCTCCGTAAAGAGTTCTTTCTGGGATAAAATTGGTGCATTCTTATTTCCTACGGGCGTTCCTATGGTCAAAAAACCTGGGTTTCAAATGGCAGTTATGGGAGTTGTACTCTTGTTCGTAATCAATGTAGGATTATATCAAATTGGAACGAGGCAAAATGAACTTGCCCTAAATAGTAAAACAACGGTAAAGCCTGCTGAAATTCCACAACCCGTTGAGCTATCCAATGAGAAATTGCCAAATGAAGAATCCATTCAGCCTAAAAGTAAGAATGTTGTACCGCTAACAGCAGTGGAAACAGAACAGCGAGATGAAGTGACAGAAGATGAAATTGTAGAAGAGGTATTTTTCTATGATTCTGAACCCGAGCTACAAGCGCTGAAAGAGGAAGAAATTGCTAAGCCACAATTCGATAACTACACCGAGGCAGTGCGCTTAGAACCGAACGAAATGAAGGTGTTAAATAAAAGTGTCGCCAGTCTATCTCAAGTAACGGACACTAGACGAAAGAAAGTCAAAAATACAACCAATTCCTCACAAAACTTGGCAGGTCAAGAAGAAGTGATAGACTTGTTGTTTACCGCCCTATAATTTTTGACAATTTCCTTTCCTATCGATAGGCAATTTATGTATTTTTGTGACCTATGAGTTACACGATTTATCACAATCCCCGATGTTCTAAAAGCAGACAGGCTCTGGCTTTGCTTGAAGAAAAAGACGATGATATTACCATTGTCAAATACCTGGAAAGAGTTCCTACAAAACAAGAATTTGAAAAAGTACTAGCCAAACTGAACTTAAAGCCGACAGATGTTTTGAGAAAAAGTGAGTCGATTTATAAAGAACAATTCAAAAATCTAAAGTTGAATGACCATGAATGGATTGAGGTTATGCTTGAAAACCCAAAACTGATAGAAAGACCTATCGTGATAAAAGGGAACAAGGCTGTTGTAGCTCGCCCCGCTGAATTAATTAACGAACTATAATTTTAAACCCATGGAATACAGAATTGAAAAGGATACGATAGGAGAAGTAAAAGTACCCGCAGAAAAGTACTGGGGAGCTCAGACTGAGCGTTCTAGAAATAACTTTAAAATTGGTGCTTCTGCCTCAATGCCAAGAGAAGTAATCGAAGGATTTGCCTACTTGAAAAAAGCAGCAGCCTTTACCAACTGTGAATTGGGAGTATTATCCGAAGAGAAAAAAGAATTAATCGCACAAGTGTGTGATGAAATTTTGGAAGGAAAACACTGGGATCAATTTCCATTAGTAATATGGCAAACCGGATCAGGTACACAAAGCAACATGAATGTAAATGAAGTTGTGGCGAATAGAGCTCAGGAGCTGGCTGGAAGAAAAATAGGAGAAGGAGAAAAAGTGTTGTCACCTAATGATGATGTAAACAAATCTCAGTCGAGTAACGATACATTTCCTACTGGGATGCACATTGCTTGCTACAAAATGGTCATCGAAACGACTATTCCTGGGGTAGAACAGCTAAGAGATACATTGAAAGCCAAATCAGAGGAATTTAGAAATGTAGTAAAAATTGGAAGAACTCATTTGATGGATGCAACTCCATTAACAATCGGACAAGAATTTTCTGGGTACGTTTCGCAATTAGATCACGGACTAAAAGCATTGAGAAATACCTTGGCTCACCTGAGCGAATTGGCCTTAGGTGGAACAGCCGTGGGAACTGGCTTGAACACACCAAAAGGATATGATGTGTTGGTGGCGAAGTACATTGCAGAATTTACAGAATTACCTTTTGTAACCGCTGAGAATAAATTTGAAGCTTTGGCTGCTCATGATGCGATTGTAGAATCACACGGAGCGCTCAAACAATTGGCTGTTTCATTGAACAAAATAGGAAACGATATTCGATTGATGGCTTCTGGACCAAGATCAGGAATTGGGGAGTTAATCATTCCAGCGAATGAACCAGGATCATCCATTATGCCAGGGAAAGTGAACCCAACTCAAGCCGAAGCTCTTACCATGGTATGTGCTCAGGTAATGGGGAATGATGTAGCGATTTCTGTTGGTGGATTACAAGGACATTACGAATTGAATGTATTCAAACCGATGATGGCCTCTAACTTTTTAGAATCTGCAAGATTGATTGGTGATGCTTGTGTATCGTTTGATGAAAACTGCGCACAAGGAATTGAACCCAACTATGCACGAATTGAAGAATTATTAAATAATTCATTGATGCTAGTTACTGCATTAAATACTAAGATTGGCTATTACAAAGCAGCTGAAATTGCCAATACGGCTCACGCAAATGGAACTACTCTCAAAGAAGAGGCTATTCGTTTGGGATACGTAACCGCTGAAGAATACGACCAATGGGTAGTGCCAATGAATATGACGGGAAGTTTGTAAGAGATATCGTACAAAGTGTAAAGCCCTTTTCAATATACATTGAAAAGGGCTTTTTGTTTTCTCATTTTTTTTGTCATTCCTGCTTTTCGATTTACCTCAGGATGAATTCTGGTAGAATTTTCAATTTCACTTCGTCATTCCTGCTTAGGCAGGAATCTACTTTAATCAGAAAGATTCTCGCGATATAGATTCCTTTCTTCAAAGGAATGACAGAGGAAAAAACAGAAAATAAA
>Ga0181559_10001024_pt1 | contig 27045 bp, 20 predicted proteins | sample 011ome_21_FD_133752 | JGI IMG/M metagenome (GOLD analysis project Ga0181559, IMG submission 133752) | Coastal salt marsh microbial communities from the Groves Creek Marsh, Skidaway Island, Georgia - 011508AT metaG (megahit assembly) | ecosystem: Environmental > Aquatic > Marine > Intertidal...
AACCGCTCTTCGAGCTGGGCAATCTTCTCTAACAAATTTTTCTCTTTCTGTGCCGACGTCTGCCTCTCTTCCTCGATGACGTTTTCAAGGGCGGCCACGTGCGTCTGCCCCGAACCTTGTAACTGCGCCTTCGCGCGTTGCACCTCGAGCTCCGCATTCAACCCTTCAATCTTCGCCGACATCTCTGACCACGCCTCAGACGCTCGCGTACGTATCATTTCTCGCTCTTCCAACGCGTTATTCATCGCCTCACGCATATTCGCCTCTTCGGCAGCGGCTCTTTGCAGCTCTCTGTTCAGCGCGTCTCGCGCCCGCTCCAACGCCTCTACCGCCGCCTCCGCCTCTTGTGCCCTCGTGCGTTCACTCTCAAGCGCCGCGACGCACCGCTCGAGCGCATTCGACGCCAGCGCGTCGCTCGACGTCGACATCGATGCCGTCCTCACCGTGCGCACCTCATGCGCCGGCGCCGCGCTCGCGCCACCGCCACCAGCCTTGTTGGCCCGGAGCTCGCTCACCTTTGTCTGCGCCGAATCCTTCACCGCCGCCGCCTTCGCCTTGGCCGCCGCCGCAAACTTTTTCATATTATCCATGACGGGCGACTCTATCGACGCCGATGATGAGAACGACGACGACGACGACGACCGCCGCCGCCGCACGCGCGCGCGAGAGTCAATGGCGCTTTCATATTCCCAATCACAAAGTCAACATCACCAGCGCGAGCTCAATCGATCGACGATCGCGCATCGATCCACCATCGCGCGCGATGCGCGACGCGCGCGCATTTTTTCGCTCGCCGCGTCGATTCGCGCTCGATTGGCGCCGCGCGCGACGCGCGACAGAGCGGATGACGCGCACAAAATTTGAACAGTGAAAAAATTTAAAAGACAACTCTGACAACGCGCGCGCGTCATATCGCGTTGACGACATCGAGTGCGCGCGCACGGGTCGTCGCGAAACGTCGGACGCTCGCGTTCGTCGCGTCAGACGATGTCCGCGCATGGGTTTAAGATGGCATCGAAGCGCACGGTGACGGAGGACGATGCGGATGTCGTCATTCTCGATAGCGCAGCTGGGGGTGGCGATGCGGCGATGTTGACGACGACGGAGACGGGGAAACGCGCGCGCGATGACATGGAAACACGCGAAGACGATAGTGAGGCGAATACCACGCGTGGTGAGAGCGATGAGGACGAATTCGATGTCGATGACGCGTCGGATGGCGATGAGAGCGAGGACGACGAAGACTTCACGGTGGCGTCGCGCGGACGAAGCGCTCCGATGGGCGCTGCGGCGAGACTTGTCGACGGCAAGGTTATATCCGCGGATGGTGGTGATAGTAATGCAAAGCGAGTGAAGATTACGCCTGGGGCGATTCGTGCCGATCGGAAAAACGTGGATGACCCGTGTCCTGGCTTGCTCGAGAGCTTGCGGGAGTTTGTGATGAAGGCGGGCGGCACGTTATCGGATGATTGGAGCTGCACGGCGACAATGCGTACGAATGGCGCCACAGCGGGGTCGTATGATGCGATTTACTGGTCTCCCGATCAGCAGCGTTACCGTTCTCGTTTGGAAGTGTTACGAGCGTTAGGACTCGCTCCGCCCAAACCAGAGGCAAAATCCGGATCCAAGGCGCCAAAAGCAAAGATTCAGCACATCGAGCCGATTCCTCGCGCTGAAGCCGTAGCCAATGCGAAGGCGAGCGAGAAGCCTGTGCTGCCGATGGAATTAGGTGATAACACGGTCGTTGTTGATTTTGGTTCTGTGTTGCAGAACACTGAAGAGTTCCACGACGAGGTTCACATCTGGCCATTTGGTTACAAAACAAAGTGGACAAATGACAACGGCGACGTCTTCTTTAGCCAAGTTACGAAGGCTTCCGATGGTGGACCTGAATTCATCGTAAAGATGGAAAAGGATGGTGAAAAATATACCGCATGCGCGGCATCTCCCCTCGGCGCTTGGATTGAGATGTGCGATTCCGTCGGTCCAGCAATTCCAGTTGGAATTTCCGACCATTTCTGCTTTGAGGACGTTCGCATAGTTCGCGCCATTGAAAGCTTAGCCGGTTCGGATGCATGTGAGAAGTATCAATTTGTCGAGGAGCGTGGAGGGTGGGATGATGAGCGCGTTCGTCGTGCGAAAGCTCGAGTCATGGACTCCAAAGAAATTCTCAAGCAAATTCGCCTCGTGACGCAAAAAGTAAAGACGGAACAAGTTGCGCAAAATCGCGTGCAGCGAGAAATCTCAAAGGTTCTTGATCGTCTCGTCTCTCGCGTTGATACCGCGGTAAAGCGTGAAGCAGCTAAGAAGCAACGCGCCGAAACCAAAAAGGCGCTCTCTGAGATTGCCAAGAAGCATCGCGATTCATTGAAGGAGGCGTCAAAAGCTGAAAAAGAAGCTGCAAAAGAGTCTGAAAGGATGCAGCGCGAGGCGAAACGTGAGCAGGAAAAGTTGGCTAAAGAAGCACTCAAGGCACAGCAAGCCATCGAACGCGAAGCTCAGAGGGAAATCAACAAAGCGAAACGTGCAAAGGAAATGGAAGAGAAGAAGAAACGTGACGCCGAACGTGCGGCGCAAATGAGCGTTGTAGAGAAGAAGCAGAAGGAATGGCTCATGGGCATGCAGCAGCGCGACGCGGATAGTTCGGACACAACTTTTGCGCCTCCTATCATGACGCCAAATTTGAAAATTGAACCCGATTTCACGGAAAAATCTGAGTTGGGTGATATTTTAGAAATCTGGATGTTTCTCGATCGGTTCAAAAGTGAGCTTTTTGGTGCTGACGCCGATCGAATCTCTCCCCCAACTGTACAAGCTCTCGCGAACATTTTATCCAATCCGAAGAAGTCCGAACCTTTGTTAGCGGCATTGCACTTAGGTATGGTTGCTCCGTGTATCAGCGATGTTTCGGCGTCTACGGATTCGTCAAGCACAAGCGCATTGAAGCTCATTCCGGATGCCAAAGCGCACTTCTCTGAGACTAAAGGCGTTTGGCAAGAAGTAATTCGTCGATTCTTACATGCAAGTTCGATCATCTACGATTCAGCGCCCTATGAGCCGTACTTGAAGGACGCCCCGCCAATCTTGCCCGAAGCGGCGGATGTTTTCACGCGATACATGTGCGCGGGTAACGCTGGATTTGATCCGCTTTCAAATGAAGAAGGTCCTCCTTGGAACGGACATCCCGTGCCGAAATATAACGCTAGAATTGCCCCGGATCTCGCTGCCGCTGCGGACGCCGAAGTGATAGCTGCAGTCGAGGTTGAATTATTTTCAAACGGTGGAGGCTTTGATGTTCCAGCGTCGCGCGTGGTGGAAACTCGGCGTCAGAAAGCTCTTGCCGCAATTACTGAAGCCAAAAAGTCCCAGCATATCCAAGCCGTGAGATGCGCTATTCGTAACTGCGCTTGGTCGCACGCTTTGAGTAACGTCTCTTGCAGAGGCGATGCAGCGGCGGTGAAGGGATCGCAACCGCGAGGCATGGATATCCGTCTCCTTGATGCTCGCCTCGAGGCTGGTGTTTACAACGCTGCTGCGCACTCCGTCTCGAACGCAAATGAGGTTGATGACATGATCCGCGCTGATGTAGTGGAAGTTGCCAATAACATGGCTCATCTGACGAATGGAAATGGTCCCAAGGCGAAGCAGGAGCTCATCGCCGCCGTCGACTCTGCGCTCAAGCAAACCAAGGCAGCGGAAGAACTTCATTCTTCACCATGGGATCAAGGATGCTCTGTGTGTGGTTTAGACGTCGTAGCTGGCGTGGTTCTTTTATGTGACTCTTGTGACGCGGAGTATCACATTAAGTGCCTCGATCCGCCGCTCCTTGCGGAGCCAGAAGGTGAATGGTTCTGCCCCAAGTGCGTGCGAGAACAAGAAAACATCAACGTCGTCAGTATTCATGAATGCAAGGCTTTCGTAGGAACAAGACTTGAAAAGGCTGCGACTGGCGAAGCGATCGCGGTGAAGGATGCCATGTTAGAAAACGAAGCAGAGGATGACGAAGAAGAGAGCGGATTCTCGGACGGTGGTTGCCGAGGCGCCATGGCGCGGCGCCTGCGCTCCTTGGCGCGAGCCATGGAATCTGTTGGTTTCGACGGATTATCCACGCAGTCTCGTCTCGTGTTGTTGCGTACATTGATGACATTGTGCTTGGATTCGGTTTCGTTGCGTGAGGCGATCGATAGCGGCCTGAACGCGACGTCCGAGGTCAAGCGTGAGGTGAGACAGCACATTAAAGCTTGGGATGAGTATCGCATGGAAGAGGTGCGCGCTTCCGATGCAAAGAAAGCAGAAGAAGAGGCGAAAGCGGCGAAAGAGGCGGAGGCAAATAAGCCAGCAGATGCTCCAGAATCCGCGAAAGCGGATGAAGACGTGGTGGAGGATGAAGTTGTCAAAATGGACGTCGATGGCGAAGAATCTGTAGCCAAGGCGGATGCGGCAAAAGAAAAGCGAGAGAGGAAAGTTGTGCAACGCGCCCCGACCGACGATGAGCTCGCGCGAGCCCGTGTTCGATGGCAAAGCAAATGGCACGAAGTCGAAGCGAGTGAGCTCGAAATCGCCCCTCGTCGCACGCCTTTGGGATCTGATCGTCACAAGCAAATGTACTGGCGACTCGGAAACTGGGGTGAAGTCATCGTTCAAGCGGCAAAGGATGCCGAACAGTATGACGTCGAGCCTGAATACGGACTCTTGAACACAGAAGAAACTAAAGCATTGATTGGAAAGTTGAACCCTAAAGGACGTAAAGAAGGTGATCTTTGGCGCGCGTTGCAACGTCGTTTCGGTGCTGAAGCCTCGGCGTTGAGTGACGTGACGGCGGTGCCCGCAATTCCAGATATTAGCGAATGGGGAGCTATTGAAGAGATGAGCGATCAAGAGGAAAGCGGTTTGGCGCGAGTGCGTCAAACATTCCTGACTTTAGAATCCGAAATTCCCGATATCGCTTTCAACAGAGCTCTCGGTAATGCTGAGCGTCGTACAATGTGGCTAAATGTCGCCGCTTCGGCGAAATCGCTCGTCAGTCTTGCATCCGCTATCATCGCCTTCGAGCGTGCTCTCGAACGTGATTGGCTCAACCCGGGATGGTTGTCTTGGAGCTGGGCGTCGCCATTAGTACGATGCGCATCTGGTGCGAACGAAGCGAGTAGTGCGCGAAGCATTCGCCTTCACCTCGTCGCGTTGCGCCGAGCGTTCAAGTGGAACAAGGCGACACGCGCGTCTGGTCGCGTGGCTGGAGAGGAAGCCAATTTAATTCTTCCTGAACGCTCTACGCGTACGCGCAAGCCCGCTGTTGTTGTCGAATCTGACTCTGACGACGAATACGAGGAATTGGAAGATTCTGAGTCCGAAGAAGTGATCACAAAGACGCACGCTCGAGACCGGTCCTTCCGATTGTGACGTGGAGAAAGTAAGAATTTGAAATTGAATTGCATGCACGCCTACATTGTCTATATGAGAACTTTACGAAATGAAATGATGCTCAAGCAAATCAAAACAACGCGTGCCCCATGAGAGTCTCGAGAACGATCATCGACGCAATGCCAACCATAGCCGCGCGGCCGTTGGTCATTTCAGCTTCCGGCGTGAGCACTTTTAAGAGCTCAGGAATCGGGGAGCCGCGGATTACGAATTGCCATTCCTTGCTTCCCGCAATCTTCTTCGGGTTCGCTTCGTAGCCTTCGTTAGAGCTGAACGCTGGCGCGAGGGACGCCAAGCTCCACACGAATGCCGTGTGTAAAACTTCCCCAAAGTTCCCAAACGCTTGCGTGGTGAACGACTGCCCCGTGGCAAACTCGCCGCCCAACGCGAGCACGAAACCAATCATCGCCACTCGCCCATTAATCACTTCCGGCGCCCAACCTTCGAACGACAAAATTTCTTGCGGCGTTTGCACTTTAGCATTAATCGAAAACGCTGGGAAAACAACCTCATCCACGACGTGCACAACGACGTCGCCCTCCGCCTTATCCGCCTCCGCCACCTTCACGCCGTCCACCGTCACCCCTCCAGACGCGCTGCTCACAACCGTCATCGAGCGCCCATTCAACGTCTTCACCTCACCGCTCTTCATCGCCTCAGCCTTCACCGCACTCGGCAACACGTGGTACGTCAAAATCTCCTTCAAGTTGTCCCGCTGCGCGAGCTCTTCAAAGCTCAGCGATCGCTCAATCGACATCTTCTCAAACGCCGCATCGGTCGGCGCGAACACCGTGAGCGCGCCCGTGAGCGCCCCAGACAACTCCGTGGCTTCAAGCGCTTGTCGAAGCTTGGAGAATCGCGCGTCGGCGAGCGCACCGGTGAACACCACTGGGGCAGCCTTGGCCGCATCGGCACTCGAAGCTTCGGCGCTCGCGACGGCGGCGCGCGCGATCGTCGGTCGCGACGACGACGACGACGGCGACGTGCGTCGCAATACAGTGGAGGATGAAATCGTGCGTGCGGCAAGCATGGTGTGCGTGCGTGCGTGCGAGCGACGCTGTCGAGCGACAGTGTGTGAAGAGCGTGGATTAATCAGCCGCGTGAGTGGCGATGACGTCGCTTTATCATCCAAAAAGCGCGGGCGCGGACTCGACTGCGAGGGATTTCGACGAGCGCAAAGGACGAATGATGGCAGATACAACGCATTGATGTGATGTTTCAAAGGATTAGCAGCAGCCACTATTTGCAGCTTTTGCACCGCTAGTATCGACTTGAATAGTATCGGGCAAATATACGTCTTCGTCCTTGGATTCATTTTGAATGGCGGATCGCGCGACGGCTTCAAACGCCGTGGCGACGTTGATGTCTTCCTTGGCGGATGTTTCGAAATGCATCAAGCCACCCTTGGAGGTGCACCATGATTTTGCTTTCTTTTCACTGATCACTCGCTTGCTTTCTTTGCCCTCTTCTACGTCAATTTTGTTTCCTACGATGACGAATGGGAACTTCTCCGGGTTGCTCGGCGACGCTTGGACGAGGAACTCATTCCGCCAGTTCTCCAACGACTCAAACGATTTCGCCACGTTGACGTCGTACACACACATCACGCAATCGGCACCACGGTAGAACGAAACACCTAGCGATTGGAATCGTTCTTGGCCCGCCGTGTCCCAAATTTGCAGCGTGACAATTGTATCGTCGATAACAATCTCCTTAGTCATGAAATCCGCCCCGATAGTCGCCTTGTACTGCTTGGAAAACTTGTTGTTCACATATTGAGACATGAGCGACGTTTTCCCAACCCTGTGCGTGTGAAAGCAACGTATGGTGAGTATATCATTCGCGCGCTCGTACCTGCGCTCGCGGCGCTCTTTCAAACGGCGCGCCAGCACACACGTACCCCGAATCACCCAGGATAATAACCTTAAGGAGAGTACGCTGTGTGTGTCAAAACGAAAACATCACGTTAGTCACTTTTGTGCGCCTTATAAACACCACGCGCGTCCCTCTGTCGTCATAGAGTGCATCATTCACTGAACACCATTCAATCGCTCACCGATGCATTCGCGCGCCTAACGACGCCTACGCCCACTCGCACGCCACCGCACGCGCGTGTAAACCATCGCAATCATCGCGCATACGTCATCTCCGTACCTTTTTTGTCGACATGATGCGTTGAGCTCGCTCCGTTTCAACGCACGAGTCGCGCACTGCGGAGGCCCAACGTCCTCTTCCTGCCGCCGTTCCGGCGCTTCACTCGCGCGCGCGCGGCACGCAGCGCGACGGCGCGATCGCAGTCGCGCATCGGACGACGGCGGTGATGGTGATGTCACCAACGACGCCCGTCGCGGCGGCGGCATCGGCGGCGCCAGCACCGTCGCCTTTGCGAGGCTTATCGCTCAACGACGTCTACGCCATGTGCGAACAAATAACCGAGCGCATGCCGAGTCTGAGTGCGAGCGAGCTGAGCGCGCAGCTCGCGGCGATTGAAAGTTCATCCCGAGCGTTGATCAATGCGAACGCACGCGCGGGATCGAGCGCGAGTGCGATTGGTGGCGAAGTTTTAGATGAGCTCGCGAAGACGGTTTCGCGCACGGTTGCGTTTGGGGAGAAGTATCTGTGGGAAACGCAGCTCAGCACGAACACTGGAGCAAAAGAGCGGGAAGTGCTCGCGGAATTAGATAAATGGGCGGAGTCTCGAGGTGAAAGGCAGAACACAGAGGTTTTGTGTGTTAAAAAAGATGACGAGTGGTTGACGACGTCGGAGGACGCCAACCGTCAAGCGCTTGATTCAACCATCGCGCTTCGAGACCTCGAGCGACGATTTCCCGAACGCCCGCGCACAGTATTAATTGGCGTTGACGACGATGAACTTCGTGCAGCAGGCAAGAAGCGTCGAGAAGAAGTGTTGCTTGAAATCGACAACGCGCTGTCATCGCTCACCAACGAGCACGCCATAGTCGTCGCCCAAACCGTCGGTGATGGCTCTGCCGCGACGTACATCAAGCCAGTCATCGATTTCATACAAGGTCAATCGGATTTCGTGCGCAAATCCATCGCGATAGCCATCGCATGCACCATCCTCGCCATCTCGCTCATCGAGTTTTTCGCCGAAGAGCGAGCGAGCGAACTCGAATCCATCGTCGCCTCGTCCACATCTCCCTCGGGATAGCCCGCATAGCGTCGCATAGCATAGCAGTGTAGTTCTAGATCGCGCATCATCGCACGCGTCACCTCTCGCGCCTAGAGTCGCGCACACGCGACACCGCGCGCCCCTAAAAAGTCATCCTCGTCATCATAACGACCCCCCCTCGTTCGACGTCATTTCACGACGTCACCCGCGCGCGCACGCACGCGACATGCACGCAAGCATCACACAGATCACCCGAATCATCGTCCCCGCGACCGCGCGACCGCGATCGCGCTCGCGCACCGTCTCGCGACGCGCGTTTGACCACGGCGGGCGCGACGATGGTGGGCACGGGCGCGGCGGCGACGGCGGCGGTCGCGGCGGCGACGGCGGCGGCCACGGCGGCGGCGGCGGCGGCGGCGACGAGGAAGGCTTCACCAATGGTCACTGGAGCGCGCCGTCGGATACGATGACCGTCATCGTCGGCGCGACGGTGTTGACGCGGGCGAGAACCGCGCTCACGCGTGGGACGTTTGGGCGCGCGACGGCGTCCGGACAACGACGAACGCGACGTTGACGACGACTTTGGATGGTGGTTTCGTGGCGATGACGCGCGAGTGCGATGGTGTATGGGTACATGTATCGTGCGGGCGTGTGTTTGGCATGTGTGAGACGTTCGGGGAGGCGAAGATGCGAGAACGGATGCGGGCGCGTTTCGGCCCGTCGTTTGACGACTGTCGTCCGCGGCGGTGTTCAAGTTGAAACTGTGGCGACGCTTTCGGAGAGACACGTGTAAAAGTAGTCGTCGTCGTCACCACACGCGCGTGTGACGACGGCATGTTGTAAATGAAAGCTTTTTGGTATCACAAGACGCGACTAATTAAACGGATTGTGAAAGGAAATACAGCGCTCAATTTCCCAACAACGAGTAGGTCGTCTCATCAACGATCGGGTCGTCTCAACGAGCATGTCGTCTAGTCGGCTAGACGATCTCGATTGAGAAATTACCTCGGGGAGACCGTGATGTTTTCGGCCTTCTCAGTCAACTCACCGTTGCGTAATTCCATGGCGGCGAGAAGCGGCCACCCACCCGCTTGGAACATGAGGCCGAGCGCCTTCGGGACATCAATGATGATTTCACCCTCCGTCGGCTTGGCGGTCTCCTTGTTCATCATCACGTAGCTGCGACCCGCGTAGCCGATCCAGCCCGCCACGTAGAGGAAACCCAAGCCCGGCACGGCGAACTCACCGAGGTGCTCGAGGTTACCATCGACAATCAAGTGGGGAAGACCATCCTTGCCGCAGAGCAAACCGGACTCACCATAGTTCGCGAAGCGCGTGTTGGTCTTTTCAATCGTCGCGTTGAGCGCGAGCGCGGGCGCGGAAGCGGCGTCGTACTTCTTCAAGCGCTTTTCGAGCGCCTTGATTTCCGTCTTTTGGCGCTTGGCGAACGCCTTGTTAGACTTGCACGGGGTGAGACCAGCGTACGGGGCGACGTCGCGCGCAAACGCTTCTTCAACAGCAACCAACGGCGCGGCGGCGACGGCGACGGCAACCGCCAAGGACGCCGCCTTGCGCGTCGCATCCGCCGCGGAGCAGCGCGCCTCCGTCTTGACCGCGGCGCGTTGCGCGCGGGCGGTCGGCTTGAGACCAGCGACGGTCACTTTGCTCGTAAGGTTCATCTACAACGCGGACCACACACGCAATCGCCTCGTCAGTCATCATCATCGCGCGCGTACGCGCGCGTCAAGTGTATACGCATACAATCAACACGAACACCCCCAAGACGTCCCGTGCGTCACGTCCGCCATCACGCACACGCACGCATCACATCTCCGCGCACACACACACAACCACCCCTCCCGACGTCGCCGCGCGTCCCGCGCGCGATATCCCCCACGCGGTAGGGTCGCGCGCGCGATCGTCGCGATCCCGCGCCGATCCCACCCTCTACCCGTCGCATACACCCACAACGCACGCGCACACGATGACCACGCACACACGCCCCACGCCATCGCGCATCACCCGTACGCGCATCTCACGCGCATACGCGCGAGACAACACACGACGCCCACGTGTGCGCCATCCGATCCGCGCCTCTGCTGGAGATACGACCCGAGCGCGCGCATCATCCATCATCGTCATCGCATCCTTCGTCACCGCGTTCGTCGGCGTCTCGCGCCACCGCCGGCATCACCATACGCGCGTCACGTCATCACGCGCGCGTCACGTACCTGGGCCACGGCGTTCATCGTCTCAGTCGCGATATCGCGTGCGCGTATGCCGTCGTCACGCGCGTGATTCGCGATCGCGCATCCTCGCGCGTCGTTCGAACGCCATCGATGGCGTGCGATCGATCTCGCGATCGCGATCGATCGCCATCGCGAATCGATCGATCGCGATCGATGTCGATCGATGTCGACATCGATCTCGCGATCTCGCCGATGGTCGTGATGAAAGATACGTTTTTAGTTCGGACATGTGTACAGTACTGTGTATTATATTACGGTATATCGTGTGCGTGGTTTTATGTATGTCCATCGTGGTGGATCGTTTTGGGGGACAGATTTGCGGCGTGGGCGCGTTGGCGGTGCACGCGTTGGCGGTGTCGGTGTCGGCATCGGTCGGGCGGGCGGGCGGTATGGTCGTGGATGCGATGCGATGCGATGGGGGCGATGGGGCGCCTTTCGTGCGCGCGTCGTTCGTGGGCGAGACACGTTCGCGACGAGGACGAGGACGAGGACGAGGACGAGATAATGGGGCCGACATTGACATCGACATCGACATCGACATCGACATCGACATCGACATCATCGCTCACGGCGTTGACGCTGGGACGAGCGAATGCGAAGACGAGGGAGGATTTCGATGCGCCCGTGCGCGCGGCGTCTGGGGTGTTACGGGCGCAGAAGCAGCGAGAGTATGAGTTGAGTACGGTGCGGGGTGGTGAGGATGGTGCGCACGACGTGGTGTCGGCGTTGGCGTCATTGCCGTGGGATTACGCGTTTGAGACGTACGCGAGCTGTCGGGAGATGGATGAGGCGACGCGGGACTGGTGCTTTGAGTTGACAAAGACGAATATGCGGGCGTTGTATGAGCAAACTTGGGGGTGGAATGCGATTGAGAAGAGGCGGGAGTTGAATGATGCTGGGGCGAGGTTTATTGTCGCGCGAAGTGCGTCGACGAAACAGCCCGTGGCATTCGTGCACTTTAGATTTGAACAAGAGGATGAGCACTTGGACGCGCCGGTGGGGTACATTTACGAGTTGCAGTGCGATGCGGCGCACCAGAAACGATCGTTGGGAGAAATTTTAGTGACTTTGGTGGAGAAGTTATCGAAAATATTGGGCATGGATGCCGTGATTCTCACCGTGCTCAAGGTGAACGTCTCGGCGTATGGATTTTACACCAACAAGATGAAGTATGAAATCGACGACAACTCTCCGGGAGGCGACTGCGAGTATCTCATCCTAGCCAAAAGATTCAACCCGCCGCCATCGTAGAGCGTATTCATCATAATTGTAATTGTTTTATACTACCGGTACATCTATAGTTTACTACCTACTACGCTCCGAGACGAGCGCGTTTCGACGCCGTTTCATTAGCTTCAAACTTTGCCGTCGTCTTTTTGCGAATCGTGTCGACGTCGTCATCGTCTGCAGCGCGTTCTATGATTAAGTGCCTGCCATACAAGTGCGTGCCTTTGAGTGCATCTATCGCAGCTTGAGTCTCGCGTCGAGTGTTGAACTCAACAAATGCGAAACCGCGGTGCGCGCCATCAAACTTTTTGGGTAAGCGCACTTGTTTGAGTTGACCGAACGGGTTGAAAAGTTTTTGAATATCACGCTTGGTAGCCTCAAACGCGACGTTGCGTACCATGACTTTTGTCGCGCTAAAGCCTTTTGGAATCTTCTCACCCTTCTCGTCATCACCATCGTTATTTGAACCTTGCGTACTGAGCTCAAGACGCAACGTTTTACCATCGAGCGACGACCCTTGCAAAATGTTCAAAACAGACTTTGCCGTCAAGGGTGAGTCAAACTCCACGAAACCAAAACCTCGGCTCAACATTTTCCCACCAGGACCACGATGAGTGACAATTCTTTCAGAAATCACCTTGCCAGAAATACGTTGCGCAGCGGCGAGGAAATGCGCACGCAACTTGTTCTCCGTTGTTCCAAAATCAAGCCCCTTGACAAAGATTGAAACTGCATCATCGGCAGCTGTCTTACCGCCAAGATCGCTCGCTGCATCCACTTTGGCCTTTGTCTTTGCACGCGCCTCCTTGGCTATGTCACTCGCTGCCTCTACAGCCGCCAACGCTTTAGCGCCTCGAATGTCAACCTTTGCGCTCGATCCAAAGATGTCTTCCGGAGCCCATTCAAGATAGAGTGGAACGTGTCGGTAACGCTTGTATGCTAAACCAGTAAATGCTCGACGCGCTTCTGAAGCTTCTAAGAACTCAACGACCGCAATCGTACGCGTGTCTGGCAAGATAAATCGAGAAATACCACCATACTTTTCGCAAAGTTCTCTGAGCTCATCCTCCTCGGCTTCGTATGGCAAGTTCTTCAACAACAACACGCAATTGCTCCGCTTGACTTTGCTGTTGTTTTTAGCTCCACTCGAAGCTGCAGAGTTTTCTAAAGAATCTGCATCAATACCTGCCTCTTTAAGCTGCTGCTTCGTCGTCGCAATGACTTGAGCTTCACCGAGCGCCATGCGCACCGCGAGGTCATCCGCCGCGCTTTCCAAAAGTTCAGCCTTAGTGACGCCGTAATGCGCAGCGATAGCAGCCGCAACCGTATCTTGACGCATGAACAAGGAATTCCAAGCCTTTGTGTTACCCGCATCAGCTTTTCTTTCGGCCTCGCGCTCAGCCTTGAATGCATTCTTCTTGTCCTCTGGCTCGTCAGCGTTTGCCACGTCAGCATCTCGGCCAACGCCACCCATGGTTGTCGAAAGCTGAGGTGCTCGTTTAGCTGGAAGTAAGTGAAGCAATCTTCCTTGGAAAATAGAACCATCACACGCCTCCATTGCCTTGACGCCATCTTCTGGTAACACATAAGTAACGTACGCTAAGCCTTTACTGCGACGCGTGCTCTTGTCCACGAGAATGTGCACCGCGCTAAGCTTACCAAATTTCTGGAACAATTCCGCAATCTCTTCTTCAGTAGCCGTGTAAGGTAAGTTTCTAACGAAAATGCGGCCCGTTTCCGAGAGTGCCTCCATATCTGCGGCATTTACATCCTTGGATTCTGGTTCCCCATCGGTGGCGTTTTCAGCATCCTCAGAGACGGAACTTGATCCTGAGCCAGATTTAGCATCGTCGTCATCGTCATCGCCAGAGTCGTCACCAGAATCATCTGAATCGTCATCGTCATCACTACCAGACTCGCCATCGTCATCGTCACTACCAGACTCGTCATCCTTCCAAGTGGACTGTTTTGATTTGAAGTAGTCCATATCAGACACTTTTTCGTCGTTTGCCAACTTTTCAGAATCTGACTCAACGTCATCATCCGATTCATCTTTAGAATCATCATCATCGTCGGATGATGGTGATGATGACGATGGCGCACCACCTGCGTCGTCACCGTCATCTATGTCTTGATATTCGTCGTCGCTACTTCCCGCGTCACCGCCTTCGCGTAACGCCTTTTGAGCATCACCATGCGCGGCCAGCTCGTCTTGGTTCTCGAAAAACCCATCGTTCCAGAACTTTTGTTTCGATGGCATCATGAGTTCCATGAATTCACGAAACTTGGGATCTTCCTTCATCATTTGCTCTGCTTGGTACGTCGGGTCGAACTTTTCTCGCAGCTGTTGCTTGGCCAACTTCTTCGCCTCTCTCGCACCAATCCATCGTTCTTCCTGCTCAGGCTCTGCATTCTTCGCCGCCTTCTTCGTCTCCACTTCCTTATTCGCCGAGCTTCCCTGGGAGTACTTAGACCACGGTCGCGGAATCTGCGCGCTGTGCACGCTTCGCGCGTACTGCACCTCAATCCGACTCGTGTCGATAAACGTCCTATCAAAGTACTTCAACGCCCCCGTAGCCATCGTCTCTGTCTTAAACCCAACAAACGCCATTTGTCTCGACACCCCATCCGTCGTACGCACAATCTTCACATCCGTCACCTCCCCTTGCGACGCGAAATGCTCGCGCAATCGCGCCTCGTTCACGTGCTTGGGCACATTCTTCACGCACAACCGACTCGACGGCGATGGATCGCCCTCGCCCTCGCCCTCGTGCATCGCCAGTGATGGCGGCGGCGACGACGACGACGGCGGCGGCGGCACTGACCTCATCGTCGTCATCACCCGCGCCCACGCGCGTCGCGTTTTCGAGAGCGTCGACGAACGACGACCGACGACGACGCACCGCCGCCGCCGACGCTATGTGTGATACATTGGTGGCGGGCGTGTACGCCACATGTCCGATGTCCGACCGACCGACCACTCGGAACGAACGAAACCGCGCGCGCCGCGCCTCGATGCGGTCTCTTTCGCACGCGCGAGCTCCTCTAGGTACGTGCGCGACGACGCGATGAAAACGATTCGTGACGGATGCGTGTGTGCGGTCCGGTCAGTCTCTGCGCGCGCGCGAGGCAGGTCGGCGCGCGCACGCGCGCTCGCGAGGGGCGACGGATGGGTGGGTGGAAGCCGTAGCCCTAATAGCGATCGCGCGCGCGCGGGGTGACGGCGCGGTGATGGTGGCGATGCGCGGTGGCGCGCGACTCGCGCGCGGTGGCGTGAGTGGGATGGTTTTGTTCTCGATGTTTCCACGCGGTGATGGTCGTGAGCGACATTCACGGGCGGGGTTCGAGGGCGATGTGTCCGTGCGCGCGGGGCGCGCGATGTGGGCGCGACGTGGTCGGTTCGGTCGACCGGATGGACGCGGTGGCGCGCGCACGAGCGGGCATTCGAGCGTGTTTGCACGTGGAAGGCGTGTGGGACGGTGTCGTGTGTCGTTCGTTGCTCGCGTGAGGTCGATGGAGACGCGTACGGGCGCGAGCGCGTCCAACGCGATGGGTCGAGCAAAGCCCTATTGGTTGGGTTCGCGCGGGGCGCGCGAATGCGAACAGTGTGACTCTTTTGTATTGCGCCCCAGAACTCGCCACTGACGACGATTTATTTTGTTTTGCGAACGAACAACAGATTGAACGATGAGACTCATCAACAAGGAAATCAGACTTGCGATCCCCGAGGGCGTGACGATCAAGGTGTGCAAGGCGCGCAAGATCACCGTCGCCGGTCCCCGCGGTGAGTTGTCTCGCGACTTCCACCATGTGCCCAAGCTCGACCTCGTGCACGACACGGAATCGAACGAAATCGTTGGCACCATGTGGTTCTCTTCGAACAAGCGCTCTGCTGCGCTCCGTACGACTATTAGCCATGTCTCGAACTTGTTCGATGGTGTCATCAAGGGTTTCCGCTACAAGATGCGCGCAGTGTACGCGCACTTCCCCGTGAACATCAACATGGAGAAGGGTGGTACCGTCGTCGAGATTCGTAACTTCCTCGGTGAGAAGCGTACCCGTGTGTGCAACATGCTTCCGGGCGTTGTGTGCATTCGTGATGACACTGTGAAGGATCAAATCATCCTCGAGGGCAGCGACATCGACAACGTGTCGAAGTCTGCGGCGCTCATCCACATGGCGTGCTTGGTGAAAAATAAGGATATCCGTAAGTTCCTTGACGGTATCTACGTTTCGGAGAAGGGTACTATGGAGGCCGATGCTTAAGTTGGAGAGGAGACGAATAGGTGCTCAGTGTGAGCGCATTAGAACGAACTTCGTTTGTAGTATTGAACTGCAGGCGTAATCACTAAAAATCCCACGCGCACGTACGCGCACTTACACGCATACTTTTTCGCTCCCGCGCGCATTGAACGTCCATTCATTTCTTAATTCGGTGACACTCGAACCATGTGCCAAACATGCGCTTGCGGTAGTTTTTACGCTCACTCCACTGCGCGGCGCGATGGAGGCTGAAGAACCTCCATCGGAAGGCGAACCTCCACCCGATGCATTGAACGAAGAAAATGTCGATGGAGAAGCGAGTTCGCCCAAACATCCTGCCGTTCGCGTTTTCTTCTATTGTCTCAGAGCCATCCGTCGTGTGCTCCCGAAGCGACCAAAGTTGTCCCCGTTTGACGCTCAAGTACGGAGTGCGAGGAGCCTGAGGCGCTTGAAGCGGGACTTTTTGAAGTTCGACATCGACAGCTCGGGATCCATTGACGTAGGTGAACTATGTCAAGTGTTTGCCCTAGATAAACGTAGCGTATGGACGCAAAACATCTTACAATACTTTGACACCGACAACGACGGCAAAATCACTTTTGAAGAGTTTGTCACGACGCTCGGCGTCTTAGAGTTGGCGACGAAAGAGGCAAAGAAATTGGTGAAGAAGGGAGAAATCAAAAGTAGCGTAGCGTTCATTTTCGCGATAATGGATCACGACGGGAACAAAATGATAGATAGAGCCGAGTTTTCAGCGATACTTTGGGAGTATGAGAGGCGTAAAGAACGCGAATTTGGCAAGCTGAAACACATCAAGATGGAAAACTCATCCATGAATAATGCGTTGGGTGCGTATTTTCACGAAAAATACATTGCAGATCAGCGCGCTGAACGAAGAGAATTTCTGCGACAGCCGAGAACGTTGGTGAAGAGTGCCATTTTGTACCTGAGTAATCAGTGCTCGTCGCGCATGTCGTTGAAAGATTTTCAGCAAGTTTACGAGGAATTCCCCGATCTATTTTCCACTATTGCCCCAGTATACAAGAAAAAGTTCAAATTCATCATGCGTCGTTGCGCTAAACTTCTTCAAGTGCTCCAAATTGGTATCGATGATATCGACACCATGCGAAAAGAAGTCATCGAAGGCGTGATTAAAAAGCGCATAGAACGCGAACGCGAACGCGGACGATGGGATTGGGCACAAAAGCTTGGCACTAAGAGCAAAGCAGTCACTGGTGATGATAATCAGATCGTGAATGGTGGTTTAGATGAGCAGGCAATGGTTGAAATTGCTCAGATAAGTAGATTATTGAAGGGCGAAAAAGTAGTTCGACCAAACGAAGAGTCTGAATTCTTAAGCTCATTTTCGTTTCGTCGCGATGGGAGCTTTCAGCGCAAAGAATCTCGTAGAGTTCGTGGACCGCGGGCTAGTGGACGAGGACACTCAGCGACAGAAACGTTTAAAATGCGAGCACGTCAAATCTCAAGAGAGCCACCACGTTTGGCTGCTGAAGCGTTATCCGCGCTGAGTGTCTCGGCTCAAAAAGAAGTCGTGCGCCTTTTGACTCGAGAGTGCGCGGTGCGATTGATCGCACACATGGGGCAGATACAACGCGATGTCTTACTTTCATCCTTCAAACATTTAGTCGAGGACGTAGAAAAATTGAGAAAACAAATGGCTTTAGAAGTAGCAGCACTAGCAGCAGCAAATTTGGTGTATAACAATCACCATGTGTAACGATGACAATGTGTACAGTAAACCTCGGCGTTCACCTCGGACTCACTTCACAACACGACGCAATGATGACGATTGCACGCTTGGCCGTCGTGGTTCTTTCGATGACAACCGTCGTCATGGCGGATCACGATTCGGATTGGTTTCGAACGACGCCCGCTGGCAAACATGGGGCTTTGGATATCACGCGGGACATTTCAAATCAGGTCCTTGCGACGACATGTTTGCCAGATGCCTTTGTGCGAGTAAACGGCGACAATTTCGAGGTGAACGGTCAAAAGTTTATCGCTATTGGATGGAATCAATGGGAAGTACTAGAACAAGCGAGTGATGCAGGACCGCCGGCGAGACACTTGCCTCTCCCAGGACGCGAGCATATCATTCGATTATTCAACGAAGGTGTCGCCACAGGCATGAAGGTTGTTCGCTTTTGGGCGCATACAATCACAAAAGGTTACGCCGCACAGAAATCTGCTGGCGTCTGGGATGAAAGTATTCTCAAATCACTTGATTTTGTAATGGATGAGGCGCGCAAACGCGGCCTGCGTGTCATTTTAGTGCTTGCAGATAATTGGTATAGTGTCGGTGGAGTTGATCAGTACGTCGAGATGTCGCCGACCGCATCGAAACACCAAGACTTCTATACCGACGAAACTTCGCGCCGTTTGTTCATGAACATGATCAATACGATCACAAATCGTCGAAACTCTATCAACGGTCGTCGCTACGGTGACGATCCTACTATCATGGCGTACAATCTTGTGAACGAGGCGCGTTGCCAAGGATGCCAGCCTCAGATTATCGGCCAATGGGTGAATGACATGTGTACATTCCTCAAGAAGCGCGCACCGAATACCCTCGTGGGTCTGGGCTACGAAGGATTTTTCGACTCGAGTGATTCAGAAGAGGAGCGCGCGCTCAATCCTGGCGTCGGCGGCTCGACGTGGGCTGCTGAAGAAGGACAAAGTTGGGCCCGTCACTCTAAGTTGAAATGCATTGACTTTGCATCTATTCACGTTTGGCCCGACAATTGGCAGCCAAAAACTGTGACATTCATGCGACAGTACATTCAATCGCACATCGATATGGCGGCTCGATCGTTCAACAAACCATTCTTGCTAGAGGAATTCGGCAAGATTGTCGAAGACAGGTCGACGTTTAGCGAACGTAACAAGTACTTTGCCGCCGCGTTTGATCTAGCCGAGCAGAACGCGCGTCAAGGAAAGCTCGCGGGCTCTCTTTTCTGGCATTGGTACGACAGAGGCGTCGGTTTGACATCAAAGTACGGCATTCACTCCGACGATTCCACCTGGTCTCTCGTCACAAAGCATGTCGATGCGATGAATGCGATTACCCGAGCGCGCCAGTCGTGCTCGGTGAAATAAAACCTTCATCCGCGCACCGCGACGCACTGCCACGCGGAATTTTCCTTGAGTTCTGACGAGTCTTTCTCGCTATCGATGTAATCAGATCTATCGAATCCAAGATCCCTCACCTCGGTCGATTGCGAGGGATTCATCTCCGCTTGCCACACCCATTTGATTTTGTCGTCAAACTCGCTCAAACTCGAACGCATCGCGTCCTCGTCGCTCTCAGCCTCAAGGAGCGTATACGACGTCACAATGAGCGGTGTGCGTTCATCAATAACGACACGTTCAACTGTAGGAGCCCAATCACTCGGATCATATCCCCACACTCCGGCATTAAACGCAAACGCCACATCTGGAGCCTCCTCCAAAGTCGGCGGCGCCTCGTCGTGATACAATCCTGTACGATATTCCACGCGTAACGCCGCTCGACTGGGAACATCCGACGACAACGACGACAACGAAGACGAAGACATCCTATCACGCACGTCATACGCCACATTCAAATCCACACCATTATCCACCTTGACGTTTGGCCCGACGCACAACACCGACACCGTCTCCACGCCCGCGCGCCACGCCGCCTCTCGTACACCCACAAACGCCCGCGCCGTCGCCCGTGGATTCGTCCCTTCATGCCTATCCGCACCTAAACACAACACTCGTATCGTCCCCCGCGCATCCACGCTCGCGCCCGGCGCCGCGTCGTGCGCGCGAGCCACCGTCTCGAGCGTCCCCAACCGTCTGAGCGCGTGCACCATCGTGCGGTCGCGCGTCGCCTCCCCGTGCGCATCCATGCCCATCCTCCCGCGAACGCGCGCGCGCGCTCGCAATACATACAATAAAACCCCTCCCTCGCCGCGCTCTCGTCGTCGCCCGCGACCGTCGACCGCGATCGACTCGACGGCGCGCGCGCTGGACTGTGGCGGCCGCCCCGAATCGTCACACACACATGTCGCCAATCGTGACCAGGCACGATAAACCCCACTCCATCCCTTGCGTTTGCCCCGGACACATCGATCGATCGATGCACATTGGCGATCGCGAAAGCGCTCGAGTGCTTTCGCGCCATCGATCGCGCGTCGATCGCGTGTCGATCGATGGCGATCGATCGCGCGTCGAGGTCGAGGATGTGGTCGAATGCGCGCGCGCGTCAGCGCGCGACGCGAACGCGAACGACAATCTCTTCGCACGCGCACCAGCGCGTTCGCGTTCGCGGACGAGGATATAAGGATATATATACCCCCCGCGTACCATCGCATCGCGCGCGAGTCGACGACGCGTACAGGACGCGATTCGAACGATTGCACGGCGCGCGATTATACACGTCGCGCTAACCGCACGGGTGGGGTGAACCTACGACGTTGGGCGTGGCTTGGACGTTCGCGCACGTGCGTGTGTGGTGAACAATGGCGACGAATGGGGAGAAACGCGCGGAGATTTATACGTATGAAGCGCCGTGGATGATTTATGCGGCGAATTGGAGTGTACGTGAAACGACAAAGCGATTGGGTGGATTGGACGCGCGCGCGACGGCGAGCGACGGCGCGGATCGAGCGCGATTGGAATATTCCATTCGTCGCGCCGTGCATGTGACAATGTGTGATGAATGTCGACTGACGAGGTTGTGTTTGTGTGTTTGTGTGATCATGCATAGGTGCGACAAGATAAACCGTATCGATTAGCGTGCGGGAGTTTCGTGGAGGAGTACTCCAACTCGGTGCGAATCGTGACTTTGGACGAGGAAACGGGGACTTTTCCAGAAGAGTCGCAAAGCTCGTTCACGCATCCGTATCCATGCACGAAGATTTTATTCATCCCGGACAAAGAATGCACAAAAGAGGATTTGTTGGCGACGACTGGGGATTACTTGAGAATCTGGCAAGTGCAGGAAGATAACTCGGTGGAGATGAAGTCGCTGTTGAATAACAACAAGAATAGCGAGTTTTGCGCACCATTGACGAGCTTTGACTGGAATGAGACGAAACTTCAGCGTGTTGGTACGTCATCAATCGATACAACGTGTACAATTTGGGACATTGAACGCGAGTGCGTGGACACGCAGCTCATCGCGCACGACAAGGAGGTGTATGATATTGCTTGGGGTGGACCCGAGGTCTTCGCGAGCGTGAGCGCCGACGGCAGCGTGCGTGTATTTGATTTGAGAGATAAGGATCACAGTACAATCATCTATGAAAGTCAAACTCCAGACACGCCTTTATTACGTTTGGGTTGGAATAAGCAAGATCCGAGGTACATGGCAACTATTTGTATGGATAGTCCCGTCATCGTTCTCGATATTCGATTCCCGACGCTTCCAGTTGCTGAACTTCATTCGCACCGAGCGAGCGTGAACACTTTAGCCTGGGCCCCGCACAGCTCGAGTCACATGTGCACGGCTGGTGATGACAGTCAAGCCTTGATTTGGGACCTGTCCACGATGAATCAACCACCAGAAGGTGGCTTGGATCCAATCTTGGCGTACTCAGCTGGAGCAGAAATCAACCAGCTTCAATGGAGTGCTTCGCAGCCTGACTGGATTGCGATTGCTTTCCGCAATAGCTTACAAATTTTGCGCGTTTAAAGCCGTTTTGGCTCTGATGAGAGAAATGACGTGGCTTCGGCATGTATGGGAGGAAAGATTTTTTATTCCCAAGCGAAACAAAGACGCCGTCATGCCGAACGAAAAACGAATGTACATCAAAACACCCACTGCCTACACACACTTCAATAATTACGCAGAAAATTTTAGATAAAATATACTTCCTCCATCTCATCATCGCTTACATTCCTGCAGAATGTCGGCGCGACTACTTCTATTGCGAGTAGAGTTCAGGAATCTGAAAACAGTGCCGTCTGTCGGTATTCTCCGCCAGTCGCCGCCTGACTCCGTCATGTGCGATCCCTCAACGTCAGAGACCGCCAACACGATGAAGTGCAATCATGTGTGTATGGGGACGTCGACGAATGTCGCAGGGTGTCTCTTGAATGCTGTAGCGCGCGCTGTCGTGCATCAATCGAGCGTACTGAGCACCGACGCAAGTCGACTGAAGCTTTCAAAGGACCTCTCAAAAGAGCTCGAGAGCAAGCTGTGCGAAGTTGACACGAGCAACCCTCGTACGCTCCAAGATTTATCACTTAGAATAGAGCAGTTTGCGACGTCGAAGAGGGGCGTGATGTCTGGGCTTTTAGGCAACACGAAGGATGCCGTCTCCAAGATGGAGAACGCTCTAGTTAATTCCAACGCCTGGGCGGAGAGCGAACGAAACAGATTAGCTGTTAAACTCGTTGAATTGTATGATTCTGATTTCCAAGCCCATTGCTCGAAGGAGTGCGCGAACGAGGACGAGCTGTTCGAGCATAAGATGGAGTGCAGGTTCCTTCCAGTGAGCTGTGAGAATGAAGGGTGTCCCGAGTCTTTCGCGCTACACCTACGTGACAAACATGACTCCCACTGTTCTTTCAAGCTTGTGCCTTGCACGCTAAATTGCAATCAAATCGTGATGCGCAGAGAAATGTGCGCGCATCAAGTTGGCACCTGTTCGATGAAGCTGATGAAATGCCCATATTTCGATTTAGGATGCATTGATCCTATTTGTAAAGGTGTATTACACCAACACGTGACGACGAACGCAGATAGTCACTTGAAAATGCTCTGGGCGGAAGAAGCTAAAGTGAAATCGCGAGTTTTAGAACTTGAACGGTGGTCAGCGGCACTGGCAGAAGACGACGACAAACGCCGCGCAGGTCTCAAGGCGATGAACACCGGCATCTCCATGCTCGAAACCAAGCACTTAGATTTAGAAAAGGAGCAAACGCTTGCGAAACAGGGTCATCAGAAGGTTGAAACGCGAGTGCGTGGTCTAGAAGCTACGGTTAAAGCACAACAAAGTGAAATTGCGGCTTTGAACAGCAAAGTCGCTGGTTTGCTCAAATCTTTTGCGCAAATCGCCAAGCAGTAGTGCCACTGCTCATGTGCATACCAATATTTTCATTCGTTATCTTTCCTTGCGATTTACGAGCGTTTCGCCTAAATCTCTTCATAGAGACGTCATATTCTGATCGCCTTCTAACTTGTTCATGAGTCGCGGCAGCGGCGCGCGTTTTAAAAAATAAGGCACCAACGCAACTGGCCGCACTTTAACGCGCGCGGTGCGGCGTCAAAAGTCAACCCTCGTACGCACAGCGCGCATAGCATAGCGAATACCATCACAACGTGCCTCGACGTCGCGAACGATGTCCACCGTGCTCATCTGCACCGGGTTCAATGTTCGCGAAACGGTACGTTTGAATCTCTAGTCGCCTCTTGAACCTCGACTGACGACGACTTCTCATTGATACGCAGGATGAAATCGCCCAGCTAGCATCATCCTTAAATATTACGTTCGAGCAACACTGGACGGGGGCGGAGCACTTCGATGTGTGCGTGGCGGCGATGACAATGTCCGCCAAGTACGAGTTTTCTCGAAACATGCGTAAACCAGTAGTCAGCGTGCAGTGGTTGAAGGATAGCGCCAAGGCGAAGAAGTTAGCACCTATGGATAGATATAAAGTGTTGCCGTTGACGGGTTGTGTGGTGAGCTTGACAGGCTACACGAGCTTGCAGATAAGGAAGAAGATTGAGGAGAGCGTGAGTAGGATTGGTGGTATTTTCATGGGAGACTTGGTGGAGAAGAAGACGACGCACTTGATTGCGGCATCGAAAGACAGTTTGAAATACAAACATGCCAAGGAGTGGGGAACAGTAAAAATTGTTACTGATAGGTGGTTGGATGAGTGTGAGCGATCCGGTGAGAGATTAGATGAGGCACGTTTTGAGTTGGTGGACGTGCCCCCACCCGAGGTGCAAAAACAGGCAAAGTGGGTTCCTCCGCCGGTAGCAGAAGATCATACGCCTTGGGATTCGCATTATCTGTTTGGTTGTCGAATTTATCTTGTTGGATTTGAGTCGCCGCGTGAACAGCAGTATTCCTGCGCAATTGTGAAACACGTACGCCTGGGTGCAGCGATTACCACGAAGGATTTCCGAAAGGCAACGCACATAGTTATGAGTAGATTCGTCACTCCTTGGCAAATGAATGAAGTTAAGATGGCAAAGGAGAGGTGTGTTTTGTCTGATTGGCTCGGAGAATGCACAAAGAAAAAAGCATGTCTACCGATAGAGGATTATTTAGTGTCTGACGAAGCTTGGGCGAGATGCAAGAATTTGATTACGCGCAGCGATTCAGGGGCGCTTTCAAGTAATCCTACTGAATCAGCTGGTGGAGTGGGTGATGACCAAGCTCAGCAGCGTACAAGTCGTTTAAAACCAACGTTACCAGTGCAAACGGTCGATGTAAGATCACCTCCAAAGGTTGTGCCTCGAGCGCAAAATCCTCTCACTCGAGAAGTGCTCGCGCAGACACATGTGTCAAATGTGCCAGAGACGTTTTTCCACACAGCAACTGAGTTACCAGCGACGGAAGCACTTGCTGTCGACAGGCAGGATGAATCGGGCGAAGCTGCTCGTATTTTCACGCCGTTTGTTGACGTTCGAATTGCCTTGTCGGCACTTTTGTGCGAGGATGAAGCTTCAGTTTCACGTGAATACATAAGTGAAGGAGGCGGGCAAGTCATTGATTCACGCAGCGGACGAGAGTTTATCACGGCAAACTATGTTGTATGTCCAGCAGCGCCGGATGCAAAGGAACGTCATGAGCTCGAACGAATGAAACAAGTCGAAACGACATACGTAACTTGCTTTTGGTTGGAGCAATGCGTCAAAGCTGGAGAAATTCTACCAGCGACTGATTCTTTGGCGTACCAACCACTGCCGTGTACGGTGTCGAATAAAACCTTGGCCGAAGCATGTGTGAGTACTTCGTCGTACGATGAAATGACAAAGAAATCGCTCAAGTTCCTTTGTGTGCTGCTTGGTGCAAAATACTCTGATCGGTTGGCGAGAACCAAGAACACGCATTTAGTCGTACCCACGGCGGATGGCGCAAAGTATGAAGCGGCAAAAAAGTGGGGCCTGAAGGTTGTCACGGCAGAGTGGCTCTATGCGTGCGTCAAGTCTGGTTCACATGTGGACGAATCAACGTTCGAGCCAGGCGGAGAAATCGCGCCAAAAGCAGATACATCTAAGCACGTGACGCAAGAGAAAACGCGCGACAGCGTCGACGGTTCTGATGATGCACCCGCGGATGACTCCACCAAAACGCCAGGTATTCAGCGGAAAGACTTGGTGATGGGTAAAGATTTGTCAGGCTTACTTCAAACGTCTCCATCTCCTATGGCTGCTTCTGGCTCAAAGTTTAGCACGCCTCACAGGAGGGCGACGCCGAACATGGACGGCAAGGTCAGCAAGTCTAGCGGCTCGCGTGGACGAACGCCACTGTCGCGCTCGTCATCGGGTATCACTCCAAAATTAAAGCGCCAGAAAAGCGATATTATGAAGGATAACGCCGATTGCGTAGCTGATTTGGTGCAAGACTTAGCAGATGATATGGATGTGGACAAAGACGACCACCTTCCAATTCCAGATCAGTTTCCAACGCCTGGCAAAAGCAAGATGAAGAGACAAGTCAACAAGCCCATAGTGCACTTGTCGAGCATGCAAATGTCTCAATTAGAAAATAATGAAACTCAGGTGGGATACGCAGATTTGAAGGCGGCGAACTCCCCAAAAAGAAGCGCTCGACCAGATGGAGCAGACAAGCTCAATACGTTGTTCGCAGTGTCTAAACATACGACACATCCAAGCGGTCCTAGTAGGATTCAAGCCGACGAATGGGCATAAATAGAAATCATAGAATTTATTAGAACGCGTGATGATAAACATCGTTATAGCAGAAATTTCTCAAGTCACCGCTGTCGAGCAGTCCTCATAACTAGCATCGCAGACTTGCCCATGTTGTCGTCTACCCTTCGTGCGCTTGGGGAGACGGTCGCCCCAGCGCGAAGGACACTTACCAGTCGTAGGCCCGTAAGTGCAATCAATAGTGCTGCACCAGGCGTGTATCGGACACCGTGTGAGCCCGCAACAGTGGATACAGAGGTGAAAAGGAGTCGCTTTGTTGCAACGTGCGCGCCGTGCACTTCTGCTGACGACGCTCTGGCATTCGTGCGTGCCAATGCGGACTTGAGTGCTTCTCATAACTGTTGGGCGTTTCGCACGGGCGAAAGCGTCTATAGGTTTAGCGACGACGGCGAACCAGGAGGTTCGGCTGGTCAGCCCATCATGAACGCGGTGAACGCGTCTGGCTTGGATTTTGTAGTGTGCGTCGTAACTCGCTATTACGGAGGCACTCAGCTCGGTGTCGGTGGTCTCATTCGGGCGTATGGAGGAGCCGCGCAGCTCGCTTTAGAGAAGGCTGCGGACACGGCGGTGGAGGTGACGCCGAAGGTTGACGTTGTCATCTGCGTTGCAAGTGCGGATTTAGGCGGCGTGTACTTAGCATTAGATGAATTCAAGGCGATTAAAATCGACGAGGAATATAGTGATGACGGCACGGTACACATTCAAGTGGAAGTCGAACTTGCATCGGTGAATAATTTAAAGAACCGTGTACAAAACGCTACGTCTGGCAGAGCAGATTTCAAGTGGTGGCCGCCAGTGGAGTAAAGCCAGGACCTAGAAATACGCGTTGTCATTAAATAATTAGCTAC
>Ga0181559_10001030_pt1 | contig 27011 bp, 31 predicted proteins | sample 011ome_21_FD_133752 | JGI IMG/M metagenome (GOLD analysis project Ga0181559, IMG submission 133752) | Coastal salt marsh microbial communities from the Groves Creek Marsh, Skidaway Island, Georgia - 011508AT metaG (megahit assembly) | ecosystem: Environmental > Aquatic > Marine > Intertidal...
AAAAAGTTAGAAGAATTCAATAGAACCCACCTCCATGAAATCAAAAACAAATAAAGAATTTCTCTTTTCCAGTTGGGCCATAGACCACAAAACAGTGATCTATGTGATCATGGCGATCTTTTTCTTTTTGGGCCTCAGATCTTATAATGTGATGCCGCGAGAGAGTTTCCCTGAAATCAATGACACTCGGATATTTGTCTCTGCTGTTTTCCCGGGGAATACCGCTGAGGATATCGAACGTCTGATCGTTGACCCTTTGGAAGACGCCTTGAAGGGAGTTTCCAATCTGGTGGATATCACCTCTACTTCTGAGGAAGATTTTGCCGTAATCCAATTGGAATTCGATGAAAATATCGCCTTGGATTTAGCCAAACAGAAAACCAAAGACTTGGTTGACGGGGTGGTATCTGGAGCGGATTGGCCAACCTTCAACAATGCCAAGGTAGAGCCGGCCGTAGCTGAAATGGATTTTTCGGAGTTGATGCCCATCCTAAACATCAGCATGATTGGAGACTATCCCATTGAACAGTTGAAAGATTTTGCAGGTTATCTCGAAGAAAAAATTGAGCAATTGCCCGAGGTAAAATCTGTCGATGTCAGAGGAATACAGGCCTTTGAAGTTGAGGTCGCTGTTGACATTCACAAAATGATTGCATCCAAAATCAGCTTTGATGATATTCTCAATGCCATTGGTAGAGAGAATACTACCCTATCTGCAGGTAATATTATCGCAGGAGGACAAAGGAGAAGCTTGAGGATTATTGGTGAAATAACGGATCCACAGGAACTTCAGAACTTCGTTGTAAAAAGTGAAAAAGAAGCCACCTATCTCGGGGATATTGCCAAAATCAGTTTTAAAGAGAAAGACATTTCCTCCTATGCCCGATCCTATGGGGAAAAGGTGGTCTTGTTGGATGTCAAAAAAAGAGGAGGAGAAAATCTGATTCAATCTTCCCAAAAAATTGAAGCCCTTATAGAAGATATTGGAAAAAACCTATTCCCCAAGGACATTAAATTGAGCATCTCCAATGATCAGTCCACCATCACACTTAATCAAGTCAGTGATTTGGTCAACAACATTATTTTCGGAATACTGCTTGTTGTTACGGTGCTGATGTTCTTTTTGGGCTTTCGAAACGCATTGTTTGTCGGTTTTGCAATCCCCATGTCCATGTTCATGTCCTTTATGATTCTTTCCATTTTGGGTTACACCTTGAATACGATGGTGCTGTTTGGATTGGTCATGGGTTTGGGAATGTTGGTTGACAATGGAATTGTAGTAGTAGAAAATGTCTATCGATTGATGGAAAAAGAGGGAATGAGTAGAATTGAAGCAGCCAAAGCGGGAATTGGCGAAATCGCTTATCCCATTATCGTTTCTACTGCCACCACCATTGCCGCATTTGTCCCCTTGGGGGCATGGCCCGGTTTAATGGGTGAATTTATGATTTACTTTCCCATCACCTTATCGGTCGTTTTGGGGTCCTCATTGATAGTGGCTTTGTTTTTTAACTCCATGCTTGTCTCCCGATTTATGGAGATCAGTGAAAGGGAAATCTCTTTGAAAGGGCTCCTCAGGTTGACCCTCATCTTGGGAGGACTTGGTCTGATTCTGTTGTTCAATCCGGGGGTTTTTAGGGGCTTAGGCACCTTGATGATTGCCGTAACCCTACTTTTTTGGGCTTATAAATACTTTCTCAAAAGAATGGCTTATGTTTTCCAAAATCAGTTTTTACCCAAAATGGAGAAAGGCTATCGCTCCTTTTTGTCTTTGGCACTCCAGGGTTATCGCCCGCTCACTTTTTTGATTGGAACCTTCGTATTGCTGATTTCGTCTTTTGTTTTAATGGGAATCTTTCCTCCCAAAGTAGAATTTTTTCCCGAAAATCAACCCCTACAAATCTTTACTTATATCGAGTACCCCGAGGGGACTGATATTGAAAAAACCAATGCCATTACCAAGAAAATTGAGGCTGATATTTATTCGGTCATCAATCGAGAAAAATACCGCAATGGTGATTTTAATTATTTGGTTGAAGATGCTGTGGCACAGGTAGGTGCTGGGGCAGGGAACCCTGAAATCGATGGGGGAGTGACCAATGAGATGCCTCACAAAGCCAAAATTTCGCTTACCATGCGAGAGTTTAAATTTAGAAATGGGCTTTCCAGTGAAGGCCTCAGAAGCGAAATCCAGCAATACCTCAGTGGAAAGTACCCCGGTTTATCTGTATCGGTAGAGAAGGACGCCAAAGGTCCACCGGTGGGGTATCCCGTCAATATTGAAATCAGTGGTAGAGACTATGGAAAACTCATCCAAACCGCCCAAGGGATGAAGGAATTTTTGAATATAGAAAACATCCCGGGTGTTGAAGAGCTAAAAATCGATGTCAACAAAAATAAACCTGGAACCCAATTGATCATCGACCGAAAAAAAGCTGGAGAATTGGGCGTGTCTGCAGGAATGATAGGTTCCCAACTGAGAAACTCACTTTTTGGAGCCAAGGCCGGAATCTACAAAAAAGACGGAGAAGATTATGAAATCAATGTTCGATTCCAGGAGGAGTACAGATACGACAACAACGCCCTGTTCAATCAATACGTCACCTTTAGAGATCAATCCTCTGGTAAAATCAAAGAAATCCCTATTGCAGCTTTGGTCAAATCCCAAAACTCTTCCTCCTACAGTGCCATCAAACACCGAAAATCCATTCGACTGGTCACTTTGTATTCTGATGTATTGGCTGGCTACAATGCCAACGAGGTGGTGGCCAATGTAAAATCGGCTTTGATGAATTACCCGCTCGATTTGGGAGTAGAATTCAAATTTACTGGAGAAATTGAAGAGCAGGATAAAAACATGACCTTTCTATCCAACGCGCTTTTGGCAGCACTGGCACTGATCATGCTGCTACTGGTGTTCCAATTCAATTCCATCTCCAAACCTATTATAATATTGATCTCCATTTTCTTAAGTTTCACCGGTGTATTTCTGGGGATCACCTTATTCCAAATGCCTTTTGTGATTTTGATGACGATGATGGGAATCATCTCCTTATCGGGCATTGTCGTAAATAACGGCGTGGTCTTGTTGGATTATACCCAGTTGTTAATTGACAGAAAAAAGATATTATTAAATCTCCCTAAAGAAGAAATGTTACCCAACAACGATGCCATTGAAGCCATCATTGAAGGGGGAACTGCGCGATTGCGCCCAGTGATTCTGACCGCCATAACGACCATTTTGGGTTTGATCCCTCTATCCATAGGCTTGAACATTGACTTCTTCTCTTTGTTCATGGAATGGGATCCAAAGGTTTATTTGGGAGGAGACAACGTTATCTTTTGGGGGCCCTTGGCCAAAACGGTCATCTTTGGTCTGGCCTTCGCTACTTTTTTAACCCTAATTATTGTTCCCGCAACATTTTTGATTACGTACCAGATCAAACTCAAATGGAGAACATTATTTAGAAAATAATTTTTGGTCATAGGAAAAGCTTCTTAGTACCTTTGCAATTAATTGATTTAGAATGTTGAGATCCCACCATTGCGGCGCACTGAATGAAAACAATGCCAACCATGAAGTTGTATTGGCTGGTTGGGTGCAAAAAATAAGAAATAAAGGTTTTATTGTCTGGGTGGATTTACGGGATCGCTACGGTATCACTCAATTGGTTTTTGATGAAGAACGCACCCCAAAGTCGGTTTACCAACAATCGTTGAAACTGGGGAGAGAGGATGTCATACAAATCAAAGGAAAGGTAATTGAGCGAGAGTCCAAAAACCCCAATATGCCCACTGGGGGTATTGAAATACTGGTGAGTGAATTGACTGTTCTCAACGCCTCCAAAACGCCACCATTTACCATAGAGACCCAAACCGATGGTGGGGATGAATTGCGAATGCAGTACCGCTATCTGGATTTAAGAAGAAAACCCATTCGAGAGAACCTCATTTTTAGACATAAAGTCACCATGGCCGTTCGGAATTTTTTGTCCCAAGCAGGCTTTATCGATGTAGAAACGCCCTATTTGATCAAATCTACTCCTGAGGGCGCACGGGATTTTGTGGTACCCTCCAGAATGAACAGCGGTCAATTTTATGCGCTTCCGCAATCACCACAAACCTTTAAGCAGCTCCTGATGGTAGCCGGTTTTGATAAATATTTCCAAATCGTAAAGTGCTTTAGAGATGAAGATTTAAGGGCCGATCGTCAACCCGAATTTACCCAAATTGATTGTGAAATGACATTTGTCGAACAAGAGGACGTTTTGGTGCAATTTGAGGCCATGATCCAACACCTTTTAAAAGAGATTAAAGGGATAGAGTTGGGAGCATTTCCCCGGATGACTTTTGCAACAGCAATGGAGAAATACGGTAACGACAAACCGGATATTCGTTTTGGAATGACTTTTGGCGAGCTGAACGCATTGGCACAAAACAAGGGGTTCAATGTGTTTGACGCTCAAGAATTGGTGGTGGGAATTGCGGTTCCAGGAGGCGCCGGCATGACCAGAAAAGAGATAGACGGGTGGATCGAATGGGTAAAGCGACCTCAGGTGGGTGCCAAAGGACTGGTATGGGTAAAATGCCATGAAGATGGAAGCTATAAATCATCGGTAGATAAATTTTTTGACAGCGAAGATCTGGCACAATGGGCAAGCGTTACGGGGGCAAATCCTGGAGACTTGATTTTTGTAATGGCTGGAGCCACCCAATCCACTCGAAGCCAACTCAGTGCCCTACGCATGGAAATCGCCGAGCAAATGGGACTGAGAAAACCCGATGAGTATGCAGCCCTTTGGGTTACCGACTTTCCCCTTTTGGAGTGGGATGAGGAAAGCCAACGCTATCATGCCATGCACCACCCTTTTACCGCTCCTAAAAAAGAGAACTTGGAAGATTTGGAGAAGGATCCCAGCAAAGCAAAAGCCAATGCCTATGACTTGGTATTGAATGGAAATGAAATTGGAGGAGGGTCCATTCGAATCCACGACACTGCACTTCAAGAGAAAATGTTTGGCCTGTTGGGATTCACCGAAAAAGAAGCCCAAGACCAGTTTGGCTTTTTGATGGATGCCTTTCAGTACGGAGCTCCTCCCCACGGTGGAATTGCATTGGGACTCGATCGATTGGTAGCCCTATTGGGAGGAAGCGAAACGATCAGAGATTTTATCGCCTTCCCTAAAAACAACAACGGTAGAGATGTGATGATCAATGCACCCTCGGCCCTGGAAGATGCCCAATTGGAAGAATTGCACCTAAAACCTTTGCCCAAAGACTTTTCCTAAAAAAGGAAAATTCATACACAGAATCAACCTAGAATATGAAATATTTTTTGAGATTTCTTTTTTTTGGGATTTTAATCAGCTTAGCAACTGGATTTATATTAAACACAAGTGGAGATGCTTTACTGGGCAATAAAATCGTTGGATTTACTGTTTTGACGGCTGCATTCGTTTTTATGCCTGCTTTTTTGGTGCATCGATGGAAGGGAAAAAAACTAAAAGATTACACCCTTTCCAAAGAAAACTTACAGAAAATCAATGATTTGGATCAAAAAAAATGAGCTAATAATGTTTAGCCGACAAAGAAAGTGTAACTTGCGCTAAATTTTTAAATCATAATATGACTGGTACAGTTAAATTCTTTAATGGATCCAAAGGTTATGGATTCATTACCAATGACGAAACTTCAGAAGATGTTTTCGTTCACGTTTCTGCCCTTGATGGGCTAACACTCCAAGAGGGTGATAAAGTTGAATATGTAGAAGAAGAAGGAAAAAAAGGGAAGCAAGCTTCGCAAATTTCTCTGTTATAATATACATTACGACTAACTCAAAGCCTCCTTATGGGAGGCTTTTTTTATGCTCTTTTTTTACGAAAAAAGTCTTGCAACAAAAGGGTTGCTTCTTCTGCCATGACGCTATTGTGGATGGTTGCTTTGGGATGAGGGCCAAGTCCTGCCTGGGCAAAACCCCGTTTTGGATCGGAAGCTCCATAAACGATTCTTCTCAGCTGCGACCAATAAAGGGCCCCCATACACATCACACAGGGTTCCAGTGTAACATACAGGGTGCAATCCCTTAAATATTTTCCATTTAAAAAATGGGCTGCTGCGGTAATGGCTTGCATTTCGGCATGGGCGGTAACGTCCTTTAGACGCTCTGTCAGATTATGGGCTCTCGCAATGATTCTGTTCTCCACCACCACTACCGCCCCTACTGGTACCTCGTCGGCATCATACGCTTTCTGTGCCTCCACCAAGGCTTGTTTCATAAAATACACATCGTCGAACATTTCCATGCCCTTAAATTACAAAACCCGAACAGCGGGTACAAGCGAAACTTTATCTTTGTAACTTGACCCCACCATTAACCACCTTTGCATGAGCGGTAAAAAAAGACTCTTTCTCCTTGATGCCTATGCCCTGATCTTTAGGGGCTATTATGCATTTATAAAAAACCCGCGCATCAACTCCAAGGGAATGAATACCTCTGCCATTATGGGCTTTATGAATTCCCTTTTGGATGTGATCAAGCGTGAAAAGCCTGACCATTTGGCCGTTTGTTTTGACAAAGGAGGGTCACAGGAACGAACAGAAATGTTTACTGAATACAAAGCGAATCGGGACGAAACCCCAGAAGCTATTGTTATCGCAGTTCCCTACATTCAAAAAATCCTCGAGGCCATGCACATTCCCGTAGTGGTAAAGGCAGGTTTTGAAGCCGATGACATCATCGGAACACTGGCCAAACAGGCCGAAAAAGAGAATTACCAGACTTTTATGGTCACTCCCGATAAAGATTTTGCCCAATTGGTTTCCGAAAATATTTTTATGTACCGCCCCGCTCGTATGGGCAATGGAATCGAAGTTTGGGGCATCCCCGAAGTACAAGAAAAATTTGAAGTCGAAAGGCCAGAACAGGTCATCGACTATTTGGGTATGATGGGGGATAGCGTGGACAACATCCCTGGACTACCGGGCGTAGGAGACAAAACCGCCAAAAAATTCATTAAGCAGTTTGGGAGTATGGAAAACCTCCTGGAGAATCTCGACCAAGTAGAGGGCAAACTCAAAGAAAAAATCGAGGCCAATAAAGACTTGGGAGTGCTCTCCAAAAAGCTGGCCACCATCATCACCGATGTCCCCGTTCAATTCAATGAAAAAGACTATGAGCTCTCAAATCCAGATATGGAAGCCGCTACGGCTCTATTTGAAGAGTTAGAATTCAGGAGGATACAGGAAAATTTTAGAAAGATCTTTACCCTTAGTGAAACAGCAGTTCCAACTGCCCCCGCTACAGAAACTGAGAAAACAGCTACCGCCTCTCCTGCCCAATTGGATCTTTTCAATTCGGCTCCTGGGCAAGGTACAGTTGCGACTGAATCTTCAAGAAACAGCCAAAAATCGGTCAATCATCAATACCAATGGGTGAATAGCCCGGCTGGAAGATCACTGTTGCTTGAAAAATTACTAGAACAAACCAGCGTTTGTTTTGATACCGAAACTACTGGACTGAATGCCTTACAAGCCGAGTTGGTCGGTATTGCTTTTAGCTGGGAACCGCACAAAGGCTATTACCTCGCCATGCCTGCCAATAAAGAAGAAACACAGCGCATCATCGATGATTTTCGTCCTTTTTTTGAAAATCCACAAATCGAAAAAATTGGCCATAACCTCAAATTCGACCTAAAAGTACTGCTCAAATACAAGCTAAAGGTGGTAGGCCCACTCTTTGACACCATGATTGCCCACTACCTCATCAACCCCGACATGCGACACAACATGGATGTTTTGGCAGAAACCTATCTGAATTACAGTCCACAATCCATCACAGAATTGATCGGTAAAAAAGGGAAAGATCAGGGCAATATGCGCGATGTGTCTCTGGACCAACAAACCCAATATGCTGTTGAGGATACCGACATTACCCTCCAACTTAAACATCATTTTGAAAAGGAATTGGCAGAAGCCCAAACGACGGAACTATTCAAAACAGTAGAGCTCCCTTTGGTGGAAGTACTGACTGATATGGAAGCAGAGGGCATCAATCTCAATGTGGATTTCCTAAATGATCTTTCCAAAACCCTGACGGCAGACATTGCCGTTTTGGAAAAAGACATTTATACGGAAGTGGGCGAAACCTTCAATCTGGCTTCACCCAAACAATTGGGCGTGATACTGTTTGAAAAACTCAAACTGGTGGACAAGCCCAAAAAAACCAAAACGGGGCAGTACTCCACGGCAGAAGATATCCTTTCCTATTTGGCCAAGGACCATCCCATCGTAGCTAAAATATTGGAATGGCGGTCCCTGCAAAAACTGGAAAACACCTATGTTTCGGCTTTGCCCAGTGATCTCAACCCCCAAACCCAACGGATTCATACTGTTTATAACCAAGCAGTAGCGGCAACTGGACGTTTGAGCAGTAACAATCCCAACCTACAAAATATTCCCATCCGAACCCCGAGAGGACAAGCGGTACGAAAAGCTTTTATCCCCAGAGATGACCAACATATCCTAATGGCTGCCGACTACTCTCAAATCGAACTGAGAATCATCGCTGCCTTGAGTAAAGACCCCGCCATGGTCAAAGCATTTCAAAACAATGAGGACATTCATGCGGCTACGGCTGCCCGGGTTTTTGATGTTCCCCTAGAGGAGGTGACCCGAGAGCAAAGGAGCAATGCAAAAACGGTAAACTTTGGGATCGTTTATGGAGTTTCCGCTTTTGGCCTGAGTCAGCAGACCAACCTGAACCGCACGGAGTCCAAAGAACTGATCGACACCTATTATGCCAGCTATCCCCAACTGAAACAATACATTGCCGACCAGGTAAACTTTGCCCGTGAAAACGGCTATGTGGCCACAGTACTAGGCCGCCGTCGCTATCTAAAGGACATCAACTCCCAAAATGCAGTGGTCAGAAGTGCAGCCGAACGCAATGCCGTCAACGCCCCCATTCAAGGAAGTGCCGCCGATATCATCAAACTGGCCATGATCCAGATCCACCGTAAAATAAAAGAGGAAAATTGGCAGTCCAAAATGCTCCTACAAGTCCATGATGAATTGGTTTTTGACGTACTAAAAAGTGAAAAAGAGGCTTTTGAAAAAATGGTAAAAACCGAAATGGAAAAAGCTTTTGATATCGGATTACCACTATTGGTAGATGTGGGCTTTGGACAGAATTGGTTGGAGGCACATTGATTGTTTTTTCCACTTTCGCTTACAGCATATGGATTATGTGACACCAATTTACTTAACTTCCTCCCGAATTGCAGTTAGCCGATAGTGCCTTTGCAAAACCTGCTGCCCATGCCACGCGTGATCCACCCCCAGAAATAATCAGTGTTCTGTCGGGTGCTTGATCAGGCTTTGGCATCATTTGAGCGGGGGATAGTGATGTCACCAAAAGGAATAACCCAAAACAAATCAAGCTTTCAAGGCTGCATTGTTTTGGATTAAGCGAAAAAATAATAGTGGAAAAGGGCGAAAAATTGAAAGGGATACTCCCCTTGCGGTAAATTTGGATAAACATAGTAGGTTCATTTTATAGGGACTTATTAACCTTTAAGGTAATTAAAATTTGAAAAACAAATGAAGATTAATAAAAAGGAGGAAAATATTTTTAAAGAAAACGGAAAAATGGTAGATTTGCACCCCTTTTGGAGGGATTTTAAATTATATGATCGTGGATACACTGAGTTATAAAACCATTTCAGCCAATGCCAAAACTGTGGACAAGCAGTGGGTTTTGGTTGATGCTGACAGTATTCCTCTTGGACGGGTAGCTTCCATCGTAGCGCTACACATTCGAGGAAAACACAAGACCAACTACACTCCCCATGTGGATTGTGGAGATAATGTTATTGTAATTAACGCCGATAAAGTAAGCCTGTCAGGGAACAAATGGAAGCAAAAACAATACATTCGCCATACGGGATATCCAGGAGGTCAAAGGTCACTCAATGCAGAGCAGTTGAGTGCCAAAGGCCCAGAGCGTTTGATCGAAAACGCTGTTAGAGGCATGTTGCCTAAAAACAAATTGGGAGCCGCTTTGTTTAGAAACCTAAAAGTATTTGTAGGTAGCGAACACAGTCACGAAGCACAAAAACCAAAGACCATTAATATCAAAGAACACATATAAATGGAAGTTATTCATACTATCGGTAGAAGAAAAACCTCTGTTGCCCGTCTTTACCTCTCTAAAGGAAAAGGAGCCATCATGGTTAATAAAAAAAATTATACTGATTTTTTTCCTACTGCAACATTACAATACAAAATCACCCAACCCCTTGCCTTGACTGAAAATGAAGGCAATTATGACCTGAAAGTGACCGTAAAAGGCGGTGGCTATAATGGTCAGGCGGAAGCGGTGCGACTTGCAATTTCCAGAGCTTTGTGCAAAATCGATGAAGAAAATAGAACGGTTCTTAAACCAGAAGGTTTATTGACCCGCGACCCCAGAATGGTTGAGCGCAAGAAGTTTGGTCAGAAAAAGGCAAGAAAAAAATATCAATTCTCTAAGCGTTAATCGCCTAATAGAGTTGATAAGTTCATTTATTTAATTTTAACCTGTTGCTTGAACCGCCAAGGCGGAAACCAGTTTAGCATCTAAATAAACCCAAAGGTTTATTGCTACTATCAAGAGAACGTAAACTAAAACTATGGCACAAACCAATGTAAAAGACCTGCTTTCAGCAGGCGTCCATTTTGGACACCTTACTCGTAAATGGAATCCCAATATGGCTCCCTACATCTATATGGAGCGAAACGGAATTCACATCATCAGCCTCTACAAAACGGTGGCTAAAATTGAAGAAGCCTCCGAAGCTTTAAAAAAAATCGCCTCCTCTGGCCGAAAAATTCTTTTTGTAGCGACCAAAAAACAAGCCAAAGACATTGTGGCGGAGTCGGCACAGAAAGTAAAAATGCCCTACATTACTGAGCGATGGCCCGGGGGTATGTTGACCAACTTTGTTACCATTCGTAAAGCCGTTAAGAAAATGGCTGCGATCGACCGTATGAAAAAAGATGGCACCTTCGAAACCCTCTCCAAAAAAGAAAAACTTCAAGTAGACCGACTCAGAGCCAAGCTCGAAAAAAACCTCGGTTCTATCAACGATATGACCCGGCTCCCTGGGGCCCTTTTTGTCGTTGATACAAAAAGAGAACACATCGCCATCAAAGAGGCTCAAAAATTAAAGATCCCCATTTTTGCAATGGTAGATACCAACTCCGACCCCAGAGAGGTAGATTTTGTAATCCCTGCTAATGATGATGCGACCAAGTCCATTGATAAGATTACCTCATTGGTGGTGGAAGCCATAGCCGAAGGACTCCAAGAGCGCAAAAAAGAAAAAGAAGATATCGAGCAATTAGAAACAGAAGGTGCTACAGATTCCGAAACCGTGGAAGCCATTGAGGAAGCACCTGATGCTGATTCTGTAGAAAAAACCCCTACGGTTGAAGAGCCCCAGAAAGAATCAGACGACGTGCAAGCTGAGGCAGTTCAAGAAGAACCTACTGATGAGGATAATAAAGAAGAATAATTAACCTATAGTACAAAGCATGAAAATAACAGCATCAGAAGTAAATAAATTACGTCAGACCACAGGTGCAGGGATGATGGATTGCAAAAAAGCCTTGGTTGAGTCTGAAGGTGATTTTGATAAAGCCATTGAAATCCTCAGAAAAAAAGGTCAAAAAGTAGCTGCCAATCGCGCTGATCGAGCCTCCTCTGAAGGGGCAGCATTGGCCAAAGTAAACGGAGATCATACTGCCGGGGTTTTGGTGTCCGTCAATTGTGAAACAGATTTTGTTGCCAAAAACGATTCCTATCTGGAATTGGCACACGCATTGGTTGACCATGCCCTTGCTTTTGACACCAAGGAAGCTTTTTTGTCCAGTGAATTTCAAGGGATGACCGTTGCCGACAAATTGACTGAACAAACCGGAGTCATCGGAGAAAAAATTGAGATCGGAGGTTTTAGCAAATTGACAGCTCCCTATGTGGGTTCCTACATTCATGCCGGAAATAAAATCGCCACCTTAGTTGGCCTCTCCGGAATCGTAGAAAACGCCGCTGAAGTTGCGAAAAATGTGGCCATGCAGGCCGCCGCTATGAATCCCATCGCATTGAATGAGGAAGGAGTGGATGCCTCCGTAGTAGAAAAAGAAATAGAGATTGCCAAAGACCAATTGCGTCAGGAAGGCAAGCCCGAAGCCATGTTGGATAACATCGCCAAAGGAAAGATCAAACGTTTCTTCAAAGACAACACTCTGGTCAATCAGGACTACATCAAAGATGGTAAAATCTCAGTCGCCGATTATGTTAAATCTGCTGACCCAGATTTGGTCGTCACCAGTTTTGAACGCATCGCTTTGGGCTGATCAATATTTGTCCATACTTTAAAGCACTTCCTTTGGAGGTGCTTTTTTTTTGAAAAAACTTAACTTGGAATTATGAAAATTTTAAAAAAACGCTGTCCATGGTGTGAGGGTGACCCGTTGTACCAACATTACCACGATTTGGAATGGGGCGTCCCTGTATATGACGATCATAAATTATTCGAGTTTCTGACATTAGAAACTTTCCAGGCCGGATTAAGTTGGATTACCATATTGCGAAAAAGAGAAAACTTTAGAGCCGCTTTCGATGGATTTGATTTTGAAAAAATCGCACGCTATGGGGATCAAAAAATTAAAGCCCTAATAGAAAATAAGGGGATCATCAGAAATCAACAAAAAATCAGGGCAACCCTAAACAATGCGCGCCAATACCTAAGCGTTCGGGAAACCTACGGTTCCTTTTCCGAGTACATATGGGGGTTTGTGGAAGGAAACCCATTACAAAATCGATTTAAAAATTTAAAGGAGATCCCGTCTAAAACCCCGCTGTCCATCACCATTAGTAAAGACTTAAAACAAAAGGGGTTTCAGTTTGTAGGCCCTACGGTGGTATATGCCCACATGCAAGCTACCGGGATGGTGAATGATCATTTGGTGGATTGTTACCGATTCAGGGAATTGGGTGGATTGCTAAAAGGGTAAGTCATCATCTGGGCCGTCGGAATCCCCCTCAGCTGGTTCAAAAGCCGGCGGCGGCGGCATGGGAGGCATCTCCGAATCCACTGAACTACCAACCGCTTCAATGCGCCATCCTTGAATGGAATTGAAATATTTGGTTTCTCCTTGTGGATTTACCCATTCCCTTCCCCTCAAATTGATCCCAATTTTTACATTTTGTCCGATTTGAAAAGCATTGAGCAAATCGCATTTGTCCTGAACAAACTCAACCAAAATATGTTGTGGGTACTGTTCCTCGGTAGTGACAACCACCTCTCTCTTTCGGAAACCATTGTTGCCGTAGGTTTTGGTTTCATCCAACCATTTAATTTTTCCAGATACTTCCATTTTGAATTTTATGTATTTAACAAATTTAAAAAAAGTTTTGGCCGCTCGTCCACAGAACGCTTTTCTTTTATTTACAGTATCTTAGTGTTATCAAATTCTGCATTAAAGTGCTGTCTTTCATCAAAAAAAACAAAGAAAACAGTTGGCTAGTTGGTGCCTTTGTTATTGTGGCGCTGATTTTGTGGAACACCAATGTTTTGTTTCAAAATCTCAAAAAGGAAGAACGTACTAAAATGGAATTGTGGGGCATGGCCCAACAAGAAGTAATTGAAAACAGTACGGTCAACAATCTCACCTTTCAGATTCTCAAACAAACTTGGATCAATCCAATGATCCATGTGGATGAAAAGGGTAAAATTATTGGGTTCAAAAATATTGACTGGGACCCCGAACAGGAAGACTCACTTGTGATCTATAGTCGATTGAATAAAATAAAGAGAGAAAACCAACCCATTTTGATTCGTTATCAAGACAGTTTGTCGAATATCAATCAAAAATTGTATTATGGGGACTCCATTCTTCTCAAAAAACTTCAGTATTATCCATTGGCCTTGTTGTTGATTATTTTTCTATTTGGAGCGGTGTTGTATTTTGTTTTTAAGACCTCAAAAATTTCCGAGCAAAACCGACTATGGGCAGCGATGGCCAAAGAGACGGCCCATCAAATTGGAACCCCTCTTTCTTCTATGATTGGTTGGATCACTTTGCTTAAAGAAAAAGAAGAGAAAAGTGAACCGCTGAATGAAATGGAAAAGGATATCGAACGATTGCAAGTCATCACAGATCGTTTCTCTAAAGTGGGCTCACTGCCCGAATTACAGCCTGCAGATATTATTGGCGAAACGCAAAAAACACTACAATACCTAGAAAAAAGGAGCTCTGACTTGATTGCCTTTAAAAGCAAACTCCCCCAAAAGAAAATCCTCATTCCTTTGAATCCTCAACTTTTCAGTTGGACGTTGGAAAACTTAATCAAAAACGGAATGGATGCCATGAAAGGCAAAGGAATCATCACTTTAAAGCTTTTAGAGGGGGTGCAGACGATCAGTATCGAAATTAGTGATACAGGCTCGGGTATTGGAAAAGAAAAATTTAAAAAAATTTTTAGCCCTGGTTATACCTCCAAAAAAAGAGGTTGGGGTTTGGGATTATCGCTGGCAAAAAGAATCATTGTTGACTATCACAAAGGTAAAATAGGGGTCAAATCGTCCGTATTGGGAAAGGGGACTACCTTTGAGATCACCCTCAAGAAAAAACACTAAAGGCATGCTTGAATTTTGGCAGCGGTAGCCTGAAACTCCTCTGGGCTGAGGCTCACTTTTTTTTGAAAGGTAGCATCCTCCATTGCATGCAAAGGAATCAAATGTACATGAACATGTGGTACTTCCAAACCGATTACACTCATCCCTACTCTTTTACAAGGAATGGCCTTGCCCATGGCCAAAGCTACTTTTCTTGAAAACTGCATCAATTGACTGTAGTCCTCTTCCGACAAATCAAAGATTTTATCCACTTCTTTCTTGGTAACGCAAAGGGTATGCCCAACTGCATTGGGGTTGATGTCAAGAAATGCAAGACAGTTTTCGTCCTCGTGGACTTTGTAACAGGGAATTTCTCCAGCGATAATTTTTGAAAATATACCGGACATTTTTAGTCGCGACTTATAGAAACTATTTCCAATGTTATGGTACCACTTGGCACACTGATCTGAGCAACATCTCCTTCTTTTTTTCCCAACAGTCCTTTTCCAATGGGAGAATCAACAGAGATTTTACCCGTTTTGAGATCGGCTTCACTTTGTGCAACCAATTTGTACTTCATTATGGCACCATTACTCTTGTTTTTTACCTCAACAGTAGAGTGAACCAAGACTTTGGAAGTGTCAAGCTGAGATTCGTCAATGAGTCGGGCATTGGCCAAAGTAGCCTCCAGCTTTGAGATTTGAAGTTCTAACAGACCTTGGGCTTCTTTTGCAGCATCGTACTCTGCATTTTCACTCAAATCTCCCTTATCTCGAGCATCGGCTATGGCCTGAGAGGCTTTTGGACGCTCAATGTCTTTTAATTGATTGAGTTCCTCCCTCAGCTTTTTTAATCCTTCCTCAGTATAATATGATACTTTACTCACTTTTTTTACGTTTCTTTAAAAAGAAAAATCCCGACTTTTCAGCAGGATAACTATCAAATATACGGAATTGCGGTTTTTATATAAAATTTTACCCATTAAATTGATCATCCCATTTCTGATTGTAACTTGGGGTTGTGGAAAAGATAAAATTGAAAGAAATCCCTATTTTACGACGGTTAATTTCAATATCAACCTCAACCTTAATCTCCCAGCCTACAACGATCTTCGGTATACGGGAGGAGCCCTGAGGATCCGTCAAGGAGGGATCAATGGCCTTTTGTTGTTTAACCTCAACGGGAATGATTTTTTGTCATGGGAGGCCAGTTGCCCCAATCACGCCCTGAGAGACTGCTCCACACTTTCCGTTGACGGAGTTTTGGCAGAGTGTTCCTGTGAGGGATTTCAATACAGTTTGGCTACCGGCCAACTCCTCAATCCTGATGAAAATACAGATCAACCTTTCCCCATGTTATTCTATAATGTAAGACGCTCAGGGAATACCCTGATCATCTCCAACTGAATTTTTATCATATGAGAAAGTTAATTATTATACTCTTCTTTGGCGCCTCCATTTCCCTCCACAGCCAGCTTTTAGAGTTGGATTACCGTTCTCCTGTCAAAAAAGAAAGTTTACTCAAAGCAAGGTTTATCAAAACTTTTGTTGGTGGTATCAATACTTTAGGACATGTGGATGTAAGTAGTGAAGTCATCAATATCAATTATAGCAGCTCCTCGGGCTTTGTCGGTGGGATATCGGTTGTAGGAACCTACCCCCTATTTTTGGGGAATAAAGATGATAAAAAAAATAATCTTTCCCATTTGCTCAATCCTTTGGGGGGCATCAATGGAAGTTTGTACTTTCAATTTCCCCTGCAGCAAAGAGAAAAAACCAGCTTCAGACTCAGTACTCGCATGGGTCTCAAATGGATTGAAGGCCATCCTCTCCGGGGTTTTGAACGTTATTTTCTCAGCGGATACGGCATACTGGGGGGTGTTTACCAACGCTTGCTTTATGAGAACGCTCCCGAAAATGAAAGGATTGACTTCTGGGCCTACCCCCATTTGATGGTCAATCAAGTGAAGCCAACCGACCTTGAAGTTTTTTTTGACAACGCACTGGAATCCATAACCTATGGTTATGGGCTGCAAAGCGGGGTGGAATTCAACCAAAAATGGCGCATTGTCTTTCTACTCAATCAATTGGTCAACACCCCGGCACCCGATGCTGTGGGCGGGGCTGTACTCCGTTTGACCTTGGGTTATCGTTTTTAAAATCGAAAACTAACCCCCAACAAAAAGTTAGTCAAAGCTTGAGGATAATACCCCGTTCCCTCGACGGTTGTCACTACCCCTGGAACGGAATAATCGTCGTCAAAGGTGTAGAAATAGCCATTGGAAACGTATTGAGTTCCAAAAAGGTTGTTGATTAGCAATGAAATATTAATCTCTTGAAACAAGCTTTGGGGGCAGATACGATGGTTGATATTGAAATCGGATACCGTATAGTCCTCTAACTTTGACCTATTGGAATCGATATTCCCCATGTATTGTTCTCCAACATATTTGGTAAGTAAAACCATTTCCCAGTGGGGAGAGGGTTGAAATGCAATTCTATTTCCTGCAACGATTGAGGGAGAAAAAGAAAGGTGGGTATCTCCCAGGGCAGTCAAAACTCCGTCGCGTTGAAAGTAAAAATCATGATTGCGGTTCCTACTCAATGTCATGTTGGGCTGCCAGACCCATCGGTTGCCTAATGCGATGGTTCCTTCCAATTCTATTCCCATTCGGCTACTTTCTCCAACGTTTTGCCTAATGGGGGATCCCACATCGTCCAAAGCACCCGTGAGGGCCAATTGGTTGGTATAATCCATCCAATAGAAATTCAGCCCTAAGATGACTTTTTCTGTATTGAAACGCCACCCCAATTCATAGTCGTTGAGTTCCTCGGGTTGGGGATTCCCATTTTCAAAATCGGAACGGCTGGGCTCCCGATGGGCTCTGGCGAATGAAATATAAAATTTGTTTTGGGGGTTCAGGGTATAAACCAGCCCGGCTTTGGGGTTAAAGAATCCGTAGTTTTCGTTTACATTGATCGGTGCGGGCCCTTTTAAATTTCCTATGGCGGTGTAGGCTATACTGCGGTATTGCAGATCCAAATAGCCGGAAATGCGGTCATTGAAACGGTGGTTGACCTTAGCAAAAGCATTCCCCTCTTTTTTATCGCCTTGATTTTCGTAAAAACGATGCCCCGGCTGAACACCCGAGGCATAATCTGCAAAAATCAAAGCTCCAAAATGATCTCCCACATAGCTGCTGTAGAGGACTCCCAGATTCCACTCGGTATTGCCTTTTTGCTTGTTGAGCGAAAAAGTTGCCACATAGTAATCATTGTCCAGCCATTTTTGAACGATATTTTCGGTGGTATCCACAGTAGTCCCTCCAATGTTAATGGGTTGGAGTCCCAAATAACTAAAATTATTGTCAAAAGAAAAATTGATCTTTTGCTCGAACCAAAGGTCTTTGTACTCTTCGTAATAACCCCGCCCATAGGTATAGTTCAATCCCAACGACAGGCTGGTATAGGCATCGATCTTTTGATTCCAATGGAATTGATAATGGTCTTGTCGATAATTGTCGACTTGGTTGTCGTAGTGACCCTCTAAATTTCCATTATTGTCATAAATTTCTCCTGCAGGGTTGTATCTCCTGTTGGTTTTTAGAGTATTGGCATCCAAACCGAACCATGACTGATAAGTGATTTCGTGTCCCCCAAAAGCAAGGGCTTTGATCAGGGTATTTTCGTCTTGAAAAGCCGCTTGTAAAAAGTAGGATTTTAAATCCGAGCTGGCCCGATCTACATAACCGTCGGAGGTGATCTTGGACAACCTTCCCGAGAGCTCAAAGTGATCGTTGAGCAGTCCAGTAGAAAATTTTAAAGTATGTTTTAAGGAGTTAAAACTTCCCACGGTATTGGCAATTTCTGCATAGGCCATTGGGGAAACCTCTTCGGTCAGCAAATTGATACTGGCACCAAAGGCCCCGGAGCCATTGGTAGAAGTCCCTACCCCTCTTTGGATCTGAAGGGAAGACACCGAAGAGGCAAAATCGGGCATGTTCACCCAATAGACCCCCTGACTTTCGGAATCGTTGTAGGGAATCCCATTGATGGTCACATTGACACGGGTAGCGTCGCTTCCCCGAACTCGGATTCCAGTATAGCCGATTCCCGCTCCAGCATCACTGGTGGTCACCACTCCAGGCAGGTAATTGAGCAATATGGGCAGGTCTTGACCCAGATTTCTGGAAGCCAAATCCTCCTCGTCCACATTGCTAAAAGCAAAAGGCTGATCCTCGTCCACCCGCAGTCCTGCGAGTTTCACTTCTTCTAACTGTATTTCAGGAATACTGTCTGGGACAACAGTAGTTTGTGCAAGCGATGGTGTTACAAAAATCATCACTAATGCTCTAAAATAAATCGTTTTCATCCGAATCGTTTTATTCGAATAAAAGGGGGGATTATTCTTTGAATTAAAAGTTAATTAAAAATCCCTTGGCGGCATTACCCGCCCAGGTTCAATGGGTATGATCTCAGCCTACCAATGGCGGGCACCCCTTTGAGATATGGGGCAAAGATAAGTTAGGAATAATATATTCAAAAGATTTTATTGCATTTTTAGTAATGGATCAATGAAAGCTATGGCCTTGTTCAATCGAGCAACCGGATTCCCTTCTAAGATCAAATATTTTTTTTGCATCTCGTCCAAAGTCCTTTTGAAATGATCAAACATCGACTGACGATCATCGGGTCGATCCCTTAAATCGTCTTTAACCCAAGGGACATCGATTCCCGTAAGAAGGTACAAATCGTAATTGAGCTTTTTGCAAACCTCCAAAATTGCAGGGTCGCAATGGCCATCAAAATGGGTTTCCGACCACACCCGAGTAACCAGCACATTGGTATCACAGAACAAAACCTTATTGGCTTGGGCTGCCTTTTGGTTTTCCCGTTCCAATTGCCCTTTGACAATAATGGGCAAATCTTCCAAACCACAAACCGCTTGTTGCTCCTCCCATTTTTTTTGAAGATAATCTCTAGCAAATTCTTCCACCCATTCCGTTTGATAGTGCTGGGCCAATGCTTCGGCCAAGGTCGTTTTACCCGATGATTCCGGCCCGTAGAGTACTACCCGAGGGATATGGGTGTGGGTTTGTCTAAGGTCTTTTTCCATGAGCGGTAACCATAAATGGCAATCAGGGTAAAGATAACATATTGTAAACTGGTCAGAAAAAGTCCTTTGTAGAAATAGAGCGGGACAGAGATGATATCCCCAACGATCCAAAAAAGCCAATGTTCTAATTTTCGGCGGGCCATCAAGCCCATACCCACAAAAAATATGGCGGTGGTAAAGGTATCCACATAGGCCGTCCAATCCACCCATTTGTCAAAAGCTTGATAAACACAAAAGACAAACAACAGACTGGCCAGAAAGAGGACCGCCGCTGTTTTGAATTCTTTGGAAGTGGTGGCAGTGATGGGATGGACAATGACCTCTTCTTCCTTTTTTGACCAATAATACCATCCATAAGCACTCATAATAAAATAATAGGCATTGATGATCATATCCCCTAAAAGCGACCATTTGAGCAGGAGATAAACAAAAATAGCAGTGGAAACCATTCCGGTGGGATAAACCCAAATCGTGTTTTTTTTGGCGTACCAAACGCTGAGCAATCCAAAAATAACCCCGCAAACTTCGAGGACAATATCTGCGGTGGCATAACCACTGTATTGCCCCAATAAAAACTCAAAAACTGGGGACATACGCGCTGCGGTCTCCTTTGATGATTTTCATGTTTAAAACCACAGAAGGCTCATTCTCAAAACTTTCCTTTATGACATCTTGCAGGGCGGACATTAATGCATCGTATTCCCCATAGATTTGGGTACTCATGGGATTTTCCAATACTTTGAAACCGAGGGCACGGAGTTTTTTGATGAAACTTTTAATGGAAATTTTAAAATCATCATTCAGGGGGAGGAGAGTCAATTCTACAGAAATTTTCATACTATCACTTTTAATTATTTTGGAGGGCCAAAGTGCCACAGTAGGCCTTTTCAATGATAAAATTAAGAGAAAAATCGAGGGTTTTCCCTGAAATAAAAACTTTTGCACTTCCGCATGTGTCTCCCCATTGAAAGGGGGTGACCAGCAGTTGCTCAGAAAACACAATCCCTTTGATTTTGAGGGCTTTGTAAAGGGCTTCTTTTGCTGTCCAAATCAAGGTAAGTTTTTCTATTTTTAAGGGACTTTCCAGGGCGAAGCTTTCGTTTGGATGCAAAAAACGAGGGGCGATCCGCTCAATCTTAGGTCGATAAACTTCCAAATCAATCCCTAGGGGTATGGTACCCAAAGCGATTCCTGCGAGGTTTCTCGTATGAGAAATAGAAATTTGCTGTCCCGATTCCAGATGCGGAATCCCTTCGGGGTCATGACACAAACCCTCAGGAGAAACCCCTGCCTCTAGAAGGAGCCTACGGGAAGCCAAAAACTCTTTTTGGTGGGAAATGACCTTTCGTTTTTGAAATCTGATTTCGTCTGCTTTAGAGAGTTTAAGGTTTTTTTTCAGCACCTCCAAGGGTTCTTCAATATGCCAGATCAAAATCCGGGTATGCTCGTCAATCTTGCGCCTATGGTATAGTGGCATTTGATATTGAAATTAAAGTGCGTACTTTTGCTGAAAATTGTTAATAAAGATACGACTATGGGAACGAAAACCGCCACCAGCTATTTACCCTATAAGGTGAAGGACATGTCCTTGGCCGAATTTGGCAGAAGAGAAATCCATTTGGCCGAAGCAGAAATGCCAGGTTTGATGGCCTTGAGAAAAGAGTACGGCGAAAGCCAGCCGCTCAAAGGCGCTCGCATTGCCGGTTGTTTGCACATGACCATACAAACCGCTGTATTGATCGAAACATTGGTCGCCTTGGGTGCAGAGGTCACTTGGAGTTCTTGTAATATATTTTCTACGCAAGACCACGCGGCAGCAGCCATTGCAGCAGAGGGAATCCCTGTCTATGCATGGAAGGGCATGAACGAGGAAGAATTCGATTGGTGTATAGAGCAAACTTTGTTTTTTGGAGAGGAGCGTGAACCATTGAATATGATATTAGACGATGGTGGAGATTTGACCAATTTGGTTTTGGATCACTACCCTGAGTTGGTAAAGGAGATCAAAGGTTTATCGGAAGAGACAACTACTGGAGTTCACCGACTCTATGAAAGAATGAAAAACGGCACCCTGCCTTTACCGGCAATCAACGTAAACGACTCTGTAACCAAGTCCAAATTCGACAACAAATACGGCTGTAAAGAAAGTGCAGTAGATGCGATCCGTCGGGCTACCGATGTGATGCTGGCCGGAAAAAGGGTCGTTGTGGCAGGATACGGAGATGTTGGAAAGGGAACCGCCGCCTCTTTTAAAGGCGCTGGAGCCATTGTGACCGTTACCGAAATCGATCCCATTTGTGCGCTGCAAGCCGCCATGGACGGTTATGAAGTCAAAAAATTATCCAACGTCATCGCCAATGCCGATATCGTTATCACCGCCACTGGAAACAAAGATATTTTGAGAAAAGAGTATTTCTTGGCCCTTAAAGACAAAGCCATTGTATGTAATATAGGCCACTTCGACAACGAAATCGATATGGCTTGGTTGAATGAAAATTACGGACATACCAAAGTGGAAATCAAGCCACAAGTAGATCTCTATACTTTGGAGGAAGGAAAAGAATTGATCGTTTTGGCAGAAGGCCGATTGGTCAATTTGGGATGTGCTACCGGTCACCCCAGCTTTGTAATGAGTAATTCCTTTACCAATCAGACCTTGGCGCAAATCGAATTGTGGAATCACCCCGAGAATTATGAAAACAAGGTTTATATGTTACCCAAGCACTTGGATGAGAAGGTAGCTGCCCTGCATTTGGAACATTTGGGAGTTGAGCTGGACGATCTTTCGGAAGATCAAGCCTCTTATATTGGCGTGACGGTCAAAGGACCCTTCAAGCCTGAATACTACCGATACTAAAAGACTAAGAAGTCCAATAAAAAACCCGCCTATTGGCGGGTTTTTTTGTGGTCATTGGTTTCTCTCTAAGCCTCAAAAGGCTCGATAGAAACATAAGACTTGTTGTTTTTCTTTTTGGTGAATTTCACCAAGCCATCTACTTTGGCATGCAAGGTGTGGTCTTTACCGAGGTAAACGTTTTCACCGGGATTGTGGGCGGTTCCACGTTGACGAACGATGATGTTTCCCGCTCTGGCGGCCTGGCCTCCAAAAATCTTCACGCCCAAGCGTTTGGATTCTGATTCTCTTCCGTTTTTGGAACTCCCTACTCCTTTCTTATGTGCCATTTTGTTATTTTTTTAGGGTGAATTTATTGATTTAGGGCAGCGATTAGTTCTGCCTTTTTTAAGCTGGTGTATCCGCTGATGCCTTTTGCTTTCGCGGCAGCCTTTAGCTCGGCTACGGTCATTTTGGAATAATCGACTTTGGCCTCCTTTGCAGGTGCTTTTTTGGCGGGTGCTTTTTCAGCTTTGGCGGCTTTGGGTTTTTCCTCCGCTTTGGCAGGGGCGGGTGCTTTTTCAGCTTTGGGTTTTGCAGCAGCGGGCTTGGCACCTGAAGCTACAATTTTTTCTACCATCAATTCCGTTAAGGCCTGACGGTGTCCGTTTTTGACACGGTATCCTTTGCGTCGTTTTTTCTTAAAAACGATGACTTTGTCCCCTTTGAGGTGACCCACGACTTTAGCCTCTACAGCTGCGCCGCTTATAGCCGGGGCGCCAACAGTCACTTTTTTTCCATCGTCAAGCAAAAAGACTTTGTCAAAGGAAACCTTGCTTCCTTCTTTGTCTTGCAAACGATGTACGAAAAGCTTTTGGTCTTTTGCAACTTTAAATTGCTGCCCTGCTATCTCTACAATTGCGTACATAGTTGATATTTTTGGATTGCAAAGATAGTTATTTTGATTTCAAAAACAAGTTTGTAAAATTTAATTTAAGGCATGCATTGTAAACCTGCGCCTAAGTTTCAAGGTCAATTTGCTAATATCTTATCCTCGTTTTTAACGAGATAATCACAGGCTACATTCACCACCTCGTTGAGCTTCATATTTCTTGATGAGGCAAGAAAAGACAACTTCTTGTGCAATTGATTTGAAGTTCTGACATTAAAAGTCCCGGAAAAGGTCTTGTCGGGATTCTTTCCAATTTCTTTACAATTATCAAGGTAATCTTCGACAGCCTCTTTGAATGCCTTTTTTAATTGACTGAGGTTCTCTGCTTCATAGCTGACCAAATCATCAATACCGATAATTTTTCCAAAAAGGATATTGTCTTTTAAGCTGAAATCAATGGTTCCTGTATAACCCTTATGATTTAAAACTTTTGTTTTCATCTATTTAATTTTTCAATAAGCTGTTTAATGATATATCCCTTGACGATGTTACCGGGATGGGGCTTATGCAGGTTAATGATCTCTTTATTTTTATTTACAAATCTTCTCCTTGAACCACCGGTTTTACCTTTCTTTTTGATCTCAACATAACCAAAATGATTTAGGATCTTGCACAATTCAGACCAACTTAAATCGCTGGGTACTGAAAAGAATTTTGTCAGTAATTTTTTAATTCTGGTCATGGGGCAGTCAAAAGTAACTATTTTTTAGTTACTAATGACTGTCATTTCCCTTTTTTCAAAGGTCTCAAGATGATTATGATCTTAAGAGGTTAGGCATGCATTACAAACGCGCACCAAAATCGTAATTTCTTATCGAATTATGGCAGGGCCTTAAAGTGTTTTAAATACCAGTGAACGGTTTTGTCAATTCCAGTTTCAAAGGAGGTTTGGGGTTCCCAGTTCAGTTCCTTTTTGATCTTGGACGCGTCAATGGCATAGCGAAAATCATGTCCCAAACGGTCGGTGACGTATTGAACCAGTTTTTGGGAGTGCCCTTGGGGTCGGCCCAAATACCGGTCGGCAATGGCGATGAGTTGGTGGACAATGTCGATGTTTTTGATCTCGTTGTTCCCGCCGATGTTGTAGGTGGCTCCCAATTTGCCTTTTTGGAAAATCATATCAATGGCGCCCACATGGTCTTCGACATACAACCAATCCCTAACGTTTTGGCCGTCGCCATATACCGGCAGTGGTTTTTCTTGAACAATGTTTTGAATGAACAAGGGGATGAGTTTTTCGGGATATTGATCGGGGCCGTAGTTGTTGGAGCAGTTGGAGAGGACAACGGGCAAGCCATAGGTATGGAAATAGGCCCTTACAAAGTGATCCGAGGCGGCTTTGGAGGCCGAATAGGGAGATCGGGGGTCGTAGGGGGTGGTTTCGGTGAATTTGCCCTCAGCGCCCAAACTGCCATAGACCTCATCGGTAGAAACATGATAAAAAAGTTTTCCCTCAAAATTCCCCTCCCAGGCCCGTCGGGCGGTCTCCAGCAGGGTCAAGGTGCCCATAACGTTGGTTTGGGCGAAATTCGGTGGGTTTTTAATCGATTGATCGACGTGGGACTCCGCTGCGAGGTGGATGACTCCGTCAAAGTCGTACTGTGTGAATAGCCTTTTGACCAGTGCCGTATCGGTGATGTCACCATGAACGAACTGGTAATGGGGTTGGGATGCAATGTCTTCTAATTTTGCGGTGTCTCCGGCATAGGTAAGGGCATCGAGATTGACGAATTGGGTGTCGGGATATCGATTGACCATCCGGCGGACCAAATGTGATCCTATGAATCCAGCTCCTCCGGTGATTAAAATTGACTTTTTGCTCATCCTATTTTTTTGAGGCAGTCCTCCAAGGCGGATTCCCATGCCTGGGGGTCTAAGTTAAATTCCTTTTTTATTTTCTCACAGCTTAGTACCGAATATTTTGGTCTTTTGGCTTTGGTGGGGTAATCGGCAGTACCCAAGGCATGAATTTTACAAGGAGTATTGATCTGTTGCTGAATGGCGGTAGCCAAACCATACCAAGTGGTGTGCCCGCTATTGGTGTAGTGATAGATTTTAACGCCATTGAATATGGGCTTTTGTTCCAGCGCCTTAAGGGTGGCGGCGGCGAGGTCTAGGGCATAGGTGGGACTACCGGTCTGATCGGCGACGACACTGATTTCGTCCTTGTTTTGCAGTAATGAAAAAATGGTTTTGACAAAGTTTTTGCCGTAGGGACTGAATAACCAAGCGGTACGAATGATCCAACCGTCAATCCCAGCCGATTGCATCAGGGCCTCTCCCTGGGCTTTGGTCCTGCCATATACCCCCAAAGGGCTGAGGGGGTCGTCCTCCCCATAGGGCGTTTGAGCGGAACCGTCAAAGACATAGTCGGTAGAAAAATGAAGGAGTTTAAACCCATAGGCTTTGGACAATTCACAAAGGAAACCGATGGCCGTAGCATTGAGTTGGTGAGCGTTTTCGGGCTGATCTTCTGCCTGATCCACAGCGGTATAGGCCGCACAGTTAATCACTATATTTATAGATGTTGATTGAAAATAACGCTCCAATTGGTCTTGATCCAAAAGGTTGAATTCCGGCAGGTCTTCAAAAAGCATTTTAAAATGGGGGAAATGAGGCGCCCAATATTGAAAGGATTGCCCCAATTGGCCATGGGCACCGATGACCAAGATCTTAGTCATAAAGCGGGGTATTAAACTCAAACCATTGGGCGGCTTTAAAAGTGGGATGCTGGCGATCTTTTGCGGAAAGGACTTGTTTTTCCACTGGGATTTGCCAGTCGATATTCAGTTGTGGGTCGTCAAAGGCGATACTGGCCTCAGCGGCTTTGTTGAAGTAGCTGTCCACTTTATAGGTCAAAAGCGCAGTTTCGCTCAAACAGGCATAGCCATGGGCAAAACCACGGGGAATAAAAAGCTGTTTTTGATTCTCGCCGCTCAATTCTACCGCAAAATGCTTCCCAAAATGGGGGGAGCCTTCGCGTATGTCAACCACTATATCTAATACCCTTCCCTCCGATACGGAAACCAATTTGGATTGCGCAAAAGGAGGCATTTGGTAGTGCAAGCCTCTGATGACCCCATAGGAGGATTGGGCTTGGTTGTCCTGACAAAAGTGGAGGGCATGGCCTACGGCTTTTTCCAACAGATCCAACCTAAAGCTTTCCACAAACCAGCCCCTTTCGTCTTCCAATTTTTTGGACTGAATCAATAATACCTCGGGGAGTAACGTTGGCGTAATGGTCATCTGCAGTTTATTCTTGATAACGATCCAAGATGTATTGACCGTATTCGGTTTGGGATAAGTCTTTCGCCAAGGTGAGGAGTTGGTTGCGGCTGATCCATCCCTTTTGAAAAGCGATTTCCTCCAAACAAGCGACTTTAAGTCCTTGTCGTTTTTCGACCGTATGAATGAATTGCCCCGCCTCAATGAGGGATTCGTGGGTTCCGGTATC
>Ga0181559_10001034_pt1 | contig 26978 bp, 32 predicted proteins | sample 011ome_21_FD_133752 | JGI IMG/M metagenome (GOLD analysis project Ga0181559, IMG submission 133752) | Coastal salt marsh microbial communities from the Groves Creek Marsh, Skidaway Island, Georgia - 011508AT metaG (megahit assembly) | ecosystem: Environmental > Aquatic > Marine > Intertidal...
CCTTGTGTAAAAAAAAGTTTTTGCGGTGTGCATTTAATTTAAATTAAATTAAAACGACGACCTTGTGTAAAAAAAAGTTTTTGCGGTGTGCATTTAATTTAAATTAAATTAAAACGACGACCTCGTGTAAAAAAAGTATTTGCGGTGTGCATTTAATTTAATTTAAATTAAAACGGCGGGCTTGTGTATAAATTCGAGCGTGTTCTTATTATAAGATGTCAATCCGAGGATATTATTTGGCCTTGACGCGTGACGTGGAACGTGATTTCCCGTTTACTATCCACGGTTTGTGGCCCCAGTACGACGCAGACCATTGGCCGCTGTTTCGTGAACCCTGTGGTTTTGATTTGGAGCGATTGGGTCCGCTGCTTCCTCGACTTCGCACCGTGTGGCGGGCGTTGCGTGGCCCTGACGAACATTTCTGGCAACAGGAGTGGCTGAAGCATGGTATGTGCACAGGTATGCCAGAGGTGGAATATTTTACGAGAACGCTCGAGTGTTACGAACAGGCCAAGACGAATGGCATCCCGTGGGTCTCCGGTCATTTCGCGGGGCGCACGTACAACATTCCGGTGGACTTGCAGTGGAACGTAGGTCCTTGAACTTTCTAAAGTAAATCATATGTGTATTTCCGTTTACGATGCGTTTTTTGTGCAAGCCATGTCGGTGAAACGTCGGCGCCTAAATCCGACAACAATATTTGACCCAGTGCACCGTGAGTATGAATTGGGCCCTGAAATCATCGATATTATAAACACAGTGGAGTTCCAGAGGCTGCGCCGTCTTCGCCAGTTGGCCACAGCGCATTGGGTATGGTTGGGAGCAACCCACACGCGTTTCGAGCATTCAATTTCTGTGGCGTATCTTGCTGGGCGAATGGCGTCGCATTTGCGAAATAAGCAGCCGGAGTTGGCCATAACCAGTCGTCAGATTCTACTTGTACAGTTGGCCGGGTTGTTGCATGACGTTGGTCATGGTCCGTTTTCTCATTTGTTTGATGATGTATTCTTGAAAGATAGCGATTCGCCTATGGCACACCATGAGCAGCGTTCTGTGGCCATTGTGGCACGCTTGTTGAAGAAGTCGTCGTTTGAATATTCGGCCGAAGAGATAGCCTTTGTACAGTCGCTTATCGCGCCTGTCAAAGGTCAGGAGGGGTTTCTTTATCATATTGTGGCGAACCAGGTGAACCATTTGGACGTAGACAAAATGGAGTACATTAAGCGCGATGCGCGTGCGTGTGGGTTGTCGCAGGGTGGGTTTGACACGGATACAATGCGTATCATCAACGCGGCCCGTGTGGTTGACGGGTGCATTTGCTACCACCACAAGGTATACGAAGATATATACAATTTGTTTCTGACGCGTTACAGGTTACATACGACGGTGTATCGACATTCTGCAGTGGTGGCGATACACTACATGGTGTCGGACGCGCTTCGCTGCAGTGGTTTGCCAATAGAGCAATCCATCGTGGATTTGGACCGTTTTATACAGTACGACGACACTGTTTTGGATGTGATTCGTCGGTCAAAGTCTGAGGATATGCGCAAATCACGCGATATTATCCGGCGAATCGACGAACGCGAGTTGTACAAAGTGGTGGTGACGGACAAGCGTGCAAAGCCTTGGCCCAAGGCCGTGACGTGTGAGGATTTGGCGGCCTTGGAACCAGAGTTGAGCCCTTGCGACGTCGTGGTTGACGTGTCTTGCGTGGGTTTTATTGGTAAGGCTGACGGGCACCCCATGGACCACTTGAAATTCTACGATTCTGAAACCCCGACCAAGTGTTTTTCAATGAAACGGCGTTCAGTGTCTACTTTGTTGACACCACGCTATTGCGAATACTGGACGCGCGTCATTGTCAAAGACGAGTCGTTGGTGGATTTGGCGTCCAGTGCGTGGTTAAAATGGAGGGCGAGTATATAGTTATGAAATCATACGTTCGTATTTATTCATGGTTGACTTTGTACCGAGATTCAAGTGTTGTTTCATAGGTGACTACGGTGTGGGAAAAACCTCGTTCATTCGCTCAGTGTTGGGCATGTCACTGGAGGACATTCGGACAACATTGGGAATCGATTTTTTCACGACGTCGTCGACTATCAATGACAAAAGAACTTGCATTACCTTGTGGGACACAGCTGGAGCCGAGAGATACCGTTCGTTGATGCACAGCTACATCCGCGATTCGGACATCGTGTTTGTGATCTACGACTCGATGGACTCTGAAGCGATGGAGTCTGTGACGCGGTGTTTTCGCGACTTGGAAGGGTTAAATCCGACCGTGGTGGCTGTTATCGGCACGAAAACCGACTTGGGCATGCATACCCACGATGTACACGGCACTATACAACCGTGGGCTCGTCAGGACTGGCAAATTGTGACAGACACATGTTCCACGAAGGATGTCGCGTCCACCAAACACATTTTCAAAAGATGTATGCAGCTGGTGGTCAACGGTACGAACATAAAAAAGGAGGCACTAAAGCCCGTACGACTCTCATCCTCCAAATCCAGAGCAAAATCATGTTGCACATAATCCAAAAATCAAATGAAAAGCGGTATAAAGGGACATACTTTCAAACAAACATGTCTGCTGCTGCTCAAACGACTAAAAAGACAACATTTGCCCAGGCCGTCCCCAAGATGTCTCGCAAGCAGAAGCGAGCCGCCAAAGAAGTTCAGGCTTTGCGCGAGCAGGCGACGTGCATTCTTCCGTCGACAACGTTTAAGCGTATTGTCACGCAGGAGGCGTTGAACATTACGGATAAGCGTTTGCGTTGGAATGCGGACGCTGTGCGTGCCCTTCAGGTCGCTGCGGAGAGTGAGTTGACGAACATTTTTACGGGAGCGGCGATGGTAGCCGGTTTGGCGAACCGTGATACAGTCACGGTGGACGATATGCGTAACTTTCAGACTTTGCGCGAGATTTAAAACAACTATGAGACGTATATAAATCGTTTAATAAATTCAAATGTCTATTTTAAATTGTTCGACACGACTAAGCATTGTGAATCATACCGGTTTGCCCGCGACGTTCACGTTCACCCCTAAACAACCTATGCGCTTACAACCGCTTGGCCAAGCGCACGCGTCGGGTTCGATATCCTCGCAAGCAAACTCGGTAGGTGAATGGATTCAAGAATTTTTCCAGCTGGTTACGTACGGCCCAACATACGATAAATTAGAATGGGTGGTAGGTCCAGGCCGCGAAGAAACAGTACGTTTCAATTTAGACGGTCCCTTAGAGTTTAGTGTAGAATGGACCGACCCGTCGGTCTCTTGGGAAAGAAAAGAAAGTGGCAAGTGGTCCTTCGACATTTCAAAAACAGTTCAAGTGACACTACATTTGCGCGCAGACACGGGAGAATACATACACGAAAGGACATTGGCCGGACCAGCGTCTGTCAAATCAGTGCACCTAAAGCAGTACTTGGAGGTGGCGTGCGACGAAGACATCCCTTTCTCTGTACTCATACATCCTGTATCGAGAATGTTTTGGCGCAAAGGTATCAATCTACGGGGGTTGGTGGATTGTGCTTAAAGTACAACACCCACTCGTCCGACACCTCCAGTGCGGTGAACTGTTGGTCGAACACAGTGCCTTTCTTTGAACGCTTACATTGATACCATGCGTCTTTAGCTTTCGCAGTTAGGAACTGAATCTTCAGCGTGTCTTCTTCAAACCACGCCTTCACGTGACGAGTGCGGCCATGGTAAAGATACAGCTTGATGATATCCAGTTGACCAAGCGCGAACTCGAATACTTTGTGTTTGAAACGACCCATATGAAATAAGATGTCGTCGGCTTTCGCCACTGTGCTGTACAGCGGGTCTGTCCATCTGTCATTTTTGTCGCGTCCGTACATGAACCATGTGGTTTGGCCTTGACCCATTTCAGGAACCACTTTTTGTATTTAAGTAGTGTCATTATTTGGGTGAATGCGCGCATGGTTGATCATTAGTTGGGCGGCGTACTCGATTTGGAATGTTTGGATTGTATCGGTTGAGACGCAGCACGGGCTACCGATTCGCGGCCTCACTACTTCCAACGTGGTCACGCAGTTCACAAATATGTTTGCGGTACCAGAGCATTTGTGCCAAATATGGAAACACGAAGGACACCGACGTGTCCCTGTCACCACAATAACCAGCGGACGACATTCTATTGGGGCGCGCCCCATTAGCGGAGACCATATTCACATGGCCATTTCGATTTGGATTGGCGACAAGCCACGACCACCAGAACACGACAGACCCTACCACGAAAACATCGAGTACGAAGACAAACCACAGGTGTGTCAGCAAAAAGGTCCCGTCGCATACACCAAATTATGGCCACACGCAGGTGTTCACACACACTGCGATGGTCTCATCCATGTACACCCGTGGTCGGCGCCGCGTTCTATAAGAAAAGAAGGCGTCGACGTTACACTGGGTCTTTGGTTCGACCAGGTCGGCATTCAATACAGGCGTGACGGATTGCAATTCAAAGACACACTCCCTATCAACAACAACGCCACACACATGTGGCGCCTGGCTGAATACAAGTGTGTGCACGACCGCACGTTCGAGACCTACGTCACACAACTGGACCGAGTATGGTTGGGACACGCGTACTCGGCGTATACACTGTGGTACGGCACATCTTCAACTCCACCACCTATGATACGCGAACACGTCGATACGTTGTCACATTGGGGCGCAACCGGGTACGACGGTCACGCCTACCCCCAAAATTGTATATAACAACTGGATTTGTTTGACGGTGTCCGAATAGTATAAAAAGAACTTGCACAGCGACAAGAATGGAATTAAAAACAGGTGATATTTTGTTATTTTCTGAAAGTCCTAAACATTGCTGTATGAATTGTTTCGATTGGCTGATAAAAACATGCACTTGTTCTCGATACTCTCATTCTGCTCTGGTCATCGTGGACCCAGCTTGGTGCCCAGCGTTAAAAGGAACGTTTGTATGGGAATCAACGTGGCACGGAAAGCCAGACCCACAAGACGACGATACCAAGTTCGGCGTACAACTAACACCCCTGATACATTACACCCAACAATATCCCGGCTCTGTTAGAATTTGGGTACGTCGTGCGCCGTGCGAGATAGCCACAGAAGACGAGTGGATACGCATTCACGACGCTGTATACAATCACAAATACGACACCCGTCCTTACGACTGGATATCCGCTGCCCTCTGTCGCCGTATTCAAAGACAAGACGACACATTTACTTGCTCGGCCTTTGTATCCTACGTGCTGACGAAAACAAACGTCCTACGAGCCGACACGTGTTGGACGACTGTGTCGGCTGCGGAATTGTCCGCACATCGGGACAGTTCTTTAGTTACGTTCTTAAACCCCTACGGAACCGACGAATATGTTGGCCGTTTCCCAAATGAGGATTCGGAACTGATCACCATTGATGGCGTCAATGTATAGTCATTGATGTCGTCCGTTTCGCCTGCAGCACCGTCTGCTACACCGGCCGTCGTCCCCAACAAAACGAATGACATGTCTGAGTACGAGGTCCGACTCATTCAATGGGAAGAGTGGGCGTTGACTTTGGAAGAGCATTTCCATGCCCAAGAACTTTATGCTCGCAATCCGGGCGGACTTCCGATGGGTCATCATCGGTAACACCATATGCCCATACAGGGACCTTGCACACCGCGTTGTCGGCACTGTGTTTCCATAGATTCCATCAACGCGTAGTGATTCTCCGTCCATGTCCACAGCGGGACATTCCACGTTTGGTCGACGCCCAACTGTTTCAAAAGCTGCTTTTCTCGCTCGTCTAACAGCGGTTTTCGCGAGTGTAGTATACCAGCGGCAGTTTCGTCTCCGCGCCGCATGAACACAAACATACAATCCTCTTGTGTGTGTAGAAGAACGTCAAAACACTGCTGTAGCACCGCGTGCGGCGGGGCGCGACCTTCGAGTAAAAATATGGCAAACAAATTCAATATGTCATGCACGGAAGCGTCTTGCTCCAGCGGCACGAATTTGGACCATGTCATCCCGCCCTTCACAAGATTGCGACTACAGACACGTACACGCTCCGACTGCATTATAAGTATGAAAATAATACGGAATTAAATAGTTATATACGTATTATTTTTTGCGTTGTATCATTCGAACCCATATATTGCGCTCCGACCCGTGTTCATACTGTTCAAGCCGTCAGGGGCACCATTTCGTGCTCCGCTTCGTCAAATCCACCGGTCAGCGGATTTGACGGGGCTTTTGGTAGTTGGATGCTGTTACACAACTGTTCGTATTCTTGTTCGAGTTCGTCTTCGTCAATGGTATCTGAGCCAAGTGGCTCTTCGAGCACGTGATGTATCTCGCAAGCGTCGTCAATCATGTCGGAGAGGGTATCCTGTAAGCGCGCCACTTTTTCAACGTCAGTGTGTTGAAGAAAGTTTCGAAACGTAGAACTCGTCAAGTTGACAGCTTCAATATGCATTTTCGTGACGTTTAGGGATTCGAGTTGGTACCGTTTCGCAATGCAATTCGTTAGTCTGCTTATCATTCTCTCCTTGTGTGTTTTGATAATTTTTATGGTCCGAATATGTTGCATGGCATCTGTTTTGTTGTACATTTTGGCCCGTGCCATTCTCTTTTGTTCTTGGATTTGCTTCGAGTATTTGTCAATCAGGTTCTGCAACGTTCTTTCGACCCGTTGTAACTCTTGTATGCACTCGACGACCGGCGCCACCTTTGGAGTCCAACACACATTGCCCATATTTTTACTGAAGGAGAGTATTTATATTTGATACGGTAGTTTGAACATGTTGTCGGTTACGTTCTACAGACCTATCGAGTATTTCTCTGGGATGTTTAATAAATTTGTCACGTGGATGACAGATGGAGAATTCTGCCATTGTGATTTAGTCATCCGTACCACGCCAAACGAGGTCATGGAAGTCGTCAAAATGATTTACCAGTCCGCCCAAAAAGGCGAATACACGCCAGAAGACTGCCTCCGCATAATTCGAGAAATTGAATCCAATTTTTTCGATACTGGGTTTCGCAAAGTGGCGCAGACGTCGGAAACGTTGACACTTGCGTTTTCCGCATTGTGGGGCAATCGTATGACCGTCAGGGTATTGTCAGATGTGACGCACGACTCGTGGTTTCAAATTCCGAGCGACGCATTGACTATCGCAGAAATTGTACACAGCGATATCGCGGAAGCGAAAACGATGGAAACCTTAAAATTCAGCATCGAAGAACTCGGCAAGGATTATGATGCATCTGGAGCGTTATGTTCGTGGCTACCACTCGCGGCTTCTCCGAAACGACAATACGAAAAGTACTTTTGTTCAGAATTCGTGGTGACTGCTTTTCAACGCCTTGGGTCCATGCAGGATTTGTCAGCACCACACACTACACCGAATGCGCTTTACAAATACATGACAAAAAATTAACAATAGTGCCTATAAAACATAGGTTTCTCGAATTATATGGAAGACCCTGAATCCAAGGACACTACACCTATACTTACAACTCCCACAAGTGGACCCATCACTATATTCGGCCGCCCTTTTCGTATGCAAAACGATTCACTGTATCTGCGCGAATTACACAGACTTTGTGTCGTCGTATTGGCGGTTGTTTCGGTATGTACCACCGCTGTCTGCTTTCAACGCGCCCCTGTTTTAGCGTCACACTCGTTGAACATCCGCTGGCTGCCCATCCTGGCCACCTATACTACGACAATCATGTACCTACTGGATTTATCGAACGTGTACATGGGTGGTTGGGGAGATTCGAACGGGCGCTTTTGGTGTGACGTCAAAATCATGTACGTCCGCGGATTCAACACCATACGCACGGTTTGCCGTTTCTTCGGCGTCTCCTTGATGTTCAGCCTATTGGCCGTCCTCCTTGATGTACAATCGTCCCTAGTCTTCATTGTCATGCTGGTTGTCATCTCTGAGTGGCAATCGGGCCTCGCGGAAAACCAAAATCAATACGACATTAAATTCGAAGACAAGTTCGTAGACGAAGAGAACAAACTGTCCGTCGAAGTGCTACACCAATACCAAGCGACACACTCCGTTGAACGCGTGACCTGGGTGTCATTCACCATCGCGTCCATTATAAAAATAATGACGCTGAGCTGCATGTTCATACCCGTAGACCGAAACGACCTCGAACCGACCACTGACCATCCCGACAGTGGTGTTGTATTCCGCGCGCCAGTCATCGTTGGGATTGTTCTATGGTCTTTTTTGCTTCCGTGTTTGCTTGATTTCGCATACTTCAAGCAAACGATTACATTTTGCCAATTAGAGATATACAGAATGTTCACGGACTGTTGTGTCCTCACTCTCACATGCATGTTTACACTTGTGTAGCAACTATGTGGACTATAAAATAGATTTATTTTACGACGAATAGATGAATAGTTACCTGAGCGCTCGGTTGCCGCCCGAATATGTACATAGTGTCAGCGAAGCCTGTGAGTCTACATCCCAACCACGTCAAAAGGCCCGACAGTTTTGTGCGCACTACAATACAAACCCGTCGGCGCTGCAACACTTTTCTGTTCTCGAACTCACAGAGTCGCCCGAGTTGTGGTTTGTATCGACCGCAGAAGGTGTTGCCCGGTCGAAATGGTTGACGGAAGCGTATCCGAAACACATCGAGCGTGTTGTAGAAATCACAGATTCAGTGCTCAAGTGTCCGAAATGTAAACAACACACCGTGGATTATTATGAAAAACAAACGCGTGGCGCAGACGAACCCATGACGTTGTTTGCAAATTGTCTCAACTGTGGCAACCGCTGGCGCCAGTGATGAGCAGTCTAGGTTTCGCAATGTAACGTTTGGCCCGGCCCAACGGGTGCGAGTCGGCGCTCGCCGATGGGCGTGACACACCAACAATACCCCGTAGACCCGTGACACTGTTTCGGATGATAGAACCCTTGCTTTGTACACTGGGGTCGATACGACCCCAACAGCCTCGGCGTCCTGTTTAAATGCTCAACGCACGGTTGCTGAGCAACAGCAAACGCAACCAAAATCCATAAATACAGAAACATTTTATTTTTATATAAGACGTGTGTTTATACTGTAAATGTGTATTTGTATTCCATTCGTGATGTTCTATAGATGCTGCGTGTATGTGTGCAGCTGTTGCTTCCGAAATAGAGACCCGCCTGTCACGCATTTTGCATCGAGTTTGGAAGGACTCGAGGAGGGTTCTGGGGGGTGGTACAGAGACGCGCGCAAGTCCTACGTTTGCGTACGCGATACATTTTACATTTTTCTATTTCACAGATTGCAGAACGACTTGGACTTGACACATGTCCGGGCCTTTGTGCACAAACTGACCCAAGCGATGACGAACGAAGGTCAGGTGCCATGGCGCTTCCAGCGAAAATGGTTGGGCGAAAACAAACCTGTGTACAAGTCCAACGACGTGCGCGTCATTGACGCAAACATGCAATTCATTATCATGTCATGGTGGTTGTTCGAGGTCCAACCAGAAACTGCGAAAACCTTGTATCTCTATTGCCAAAGAGCGTGGCAATGGCTTGACATTCATATTGCCAACGATTCTGTACACGAAAGAATTGGCGCTTCGTGGGAACATTCAAGACAGCACGAAGGTACTTTGCTCCTGTCGAACGTACAACTCATTCACACGATTAGATGTATGGAACTGATCCACACTGTCGAAAAAGACCAGCGCAAACAGAAACAGTTTACACAGAGGCATGCGCGGGCCGTGTCCACGTGGACCCCTGAAATATACAAAACGCAGGAAACACTGCCCAGAATTCTCGCCGTTTGTTTCAATATCGTACCCCGCAGTTTTATCAAGTCGTTCAACCAGGAAATGAAACCAACCTGGATTCCATGTCGTCTGCCAGGACCCGTACCCAACAGGCCTACGCGAGACGCTTGGGTATACGGATACGGCGACAAACACGACACTCTGATATGGCCGTGGATTGGATTTCTATGGATGGTGGTTTTGCATACAACCAATCACAAAGACATTGCCAGCAAATGGTGGACATCCTACATGGATTTTCATAAATCCCAAAACTTGTACGATATATACAGCGCAGATACAAGAAAACCGGTACGCAGAGCATTCTTGAAAGGCCACGCCCAACACGCCTTAACCACCGCCGCATACTTGACAGCCAAAGAAACACACATTGACGATTTAATTTAAAACACGTGCATGAGAGAAAGATGCACATAAGTGATTCATAAAATACGTGGCACAACTCAGTGTAGTATTCTCGGGTAATGTCGGTCGGGGTGCAGGAATGGTCTACGGCGTGTCTTTTGCGAGACGCGGTCCAGCTGGGGTTGGATGGGAAAGAAGGGAAGACCTTTGAAGCGTCAGTGTCTCGCAAATTCAGGGACGTGGTGTTGGGCATGTGTGTGGGGGCTTCCAAAGGCGAGACTGTGGCTGTGAAGACGTTTCGGCCCAAAAAATCTTCGAATCGAATCCTTGCGGAAGCCAAACTGCAGCAAAAATGCGCCGCCAAGTTCGCAGCGCCCGCTGTCTTAGGGGTGTCGGTTTCCGAAAAGTACATTGTCATGCCACAACTGGACTCGCTTCCCGTCGACAGGTATAGAGATGGGGCAATGCCAGACCACCTTCAGTACGCCATCTGTGGTCTCATGGGTCTTATGGACGACGCCGGGGTGCTGCATTGCGATATGAACGCGCGCAACGTCATGCTGGACACATACGACCGACCCTGGATGATTGATTTTGGCCTGGCAAAGACGATCACCAAAAAAATCAAGTCGAAACACGGAGAACATCCGAATATTGCCGTGACTCTGTGGGGATTGATTCGCGGATTCAAGCGCTACAAAGTCGAATGCAACATCATGCGAGAATGCCAGACATCGGAAGACCCGGCGCCATACATCGAAAAAGGCAAACGCGTGCTGAAAGCGATGCGTCGCGCAAAACGTAAACGAAAGTAATGATTAACCTTTGATGTGTATATAAATAACGCTAAACTTTTTCACTGATGTTTGAAGATACGTTCATGGTTTCTGAGGACGGGTCCGCAAACGGTTGTGTGCACCATCGCATGCTACTCCACAGTACTCCTGCACACGGGTTTGAGCGCAGTGTGGACGCACACGGTGTGTGCCACGCCAAACACGCGGACGCGTATCGCATTTTACCGGTACCTGATGGGTTTGCGGTCGCGGGCCAGGACGTGTACGGGTCGACTTCAAAATCTATTGTCGTGGCAGACGGCCACGGCCCCAACGGCACTGACATGGCACTGCGAGCCGTCTCCATCGCGTCGGCTGTGGACGAGCATGATTTCGGATGTATCCAAGACCCAAAGGTGGTGGAAACCGAGCTACGAAACACTGTTAAATCCATCCTGATCGATGCCCCCAACGGGCGCTCCGGGGCTACGTATGTGCAGATGTTGTTTCATCAATGGCGACACAAGCGCTGGATAATCACCGTCAACATAGGCGATTCCGAAGCACTGATTGTTCGGTCGAACTCGATTACACAATGCGCCATGGCCCATAACTGGGACAACAAGGATGTGTACAAAAGATATATGTCAACATGCACCACTACACCACAACCGGTGTGTTACAATCGCTGGAACGCGGGAAAACATAAAATGACGGGCCCAGGAGGGTCACGTGACCCTGTCATGTTATACAATGCGCGCGGCGAGCCCGTGTGGGAAAATGCAGAATTCATCTCGAACAAATTGGCGCGGCGTAACTATCCCTTTGGCACTCAGTCGCTGCGCATGCCGACATACGCGTATGAGAATTGGGGCTCTTGTGTGTGCGTGGGGAAAAAGGCACTCGGTCAACTTGTGGTGTCCTATGGAGACCAGGGCGAACGTTTTCAGACTGGAGCGTCCTACGATATGATTCACGTGTACGTTCACGAGCTGAGTCCGTGCGAAGACGTGGTTGCGCTCGTACAGAGCGACGGTGTGTCAAACCACAAAACTCTACAAGATTGCGGATTACACTGCAGCTGGAGCGCCGAAAAATATTTGGGCGCCATCTCGAAATGTCGAGACGATATGTCTGTGGTCAAATGCCGCTGGGGCCCGAGAAAGAACTTTCCATGTCCAGCGAGCTGATATGCTGGCAGCAGACGGGGCATGCCTGAGCAGCTTTCAATGATGCTGCCATGCCGTGGCCGCCGCGCATAATAATGGCATTTCGAGAGACCGAGGTCCTCGCAACGTTCAAGTGACACCAGCCACAAGCCACCCCAATACACATCAGCCCTACGGCAACGGGAGTCCAACGGACAGCGTGCGGAAACCGATGCTCGCATCTCAAGAGCCACAACACAGCAGATTGTAACACGATTTCAGTCGCCTGGATGAAGAATCGGTATTTCTGCTCACGACTGGCGAGAGATTTCTGGACAACGTTGGGTTCGTTGCGACGCAGCATTACCATGAGTACCATAATGACAAGACTACCGTCCCACGCTGTGAACGTGCGCACAGCACATGCCGCGAGAAGCACCACGTCGTCGTGTGTAAATCGAAGCGCCGCTGCGAGAAACGGTAACTGCAGGAACGCAAGCCGTGTTTGCCAAACACTGCACGACCACACCAACAGCACCAAGTTGACTGCTGTTCTTGGATGCAGATTGAGCCACGTGACTTGGCTTATACCGAACACGGGCGCGTGTTCCGCTATGATAAAGCGAAGGAGGGCAAAGGTCCCGAACACAAAACTCCAATACACATCGACGTACAAGGTTAAATGTTGAATACTGAGTAGCGATGACGCGGCCAACACAGCGGTGAACACGGCGGCGCACTGGCACCACACTGCATGTTTGTGATACATATGCTGATCACGCGAGGATACATTATATATTCCGTTTGGGATACAAAATCCACCCAATGGCTAAAAGCGCCACTGTTGCGATATCCTCGTGTTCAAAGACGTCTCTTTGCAACAAAATGTCCGAGCAAAGAGTGGAGACCGGATGCAAACATTCGAAGATGGCGACGGCGTCTATACTCATGCTACCTGTAAACGAGGAAATCATCCAATTTTTACAAGCAGTACCGACGCCGGCAAACATCAGGATAAGCAACCATTTGTCAGGCTTTACCACGAAATCCGCCAGCAGGTGTTCTGGCCCGCCAAACGCCAACATGACGAAAAACAGCGTCACAACCGATATACCGATACCGTGTTTCATGTACTCGGCACTATTTTTGCGAGGCAGCATCACAAACCACTTTGACAGTGCCCAGACTTGTATCATGCCAGCGCACATTGCCGCCCATATTTTCCACAACTCGGTGTCTTTGTGATACCACGGTGACCACCACCATACAGACAATGTGCCGAACATTGCAAAGTTCAACCCGGCCAAGCGATATCCCTTGAGCACCGCCCCGGTTCGAAGCGCCACAATCAACGGGATGAACGGTTGCAGAGACACGGCGATGCGGTATCCGGTCAAGAGCACGCACACTGTGTAAGCCAGTGACGGCAATGTCCACCCGCACAACGAAAACATCAACCACCACGTCTTCGTGCGCGACTGCACCTTGTCTGATTTGCGCACAATAAGCCACATGAAAGCGTACACAATAACCATCCGCAACCAATGCATGTGAATCAAAGAGGCGTCAGGGTCGTTCACAATCATCCAGTGTAGTACATTATCCCATGCCGCATGGCCGACAAAAGCAAGCAAAAGTGGCAATAGCATTCCCTGACGTTTATGAATTTATATAGTATATAACACCGTTTCGTCGTGGTAAATGTCATGGCCGACGAAATCATCTATAACGTGGCAAGAACAGGTGCGTACAATTAGTTCGGTGGTGTCGGCAGTGTGCTTGCTCGTCTTAACAGTCGCAACAGTATCCGCCGGCATCTATGCGGTAAACATAGCCACAGAAATACAACAACATCCTGGAAATTTAGGGGCCATTGTGCAAAACAGTAAAGACGCCATTGAATCCGCCAATCACTTTTTGAAATCCAACCAGATGGAACCGATGCTGCAAGACTTCCACAACTTGATAGGTGTGATGTCCAAACTGGCTGGGTCGATTGAAGAACTACGTGTGAGAGAGGTCTTAAACGAGGCAGAGACATGGCGAAACATGTCCCACCATGCAGTTGTACATTTAGCAAAATCACTACTCGATTTGTGAAAAAAAAAAAGTTCATTGTGTTTTAGACACGTACCCGATGTATTCAGCCACGCCACAGGCGTTCGCACCGCGTTCTAAATAGAAATATCCACCGTCTCCCCATTGTGGAGACCAAGAGTTGCGCACAATCCATTGCTCGGGGGTGTAGCCTACAATAGTCACAGCGTGGTCCAGCTCTTTGCCGCAAGCGGAAGCTGGAAACGTGCCGTTCTGATACGACATCAACAGCTCGGTCGTACCCACGTCGATGGCGACGCTGACAGGACCGTACGTGTTCAGTATATACGGAATACGCGATTCGGATTCTGCGTCTTTTTCGTGTGTCAACGAACCGTAACGCAACACCTTCAAAGCAGACCTGGAACACGTTTGATTACACGGTCCGCCCTGTGCGCTGTACGGCATGTCTTTTTCCAGAACGACGGGCCAATGCTTTGCGTACTCAAACACGTTTTCAGGCCAACCTCCATTGCATCCGTAAGAGGGACCGTTCTCTGAGCTTGAGCAATCCATGATCTTCTGCTCGGAGATAGACACACCCGCATGGTACTCGAGCACAGAAACGCCTGAGAACGTATAGCACGACCCACAGTCCCCCTGGTCCTTGACCGGTTGTAACTTATCACGCAAGTCAAGAGATTCGGGCAGTTTATACGATTTCAAACGATTGTGTCTGAACGGGTCGGCTGTGTTGGGACTTTGAGTGTTCAAAAAACGATTCTTGACGAAAGCTCGGTCGGATATACTGTTCAGACCATATTGGACCGTTACTGTAGACTGAGCACTATGTTGCAGCTTGTGCATCACATTTTGCATTCGATGTTCGAATTCACCATCTTGATACTCGCGACCGAACTTGCGCATGTACTGGCACATGGTATGCTGCGCCGAATGACGACGAGTGCAATCCTCATGGTCAAACGCAACAGCGACAGTCATACTTAAAACGACAAACGCCCACATCGTTGTGGATGTTACAGGTTTACTTATATACGCTGTGTTCATACTCCCATACGTCGAGAAATAAATTCCAAATTAAATCTCCCATGCCGTAATTGTTCACGTGCACAACCCATCGGATGCCATGCCAGTTCAAATTTGACGCGTTTACAGTCACGGCCTTCCCGACGTACAAATCGTACACTATGAACACGGATTTTAACAACTGCATGGTGTTCACAACGAACGAGAGCTTCTGTGCCCACTCGGCTGTGCACACAGCTTTCCCGTGCGCAATTCGTAAATACGCGGCAGATTGCGCGTCTGTGCCTGGGGGGCTCGAATATCGTTCAAAATAGGTATCCTGGGTGACACCGCATCTCTTGAACATTTCGAACACGGCTACGTTTCTCAAGTCGTTCAATCGTATACTCTGCAATATAGATTCGTCCAACGGCTCTGCTCCGCACAAAATGGCCGCCGCCCTTTCGCGATAGGAACCGGACAGTGTGGGCGCCATTTTCACAGCATTCGACGCAAGTTTTTTTATGCGTTGTTTTGTCGAAGCCAACTCGTGTATATAATCACGCTCGATCACTTGGCTAAAAAAATGACATAAAATATTGGAGGAGTCGGTCTCCAATAACTCTTGTTTGCTCGAAATCAGTTTTTGGACTTGTCCTGTCCATAACAAGTGCTGCTCCTCCCAATTCATTCAAAAAAGTGCGAAGACGATATATATGTCGCTTTTGGCGATTCGATGGATTTAAGTTTGAGGTATTTAAGAACGTCGGAACAGACAATCATGTGGCGCGCTCTCCTCGTAGCTATGATACTCTGTGTGGCGAATGCAACCTGTCCAGTCTCACACGAAGATGTGTGGGCGTGCATACTCAAAAACAAGTGCGTGAATGTATATCAACTGCACGCGAAATCCATCCACAGAGGCAAGAGCTATTTGCAAAGGCCGTTCATAATGGCCATGGAGGGTCCAAGATACAAAAAATTGTTTCGTGATTGCGACACTGACAGAAATGGTTGCATTGACCCCACCGAGGTGCACGCGTCGAACAGCGTGTGTCAACGGTCGTGTATGTGGCGCAAGACAATGAAGTCCATGATGTGTCACACGGAATGACGGCAAACAGGACACGTATTATGGTTCGACAGCCAAGTGCGAATACAACCTTCGTGAAATGCATGCATACACGGTAATGCTAATCCATCCGAAGAACATATGTTGTCGAAACATATCGGGCAACTACGCTGCGTGGCTTCGCCTCTTCGAGGTTCGACCTGGTCTTGAACAGGCCGGACACGTAACGTCTGCCGAGACGAAATGTCCGACAACCTATGGCGCTGGAATGCACGTATGGTGGTTTGCAACACGTGGCGCGATAACGAACTCTCCACGATTTGCACCTCTCGGCTCCGGTGGTGTACGATAACTCGAATAGGTCTACCCTCGCGCCGAAGGAACGGAAACATGATACTCTCAATCGAAAAAGGCGGTTCGTGGATCACTACATGCCGTTTAAGTCGACCGTACAACAAAAGGATATCTGCGTCAGAGTCCACGCTAAAACTATACTCAGAAGACATGTAAATGATTGACATTAAGATTTTTATATAGGCTATTTTTCTATTCGTTATTGACTTTGGCGCGCAACGCATCCACAAACTGGTGTATTTTTGGACGCAGTTTAGGCAAATCTGGAAACTCTTGTGCGAAGACAACTCCGCATACAAAACTAACGAACATGAAAAACATTGCGCAAGTTTGGTGGTGGGGAAGCCCATTTATACTGTTGGTGGCGGCACTGACAAGGGCATCGACCCAGTGAACAAAGGTTCGTGTTCTTCTTCGGAAGGCGGTTGCTCGACGGCGGCCGCAGCTGAATCTTGAACCCAATAGCTTCGCACGTAGTCTCCAACGCTTGGCAAGGGCAATGCCTGGCCCGCCCACACGCCTAAAATCATACCCACGATAAATTCAAACATGCTGTGCAAATGTCAAAGCACATTCTAATACTAACTCTTAGTTTATACAGCGGATTCATGGACTGAAGGATGCAATCGAATGTGCCACCACCCGCCAACGTACACCTTTCGGCACGATTCTTTGTAACCACTCTACACCGCGTTTATCGAACTCCGCCTTCAATTGCTGGCACGTCGCGATATTTAATTGTGACAACGCTTGTGCTGTTTTAGTGCCAATGCCTCGCAATGCCGTCACACCGCGACTTTTTTGACGACGCGCTTTTTTCTGAAACGAAACCTTATGCGACGTGACGTCGCGCAATCGGAATGTAAGATTCATTGTCTTTGCAGTATCCGAGACGGCAGCAGCTGGCAACTGCAGCGGCGAAACATTTGGTTTTGAGACCGCCGGCACGTTATTGCCACGCGTTGTCTTGTGACACGTTGTCTTAGAATTGTGCGTTTTTACATAGCAACACAATTCCGAGAGTGCTGTTGCGTCATCAATCGCGACGTGGGCGTTGTACCCGCGTTTAAAGATGTTTCTGTACAGGGTAGGTTGTGAATATGATTTGTGGCCTGGCATTCTTTTTCTAAATTCACGCAAAGTGTCTATTTCACACACGCTATAACGAATGCCACACCGAAGACCACACCCTTTGAGTATCTTAAAGTCAAAGGAACGGCCGTTATGTGCATACCAGGTCGGTTCCGACTGGGTAAACTCGACAAGTTTGCGCAATGCCTGCGTCTCAGTCACAAATTTGGGCCCGGATTCTGGAAGATTGTGCCACCGAACAAAATCTTTCGCCCTGTTCATCGTGGTCCGATTTAACCATACTTCAGGCGGCTCGTCGTTTAAAAACATATTGTGGGTCAACGATTTTCGTTTGACAAGTACCTTGGACCAGAAATCGATGGTCGCATCCGGTCTCTGATACATAGAACGCAACAGCGCAATCAGGTCTTGGGCCGTGTTGAGATGCGCGTCTTTCGGTAACGGATTGACAATGCAGCCCCATTTCAGACTTTGTTTCGCCACGTGAACCGCGCCGATTTCAATGATGCGCGTCTCAAAGCGCTTCTGACCTTTCGGTCGGACAGAGTCGGGTACTTTGGACGCAATCGTAGTCTCTAAATCTACACAAAAGCCCTGTTCAAACATAATAAAATAAAGATGTACATTTAAATAGTCGTTTCTGTTCAAGCTACGTTTTCGTTATCCGTGCTACCGTGGTCGTCCTCAGAGGCATCTTCGGTTTCGTCTCCTTTGATTTGCTCTGGTGCGAGCTTCGCGGAACTCCACGTCAAGTAACCCAATATCCCAACAAGCACGCTGGCAGTCAATCCTGCATACAATAACTTTGTGTGCGAAACCATGTACACGGAAGCCACGACCAATATTTATACCTGCTATTTGCAAGCTGCCCCGAAGAATATCATCGCAAAACAAATGATCGGCAGCAGCATAAACAACAATATCAGTATTTTGAAAGGGAGCCACGTGACGCGCCTACAGCATCTAAACTGACACGACTCGTGTGTTTTTTGGTTGACCATGAGCACGTTCTCACGGTACGTGACAAACATGTTGTCGTAAATGTCCGCAGCAACACCAGGCAAGTACGTAAAGTACGCACGCTGAAATTCGTTGTCCATTTCCATAAGAAACTCCATGGCAAGCGTGTTGAAAAACATATTCATGAAATCTCCATCCGCGAAAATGCACCACAGATTCGTCAAATACACCAGCAAATTGAATCCGAACTCTTGAAATGTATCCATCATCACAATGTAACTCGTGGATGGAATCATCTTCTTGCGGTGAGTGCGGTCCACAATGTTGTCCCACAGAAAGAACGACTTGATAAAGTAGAATAGGGCAATGGCAACCATTAACATTTTTCCTTCCCACGTGGCTTGGTTAGGGCAGAAACCGGCTTCGTACGAGCGAATTTGGTAAGCAAGTACCGCGATGTACATAAGCCACTGGGTCACGAACACCAGAATGGGTAGCGCAAGGACCAGGCTGAAGATGTGCGAGCAGAACACCGTGTTCCGGCGTTTCAGGGCTGTACTGTGGCGACCACTTGTGAGATGGTACGCGAAGAGGCTGAACATTCCAAATTTTGGGTCTCCCAGTACGAGCTCTATTTTCTCTTCGGTAGAAATGTCTTCGGCGGGAGTGTCCTCGTTATTCGGCGTCACGCATTCGGGAAGAACTTTGCGTTCTTGGTTCGGACCGGTAAATGTGTCGCCAGATATAGAGCTACGGACATGTGCTCTCAAAAAATCAACAGTAGACATGAGTTCATACAATGTGACAAAGTTAAATACGTGGTACTGTTACTTTTTCCGCGCGCGTTTATGTTTGGTGGCTGCGAGCTCGGTTTGCTCTTCGGATTGTTCGAAGTGGTGCACATCGTTGCCGGTCGCCGTCCAACCGGGCGTCGTCTGCCGGGCAAACAGCTCGACACGTGGAATGTCGCCCATGAGCCGCGTTATCATTTCACGCACAATGTCCGGCTTTCTCGAATGTTGGCGCCGGGGTGTCATGACCACGGGCGTCGACGAATCGTCTAACAACGTCAGGAAGTTGACACGCTCGCCCGACGACTCTTCGTGCACCACCGAAGACATCGAAGACGCACGACGGTCCAGTTCGCCAGGTAAAAGACGCTTGTACGACGCAATTTTCCCCTTTATCGCAACCAAACACAGTTCGGCGTTCGAACGCGTGTAGTATCCCACGCCGAACGCTGGTCGCGAACCGTCCTTGACGGTCTTTATCCACGTGACGAAACACGTTTTATACTTGAATCCCCACGCCTTGATGAGTTCCAGTGCTTCTCCGAGCAACGGCATGGTAGCCCACAAAAATAAGGCGCAATCATCTCTTGCGATGCGTTTCATCTCGGGCCCAAGTCCACACAATTCTTTTAGAGACATCGAAGGATAAATCAGCGTACCGTCTTTCCGTTTCAATGCACCACTTTTGACAGTTTGTTGGTAGCTCCAAGGCGGGTCCGCATATATGATATTCTGGGAATGGGACGGAAGGCTTGACAATTGATCAACAATACACGTCATTTATAATACAGAATGCATTATTTAATTTCAGTTATACTTAAGTTCTACTTATTCGCTCCAACACTTGTACGATTTACACGCCCAGTAGATGACAAGGTTAGAACCCACCAAATCCAGAGCCGCAATCACGAGACCGGCGACCGCCACCGCGAAAACGTTCAGGTCGTCGAAGAACAGATTGTTTAGGATATTGATGTCCGCGTTGAGGTCTTCGATGGAGCTGAGCCAGCCCACGAGACCGGCGAACATGCCGACGTTGATCAGAGAGAACGCAGCTTGCAGCATGTAGTGTACGCTGATGCCGAATCCCTTCCAGTGCATGGCGACAGACCAAGCGAACAACAACGAATTGACCACGGCAGTGGCCACGGCAATATTGAATAACACTTGCTGGGCATCGAACAGCTCTTGGTCCGCGGCCACGATGTTGAAATCGGCGTCTTTCTCAGCCGGCAAACCGCCAAACTTCATGCAAATACCAGCGGGTGCGTCGGTATCGGCAGCTTCCGCCGCAAGACGGGCGGTGTTCGCCGCAGCAAGATCAGCAGTATCGGCGGCGTTGTTCCCAGCGAGTTTGCACGCCTGGAAACGCGACAGGCTGAAATCTTCCTTGCCGGCCACTTCAAAGTGCTCACCGGCATTCAGAGTTGCCGCAAACAATGATGCGAGAAGAATGAACAGCACATACAACACGTTGAGGTAGAACGCACGAGCTTCATAACCCTTATCTTTAAGATAGGACGACATATTTCTTTTCATACACGTCCGTTTATATAGCGTGTTTTTTTAAATCGTGTCGTCACGCAACAAACCGTTGACGCGTGCTACGGGTTAAAGGTCGTCATGCTTTGGTCAATACATCTGTGTGATATCGCTGCTACGAGGTTACAAGCTGGTACTCCAATCTTCGCCGTCTGCATCCTCGTCCAACGGCAACACGATGGGTTCCAAATCTCGCGCAGTGAATTCGTTGTACAGACGGACCACCTCAATCAGCGAGGTCGAGGCGGCCGTGCCGCAGCACATACGCAATATGATAAACAATATGGTGGGCACCAATGCAAACGGAATGACCACCAGCGTACGGATAGCGCGTCGATGCACAAACGCGAGAACCACCAAGGTCGTGCTCAACATCCAAAGAAAATACAATTGAGAGAGCACACCAGTATCACGCAGCACGTGCAAAACAATGCCGACGCCCCACAACGGCATTTGACGCCACGACACACCCTCGAACACACGTATACAACTCATCAACACGACTGGAATTGTACGAATGATAAGCACATTGTCCGCGGGTAACCGCGTGGACATAAACTGCAACATCACCCAAAAAGAAATACACGTTAGATGTATATGGGCGTGCCAATCCTCACCGTTTTGCATAATCACAAAACAGGCACAACCACTCACCACCGCGATAGTCAACGTCATAACCACGCCACAAAATCCCAACACAACCACGATATTCATCCATTCGAGACCGTCTGCACACAACACAAGACACAACAGCAGATGGTGAACGGACCAGGCTATTGTGGACCACTTGTCATGTGCTTGCATGGCATTCTTCAACAATAGTATTTGTAGCTGCAGCAAAGAAATCACAACGGTACTGAACAACGTTAACATCATCAATACTATGGACACGAACCGCCACTCAGACTCATACACAGTGCCCAACAAAAACCACATGTAACCCAACAACAAATACAACACAAACACAAAACGGTCGAACAACATCCAATGACCTAACACAGACGCAAACAGATACATATACATAAGTTGCACATAAATGAAACGGGATTTGACCCATTGTTAATCGTTGTTGACTGTCATGAGCATCGCGAAGACTCCAGCGTTCAACGACCTGGACAATCCTTTGCGGTTCCTCACTTCCCACGGCTTTGAATCTCGCACGCCCACCTATACAAAAACCTTCGGCGCAGACAAGTACTTTTACGGACAGCAAGGAGAATGGTTTGTCACGACACCACCGGCTCAGGTGACCAAAGCCAGCGTAAACGTGTTCAAGAGGGACCAACACGAACTACACCTGCAGTGTCCTCAAGGATGGGCCGACCAAATGACACAACGCCTCAAACAAGCAGTCAAAATGGCACACGCCGACATGCAACAATCTCACGTAGACTTCGAGACCGTGTGGGCACACACAACCAAACCCGATTTCACGAATCTTCAAATACGCTCCAAATACAAGGCCAAAAGGACGAAAGTCTGTGATTATGTGAACATGTACAATGGGGAAAACGAAATAACTGGCAGAGTTGACTTATGTACAGGGAGCCAGGTACAATGTTCCATTCGGTTTATCCTCTCCGAACAACGAGACCAATCCGAAGATTGTATGCACACGTCCGTCCGATGTGAATTCGGCGCTGGTATTCGCGTTCTAAAAATAGCGGGACTGCCTGAACCGGTCAAAAGACCCTGGGATTGGAAAGATGTCAACTTCGAATCGTTGACGGCGCCCATGTACGATTGTGTACGCGTCAAAACCAATGCCATGACCGTCGCCGAAGTCAACGGACGAGTAGCGAAAGTGGTGGCGAAAACAGACTTCCAACAGGCAATACACGAATTCCACACGCGTGCCAAAGCGGACACTTGGGACAATACAATCACCATGCCAAAAACTATACAGGCGAAATCTGTGGCTGTGGCCACTGTCGTCCCGACCCGAAACAAAAGGCACATACGCTGGACAGCCACCTCCGTCTCGGCCTTTCGGCCGAAGCGACAGAAACTGAAGGAGGGCGACTCGACACAGGAGACTGCGCCGGAGCAGCTGGAGGAGCCGGAGGAGGAGGCGGAGCCGGTACAAAACGCGCAGGTGACTGCGGCGGCGAAAACGGATGCCGACAATACGGACAGTTCATCTGATACTCAAACCACTGATTGATACACTTATAATGATACGTATGCCCACAAGACAAAGACACTCGAGACCACATGTCTTGCAAACACACAGGACACTCCAAAGGTTCAACCAACATAGGGTTGAATACATCCACACACAATTTATGAGCCATTTTTATATTCATTTTACTATATATAGTTCGTTTTTTAGACTCAAATGTCTCCACAGGTCAACTTCTACAAAAACATACACAACCGCGAGGAAATCGAAACGCTTTTACGACCCTACAGTATCCAAGAATGCATGTCCGACATCGAATTTTTCCCCGAATTAGTGCAGGATTTAATCGAAGACCACGCACACATCGAAAACCTGGACAAAGTACTCGACCGCATGTTATCACATTCACTCAAAGTAGGTGGGTTTCGTCTATAAAACGCTTACGCAGAACACGATGACCACACGAATTATATGTAACGACGGACTCAAATACGTGGGCAAATACGACGAACGTCGTTCCACCGAATACCACATTTTTCTCAAGGGCCACATGACGCCTATTCGGAAATCGAACATACAAGACATGTTTCTGTTTACAGACAAATGGTACAGAGTCGTGGGTCAAACTTGTGCATACGACACACACATACACACGGGTGGGTTGCTATGGCCGACAGAGTTCGACAGGATATTGTACTCAAACGATATATAAATATACGAATGCATTCTCAACTCGAATGGAACCAATAACTGTACTCAAAAAAATATATATCCTTTCATTACAAGTGGAAAAGGAAATACGACACGGAGCATATGTTATCTTAGAAGACGGAGGCGTCATGTATTCAGAGTGGAAGCCAAACGGAAGACCACGATTATGGTGCGCACACGCGTCAGGAGAACGCGTATTTGACATCGCCGGTTCATCGGGTAATATTCTCGTGGGAACTACAGAACACGGTCACACTTGGTTTCAACTTGAGCGTTCTGCGTGTTGCACATGTTCTCACTGTGGCGATTGGATACGATTCAAATACACTGGCAGGAATCAAGGACCAGAAGGCTCATCGTGTCGAACCGAGTCAAACCCCATAGTACTCAACTGCACATGCCCCTAAACGCAACACCCTACTTTTAATTTAAATTAAATTAAACGCGCAGCCCATGGAAAAAAAAAATCACAGCACCCTACTTTTAATTTAAATTAAATTAAACGCGCAGCCCATGGAAAAAAAATCTCGGCACACGCCCTACTTTTAATTTAAATTAAATTAAACACGCAGCCCATTGAAAAAAAATCTCGGCACACGCCCTACTTTTAATTTAAATTAAATTAAACGCGCAGCCCGTGGAAAAAAAATCTCGGCACACACCCTACTTTTAATTTAAATTAAATTAAACACGCATCGAACATACACGACTGTATAAAAGTTAACATTTGTATAAACAATATGCACATGTTTAGAGACGCCCATTGGACCACTGTCCAAAAAGAGGAAGACTGGCACCATACCGACGGAAAAACGTACAAAACGACACACATGGTCATTTCGGACTGGAACATACCCTTTACGTACGCTGAATGGATTTCAACACTGGGCTTTGACGCTCAAGGCCCCGAACATATTTACGCACACTGTGCTTCGCGACTAACACGCCCCTATTGTCGGAAGGCCGTGGCGGATGCGGCTACACGTTTGGAGCTGGACCCGGGTTTCCTCCAACCCTACGAGAAAATGGCCTCCTATTACGTATTACGTCTTCTCGCGGGTATACACTACAAGAAGGTATGGCAAGCGTGGCCGCGCATCCCGATAACAACCGATATGCTGAAAGACGAAATATTCTGTTTATGCGTCGTAGCGCTGCATCCCGAACTGTACGGCAAATTACACCCCATAGGTCGGAATAACAGGAGAGTGTGTTTGGAAGCCATTGCGTTGTGGAGATTGCCAAAGTTTTCTATAATGCAGTTTGTACACCCAGACGCACTGAAAACGTTTGACGCGAGTTCAGTGCACCCCAACCAGGTCGGGTTCGAGATGCAAAACCACAAGACGAATATAGACGTACAGTATTGGGCGTTTGACGACGCCTCCATCGTAAACCGTATCATAGGCAAGCCTGGAGCGCGCAGATGGTTTGAACTGCAATTTGCCGGGCCCACTGCCGTTCAACACATCATCAGCGAACGTCTCAAGCATGGCAATTCAATTGAAATGATAAAACCCTTCATACTCAAAAACAAATATGTAAAATATAAACTACCAAATTAAATAAACAAGAATGTTTTTTATTATGCAGCCTTGTACCTTCATTCAAACTAAAAACCACCAGGGCCATAACATATTCTAAAGGTAGTTTGTTGCACATTATCCCAAAAACGATTCATTCAAACGAAACTAAATACGTTTACGAGTCGTAACTATGGTTTGTAATGTTGTACAGTGCGTGTGACTTCTTACGCATGGACAATACGTTCTGATAAGAAGGGATTCACATACAACTGAACATATAGTATCAAATTTCACACAAGCTGAAATAATATATAGACCCTGTTGTTTGACACGATGTACACAACAGGGTCGACGTGATGACAGAATTGTGAATTCGACGTATAAATAGACATGCGTATGAAAACATAATCATGAATTTGAAATTTGCGATTCTTTTACTTGCAACAACATATTCGGTCAATGCCAGTAGTGTTCATCCTCCAGGTGAAACAGACGATGGCAGCGGCGGAGTTACATGTGATAAAGGGTACGAGAATACTGGAAATAACACCCACATCGTATGTTCTGCCTGTCCAGATGGAACGTACAAAGATGCAATTGGTACAAGCGCTTGTACGGACGTAGCTGCAGGGTATCAAGGTGTAAATGCCACAGGACAATACACGGCTCTGGGAGCTGTAGGCACAGTTATATGTCCACGAGATACTTACAACGGTGAACCCCCTGGTGGTCCACAAGATTTGACAGGTGGATGTAAATCTGCTCAACCTGGATACCGTGTCGCAGGTCTGACCGGTATATACCCAGAATACGATACAAGCGACTATGCTACAGGCATACAACAATCACCATGTCCTAATGGTTATTTCAATGCCGACGGAATTGGTGATTGTGATGATAAGGTACAGGGCGGTCACTTCGGTGCAGATGCGAATGGCGTTGCTGTGACATCAGGTGCTACCCAGCAAGCGGAATGTGCGGACGGTACCTTCAACGAACCTAATGCCCAGCAATTAGTTCTTGGAATTTGCGAGTCGTGTTTCCCTGGTTCTTTCAGCAATGGAAATACGCGGAAAAAGAATGCCGACGGGAGTTGGCAAGAACCCCGAGAGACTTGTAGCGACATTCCCGACGGGCACCAGGGTGAAAATATGACTGCTACCGGGAAGGGCTCAACTGGCTTTGCTAAATGCGGCGGCGGCACATTCAGTGAAGATGGCGGCAACTCTGACGTGTGGACATGCCAACCCTACCAACAATGTGTAATTGGGGCAGGGTTGGTGCAAAACTCTGGTTCGAACAAGGAAGACATTTCCTGTGCAGAGTGTACAGGAAATACTTACTCCGATGCACCATCAAGTACACATGGATGTAAAAACCACGGTGCATGTGCAGCAGGAAGTGGTGTGAAGAATCCAGGTACGAACAGCACAAATATTGTGTGTGAAGTTTGTGATGATGCTGCTGCAAGTACACTGGGCAAATTCTCAAAGGACGAAAGTCTTACACAGGTGTGTACTGCCCACAGTAAATGTGCACAGGGAAGTGGTGTCAAAACGAAAGGTAATGCGACCGATGACACTGTGTGTGAAGCATGTAATGATGCTGATGCAGGTACAGTCGGTGAATTCTCAGACCTAAATGATGATACGCA
>Ga0181559_10001038_pt1 | contig 26948 bp, 20 predicted proteins | sample 011ome_21_FD_133752 | JGI IMG/M metagenome (GOLD analysis project Ga0181559, IMG submission 133752) | Coastal salt marsh microbial communities from the Groves Creek Marsh, Skidaway Island, Georgia - 011508AT metaG (megahit assembly) | ecosystem: Environmental > Aquatic > Marine > Intertidal...
CGCCATCACCGTGCAATCGGTGGATCACAGCCTTCAGTACCGCGGCAACTTCGCTCGATATAATAGGATGTCGGAAAAATCGTGAAAGATCTTGAAACAGCCCATTGGTTTTCTCGGTTCTGGCCTTTTACCCGTTCTGGAGATTTCTCGTTTCTGGCGTTTTCTCGAGCTCCATCATCTCATCACCGCGATTGGATCTCGCGGCAGTTTTTCGCGTGCCAACAAAAACCAATGCGCCAAACAAACGGAAACCAACCAATCACAGCCTCGCGACAGAACGAACCCAGCAAACAACCCGCCTGGAGACTTAACGAAACAGATGCCTCGATTAGGTCAGCAGCGAGAACGTCGGATCACCGAATGGCAATGTAGAGATGAGGAATCTGGCCGCGACGACATTTCGCGAAGACACGAGATTCGTGAAGTGCCAACGACGACGACATTCCGTAAGGAGACAGGATCCTGGAGGCCATAACATTCTTGGAAGCCACAAGGAACGTGAATGGCCGTCGCCGCGTGCACCCGACTACGAAAAAGCTAGAAGTCAACGATTTAGAGACCGATGACGGGGTAGAGCAGGTGCCAAGGAGAGAGAATCAAGACTCAACCGCTGCGTCGTCCGACTCCATGCTCCGCTGAATCGCATCGTAAACCTCGTGGCGATGAACAGGCACTTCCCTTGGAGCTTCTACGCCAAGACGAACCTTATCTCCACGAATTTCAACAACGACGATCTTGATGTCGTTGTTGATAACGATGCTTTCGTTCTTTTTTCTGGATAAAACCAACATGATCTAGTCCTTTATTAACCGGCCTTAACTATTTCCTAGTTGTGAGTGCCTACAGTCCGATGCCTTTCAGAATCACCGCCATTGGGATTCTGTCTCACCGCTTCGTAGGCCGGTTGCAATCGCGAACCGAATACTGTAACGATCCGCTAATCCTGCGACCTTCAAACTTAGGTCAAAAAAAAACTTCGTCAAGGAAATACGGCTTGACAAAGGCTGTTTTTTGGCATTCCGCACCCTCCCGAAGGCTCTAAAACCGGAATAACTCCCCTGAACTACTGATTTCCCCGCTTTTCAACCAACCTCTGCGACTCTCGTTGTCGGTTTTCTCCCGGAAATCAACCACCTTTTCTGGCCAGCGTCTGACCTGATTGGGCTGCAATCGTGAAGACTGCCTGCAGTTTCCGCCACCGAGTTCGATTCCAAAAAATCAAATTTCTGCGTGAATCTTTCAAGAAAGAAAATCCTTTAACGGAGTAGCCGCCTGCTCATTTAACCGTAGCACCACCTGGGAAAAACACCGACTTGCTCGAGAAAATTCAAGGCTCTCAGCCCAGCCCGGCAGTGCAGCCCCAAGGTTCCATCATCGCAAGGCTCTAGAATCACCTGTGTACGACTTGTTGATTTCCGCGGTTATGAGACACAGAGCGAAGCGGAGGGTGAGACTGTAGTTGCTGTCGCATTGGCGTTCTAACGCTGTGGAGCAAGAGGCAGAAAGCTACGCGTTGGACGACACGCTCTGGACGACAGCGTCTATTGCGCCCTGTCGCTGTGAGTACACTGGGGGGACGATCTATTGTTAGACTTTAGAACTCACCGATGCCACATTCGCTCGGTCGCGATGCTCCGGCGCAAGGTTGCCAACGAAGTGACACAAAGTGTGCCATGACGGATTAAGATGGAGGACTTGCGAGACTAAGCGAATCGATCAGATTCTTCTTCACTCACGTTTCCGATCGTGCAATTTCGCACTAGACTTGTCGAGAGAGAACGTGTGGGGAAGGAAGGGTCTTAAACTCCGAGGAGTGCAAATCTGCTCGGGGGTAAAAACTGAGCCCTTCCGAATCACAAGAGTTTTCACCCTCCAAACACGGCCCCGACAAGCGTCAGCTCACTCGGATCCGTTACCACGACTTTGATGTTACTTGCGTCCTAACGTGACGCGGAGACTTCCCTAGATTGACTTCGAACCTATGGTTAGCATTTCACCAAACGACCCTGCTCAAAGCCTTGAGTCACGAGAAGATTTCACGCCTCAGTCCGCGTCGAAACTAATCCCGTTGATCGAGAGCATCGTTCGTGAAATGTCTGAACTTTCCACCGACTTGGATCGTCATCGCGCCCAACTAATTGGACTCGATGAAATCCATCAAACGATCGACGGAGACGCGTACGAGGATGAAGTGGCGGACGTTCGCCGATCCTTTATCGAAGTTGAAGAAAAGTTCAACTCGTGCCACAGAGAACTGCTCGCTCTCGGCGTCGCGACGCACGAACCGTTTGATGGATCCGTCGATTTTCCCTCAAGACTTAACCGCCGCAGGGTTAATCTTTGCTGGCATCCGGGTGAAGAAACGGTCTCGCACTGGCACGAGGTCAACGAAGACGGAGCCAACCGTAGGAGTGTGGATACCAGCATGGTTCCCGGAGCCGCGGTCTAGCTCTCTACACGACGCGTGCAACCGCCTATAGAAAAACCGGCAGTCGCCCCAGCGATTTCTCCTTCCAAACTGAATCAGCGACGTTTTCTCAACTCGCTACGAACCATTACGCATGTGATACTTCGCATGGTACCAGTTGGTTTTGAATTCTTTATTCAGCAATCGCGCGGATGCAATCGCTAGAAAACTTTTCGCGTCTTGCCTCAGGTCGCGACCGAAATTTTTTCGAGTTCAGTTGTTTTACCGAGTTAACAAACCGTGATCGACCGTCTCAGATTCGATCATGATCCAATCGAACCGGTTACAAAGTTGATCGCCCCTTCGGATCCTGTGACGACAAACGAACCTTTGAAACGCGACCGTGTGAATCTCTAAATCTTTGATACCACATCGATAAAACAGATGGATGGGTCAGGTAGGCGTTGGATGGATAAACCGTTAAAACCAAGGTAGTCAAGTCATCATCGACGTCGTGATAGCAGGCCTTATATGTTCGTGCAGAACAAAAAACAAAATGACAATCGCCCCAATGTGATTTTTATCATCACGGACCAGCAGCGATTCGACACCATTGCGGCGTTGGGTTACCCCCATATGCAAACGCCCCACCTCGACCGTCTCGTTCGTGAGGGGATCACGTTTACGCAGTGCCACGTCACGGCGGCCTCATGTGCGGCGGCTAGAGCAAGTCTTTTCAAAGGTTACTACCCACATACCACCGGAATCTTAAAAAACGCTGACACGTGGCGACGCAGTTGGATTGAGCGTCTGAACGACTCCGGATACTACTGCACCAACATCGGAAAGATGCATACATGGCCGTATCAAACCGAACTTGGTTTCCACGAGAGATTTGTTGTTGAAAACAAAGACCGTTATCTGGAGGGACGATATTATTTTGACGAGTGGGATCGAGCGTTACGCTACCGTGGACTGGTCAAACAGCAACGTGAATTTTATCGCAAGCGTGAGGACTATCATCAATCGCTCGGAGCCTTTGACTGGGAGTTACCAGAGGACACGCATCCCGATTTTTTTGTTGGAGACATGGCGACTTGGTGGATCAACAATAAGCCACCCATGAGTCCTCTGTTTCTGCAAATTGGATTCCCCGGACCGCATCCTCCGTATGATCCCGTTTCGAGATACACCAACCATTATCTCGACCAAGAACTACCTATCGCCCCGGTGACGACCGAGGATCTAGAAGGTCAACCTCCTGCACTGAAGGAGTTGCGGCAACATAACTTTGAAGTTGATCACGACTCGGTTATCCTTGACTTGCAACCATCCGACGCACAGCGACAACGGCAAAGGGCGTACTACCTTGCCAACGTGACCATGATTGATGAGAAGGTTGGTGAGATCATGGCAGCACTGGAGAGCAATGGCTATCTAGAAAACTCGATCGTGATTTTCACGAGCGACCATGGGGATTGCCTGACCGATCATGGACACAGCCAGAAGTGGACCATGTATGAGCAGGTCACCAGAGTGCCGCTGATCATCTGGTCTCCCGATCGTTTTGGCGGCGGACGCAAGGTCGAAGAATTGATTCAACTGATGGATCTTGGCCCCACGATTCTTGACTGGGCTGGCATTGACGTCCCGTCAGATTGGGAGGCGATTTCTCTATCATCGGCACTTGAGCAGAATCCGGATTGGCGGGGACGTGACCATGTTTATTGCGAACAGGCGCGTGACGCCGTTTTAACGGGCTGTGAATTCATGACAATGGTTCGCAATCAGCAACACAAGTTGGTGCATTTTCTAGATGAGCCGCACGGGCAATTATTTGATCTGGAACAAGATCCATCGGAGTCAATGAATCTTTGGGAGTGCACGGACCACACATCCGTCAAGCAATCCCTACTAGCGGAACTTCGAGAGTGGAGAATTCGCAGCGGTTTGAAAACCAAAGATTGGTCGAGCGATTGGCGTTAGAATGAATCGCGGGAACACAGCACGCTCAACCCACGTAACAGTGCTTAATAATTGTAGAACGGGTACTCTTTTAATACTTACGTCGATAAAGTAGCACCCAAGAAAACAAGCCTGATCACCGTATTAAGGAACAGATCTCTGATGAACTCTCGATTCGATATCATGAAATCGATTACCCAAGCGTGTCTTGCGGCGGGTTTTGCGTTCAGCTCGGTTGCCCACGCTGAGGATGCCAAAGATCAGACGTCGAACGCGGCTGTAGACCAGACAGAAAAAGTTTCTGGAATCGATCTCAGTCTTTTCAGTTCCAGCATCAAACCGGGTGATAATTTTTATTGGTATGCCAATGAAAAATGGCTCGAGGAAACCGAGATCCCTGCGGACAAATCCAATTACGGGATCTTCACCCTTCTCGCCGACGGAGCGGACGAGCAGGTCAGACAACTGATCGAACAAGCGGCGAATTCGGAATCGGAAAGGGGTTCTGCGAGCCAGAAAGTTGGTGATCTGTATCGTTCGGTACTGGATCTCCAAACACGCAATCAAGCCGGCATTGCGCCGCTTCACGAACCGCAGGCCTTGATCGATTCCATTGAATCCCGCCGCGATGTCGCCGTCGTCATGGGTCAACTACTTCACTACGGTGTCTACGGTCCGCTTGCTGCCTACGTCAGTGTGGACGCTCGCAACAGTGACCAGTACACCGTTTACGTCACCCAATCTGGATTAACGCTTCCAGACCGCGAGTATTACCTAGATGACGAAAACGAGCGTTTCGTCGCACTGCGTTCGGACCTCAAGCAGTACATAGCGGAAATGTTGCGATTCATGGGTACATCCAACCCTGAGGGAGCTGCATCTCAGATTTTTAAGCTGGAGACCGAGATAGCCAAGCACCACTGGACCAAGACGGAAAATCGCGACCCCGTCAAAACCTACAACCAAGTATCGTCGGCAGACCTAGCGAAACAATTGAGTAGCTTTGCTTGGCAACCTTTCGCGGAGGCCGCTGGCATGGGAACGCAAAAAGCCTTTGTGGTTCGCCAACCCAGCTTTATCGATGCATTCGCTAAGGTGTTTGCTGAGACGGAGGTCGACGTTCTGAAGCTCTATCTCAAATTCCATCTGATCGACCAGTATGCCTCAAGCCTAACGGAGACGATCGAGAAACGATCCTTTGATTTCCATAGTACCGCCGTTCGTGGAGTGGATCAGCAGCAACCGATGTGGAAGCGTGGGGTAGCAGTGACCGGAGGAGCATTGGGTGAACTGGTTGGTCAGCTTTATGTAGCGGAACAATTCCAACCCCAAGCAAAATTGCGAATGCAGCAGTTGGTCAAGAATCTCGAGCGAGCGTTTGAGTCGAGAATCAAAACTCGTGACTGGATGAGTGACAACACCAAGCAAGAAGCAAACAAGAAACTCTCGATGTTCACCACCAAAATCGGCTATCCCGATGTATGGAAAAACTATGACAAACTAGCCATCGAATCAAAGGTGCTCGCCACCAACATGATTGCGTCGGCAAAGTTTGAAGCCCAACGAGAACTCGACAAGCTGGGTGGTCCCATCGATCGCACCGAGTGGCACATGACGCCCCAGACGGTCAATGCCTACTACAACCCAACAATGAACGAGATTGTGTTTCCCGCAGCAATCCTACAACCGCCATTTTTCAACATGCAGGCCGATGACGCGGTCAACTACGGAGGAATTGGAGCGGTGATCGGACACGAACTTAGCCACGGTTTTGACGACAAAGGAAGTAAGTTCGATGGCGAAGGCAATCTTCGAATGTGGTGGACCGAGCAAGATCGTCAGGAATTCGAACGACGTGCCAAAGGTCTTGTGGATCAATACAACAAGTACGAACCGCTTGAAGGTAATTTCGTCAACGGTGAACTAACACTGGGTGAAAACATTGGTGACCTTGGCGGACTCAGTGTCGCCTACGAGGCGTACCGATTATCGCTAGAGGGGAAAGAAGCACCCGTGATTGACGGGCTGACCGGGGACCAAAGATTCTTCCTCGGATGGGCTCAAATATGGCGACGACTTTACCGCGATCGAGAACTACTTGATCGCCTTATCACCGATCCCCACAGCCCCAGTGAGTACCGAGCGAATGGCATCGTACGGAACTTAGACGCATGGTATGAAGCATTCGGAATTACCAAAGAATCCTCACTCTACTTGGCACCAGAAAATCGAGTTCGCATTTGGTGAGCGGCTAATGCATGGATGAGTCAATTTCACTCATCGATCAGGAAAAAGCAGATAAAAATCGTAGCGGCGTCCCGATTCACGTGGTCGCCGCTATTTTTTTGTCTGGCCCAACCCCCATACCTCGCAAAAGACTCAACTAGTGGATATTCATTGCCCGCCGAGGGAGGGTGAATCGCCAAAAAACCGTTGCTCTTTTCGCACACTTCTATCCCTCTTTGAACATTCCACTGAGCCGTAAGGGGTTGGGAAGCTGCTACAATACTTGGGACGTCAAACTCTTCTGCTTTTGTATGCAGAAGTTGTTTAACGCAAGATCTTTTCTGCTTCTCCTTTGAAAGTCTCCTTTGATGTCGCAGGATGCGTTTGCAACGTCCCGTCTGCTTCGAGAAAACATCAGCCGCGTTGTGCTTGGTAAAGATGAATTAGTGCAGATGCTGGTGGTAACACTCATTGCTGGGGAACACCTATTGCTGGAAGACGTACCTGGTGTCGGCAAAACGCTTGCGGCGAAAGCTTTAGCGTCCAGCATTGAAGGTTCCTTCGCTCGGTTACAGTTCACGCCGGATCTTTTACCGAGCGACATCACCGGCAGTGCAATCTACCGATCGGATACTCGTGACTTTGAATTCAAACGCGGCCCTATTTTCAATCACGTTGTGGTCGCCGACGAGATCAATCGCGCTCCTCCTCGAACCCAGTCGGCTCTTCTCGAGGCAATGAGTGAGGGTTGCGTTTCGATCGATGGCATCACCCATCCATTACCCAAACCGTTTATCGTCGTTGCGACACAAAATCCATTTGAATTCGAGGGCACGTACACGCTACCCGAGAGCCAGATGGACCGATTTCTCTTACGATCCTCGATCGGATACCCAAGCCGTGAGATTGAGAAAGAGGTGATGTCGACTCATCGACTCGGTGAACCCGTGAATCAACTGAAGGCGGTGGTAACCACCGAGCAGATCAAAACGGCTCAAGACGCAGCTAGAGATATCAGGTTTGATGAAACTCTGGTTGATTATCTTTTATCGATCGTTGACGCAACTCGGCAGGACGATGCATTTCAAGTCGGTGTCAGCACGCGTGGTGCACTCAGCTTTTACCGAGCTTGCCAAGCGCGAGCGATCACGGAGGAAAGAGATTTCGTTACGCCTGATGACGTCAAAGCGTTAGCTGTTCCGTGTCTGTCCCATCGGCTTCTTACCAACGGGATTTTCCAAGACGCTGGCCGCAAAACGGTAACGGACCATCTGACAGACCTGGTTGCGCGAATACCGGTTCCGGTCTAACGAGATTCATGGAACGGTCACAGGAGCAGACCAAAGTGTGATCTTGCCTCACTCCCCCCCTTTGAAAACGCAGCGAATAACACGATGAACTGGCGTAGGAGCATTGCCAAGCGGTTAAGTCGCAGACGTCAAGCTTGAGTGGTACAGGGATATCAGGATTGAGTCAAACAGTGAATCAAAAACGCAAACTAACTCAGCGGTTAACCCGCCTAGGATTTCATTCACTTTTCGTGGGTGTCTTTGCGATGTTAGGTGGTGCGTTGCGAGGCTTTAATCTTCTGCTCGTTCTCGCAGGGTTGATGGTTGCCGCGTTGATGATGCAGTGGCGGTTATCAAGACGAAGCATCGAAAAAGTAAAAGTCAAACGACTTGTACCTGATGACATTTTCGCGGGGCATGAGACCACATTTCGGTATCAACTTGAAAACGAGAGTCGCTGGACGCCCGCTTGGATGGTGCGAATCGAGGACACGGTGCAGTCCCAATGGCAATCGCCTCAAGGCCAGATTGCAACTGGAACTCCCTTGATCGAAGCAGGCGGAAAACGTCTCATTTCCTCCAACGTCAGATTCGCACGCAGGGGAATCTATCAACTGAAGGGAATCAGGATCATTACCTGCTTTCCCTTTTCACTCTCGACGGCCACGGTCCAGGAGACAAACGAAGCTGAGTTGATCGTGTATCCGAAGCTATTGAACTTGAGGAAGAGTTGGAAAAGAGCGATTAAACATCATTCGACCGGTAACACAGCCAACCACCATAACCAGGGTCCCGCCGAGGGCGAGTTTTACGGCCTGCGAGAATGGCGAAATGGGGATAGCCAAAAATGGATTCACTGGAGAACGTCTGCGCGACTTGGTGATCTCGCGGTTCGACAATTCGAGGACCATAAACGTCTCGACGCATGCCTAATTGTCGACGCATTTGAAAATAACGAAACCGATCCTGAACTTGTCGAGTCCGCTGTCAGCCTAGCCGCATCGCTGGCGGTTGGTATCCTAGGTAACACAACCGATCACGCAGACTTGATATGTGTCGGCACGTCAACATCCGTCGTTTTCGGACGCAACGGAAACGCTCGTTTATGCAAAAAGATGATTGAATCGCTTGCCACCCTAAACGCATCGGATCACCCGCAATGGCAGGCAGCGTATGAACATCTAAATCGACAAAGAATTAAGCCAAAAGAAGTCATCGTCATCAGCACACGAACCTTCAAGCAGTTTCAAGCTGACAACGCTGATATCAGCCATCTATTGACGGATTGGTTTCACCGAAGCCACTTGATTTGGGCTAATGTTAAAACGGACCTCGATCACTGGGCGATCGTCGATTCCGAGCAGGCTGTTAACGAAACCAAGTCGATCTCGCCACCGAGAACGGACGCTGCTGAACGCACCAAGGCAAAATCAATCCCGATTCAGGAAATGCCAAGTCCAATAGGAAGTGAGACGATCACTCAATCATCCACCGGCTCATCGGCATACGTGACCGAGAAACAGTCGGTAGCAAACAGGAGTGATCAATGACCAAGGTAAATCGAGAGCAAGAGCGCACCGGGAATTTCCGACATCCCGATCCACAAACGGCTGAACTCAACCAGCCAAGCGAACCAACACTTTCCGCTTTGCCCCTCCCCGGTTCACCTTCCTCAAAGCAGAGGCTTAAACTCAGATTAAAATTTTATTTTGCGGTTATTAGCTGTTTAGGGGGATTGGTTTTAGCATCGGGAACCGATGGTTCTGCACTCTCAATATTAGCTGTTTTCTTTGCGGCATTTGGTTTTGTATTCGTTGATTGGCTTGAATTCTTTGCGTTACCCGCAGTAGCGGCCTATGCGGCGATGGGCGTTGCCGCAATGTTCTGCGTAGGAGACTTTGTTGAACTCAATGCGCCCGGCCAACATCAGATGGGAGTGGTGGCTCAACTGCTTGTTTTTGTGCAGGCCATCCTGATGCTGCAAAAAAAGAGCCGCAGGATCTTTGAGCAGCTTGCGGTGTTTTGTCTTCTTGAACTCACTGTAGCAGCCGTTTTTAATGACGCATTATTATTTGGGATACTCTTGATCCCAATCGCTCTGATTGGCGCTATGGCACTAAGTCTGATTGCAGGCACCTGTGTCATCGAAGGTGTCACCGAACCAAACGAAGGCAAAAACTCAAAGAAAGCGTCACAGGCACAGAGACAAACCCAATGGCTGAGTGTGAACGCTGATCACAACTGGCTATCGATCGTTTCGATCGCACCAAGATTCTCGCGCCTCATTCTTTGGATGCTTGCCCCAGCGGTAATCATCATTTCGATGATCTTCTTCTATGCTTTACCAAGAACCACCGATGCCGCGCGAGTTGAATCACGCGGCAGAGCAATGGTTGGTTTTTCAGACGAACTGCGTCTCGGGCAAATTGGCCAGATGATGCAAAGCACGCAGCCAGCATTGCGAGTGGATCTTCGCCATCCAAACACAGGTGAACCCTACAACGTCACAGGCGGAATCTATCTTCGTGGAAAAGTACTGGAGAGGTACGAGGAATTTAACAGCGTCACTCTCACTGGGGCGTCATGGAATTCACTACCGGCTGGCTACTTGAGCGAACCGGAACGATTACCCGACGCGTACGTTCCGGCCCAACCATCAGATGAATCCTACTACGATAACGTTGACGTCAAAATCACCTGCGAATCGATGCGCAGTGACGCCTTATTTGCGATTGCGCCTTATCATCGAACCGATGAGATGTCTGCCGTTATGCACTTTGCAGAGCTTTGGACATTGGGACGCGAACGGAGATCTGATTGGATCTACCCCAGGATTGAGTATCGATTTGGCAGCCACGCATTCCGCAGCGGTATTCAAACCGACCTGAAGAGCTTTCGTCATAACGGCGACCCGTTTTATCGAGGGCTCAGCGTTTCAAGAACGCAAATTGCATCGAGCGCTATAGACGTAGAACGTCAAACGCAAGGGTATATCGAAGAGTTGTTATTATTCTCGGAAGTAACGATGCCGACCATCAGTGATGTTGGCGAATCGTTCGTGGTAGATTCAGAAGGTCAACGGCGATCAGACTATGCCATTGCCAAAGCGATGGAGAGTTATTTTTCTAAAGAAGGAAAATACCAGTACACGCTTAATCTTGATGCAGACCCCGTCCCCGGCCTTGATCCAATTGAACAGTTTGTTCGAATCGATCAACGGGGGCACTGTCAATTCTTTGCTTCTGCGCTCGCGATGATGCTTCGAAGCCAAGGGATACCAGCGCGCGTGGTAGCCGGCTACCACACCGATGAATACAACGATATCGCGAAGCACTACATCGCTAGGCAGCTACATGCACATGCGTGGGTCGAGGCACTCATTGACGTGAATCTTGACGATGGAACGCCATTGGTTTTCGGACAACCGGTAACCACACAGTACTGGTTACGACTCGACCCAACTCCACCCGCGGGCCGTGTCAGAGAATCCGGAAGAGTAGGTCAAGTGCTGGATTTGGCGCAGACGGTATGGGATGACTACATCGTTGAGATGGATGGTGAGCGACAAAATGCGAGCCTAGTCAACGGCGGTTCCAAGTCGATGAATCAATCGTATCGCAAGGTAATTGATCAACTCGGGCTTTTCGTTCGTCGCATTCGAGCTGGCCAACTAGGCGGTGGCTCTCTGGCCAATCGAAACTGGTTCTCCTGGCAGGCACCTTTGGTTGCAGGTGCATTCCTATTCATCGTGGTTGGCGTTCTACGATTACGAACCGTCCGAGTTAAAAAAAGAACCGGAAAACCGGCACTTAGTCCAACCATGACGCCGAGCATTCCTTTTTATGCTGAGGCAATCCATTTGGTGAAAAAACTGGGAATCGAGCCCCGCCTAGGGCAAACCCCCAAGGAGTTCAGCCTAGTAGCGATTTCGAGATTCCGCGAAACGGGAGAAGAGACGCCGGCGTCCGCGTTCAGTTTCCTGACCGAGTGCTTCTATCGTGAACGGTACGGGATGCTGTGGGTTGGGAGCGGTATTGCGAAAGATCCGAAGATTGTCGATGCTTCGTCAAGATTCAACGTTCATGCGGAACGTTCGGCCAAGCGATCGCTTTCCTCGTCTGAGGATCAGGTAGCCAAAGCTCTAACTGAACTCGCCGATGGCGTTGAGACTCTTCTTAGGCGTGACAGCGAAAGGAAACGGAACACGTGATTGTTACGATCGATGGACCGGCGGGAGCCGGAAAAAGTAGTATCGCGAAAACCGTGGCTGAACGCCTTGGCTTTGAATTCTTAGATACTGGTTCTCTCTATAGAGCAATGACGCTTGCGGCGATCCGTGCACAGGTGGATTTTGAAAACTCAAAGGAAATAATTGAGTTCTCGAGTGGTGTCGAGATCTGCTGGAATGGCACACAAGTGCTTTTAAATGGCGAGGATGTCAGCGAACAAATTCGTACGCCCACCGTCACCGATGCCATTCGGTTTATTGCTGACTTGCCAGAAATACGTGCTCGCCTATCCGAGATCCAACGGCAAGTTGCGATTGGCCGAAACGTTGTAACCGAGGGACGAGATCAGGGATCAGAAGTTTTCACCGATGCGGAGTGCAAAATCTTTCTGACTGCGTCTCCTGAAGAACGTGCGAGACGACGACACCAGCAACTTGCCGATATGGGACGTCCGCTACCGCTCGAGGAAATTTTGCGCGCACAAGATCAACGCGACGAAGAAGATCGTCAACGCCCCATCGGTTCCCTAAGACCCGCCGACGATGCGATCATCATTGACAGCGATGGAATGTCTTCCGAGCAGGTACTCGAACTGATCCTGAAAACCGTTCAAGATCGTCATGGCGACAAGCAAATTGAATCAAAAAGCTAAAAGGCGACTCTCTCAGCGCCCCGAAAACGAGGGAATCAGGTCTTCCCTCTACGATATTATTTTCGAAGCCGAGACCCCTGCCGGTCGCTGGTTTGATATTGGCTTGCTATTGGCCATCTTGGCGAGCATCACGGTTGTCTCCCTTGAAACGGTTCCAACGTATCGAGATATCCCTTGGCTAATGTCTGCATTCGACATCGTGGAATGGTGTCTGACGCTGCTCTTTACCGCTGAATATTTCTTGAGACTTACGTGCGTTCGACATCCAATTAAGTATGCCTTCAGCTTTTGGGGAATGATCGATCTCTTGAGTGTGCTCCCAAGTTACCTCACTCTAGCGGTTGGAAGCTCTTCTCGTTCATTCGTCATCCTGCGTAGCGTAAGACTGCTGAGAGTCTTCCGTGTATTGAAACTATGGAGGATGATGAACGAGGCAGATGAGCTTTCTGCAGCGGTTTGGGCAGCTCGCAACAAAATTATCGTCTTTCTTGCGGTGGTGCTTGTTGCGGTCACCATCAGCGGCACCCTGATGTTTCATATCGAAACCGCCATGGCAAATAGCGATGGCGGGGAGAGCGATTTCACCTCGATTCCCCAAGCCATGTACTGGGCGATCGTGACCATGACCACCGTTGGCTACGGAGACATCGTGCCGCTCTCTTCGGCTGGCAAAGTGATCTCAGCGATTCTCATCTTACTTGGCTACAGCCTGATTATTGTTCCATCAACCTTTGTTAGTGCCGAGATCATGCAGCGTCGACAGGAACCTGTTGATCACGCGTGCCATCAGTGCGATGCCAAGGGACATCCTGATGAGTCCACCTACTGCTATCGCTGCGGCACTCGACTCGATGGCGGATCAAAATATTCATGATCGAAACCGAGTCCTTCAATAATTAGGCCTAAACGAAATCTCTTTCGGATTCTAATCGAATCCCATCGACGTCACTCATACTCCAACACCGATTCAATTCGGTAGCCACCGAGTTTTTCCTGCCCCGAGAGGAATTTAAGATGGATCAAAAAAGAACATCCAACTACCTCGGCTCCGCAAGACTCAACGAGTTCGCAGCACGCCTGCATCGTTCCGCCAGTTGCCAACAGGTCATCCACAATTAGAACGCGTTGCCCTGGCTTGAACGCATCGGTGTGAATCTGAAGTTCATCGGTTCCGTATTCAAGATCATACTGATGCGATCGCGTTTCGAATGGCAGCTTCCCTGGCTTTCGCACCGGTGAAAATCCGGCGCCGAGCCGCAGCGCTAACGGGGTACCAAAAATGAATCCTCTCGCCTCAGCCGCGGCGATCATATCGATTTTTTGATCCGCAAATGGCTCTGCCATCGCCTCAATCGCTGACCCAAAAGCGTCATGATTACCAAGCAGAGGCGTGATGTCACGAAACAAAATTCCGGGCTTAGGATAGTCGGGAATGTCACGAATGAATTGACTAAGCTGAATCATGTTGAAAATCCTAGAGGGCCGAGGAAGATTGAGAATCATGGCGGTGGCGAAGCGGCATCCGTGCTCCCCTAATTCATTACAAATTCGCTCAGTGCCGTGGTTCCGTTAACCTCGATGATGGGTAGTCCGTACGCCCGAGAATTTCAATATCTTAACCTGAGATCGACCTGACAAGATACCGCCACCGCGGTACGATACCGAGATGAAATTTACAAAAATGCACGGCGCCGGAAATGACTATCTCTATGTAGATTGCTTTGAGCAGCCAGTACCTGATGATGCCGCTGAAATCGCAAAACTTGTTTCCCACCGCCACTTTGGCGTTGGCGGAGATGGCATTATTTTCATCTGCAAAAGTGATAAGGCCGATGTGCGAATGCAGATGCACAACGCCGATGGCAGTCAGGCAGAGATGTGCGGCAATGGCATCCGGTGCTTGGCAAAATACGCCTACGACCACGGGCTTGCTCCGAAAACCGAGATGCTTGTCGAAACTGGGGCAGGGGTTCTTAGCCTCAACCTGCATCCCGGCTCTGATGGAAGGATCGAAGAAGTCACTGTCGACATGGGTCCCCCTATCCTCGAGGCTTCTCAGGTCCCAACGACGATTCTCGACGCGGGAAGTGTGGTGGATCACGTGGTTGATTTCAATGGAAACACTTTCTCCGTGACATGTGTCTCAATGGGTAACCCCCACTGCATCATCTTTGTTCCAAAAGCCACCGATGACCTTGTGCTCGGCATCGGGCCAATCATCGAGAATGACCCACGATTCCCCAATCGAACCAATGTTGAATTCGTAGAAATCCTATCTCGCCAAGAAGTCAGGCAGCGAACTTGGGAACGCGGATCAGGGGAAACATGGGCTTGTGGGACTGGAGCCTCTGCTGTCTGTGTCGCCGGTGTCCTAACAGGTAGAACCGATCGCAAAATCCGGAACCACTTGCTTGGTGGCGACTTGATACTTGATTGGGATGAAGCCTCGGGGCATGTGATGATGACCGGGCCAGCAGTCGAAGTCTTCCAAGGCGAATGGCCTACCAACTGAACCAGAAAATGTTTGTTGGTACCTTAGGACAGCGATTGAAAACGACCATGAATTGCAGTCGCCGCTTGCCCTAACGCAACCGATCGTAAGCTCCCCGACCAAAAGCAAGCAGGATCTGAAACCGTGAGCGATGCTGAAACCCACTCCGTGTCCGTCAGCGAACTAACCGGACATATCAAGGCAATTCTCGAGGGCACCTTTCCCTCGATTTGGGTTGCGGGAGAAGTATCGGATGTGGTGCGACCACGCAGCGGCCATGTTTACTTTACCCTCAAGGACGCCCAGTCACAGATTCGCGGGGTAATGTGGCGAACGGCAGCGTCACGTCTTCAAGAACCGCTGAAAGACGGACAGAGCGTTTTGTGCTTTGGCGACGTCGAGGTTTATGCTCCGCGTGGCACTTACCAGTTGGTCGTCCGAAAAGTTCAGATGCAAGGTGTTGGCGGACTGCAAGCTGCTTTTCAAAAACTGCAAGCCAAGCTGAATGACGAGGGGCTATTTGATGCCGCTCGAAAACGGCCACTGCCCACTTTCCCTCGTCGAATTGGAGTCATCACGAGTTCTAGCGGAGCCGCGATTCAGGATTTTCTTAAAGCCGCTTCACATCGTTGGCGGGGAACTGAGATTGTAGTCATCCCATCGCTAGTACAAGGAAACGAGGCTGTCAGCAAATTGGTCAACGCCATCGCCGCCGCACATCGCTACCGCCCTCAACTCGACGCTTTAGTCCTAGCACGCGGTGGGGGCAGCCTCGAAGATCTTTGGTGCTTTAACGAAGAGGCCGTGGTACGAGCAGTTGCCGCTTCAAAAATCCCCACCGTCTCTGCAATTGGCCACGAGATCGATGTCACACTTTGTGATTTGGCGGCCGACGTCAGAGCCTTGACCCCGACCGACGGTGCGACCAAGGTACTGCCAGACTCTGATTCACTTATTCGCAGTGTCCAAAATCTCGGACAAAGACTTAGACGCAACGCCAGTTACATGCTAACCAGCCGAAGGGAGCGTCTGCAGGCACTCGGTTCAAGAACGATCCTGAAGCGACCGCACGAGATGGTTCTCAATCGAACCCGTCAACTTGATGATCTCGACGCGCGAGCACGAAGGGCGATGTTCGGAAAAATTAAACTCGGACGTGCGCACCTCGCTTCCTCAGCCGCGTCACTCTCGGCGCTCTCACCCCTGCAAGTTCTCACACGCGGTTATAGTGTCACACTTACTGAGGAAGGCCAAGCGATCACGAATGCATCCGATGTAAAAAACGGTCAACGGATTCAAACACGCTTGAACCAAGGAAGCGTTTGGTCAATTATCGACAGCCAGAATCTTTCAGAGTGAAGGTACACAATAGAATGATGTGTACCAAAATTAACCTAGGTCAAGATTAGTCTGTGCCAAAATTAGCCTGCTAGGAACGAGTCGGTGCAAGGAATCCTTGCGCCGAAATGCGGAATCGCCAACTTCAGAATGCGTCTCAATGCTTGAAACGCCTCGCTAACTGGCGGAAAAGGAATCTAGCGATACTTTTTCCGAAGCGAGTGACGCAAGCTGATGACAAACCGCGGCGTAATGACAATAGCGCGGGCGTAATGGCTATAGCTCAGCGTACTGGCAACAGCGCAGAAATCTTACTTCCAGCGATAAACTTTCAACGCTTTCAGATCTCGTACGATGACCAAGTCACCTTGAACCGCTAGGTGAGCCCACGAGTCATCCGCGACCTTGGTCTCATCAACGAGTTGGTACTCTTCGGTATTGGGGGTAATCAAGCGCAACTCACCCTTATCATTAAGAGAAAGAATGGATTGCCCATTGGACGCCATGCTCCAGTACTTTCCAACAGGCGGCGTTGTCCAGTTCGCCTTACCGCTGCTCGGGTCGAGACTCGTAAATCGTTCGTTCTTGAGATGAAGGTAGATCTGACCGTCCACCATGATGGGTGATGACATGTAAGCCTGTGTGTTTTGATTCCACAGTTCGCTGACCGACCAAGTTCCCGCTGCGTCTTTCGCGATGTCAAACAACTGCGCACGACCGTTGTATGCCGAAGTAAATACTTTGTTGTCCATCACCAACGGAGTCAAAATGTTCATTCCCCTAAATGCCTCAATCGGCTCTTTCCACAAGACGCCACCGGTTGCAATATCGACACCACAAAGATCGGTTCGCGTCTGGACAACCATTTGCTTTACCCCGGACAACTCAGCAATCACAGGACTTGAGAACGCCCCGCTGCTCATCATGCCATCTGCATTCTCGAGCGTTTTCCAAATCAAACTTCCATCGTCGAGCGACAACTTGCAGACCGCACCCCCGGTTTGAATGAAGACAGCACCATCATCAACCAAAGGTGAACAGACAGCACCGAAAGCAGGTAGCGGCATTCCGTGTTCAGTTGCAAAGTCAACCTTCCACAACTCCGTGCCATCAACTGGGTTCAAACAGACCAGCAAATCTCGCATCCCAAGAACCAGCAATTTACCTTCGGCGCAGATCGGCGTGGATCGAATCCAGTCGCCATTGGAGGCAGCAAAAAACGGGACGGACATAGAACCCTCCCACTGCACGGCCCATGCCTGCTCACCGTCTTGTAGATTGTAAGCAGTGACTCGTTCAAATTTCTTGTCGACTGTTTCGGTGGTGAAGACCAAACCATTGTGAATGACAGGTCCGCTGTAACTCGGTGATAGTGAGTTTTCCCAAACCAGATTCAAATGCCCAGCGAGTTTCGCCGGCCAAGTGTCTGATTCGACGATCCCGTCTCTCATCGGCCCTCGCCATTGGTTCCAGTCAGCGGCCAAGCCTGTGAGCGACGATAGAAACAAAGAAGAAAGTAGAAAAGTAGTGTTAAGCAGGGATGTTTTCAGGCGGTTCACTTGTTTACTCCGAGTGCGAAATGTCTTGCAGATACTATAGGCGACCGGCAAACCTGGCGGTCCGTTCCTTCTTTTTTCCTGAGTTTTGGCGACTGGAGAGCGGCAGTCGCCATCAGAACGGAGAATCTTGGCAAAATCAGCCAAGGTGAATTGATGAGGCATCGATCAAGCGAACTGTGGCCTTCGAGTGGAGCGTTTGCCCGCATCGGTGATTGGAAACGCATGATCCAATTCAGATCGATGCTTGCGAAACCATGATGCAACCAACTGCAAGGTATAGGGATAAAGGCCATGTCCTCGCTGCAATTGCCGCTGAGTCATTGCCGACCACTCTCGAAGCTTAGCCTCCAGAGCATCATTGATTTCTGGGCTTTTTGGCGCAGCGATCGCATCCGCGATCTCACCGCTATGAATCAAGTACCAGATCCCGCAGCCATCATAACCAGGCACGGCATAGATAAAGGTAAATCGTCTTCTTGCGCTCGAAAGTAACTTGAGTTTTCGTTCCACGTACTCCAGGCTCTTCACCGTTTTGTGTGCACGCCCAGCAAGCTCATACTGCTGGTTAGCCATCGCTCGCTCAAACTGCTCTCGCATCATCGACAACGGTTCACCATTAAAACCGTCGACGAAACTTTCGGCAGCACTCACTTGCAAGTCATATTCCGAACGCGTGCAACCTGAAGCACACGGACCCGAACAGGTTCCTACCTCAAACCGCAAACAGCCTGGGCGATGTTCCATCGAAAACAATTCCAATTGCTCTGCAAAGTGGAACACCTGCTTCTGCCCACAATCACGCAAGCGAAAGACTTTATTGAGTGAATCCACCGCCCGCTTCATTCTGCCCGCACCGTGGAAAGGGCCTTCCACCGCCACACAATCGGCCGGTGGTTCGGCGGACAAAAAAAACATTGCGGGCGAGCGTCCCAAGCAAAGATAAACGGGACGTTGCCGTTTCGGAACGCCTTGAACATTCCAACGCGGACTAAAACGCCGTATCAATTGCTGCTCGCGAACTAAGGCAGCAAAATCACTTGGCTGGGTCTCCCAGATGATGGCCCGTGTATTCTCAATGATACGCCCGCCCTTCTCGTCCGCACTTGATCTTGCAAAGTAGCTGCCAAGTCGCGACCGCAATGACTTACTCTTGCCAACGTAAATCAAACGACCGTGACGATCGAGCATACCGTACACGCCCGGAACGGTTGGGCAGGTTTGAGCCAAACGCTCTCGTAGTTGCTTTTTGGACTCCCCACCAATCAAATCCGTTGACCTCGCGGAGTAAGGGTAAAACGGATTGGCACCGAAGCATAGTTCGGGCGAGTCTTTAATAATGGCTCCCATGCGGACCATCCTTGTGTCCGGTTTCCTACTTTACCTAAGAATGACTGGGTCACACTCCCCCGAGTCTCGACGATATTCGCTTAACGTTGGCCAACGGATGCGTTTCAACAGCTACCGCGGTTGAGTGACAAAAGGCGAACTGGCTTCCTCAATTCAAGCAATATTATGGGCGACCTTTTGGAACTCGGCAGCGCCGAGTCATTGTCCGAGCAAAATTTTTCTGGAAGTGCGAACACCTCCCCGGATCCATCGCTCGCGCAACTGATCATACCGGTATGCCTAAAAACCCCTTCTTCAGCCTTCCAAAAGGCGATCAATCTTTGTCGCAACGATAAAATCGTTTTCGCTCAAGCCACCAATCGCATGGGTAGTGAGAATGATTTTCAAATGGCGATACCCCGTCAAATGCAAGTCGGGATGATGTTGTTCCTCTTCCGCTAGCTCAGCGATTTGATTCAACAATCGAATCGCTTCGGGGAATCGATTGCAGTTTAGACTCCGCTGGATACATTTTCCACCATCATCAATCGACCAGCCAGTGAGTTCGGTGAGTAGTTGCTCGGATTGCTGCCGATCAAGCGGATCGACGCCTCCCTCGCAAGGCAAACACTTTTTTTGACGAAGAGTCTCCGTGGAACCAATTGGAATATCTTGACTCATATGATGACCAACATGGATGAAAGAAGGGAGGAAGGAAGTCGCTCTAGCAATTAACCGTAGTGGATGAAAAGCCGACAAAAACGAAAATCACGCCAGATGAGAGTGATGATTCATCGGAACGAACAATCGATGAATCGTCCAATTGCCACACCGAGGAAACCACTCCATGGCAAAGCGGTTGCGACGGCAATCCCGCACAACTCAATCAGTGAAACCTCGTGACCACTCTCTCCTTTTTAACTAGATCAGTTTATCGCCCAATTTCTCCGACGAGCTGATCCGCCGAATAAACCGACCGCAAGGCCTCGATGATACCCACCCCCGAGACACTTACCGCTCGGGCTTGCTGATCGGTGTACAGATAATCGCTCGTGAGGCTTTGGATGTTACCGTCAAAGATCAATCCCACCAATTCACCCCGACGGTCAACAACGGGTGACCCGCTGTTACCTCCGATGATGTCGGCCGTGCAAACGAAATTGAGCTGAGTTGACAGATTAGCCTTGGACTTTGCATCGATCCAAGACTGGGGAAGATCAAAGTCGGTTTGACCCTGATGAGACTCGGAGTGGGCGTAGGCACCAGCAAAATCTGTCGTGGGCTCGACTTGCTGTCCCCCTTCCTCGTATCCACTAACAACACCAAAGGCGAGCCGCAAAGTAAAGGTGGCGTCTGGATAACCTCCGGTCCCTTTGACCCGATTCGTTCCCTGTGTGACTAATGCGTAAGCTTGCCTTTCGGTTTCAGCAATCTCTTCGTTCGCCTCGCGCAGCCTTCGGTACTCGGGCTCGAGCGCCAAAGCAAGTTGAATCATTGGATCCGAACTATTGTCGATAGCTTGTTGACCACCATCGAGCACCTGCTGACGGTGATCAACAGAGATTAACTTTGTTTTGGTGACCAGCTTAGCAGCAAGTTGAGCTGGACTGCTGCCACCTAGAATCGCTTGTACCAATTCATCATCCGCTCCACGCTTTTCAACCAAAAGAGCAATCTCATCCGCAAGTTTGACCTGCTCTAAATCCTCATAAATCGGCGCTGTACTAAGGAGAGACCTTAGCAGTGAGTCACGCGATGCCTCCGTGAATCCGCTGAGCCTGTCTTCGATTGGTTTTTGGTCTTCGGCAGCGATCAGAACGAGATCCATTGCAATCTGAAACAGGGTGCTTCGCAAACTAACCGAATGACCTAGCAACTCGCGTTTAACCTTCTGGCTATCTCGCACACTGTCCCATGCATCGCTGAGTTTTTTACCCTCGTCTGTCTTTTGTAACTCTTCTCGAATCGCATTCTCCATTTTACCCTTGATCGCAAAGGTTTCAGGGTTTTGCAGCCCTCCGAGCATTCCCGTGTACGCCTTTCGAGCATTTTGAATGCCAAACAGTTCGTCTCTAGCTCGGCGTTGCTCCTCGGTGCCTCGAAGGCCAAACTGCTGCATCAATATCTCCTTACGACGGAGGTAATTGAGCACATAGGGAATGCGGTCGTCCCGCAAAAACTTGAGTGCGTCCACCGTGAAAATCCTCTGCGTTCGCCCAGGGTTGCCGCTCACGAACACCAACTCGCCTTCTCGCAGTGGCTCGAGATTCCATTTTAAGAAGTGCTCGAGTTTGGCAGGCTTGCCGTTCTCGTAGACGCGCATAATCGTCGCATCGAGGTTGTAGCGTGGGTATTCAAAATTATCGGCGTCCCCGCCAAAAAAAGCTGCTGCGGTTTCGGGCGCCCAAACGAGACGTACATCAGTGTATTTTTTGTAGCGGTACAGGTGATATTGGGCTCCACCAAAAAGAGTGATCACGTCACTGCGAAGCCCTGTCGCTTTGAGCGACTCTTGCTCGATTTTGGCGATGATGGCGCGGCGTTGTTTGGCAGCGTCCTCCGCTGATGCGGCCGGGTCAACACTCTCGTTCACCCGTCCTGTCACATCTTCGATGGAAACAAGCTGATTGAGTTCCAAATCGGGGGCCTTGAGCTCTTGATCGATTGAACGAGCAAGAAAACCATCATCGATAATGTTTCGCTCCGGCGTACTCAATTTATGAAGCGTGTCGCTCGCAACGTGATGATTTGTCAGCACCAGGCCAGTACTCGAGATAAACGATCCTGAACCGCCGCTGTTGAAACGAACCGAACTAAGACGTAGGTGATCCGCCCACGCTTGATCCGCAGTGAAATCATGACGACTCTGCAAAAGTTCGACCGGTAAATCATTAAATAGATACATTCCCTCGTCACCGTGGGTGACTGCGGGCTGAATAACGAGGGAAAGATTCAACATGATCAGTGAAGCCAGAAGACGTTTCATCGAAGTCGTTTTATCTTGGATTGTTGGATTGCTTGACGCGTGAACGCTGAACTATCAGAGCCGCAGTTTACCAATTTCATTCAAAACGTGTGCCCGCCCTTCTTCGATTGGGGGCTCAGCCCAAAAGCATACCCAGGCAACCCCACACCACCAATCTAGGAAAAACAGCAAGTCTAGGAAAACACGAAGCACTATGGATTTTTAGCCTCCATTGGAACTACACTGAGGACAACGGGGATCGCGATTTGAACGTAAGACGCGGATGAAGTCTTTACCGCCCACGAGATACTTAACATCAACAGCGATCCCCGGAGATCGAAAAAGCTACTGGATCGAGCGAATGAAATGCTGCCGGTGACGTTTGTCGCTGAGCGAGGTTGAGTCAATATCTCATCACCTAGCTAGCACCCACTAGCAATACAATTTGGTTCGGAAACCAACGGGAGCAGCTGAAAAGAGGCGTTTGATACGCCATCAGCAAATCATGGAGGAAAACCGCATGTTGAACTCTAAAACACCCAGAATCCTGATCGCGAGGATGAGTGCGATTGGTGATGCCATTCTCACGATGCCAGTGGCATGTGCGCTTCGAGCCCACTTCCCTGGAGCATTCTTGGGCTGGGTGGTGGAAAAAAAAGCCGCACCGATGGTTCGCGAGCATCCCGCTGTCGACGAAGTCATTGAACTGGAGCGGGGATGGTTCACCTCACTCCGTGGCATCCGCAATACGAAGGCGATTCTTCGAGGCTATCGTTTTGACACTTCGATTGATTGCCAAGGATTAACCAAATCCGCAATGGCTGGCTGGCTAGCCGGTGCAAGAACAAGAATCGGCTACTTGGGCAAACATGGCGGCGAAATCACCCCGTGGCTGAACAACCGATTCGTTCAACCGACCTCATCTCATATTGTTGATCGTAGCCTCGAATTATTGAGGCCTCTGGGTATTGAAACGCCTCGAGTCGATTGGCAGATGCCCATACCAGAATCGGCCAGAAACTGGGCATCGGATTGGCGAAGAACCTTGCCTGCACAACGGGTCGCTATCCTCAATCCGGGAGCCACGGCGGCCTCCAAAATGTGGGAACCAGACCGGTTCGGGCAATTGGCGCAGATTATCCATAAACGCCATGGTTATCGAAGTGTGGCCGTTTGGGGAGGCGCAACAGAGCGGCAGATGGCGGAGTGGATTGTTCGACATTCGGGTGGCACTGCGATGCTAGCCCCCGACACCAATTTGCATCAACTCGCCGCTCTGATCGATCAAAGCGATCTTTTCGTCAGCGGAGACACCGGCCCACTCCATATGGCGGTCGCGTTGGCCGTTCCGACAATTGGGCTTTATGGATCCACTCGTCCTGGTGATAGCGGTCCGTACCAACAAATCGCTTTACAAAACGCCTACGAGTCGGGCAGCCGGCGACATCGCAGAAGAGCCGACAATACGGCGATGCGACAAATCCATGTCAGTGATGTCTGTGCGGCTATCGACAAAATCCATCAATCACAAACATCCCAAAGCCAAAGACGCAGTCTTGCTGCCTAGTTGATTTTTGAAATCAACTAGAACGCCTGCACATCGCTGCAAGATCGAAAATGATTGATTGCGGACAACGTGCAATGCATGATGGTCGAGGGTAGCTATATCATGACGATTCCTGTCGGGGATAGGCAATGATTCGCACCTTGGAACTACCGCAACCCTACTCATATCAATGAACATCGCTGACGACTTAAAAAAAACGACGCGACTCAACGAAGAGCCCTCTCTACCGACCATCGTCGGTTTTGCCTCGATCCTGATCGTGTCAGGCATTTTCGTCGTCTTTGATTTTTCTTCAAAACTACTGTTTCTCGTCAACGCCACGATTTCCCTCTTCGCTCTATTTCAGACGCATTCGTCTGCTAGCCGAAAGCGGCAACGACTCGAAGATTTTCAGCGAATCCAAGCCGAAGAATTGCGAGAATGGCAGGCTCGCTGGCAACGTCTTTATCAAGAAACACAGGATGCAACGTCGGCTCTGGTTCGAATGCGTGACGGAGTGATCATGATTGGTCAAGACTACCAAGTTCTGTTGATCAATCCTGCAGCAAAACGCCTTCTCGGCTTGCCAGAGTCGCTCGATATGACCAAGAGACCGTTTCGAGATTCGGTGCGTTACCCTGAACTTAGCCGTGCGATGAACGCCGCCTACCAAGGAAAAGGAACTCAGAAACTGAAGCTAGAGATTCAGGATGGCGAGATAAAGAGGCCTTTAAAGCTACGCGTGGATCACTTTGGCGCGATCTCTGACAATCACCTTTTGATCACCGTGCGAGATGAGACCGAAAGCCACCGCGTGGACGCGATGCGTCGCGAGTTCATCGCGAACATCTCTCATGAACTGAAAACACCGCTCGCTGCCATTAAAGGCTACGCGGAAACTGTCGAGCTAGCGATTAATGATGATCCTGACGCGGCATGTCACTTCATGAAGCAGATCCACGGTCAATGCTTGCGGCTTGAACGACTCATTGCTGACATGATGCAACTTGCGCGAGCTCAGGCCGGCACCGGTAACTTGAACTTGAGCGATGTCTCGATCACCGAGACAATCCACGAATCACTAAAATCACTTCAACATGTCGCAGAATCAAAAAACATCTCGCTCGTTTTTAATCCACCCAAAGAACCTCCGATCGTTCGCGCTGATCCCGAAGCATTACTGACTATTTGCAATAACTTGATTAGCAATGCGGTTCGCTACACTCCAGAACACGGAAATATCTCCGTCTCGTGCAAAGACGAGACGGAGTACTGGGGACTAACGGTGGAGGATAACGGGGTTGGTATTAGTGAAACCGACCAAAAACGAATTTTTGAACGTTTCTACCGCGTGGATAAGCGTGCGGATTCTTCTGATGGCGGTACGGGAATCGGGCTTTCGATCGTGAAGAATCTGGTCATGACACTTGGCGGTGTAGTGAGAGTCACAAGCCGGATCGGAGAAGGTGCAAAGTTCCAAGCCTGCATCCCCAAATCACCACAGGGGGAAAAAATTGCTTAGGTACAAGGAAACGCTCGAACGAAGCGGATCGCCCGCCGAGCGGTGCCATTCTGAGTGAGGCTAAACCAAGCTCGCTTAGACGGAACAGGATAAGACGGTACCGGAAAAGCAGGCCGATACTTTCCCGAATTCTGGCCCACCCGTGACGTCCATTCATATTCGGCTCAATCGCAATCGTTGGCTTATCAAAAAAGATAGCCGAAGCATCGATCGCGGAAAAATCTTCACCATTTCTTAACCGTCTCTTCTCAGCATCACGTCGTTTCCGCGGAGCCCAGATGCAACAATGGACTCGTCGCGTTCGGAGGGGATGTTATGTTTTCAATGGAGCTTCTATACTCTCGATTCATCGGCCCCTTGACGCTCGACCACGACCGCTAACATGCACGCACGAGACCGAAGCACTGCTGATGTCGAAAATTAAAGTACTGGTCGTCGAAGACTACAAGCCACTCGCCGAAACACTTGAATACCAATTGAATCGGGCGGGCTATGAGGTGTTACGAGCGTCTGATGGACGCGAAGCGATCCAGCAGGCCAAACTCGCATTACCAGATGTCATCTTTCTCGATGTCGACCTTCCGGTGCTTAGTGGTATCGAAGTTTGTAAACAACTTCGCATGGATCCCAACACTCAAGACACGCTTATTCTGATGCTGTCGGCGTTAGGGGAAGAATTCGACCAAGTCGTTGGCTTTGCCATGGGGGCAGATGACTATGTTGTTAAACCCGTTGAAAGCTATAAGGTGCTTTTACAGCGGCTAAAAGCACTTCTCCGCCGACGCGAACCAACGGTTCAAGATTCAGAACAATATTCAAAGATGGGAGTCGTTGTTGATCGCAGGCGATTTGTTGCGTCCGTGGATGGAGAAATCCTAAAACTCACTAAAAGCGAATTCAAATTGCTTGAGACATTGATTCGCCAACCCGGCCGAGCATTCACTCGAGCCGAATTGGTTGACTCTGCACTCGGTGAAGACACCCTCGTGCTTGATCGAACCATTGATGTACACATCCGCGCACTGCGCAAGAAGATGAACCAAGCTGGTGATTACATCGAAACGGTTCGCGGTATCGGATATCGATTCAAAGAATAGCGGAAGTTCGGTCAAACGTTTACGAGTGCAGACCGCTGACGAGGATACCTCTCTCTGGAAAATCGCTCATCGGCTTCTATTCAAATCATGAAGTCGGTGCTTGATCATCTGAAAATCGGAACATCGCGATCGCCGACGAAAAAAAGAGTGATACTTGGAGCGGTTTTCACCCAGACTACAAGCCACTCTGGTTTAGGCGGATGAATCCCTCGAATCCAAAAACTCTTGAAAAGCCTGCTCCACGCTTTCGAGCTTCAAGACGTGTTTTTTCAAATCCTCCATCTCAGATGGAGTCACGCGATATCCAATTTCTTGAAACAGACCGATCATCTGCTC
>Ga0181559_10001043_pt1 | contig 26917 bp, 11 predicted proteins | sample 011ome_21_FD_133752 | JGI IMG/M metagenome (GOLD analysis project Ga0181559, IMG submission 133752) | Coastal salt marsh microbial communities from the Groves Creek Marsh, Skidaway Island, Georgia - 011508AT metaG (megahit assembly) | ecosystem: Environmental > Aquatic > Marine > Intertidal...
GTAAACGTCGTCGACATTTTTCCGTACTTTTAATTTGGCGTCGTCATCTTCCCGCGTCGTCGTTTTTCCTCGCGCGCTGCCGCGACGAGTATTCACGGCCATCTTTCTCTCCGTCTCTGCGCGCGTGCGCTGGGTTTCGTTGTCTCTCTTTTTTTCGGAAGGGGAAGGGGAAGGGGAGATGTCCACGCGTGTCTCTCTGCCCAGGTGAGAAAGCGCAGAGAGTGCACGAAGGAAGGGTATTTGGTGTGTACTTCCGGGAAAAGGTGGAGGGGTAAAGCTTGGATGTGGCGCAAAGCCGAAACGAACTTTCGTATCGTGCGTATTACATACCACAGAAAATCGAGAGAAGGTAAGGTGTCCCGTGTCACGTGTCACACGTGTCACAGAGGCGTCGTGTGGTACGCGAGCGAGTGCCATTCTCCTTGCTTGATCAAAATAATAAAATCGAAAATATTAATACACAACCTTTTAAAACTAAAAAATCCAAGCCCGTCTCTCTCTGACTCTCTATATCTCTCTCTCTCTCTCTCTCTCGCCGCCTTAACTTTAAGCGCTGCCGTACTTATTCGGCGGCGATTGACTGTTCGGCGCGTCGTAATCACCTCCTTTCCTTTGGAGGAGCGGCGCGTGGCGGTCGTTTTCGTCGTCGAAGAGTTCTTCGTCGTCGTCGTCGTCGTCGCCAAAGGGGCAGCAACAATCGCAGACGCAACAACACGCTCTTCGACGGCGAGCGGAGCACAAGGCGACGTTGGCGATGTCGCGAGAGCCCGGGTAACCGTTTCGGTTCAAGTCTTTTTCTAACTGGTCGCCTTCTTTGACTAAATGGATCCAGGAGGAGAGGATGATGAACGTGCCGGCGGCCATGACTATGAGCCAGGAGACGTACGGGTTCGTGACTTCGGGTTGCATGGCGACGCGGAGTTGGTCGGCGGACATGAGGAAGAAGTCGAACGAGCCGTGGTAGAGCCAAGAGCGCGAAATGCACTTGATTGGATCGATGAAAAATCCATTGGATGCTTGGATGATCCAGTGCGCTCGAACGTACCGCATGCCAGAGATACCGGCCCAGATGGCGTGCATGGGCATGAAGCCTCTTGTAACGGTGATCATCGTCGCTGTGGCGCCGCGTTCAACGTCGTATAACGAGCGTCCGTCCATGCTTTGAACCGTGCAGTTGATGGCGGTATCGTTCCAACTCGTGATGGCGACTTCGGTTTCGTTGCCGTTCGGGTCGGCGAAACCGTACCGTGTCAACGCGCGAATGATGATGGTTTCGCGTTGTTTAACATCATCCGTGATTCCTAATCCGCCACTAATGCTATTCTTTCCTCCATTTTTCTCGTCGCTCTCGTGTGCACCCATTTCTCCGACCGTCAACCTACCATCGTCCTCGGCGCTCTCGCTCGATAATCGCAAGTAATCCTTCGCCTCGGACGGGTTCAATATTCCCTTCGTAATGTACGAGTGCATGCCATCCGTCGCCTTCTCTACCGTCAACTTGGTTTGCGCGAAACTTTCGTAGATACCTTGCAAAATTTGGTTCTTGAACTCCCGAATGATCTCGCTGTCGTCGTACACAGGATGCAACTGCCCTTTACCACCGCTACTTTTTCTTGAAATACCAGTCATCTTCCCGAGGAACGGGATCCATCCAGAATCCGTGGACATGAAGTAACTCATTTTATGTGATTGCTGCTGCTGTTGTTGTTGAATTATCTGTTGTTCTTCAGCGTATGCTCTTTGCGCGTCGAATTTTGTCTTGTCTTTCCCATCATTCATTTCCTCCATTGTTGTTGTTGTTGTTGTTGCTGCTGCTGCTGCTACTGCCACGTTCGATTTCGACTTCGTGCTCGTGATTAGCGCCGGAATGATTTGCGTCTCTTGCATCATGTGCGCTGGTGTTGTGGCTCCCTTCGTCACTCCGTCCTCTCCCATTTGTGCGTCCAACGACCCGCTCAACACGACAATCCTCGGATGTTGTGGATCGTTACAAACCACCGTAACATCCGCTCTCGTCACATCCATCAGCACTTGCGTGTTTTGCATCTGCTCGTACGTTCGAACCCCGTATTGAACGTTCTCAATCCACGCGAAGCCTAAACCTACGACCATGGCTAGCAAAACAACCTTCCTCGGCGACCGCGTTCGCTTGGACCAACCGATGGCGTACGAACACCCGCCCATATCCTCCTCCAACTCAGCTTTACTCCCTAAATCGTCATCCCTCGCTCTCGTCCACCTGCTGGCGACAAAATACTTCGCCGTCTCTTCGCTAAATCCGGCCAAAATAAACGCCAACCACGCCGTCGCCATGATCGTCTCCAAGCTCACGTTTTCTTGACCGCTTTCCTCCACCGCCGGTTCCGCGCTAAACGCCATCGCCGAATACCCGAGCAACGCCGTCACGATCCCAGCCGCGAACGCTCGCACCGTGTACACCGCAATCGGTGCTACAATCGCCCCGCACCAAAATGTCTGCGCTAAAATCCCAAAACTTAGGTGCTCGTGAAACGCGTCCCTGTGGCCGCGCTTCGACATGAACACGAAAAACACCGCCCACATGCAGCACGGAATCAGCGCTGCCAATAAAACAACTATCGCGGATACCCAATCGCCCTCGCACTCTAACGTCGTTATGATTGCTTTCGCGAAAAACAACAGCAAGGTCACGAACAACCACGAGAACGAATTGTCGTGCGACCAGGCGGAGAGGCACGTCACGTACCAGCTTTGCTTCTCCGCGAACTCTCGCTTGCGAGTGCGCGGGGAAAGAGGAGTGACGCTCTGCCGTTGACGATCATGTTCGTCTTGTCGTCGCTTCGGAGGCAAGGCCATTTTTTGATATCCCTATTTCTGAATGCGACGACGCTTTGTCTCTCTTTTTATCTCTGTCTCTCTCTAGCCGCGGATTGTTGTCTCTCGCGCGTGAGAGTCCGTGTTATCGAGAGAAGAGAGCGCGCGTTTCGCGATAGAAATGACGAGAAAAAACAGGGGGGGCGCGTGGGGGCAAAATGAGGGTGTTGTAAACCCTAAATGTTTTTTTTGTGAGTGCAGTATTGAAAATCAACAAAAACAACAACTCTCCGTGCGACTTTACGCACGCGCCGGCCGTCCGCATCTAAAATCACGGCTTCTTCTTCCTCCTGAGCTCGAAGATTTTCGGCGGAGAAGCGCTCGCTTTTTCTTCTCGCTCTTTTTTATCGTTGAAGTCGTCGCGAGCGCCAAAAAGTATCGGTCGCGAGGAGGAGGAGGAGGCGTTCGACGCGATTTTTTCGCTGTATTTCACCTTGAACTTTCCCTTGACGCCGCCACCGATGACGCCGCTTGCTTTCCTCAAAGCATCGAGGTTTTTAAAGTGCGCGATGTATATGTCGTCTAAATCAGTCTCCGAGTCGACTTCGACGGCAAATTGACCGGACCAAGGACGGAGCATTAGAAATACTGTTTTTTTCTCTGCGCCGTCGGAAAACGTGGCGGTGAGCCGTTCGTATTCGATACCGCCGTTTTGCTTGGTGTGGTAGGAGGTGAATCCGGGGAAGTATTCGTCCTCGTTGGCGTCTTCGGGTGGTTGGTTCAATGAACTTCCTGGCGCTCCGTTCAACGTGGACGTCATCATCATCCGATCCTTTTCCTCTTTTTCTTTCTTCAACTCGTCGTGCGCTAAGATAGCCTCGCGCAAATTGATCGACGGTTTCTTACACGCTGCCGTTCGAAAGACGTCCACGCGTCGATTAGGTTCGTTGCCGTAGCTTTGTGACGTGAAGCCCCACAACGCGGCGTACTCGTGGACGACACCGCGAAGATATTTCGTCATCGCCGGAAAAGTTGCGCGACGATTATTGGCATCTCTCGCCATCTCTTCGAATTTCTGTTCGATTTGCGCGCACAAGCGAGGATTGTTCTTTGCCGCTTTCAAGTGTTCTTGTTTAAACGCACTCTTTGCACCCGATACGGCAAACGCCGACACGCGTGACTCTGGATTTGAAATGCCAAACGCCGCGGCGAGTTGCGCGCGCCTCGCTTCGTCTGCGTTTACGGAATCGTTCGGAAGCGCCGCCGCGGCAAACTCAGCCGCTCGTTGACGCTCTCGTTGTTGTTCATGGTGATTGAATGCTCGAGTGTCAGACGAGGACGGTATTGTTTGAGACGGCGGCGGTTGAACTCGGGGTCGACGAACGACGCTATCGTTATTGTCGTGCAAACTCGACGCTCTCTGCGCCATTTGGCTCCACCCGCCGGTACCGATGCGAGTGGTTGCATTCCCCGAACCTGATCCTAAACTTGGGAAATTTTCCGCGCTCGACAGCTCAATGTTGCTATTACTTCCGTGTCTACGAATAGCCTCTGGGTTTGACCAACCGCTAAAGGAAGTCTGCGCCGCTCTTAATGTTTGTCCGCGTGACATGGCGATATCGTCGTCTACCATGGCAAATGCACCAAACGCTCGAAAGGCATTTTCTTGTTGTTCGATGGACGTTTGTAAATTCGCCGCTAAAGCCTGCTGTTCGGAAGCTTCTCTGCTATTATTACTACTGGTGTTATTCCCGTTTTGCTGCTGTTGATTATTTCTTCTATTATTACTACCACCCGCACTATTATTCTCGCCTTGCCTTCGCTCCCGAATGCTCGTAAACATCGACGACGCCAACGTCCTTCTCAACTCCTCGCGTTCTCTTTGCATCCTCGCTCTTTGTTCTTCCGTCCTCCTCTCCGCATTTTCCAACTCGTCTTTCTTTTCCTTCTGTAAATTTACATACGCTTTGTGTACGCTAAACTTCTTTAATGAAAATTTCCGCAAGTGCTCGTCCAACCTCTGACAATCGCTCGCGTCCAACGCCTCTCTCGTCAACGGATTCTCAAACGTTTTCGCGTTCACGACGTACTCCGCCAACGCCTCTGGGTCAAAAAGATGTTTCACCTGTTGCTCTTCAGATATAATAGTTGTCGTCGTCGTTCTTTCGTTCGCATCCTCCTCGCCTCCGCCTCCTTCGTCCTCGTTCAGCGACGAATAGCTTTGTTCTCGTTTAAACTTCTTCCCGAGCAACTCAAACGGCGCGTGCGCTTGCTCGCAAAACGGTTCCAACGTAATCGGGTCGCACTTTTCCTCCGGCAGATCCTTCCACCATTTCGGCGCCTGCTTTTGTTGCGGTTGCTTTCTCATCGTCGTCGTCGTCGGCGGCAAAGAAGAAGAAGAAGAAGAAGAAGGAACTTGTCGCGGAACTATCGTTTTCTTCTTCTTTTGCTGTTGTTGTTGTTGTTGTTGTTGTTGTTGTTGTTGCTGCTGACTGCTATTTTTCGGCGGCGGCGGCACGAACGCCTTTGCATCTTTCGACAACGAGGGGGCGCCGTTATTATTATCGTTCACGTCGGAGGGTTTTGAAGTTCCATCGTCGTCGTCGTCGACGCCGTCGTCGTCGTCGTCTTCTTCGCTTTTCTTCTTCTTCTTTTTAGGAATCGACTTCGTCGCCTCTCGAAACAAATCCACTCGCTCTTTGCCGTTTTCCCCGACCGGTCTCCTCGGAGGCGCGCCTCGCCCGGATTTTGGTTTCTCTTTTTTCTTCGTCGTCCGCTGCTGTTTAGTCCTGTCGTTATCGTCGTCGTTCATCGTCGTCTGGGTTTTCTTTCCCGTTTCTTCTCCCTCTTTTATTCTCCCACGCCGGCGTCGTCGCTCGGTCCCTCTCTGGATATCTCGCAGTCACTACTCTCTTTCCCAGAAAGACCTCTCTCCGTGAGAGGGCGAGAGAGAGAGAAGAGGCCAAAAACGAGCGAGTTTCTTTTCTCTCTCGCGTTTGCGTTTGCCCGCGCGTTCGCGCGTTTGCGCGCGCGAGAGAGAGAGAGAGAACCAACACGTCTCTCGTCGTCAAGTCACTTTCGGGTAAACGACGAGAGCCAACAAAACGACGAGCGCGAAAAACCCTAAACCCTAGCCTGGTGAAACCCTAAATAACTTATTTCTTCTTTTTTCTTCCCGTTATAAAAAAGAAGGAAAATCTCACCAGTCACCCATAACTCACTCGCGCGCGTCCGCACTCTTCGTTCGTTTCCTTTGAAGAAGAAGAAGAAGAAATACGACGACGCGAGATAAACATCTCTCCATCTTTTGAGTTTTGCGACGAGAAGAGCTCCCAAAGAAGAAAGAGGACGACGTTCTTTTTTTAAAAAGAAGCAATTTTGCGCGTGCCTCGCGGCGTGGGAGATTAAAAAGTTCTGATAACTTTTCACGGAACAACAACGCGAAAGAAAACGCGAAGAGGTGCGAACGAACGCCAGAGAGAGAGCTTTTCGACCCCTTTCTCGCTCTTTTTGTTTATCGCTCGCGCTGTTGTCGTCGTTTCCAGAGAGAGAGCGCGTCGCGCGTCGAGAGAGAAGGAAGGTTTCGGAAATTTGTAATTGTCGTATACCCTCTCTCTCTCCCCGCGGGTAAAAAGAAGGAAAAAAAAAGGGGGGAAAATCAATCTTCTCTCTCTCTGCTTTGCAGGCTTCCTCTTTTCCGTTTCCTTTGCGAACGCGCAGAAAACTGACCCTTATTTCCCTCTCTTCTTCTCGATTCCGTCTTCTCTTTTCGGTGTTCTTCTTCTACCGACGACGCTCGCAGAGTTTCCGAGTGGCGCGATAGTGCATATATATAGAGAAGTTTTACACGCACGGTTCAGTCATGGCGCCGTCCTCGGAGAAAGGGCGGCGGCGGGAGGAGAACGCCGACGCCGGGAGGAACACTAACAACGCCTCGCCCGCGCCGCCGTATTTAGCGCAGCTGTTGAGCGCGGCGGGTGTGCCGGTGAATCCAGTAGATGGAAGCACGTCACAACAGCAGATGTTGCAATTTCAGCAGCAGCAAAACGCGGCGAACTTTGCGGCGGCGACGGCGTTGACGTTGTCGGGCGTGAATTCGCAGTTGAAGTCGTTCGGGAATAGCTCGTTACGATTGAGTGGTCCGGCGAACAGTGGAGGGCAACCGGGGAGTCCGTCCTTTTGGAACCAGTTTTTCGCGCAGCAAGCGTTGGTTGGGAGCTTATATAACCAGCAGCAGCAGTTTCAAGGGACGCAGCAGGCGCTGCCCAACGGCGCGAATCTCAACAACGAGAAGTTGAGCTTTTTGAGCAACTTTTCCACCGGTATGGGAGGTGGAACGCAGCCGACCATGTCAAACAGGACGCGGAGTAGCGGAGGGAACGCCATTTTCGATAACGAGGACTTGAAAGAGCTGTTGAGTTCAAAGTTGCAACAGAAGATTGGAGGATCGGGTATCGGAGAGATCAACAGCAGCGACGCGGCGAGGAAGAGAAAATTGTCGCAGGTAAACACGGAGAATATTAACATCAACAACAAAAGGAAACAACCGGATTCAGGCGTGAATCAACAACCCGGATCGAGGGGCAACTCTGCGTTTAGTCCTTTTGCAAACTCTGGCGGCGACGGAAACAACATCTTTACCACCAGCGAACTTATGAAAGTTAAGAGTTTGCAAGAAAAGAAGAAACGCTCGGCGGAGAAGAAGAACAAGAAGAGCAACAGCGACAAAGCGACGTCGCAAGAGAGGAAACCGGGAGAAAAGAAAACGAAGAAACAAAAAGAAACGAATCCGAAAACCATGCAACTAGCCGACGCCGCGATGAGCTTGGATCAAGAACGGAGCAACGTGATGAACAATCAAAACGTTCTCAAGGAGGTCATGAAGTTGCAACAAGAATATATCAAAGAAACTCCGGAAGAGCGAGAAAAGAGAGAAAAAGACGAAGCTGCGATGAAAATGAAACAATTGAGCACGAGAGGTCACACGACGCGAGCGACGGAAAAAGAAGAGCTGTATAAATCCATAGTAGACGTGGATGGAAACTTGTTGAAGCCGGAAGTGCTGGAGCGATTCGAAGCAAACGCAAACAAAATGACGCAACTGAACAAAGAACACGAAGAGCAAAAGAAACTATCTGGATCGGGAGGGAAGAAAAACGGCGCCGTCTCGGCTTTAGCGCAAGCCGCTGCGCAGAAGATCACCGGCGCTTCCGACGATGTCATGGCAAAAGTCCGAGGTATTCTTGAAGAAGAGCTTTCGGACGCGGAAACGGACATCGCCGAAGGCGACGAGACGGGCGAGTTGGACAACAACAAAGCAGGCGAGCCAAAAGAAAACGCGAAAAAACTTTCCGACGCGGCGGAGAAAGAGGAAAAGAGCACTGATTTAGATAAAGACGGTAAAGATATCAAAGTTCGCTCGCGATCGTGGTCTCAAGAAGAAGACGATCTCGTCCAAGTGTTAGTTTCCCAAGTCGGTCCGAAGAAGTGGGCATTAATCGCCAGTCAACTTTCAGGAAAGACGCAAAAACAAGCCTACGCGCGATGGAGAGATTATTTACAACCCGGTTTAACGTCTCGTCCGTGGACGAGATGGGAGGAGATTCATCTCTTGGATTGCCAGGCGCACATCGGCAATCAATGGGCTATCTTAGCCAGATTCATGCCTGGACGTTCGCCGAACGCCATTAAAAATAGGTTCCACGCGACGAAACGAAAAAAAGAACGCAACACAGGCGCGGTTGAGAATGAAAAAAAGGATATATCCAAAGGGAACATGACGTCATTGACGCGCGAATCGGAAGGTAAAGGCGACAAAAGCTCGAGAAAACAACCCCCGGAACAACCGGAGAAGAAGCGAGACGAAAAAAATAAAGCCATCGACGCCAAAACGGCGCAAACGAAAGCAGCGGCGCAGGCGCCGTCGTCATCGCCGAGCGGGGAACGCACAAAAAAAGGAAAGAAGAAAGTGACGCCGCCGCCTTCGCAACGAAAAATCCGCGCCACGCGAAGCGTCTCTAAATAAACTAGCAGAACAACAACGCGCTCACGTAGACAAAAAAGAACGCACGCATCATCATCATAATCATCATCGTCATCACCGTTGATTGAAACACATTGTAGAAAATACGCCCCGAGTTTTTATACTTATAAAACACATGTATATATACGTATGTATATTTGATGTACAACCGCGGTACGACGCGCGCGTAAAGAAGTAAAGAAGTCACAAAAGTTTCCTCGCGTTGTGTTTTTGCGTCTGTCTCTTCAAAAAAAAAAAAGAATCGAGAGCGCAAATTCACACCAAAATGTCACTCTCTTCGACGACGACGACGACGACAAAAATGCTCCTCGTGGCCTCTTTAGCGCTGCTGGGGTGCTCTTCCCTCGCCGGTGGTGGTGCGTCGTGTGTTTATTTCTTCTTCTTCTTCTTTTTGATGTGAACTCAATTGTTTTTCTCTCTCTCTCTCTCTCTCCCCGATCGGTTTTATATTATGTCTCGGCGGGCGCTGATAACTTTCTCTCTCTCTCTCTCTCTTACGAAACAACAGTCCACGCGGCGGAGGAACAACCGAAAACGACCGCACCAGCACCGAAGCACATTTTAACGGACATTCCGGACGCGTCCGCGTCCGTGGACACGACGGTCGTCTTCCCTGGATTTGGGACCGATTTGCGATTTCCAGCGGCGGAGGACATCACCGCTTTGTTGGGCGTCCGAAACGTGGGCGATTCGACGATTGAGTTGCAAGCGATTGCGGGATCGGTGAACGCGCCGCAGGCGTTTCAATATTTCGTGGCAAACTTTTCCAAGTATGAATTTAACGGCGAGGACGAGGAGGACGAGGAATTCGCGCCGTTTAACCCGAGGATCGGAAGCGAGAAGTTGGCGACGAAACGCGGGGCGAAGAAGGGCTCGGCGAAGAATTTGTACACGAGTAAAGAGCAATCTGTGGTGAACGCAGGGAGAGAGTTAACGGTGCCGTATTCGTTTCAATTACCCGCGCCGTTAGCTGGGATGGATTTTACGTTGGCACTGACGGCGTTTTACCAAGAGGATGGGGAACAATACGCGACAACCTTTTTTAATCACACGGTGAGAGTGTTGGATCCAAACGTGGCAGTTGATTTTCAATTGACGTTCGTGTACATCGCGCTGGGGAGCTTTGCGCTCGGTCTCTTGTATTTGGTGTTGAGAGTGTTCGGGTTGGATGCGCATTTACCGTTTATCGGTGAAAACGCGATTGAGGCGAGCAAGAAGCAAAAGAAGAAGACGCACGAGATTAACATGGCGGCTGCGAGAGCGGAAGCGGCGAAGAAGATGAGCGAAGGAGGAAGTGGTGCGACGGGCAACGATAACAAAAAAGGTGGGGGTAAAGAGGACGACTGGCTCTCCGGGACGGCGTTTACGAACCCAAGTTCGTTCTCCACCGGGGCGACGAAACCGAAGAACCGCAAAGGAGGCAAAGGAGGAAAGAAGTAAACGCAAAAGTAAAAAATCTAATAACGTAATAAAAAATCAATCAGTTGGTACTCGAGTAATCAATCAATCGCATTAACAAAACACATGCACACAAAACCGAACGCAAACAGAGTTAGTTTTTTTCCTTTCTTCTTCAATCAAGATGAAGTCACCGCGTGCATGGCTTGCGCCAACCTTTCGACCGTTTTGCTCGTGACGCCCGCCATGGAGATTCTACCGTTTCTCGTCATGTAAATGTGATGTTCATCCTTCAATCTATCCACCTGTTCGGGAGTTAAACCTGAGTAGCAAAACATCCCAATCTGATCGGTCACGTGCTTCCATCCCATCGTGCTCCCACTCTTCTCCAAAGCCTCTCTTAATTTCGCTCTCATGTCGATAATTCTATCCGCCATCATCTTCACCTCGGTTAACCACAATGCGTTCAACTTTTCGTCGCCTAAAATGGTCGAAACCAAATTCGCCCCTTGTAACGGCGGCGACGAGTACATCGCTCTCGCGATCACTTTCAACTGCGATTCGACGACCGCCGCTTCCTCTTTGGACGCGCACACCATGGATAACGTCCCAACTCTGTGACCGTACAACCCCATGTTCTTGGCGAAACTTTGCGCCAACGCCATGGCGTGTCCGTCTCTCTTAAACATTCTCAACGCGAACGCATCTTTATCGCAATCGCCACTGGCAAAACCTTGGTACGCGCTATCCAAAAATGGGAACAAATTCTTCTCCTTGAACAGTTTCGAAATTTCCAACCACTGCTCTTCACTCGGGTCGACCCCGGTTGGGTTGTGCGCGCACGCGTGCAACAACACGACGTCCCCTTCCTTCGCCTTCCCCAAATCTTCCTTCAACCCGTCAAAATCCAACCCTCTCGTTTCCGCTTTGTAATACCTATACGTCTTCGTCTCGACTCCCGCGTCGCGGAAAATATTCAAATGATTCGACCACGTCGGATCTGGAACGTAACACACCGCGCCTTTCTTAAATCGAGCGATGAACTCGGCGAACAAGCGACAGGCGCCCGTCCCCGACAGCGTTTGTATCCCCGCGATGGTCTTCGCGTCTCCAATCTCCTTCCCGTACGCCAATTCTAAACTTCTAGAGATGTACTGATTATCGCCTTGCGTCGGTAAATATTCCATGTTCTTCGCGTCCTCGATCAGTCGCTTCTCCGCCTGGCGCACGCACTCCAAAACCACCGGTTTACCGTTATCGTCTCGGTAGGCTCCCGTGCCGAGGAGCATTTTCGACGGATCCGTGTCCGCGTGAAACATTTCCGAGACGCCCAAGATTGGGTCCTGTTTGTGTGCGTTTCATTCACGAATCGTCAATGTCGTCGTCGTCGTAAAAGAGAGAGAGAGAGAACGAACGAACGAACGCGTTGGTTGAAAAACTTTAAAACGGCTCGACGAGAGAGAGAGAGACGAAGAGAGAGAGAGACGAAGAAGAGATAAAACGTCGGCTTCATCTCTCTCTCTCTCCGGGGAAAAAAAAACCCAAAAAGTAAGTAAATTTCACACCTTCGGCGCCGCTTCCACGTGCGACCATAATCCACCACCACTCATCGCGCGTCGTCGTGAAACAGTAGTTGTCGTTGTTGTTTTGTTCGCGAAGAAGACGTCAAAGAAGAGTAGTATTCGTTTGCGATGACTGCCACCAGTTGTTGTTCTTTTGATCGAGTTGCAAAGCCGTAACGAAGTGTGCATGCACCTTTTTGTCGTCGTCTCTCTGAACTTTTTTTAAGTGACGGACGAAAAGACACAAAAACACGTAAGCAGGAAAAGCAATTTTTTTATTTAGGGTTTTGGTACAATTTTTTTTTAGGGGTTTAGAAAACGTCCAAAGTTTTGGATTCGTCGCATCACACATTTGGAATTAACTCTTAATACTACTATCTATACTCCTCCTCTTCTTCTTCTTCTTCTTATTATTATTATTACCACTACTACCGCTCTGCTCGAGATGGCGACGAGCGCGAGGCAAATACAGATCACGGAACAAACGAGCCGGGCGGTGGTGGAGAACCAGCTCAGGGTCGGGATGGACGTGGTGTGTTATCAGAGAGGTATTTTTTAAATCATTATTCGAGAGGGAAGAGAAGGATTTTGAAAAAAAATATTCCCGCAAAAGATCGAGAGTCTCTCTCTTTCTCTCTCTCTCTCGCGCGCGCGTTCCTTCTCGTCCATCTTCTCGTTCTTCTCTCTTCGAGCGAGCGCGATGATTGTTTCGTTTTGCGAACGTTCGCGCGCGCGCGCGCTGACTCTCTTTTTTTTTTTTCTTTTTCCCTTTCTGGCTTTCGTAGGGATATTTGACGCGAACACGCACTTTACGGAAGCGAAGCAGCAAAACGCCGCGAACAGCAACGCGCTGAATGTCCCCAGGATGCTTCGGAAGTGCGCGAAATCGAAACGATTGTTGGACGCGATGGAAAATGGCGTGTTTGATGCGCTCAAGCGAGGGTACTTGCGATCGGTTGCGTTGGTTATTTCGCACCCGGACGATCCGAAGACGCTGTTGGAGGAATACTTGTTCACCGTCGAATACGACCAGGCGAAGCGAGCGAGATTGTTGACGACGAGCGTGAAAGGGAAAGAAACCGCTTCGAAGGATGGTGCGAAGAAAAAAAACGACGAGGAGAGACTGACGGATCCAAAGAGGATTCGAAAAAACGCGATCGCGACGACTAGGACGCTTTTGTCGCTCGTGAGAACGTTGGACGCGTTGCCGGATGGAAGTACGGCGAATTTAAATTTAACGTACACGGAAGAAACGCCGGCGACGTACGAACCTCCATTTTTTGAAGCAGCAGATGACGCCGCCGTAGATGAAGAGAATGACTTTGGCGAAATCTTATCGAAAGAGGAGTTTCACGACGGGTCGAAGATGTGGAAGAGAGATCCGTTTACGATGGAGCTCGGATGCATCGAAACAAAGTATCACTCAATGAAGGTGAAGGCGTCGAGCGCGTTGGATCCGCTGTTGGACGGGGAAGAAGAAGAAGAAGAAGAAGAAGAAGAAAGAAACGAATTGGTCGAGTTACAGGTGGAGCCAGTTCAAAAACCAGCGCCTGCGACGACGGTTGAGAAAGAGAAATCGAGAAAACAGTCGCCGCGCTACCCAGATCGAGAAGCGATGAGAATCCACGGCGGTGTCGATCCCAACGCGAACGCGGTTCCAGAATCGCAGCTCGCGAGTCTGCCTCCGGTAGAAAAGAAGAAGCGTGGACGATCTCCAGAAAAAGTCAAAGCAGCGGAACCGTTGCCGAGCAAAAAGCGCGGGCGACCGCCTAAGGTTTCCAACGAACACTCTCAACCGCGGAAGAAGAAAAAGGCAAAAAAGACCGCATCGACGACGAAGAAACGCAAAGAAAAGAAACACAACGAGCAAACTCCGGCGAAAACCGTCGCGAAATTACCGACGATTCCGGTCACCAACGACTCCGCGCTAGAGGCGCTCAAAAAGTACATCGAAACCATGGGCGGCGAGTTACCCGCGAACTGGTCGGCGAAGGTGGCGAGACGCGCAGACGGTCATCTGTACGCCATCTATTTCGACCCGAACGGGAAAAGACTCAGGTCTAAACCCGAAGTCGCGAGGAGTTTGAACGTGTTCGTTGCTCAGTGATGGTCGAACAACAACGCGGCGAAGATAGACGAGAAGAAAGAAAGAGAGAGAGGTATAAAGAGAGAGAGAGACGCGCATGTGATGAACATTTAAAAAATACACACAATGGCTCATTGGGATTTTACCGCCAAAAATATCTAAAAATCTCCTTCCTCAGAAAAAGCCGGATGTCAAACGCGTTCCTCCCTTCCATCCGCCTCGACGACGACGTCGTCGTCGACAGAAGACACCATCTCATCGTCCCGCGCAAGCAAAAAGAACCGCCGGCTTTGCCATCGCGTTACGCGGCGCAACAACAACATCGACGAGTGAAAGTACACGTCATCGATAAGACGCGCGACTCCAGCGCGTTCGCGCTTTTATCGACTTCCAATTGCCAAACGATTCGAGACTTTCTCGACGCGAAGATCAAGCACCGATTCGTGCCGTCGGACGCTCTGGTGAGGATGAAAATCGACAAATACGTTTTGTGTTTGGAAGACGAGATTGAATTGATCAGAGAGGACGACGTGGTGCGAGTGGAGGTTTTGGACGAGGAGGTGTTGTATTGCGACGAAGAAGACCACGAGGAGGAGGAAGAGAGAGGGGATTTCAGGAACGCGACGAAGCCGGGGAAGAGGAAGCACGCGTTGTCGAGCGACGACGACGACGACGAGACGAAGAACATCGATAATTTTAGCGACGAGGAGGAGGAGGAGGAGGACGACGACGAGGTGAACAACAGCGATGAAGAGAAGAAGAAAGTGGTATCTTTGTTACGGATGACTAAGATCAACGGAAAGAACTGGACGACGCAAAAGCCGACGAATGCGACGGTGACGAATACGACCACGAATACACCCAAGACGAAGAGAAGGAAGCAGACGACGCCGATGAAGACGAATACGGCGAGCCCATGGAAAACTCACAGCTCGGGGAAGAACAGGATAAGGATGCACCGGTTCATGAGAATGAAATCGGACGAAAAGTGTGGACATTGCAAAATGTGCTTAAACCCGACGGCAAAAAAAGCGTGCTTAACGAGGCGGGCGGAGATGGAACCCATCACCTACCCGGCAGACGATACCGTATGCGAGGAATGCAAGCTAGGGGACAATGCCGAACAACTTATGCTTTGTGACGGGTGCGACGACGGATACCATTCGTACTGCGTAAAATTAAAGGAAGTTCCAAAAGGCGATTGGTTCTGCTCGAAGTGTTTGGCAAAGCAACAAGTGGAACAGGAAGGAGAGAAACCTGCGCTGAGGGGAGCGATACAAACAGAAAATGAAAAAGAAGAAGAAAAGCAGCAGGTCGATATGAGCGCATGTCCAGGTTTGGATGGTCATAAAAGATGCGGAAGGACGCCTGCGTACTGGGGCTCCAAGTTGTGTTCACGATGCATTCGTACCAAGGAAGAATCCAACATTCGAATTCGAAAACATACGCTGCGTCACTCGAGCGAAGCGCGTAGTCTTTTCGATCGTGTAGTCGTCGTGCCCAAAGTTTCTAATCCAACACCAAAAGATTTTGTGCAATGCAGAGCGATAACGGTGACAGGAGATCGGTGCAAGAATTCAGCCCTGACGTGTCCTAGACATAAGCATCAAATTACCAAGGCGAGGGCATTGAAACCAGAAGATGCTCATCCAGTTCAAGAAGAAGAAGAAGAAGAAGAAGAAAGAGAAGTAGAGAGAGAAGAAGAAAACGAGAGAGAATCACCTGAGATGGAAAAACCGCAAGAACAAGAGGAGCTAAAAAAAAAAGAAGACGACGACGAGGACGAACAAGAAGACGAAGAGTTCTTTTGTACCGGAAAAGATAGTCCCGGGCCTCCGAATGTTAAAGACGACGTCTACCGCGCCATGCTCGACGATGCGCTCAAACTTTGTGAAGCTTGCAACTACGCTCGTCTGAGAGATATCTTTCTCAGAGATCTGCCGAATGGTTGCATCGGCTACGGCCAAAAGCTAGGCTTGTGCGCCATGGCAAAGTCTTCTCGCGAAACAGGACTGTGTATTGTCTGCACGAGCTGCAAGGAAAGAAAGTTTAGCCGAGGGCACGGCGAATACGAAAACGCGTGCACCGAGCCCGTTTTGATCGGCAAAGAAAACCTATGCAGCCGATGCTATCAGAGAAAACGTAAAGATGAGATAGAAATAGAACCAGAGAAGAAAAGACGGTTTACGTTACCGCCATTTTTCTTCTGAGCGTCGCGTATTTGGGGACGCCGCGGTGTAACTGCATCTCCCCGGAAGGGTACGAGTACACGAGTAAATGGGACGTCGGGTTGGCCTTAGGTTTTGGTCCTCCACAAAAAGAATAGCGTTTCTTTAGCATCGCGTTGTATTCCATTCTCTGTATAAATGCTAGCGCATCATCGATCGACGCGCTTCTTCGTTCTCGAATTCTCTTCTTCTTCTTCTTCTCGGTAACTGTCTTTCAACGCGCGCCACAAATTTTTTTCCTCAGCGGGGGCTCCTCGCGCGCACGAAACATGAATTCGTTCCTCCCGCCGCAAAGAGTCGTCTCCTCCTGGGAGAACAACTTCACCGGAACGAATCAAACGACGCCGTCGTTGAAAGGCGTCTCGTCGGACGACGTGGACGCGACGAACCCGTACGCGTTGGTCGCGGTGGAAGAGGATGCAAATCCAATCGGAGACGAGGACAACGAAGAAGAAGAAGAAAACGCGCGCGCGCGCGAAAGAGAAGAACATCGTCTTCAAAGAAACGACACGAAAGAAGATGGCATTCGCGTGCGCGTCGAGGTCGAGAACGGGCCGAATTTAATCCTCTCGACGAGCAAGTGTCACACGGTGAATGATTTCCTCGAGCAAAAGTTGGTTGATGTTGAAATTCTCTTGGGAAAGTCGATACGAGTTTTAGTCGCGGGAAAGTACGAAGTGCGCGGCGAAGATCCGATTTTGGACGTGCTGAGAGACGACGAGGTTTTGGTCGTGAAAATTGCCGGGGGAGATGAAGAAGGAGGAGGAGGAGAAGGGGAGGTGTCGCGAGAGGAAACGGTGGAAGAGGAGAGAGAATGGAAGAAAGCGAGAGGAAGCGAAGACGACGAGGACGAGGAGGAGGCGCGGAGGAGGACGTGCCCGGCGTGCAAAGATTTTTGCGCCGAGAATGGGAGCAAAAGAGTGATCCAGTGCGATATTTGTGACGACTTTTATCACTTTTCATGTGCTGGATATAAAAGCAAAGCAGACGTTCATAAAGTTCGCGAGTGGTTTTGTTACGACTGTCTTTTAAAAGCCAGAGAGGATCCGGAAGACTACTGCTCGCTAGCGTACGAGAATCTTTCCCAATACCTACGCGCGCTCGGTGCGAAGGAGAAAGACATTCGAAAGTTGGTCGTCGACGTTCGATTAAAAAGTCCCGGGACAGGGAATATGAAAAGGAAGTATAGATACTTATCGAAAGACGGCACGAGCGTTACGTCGAAAACAGCGGTTGCGAAAGCTTTGCGTTTGATATAAGAAATAGGTTTAGTGTACAGATAAAATGGGTCATTCTTAGAGACACGCGAGCGCGGCTTCAAAAACACAAAGATGTTGATTGTAACAACAGAATTCAACAAAAGGAGAGTAAATATGAAAACACGATCTAAACAGCTAATACATACTATTACAAATATTTTACGAACGCCGGGACGCCTTCGCTAATGCGTCGCAACGACATGACCGCCAAGAGCAAAATGTCCGCCTTGGATTCGCTGTCCTTCTTCTGTCCTAGAATGCGTATCCCCTCGTCCGTTGTCAAAACGTCGCCTTGGAACCGTTCGTACATGCCGGTAACAAGCATTTCTTTCACTTCTGTCGGTAAATCGATTATGCAATCGACATAACCGCCTCTTTTCTTTACGCTCGAGCTCACCGCGACGACTTCTTTAATACCTAATTCAGCTGCCGCGTACGCGATTTCGCGCTCAAGCAAAGCGCACGAGGTGAAACTGTCCGTCACTTCGCCGAAGTGTTTCAATAAACAGTGCGAAGCGACGGAGAACTCACGCGCAGTTTTTGCTTTGAATACAATATTCTCCGCCGTTTTTCGGGCGGTGTCTGTGGCAATGTAGGTGGGAGAAATGGATAAGTCATCCGTCGATTCGCGAACTTCCGTCGTGACGAGCATCGTGTCATCTTCAATCTCTGGATTCTTGTAGTCCGACACGAGCGTTTTGTGAATGATTTTTACTTCCCCGGGGAGGCACGCTTTCAAACGCATCATTTCAACACGCTGTAACTGCGAGTAAAGCAATTCGAGGTACAAATCTGCACCCACCGAATCGACTTCGCCGGATTGTTTCTCGCCGAAGAGAGTACCGACACCTCGAATGGACATGTCTCTTTCCGCCAACTTGAAACCTTCACCTAATCCGCACGACTCTTCCAACGCTAACAAGCGTTCTTTTGCTTTTTCGTTCAATGATTCTGGATCTTGCCCGTAAAACATCCACGCGTGCGCTTGGCGGTCGGCGCGACCGACGCGACCGCGCAACTGATACAACGACGCTAAGCCAAACGATTGCACCTCTTCGATGATAATCGTATTGCAATTCGGAATATCTAAACCAGACTCGACGATCGTCGTGCACAACAAGACATCAGCCTCACCATTTGAGAACTCATCCATGACCGCATCCAAGGTATCCCCGTCCATTTGTCCGTGCGCTTCAATCACTCGTAGGTTTGGCAAAATACCAAACAACCTTTTTCGCGACTCGCCCATCATCATAATTCTGGGAACGATGTAATAAATCTGCCCTCCGCGATTGATTTCGAACTCAATAGCTTCGCGAATTTTATCTTCGTCCATGGGTAACAAGTTCGTTTGAATCGGCCGACGCTGCGGTGGTGGCGTTTGGACTAAACTCGCGTCCCGGAAACCCGAGACGGCCATGTGCAACGTTCTCGGAATAGGGGTCGCCGATAAAGTTAAAACGTCAACCGTTGCTTTCAACGCGGAAATTTGGTCTTTGTGTCTGACTCCAAACCTTTGCTCTTCGTCGATGATTAGCAAATGCAAGTTATCGTAGACTTCCGTCGGCAAGTTTAACAATCCGTGCGTACCAACGATGATTTGCGGTCTCCCCGAGTCTTTTTGGGTAAACTTCTCCATAATTTCTTTTTGTTCTTTCGTTTTGACGTGTCTTGTGAGAAGATTGACTTCTACGCCCAAGTGTCGAAATCGCGCGGCAACGTTCGCGGCGTGTTGTTTCGCCAAAACTGTCGTTGGTGCGAGAATGAAAGAATTCTTGCCGGAAAAGCACGCTCGAGATATGGCTCTAAAAGCAACCTCTGTCTTACCAAAACCGACATCGCCGACGACGATTCTGTCCATAGGCGTGTCTCTGGTCATGTCCTCGTTGATATCCTCGATGGCCATCTTTTGGTCGGGAGTGAGCTCGAAACGAAAACCTTCCGCAAACTTAGCCTCTTCTTCCGGAGAAGACAATTTATATGGCGCTCGGACGCATTGTAATCGTTGTAAATATACGCACATTTGGTGGACGACTAAATCGCGAATCTGTTTTTGCATCTGCGCTTCTTTCGCTTCCCACGAACCGAGTTTATCGTAGAGCTTCGAAAGTCTCGGCGGTTTTACTTGTGCGCCAGGACTTGCGTATCGATACAGTTGCATGGACGCTTTCTTTGGTTCAATTTTTGCGGTATCGTCCGCGAACTGAATGAACAAGAAAACTTTCCTCGTGCCTTGGTTTCTCCCAGTCTCCTCGTCTTCGTGGTTGATCGAACGCATGCCCAGAAACTTCCCAATGCCGTACTTGCGGTGAACGACGTACTCGCCGGCGACCAGTTTAAACGGATCGATAGAGTTGTTCGCTAAGCCGTGCGTGCTGTCGTTATACCCTTCCATGAGGCGATTGTTTGCTTCCAACGCGTAGCCGATTTCATCGAGCGCTTCACGAACGTCCTCGTTGTGCATCATCTCTGATATTCCGTCTCTTCCCTTCGATCCTATCCGCGTCTTTTCGACGTCGACTATGTTTGCAGACATGGTTGTCATGGCATCTAGCTTTGACGAGTCTTCTCCATCGTTGAATGACCGTTTCACCGCTCTCATGCCTCTTTGCCTTCTCTCGGTGAATAATCGACGCAAACGGTCGCTCGCTTTCTCTTCGTTTGTTTTGCTGCTATCATTAGTACTACTGCTGCTGCTGCTGCTACCGCTATTACTACTGCTGTTATCCTCCTCCATTTTATTTTCCTCGAACATCCTAGCTAACTTCGTCTCTGGATCCGAGGATGCTTTCAGCCGCTCCAACTTTAATCTCTCCCTCAACGTCTTGTACGCCTTTTCAAAATCCGCCACGAATTCTCTTTCGTTTTGTTTTTCTCTCGCCTCTCGCGAAGGATTGTATTTCGGCGCTACGATGTGTGAAGACGACGATGATGACACTGTCGAACCGTCTTCGGCGCTCCCGTTGACTATTTTAGCAGAACCTCGTTTCGATTTCACCGAGCTGCTCCTCTTTTTCACTACTTTTTTCGAAGAAGAAGTTGAAGCGGCGGTATTGTCCTCCGAGATGCCACCGCCTCTTCTGACGACGCGTCTCCGCACTCTCGCCTGCTGAACTCTCGCTGGAGGAGGAGAAGAAGTAGTAGTAGTAGTAAAAGAAGAAAGTGTCGCACCATTTGCGGCAGTCTCATCTCCATCGCCGTCGTCGTCATCATCATCATCCTCTCCTCCGCCTCTGTTTACGTCGACGCCGTTCGCCGCCCGCGAAGCAGAGTCGTCGAAACGACTACTCGAAGCAGACGCGCGACCAGTCTCTCCACTCCTCGCGCCCGCACCACCACCACCCGAACCCGCGGAACCGCTCTCGCTTCCCTCCGTTTCTTCATTTTCTTCTTCATCGTCCTTCTTCTTCTCGCTCATCATCTTCACCATCGCGCTCTTCCTCTCCTTCTCCAACTCCACCAACAACCTGTCCACGAGCTCTTGCTTCTTCCCGCTTTTCTTCAACTTGCGCTTCTCCAACTCCGTCTTCAAATCTGGAACTTTCAATTTCGAGAGTTGCTCTCGAGTGTGCGCGTTGTTGTTCGCATCGGTGACATTCTCCTCGTTAGAACGACGATGATGCGTCGTCCCGGAGGCGGCGGCAAAGGCGGCGTCAGAGTCGACCATTCCGCCGCTGCTCGCGTGGTGGTAGCGCGTCGCCGCCCGAAACGTTGTTTTCCAATTCGCTTTGCCTCCTCCTCCTCGTCTCCCAAAATTCGCAACAGGCTTCTTCCTCATCGATGATGAAGCTCGATCATCGAAAAAGGTGGAGGACGACGAGGAGGCAGAAGAGAAGGACGATCCAATCGTCCGCATCGCGAGGGGAAATCCTCCCATTCTTTAAGCACGTTCTTTTGTTTTTCCCGCCGCCGTTTTGTCTTCGGAGGAGGAGAAAAGTGACGACGTGCGTTGGTCGGCCGCCACTCTCGGGAAAAAAAGTGTGAAAAGTCGACACGTTACACCAAAAGATGACTCTCGTCCTCCGGTGCAACGCGTCGTCGTCGTCGTCGCTCTCGCTCTTCTCTTCTTCGCGCGCCAACAGAAGAGGGAGAAGCAACCACGACGACAACAAAAGATGCGCATTCGTTCCAGTCAGAGCGAGGAAAGGTTTACTCGCGGAGAAGTTTGACGACGGGAAGGAGGAGGTCGAGGAGAAGCGCGTTGAAAAAGCGGATAACGAACGCGAGTGTGGATGCGGGAGCGGGAACACGTACGAGGTGTGCTGCAAACCGATGCACGCGAAAGGTGGAATCACGAGGGAAACGACTCCCGAGCAAATCGTTCGAGCGAGATTTACGAGTTATAAAGAGAATAAGCCGGAGTTTATCGTCGAATCGACGCACGAGGCGAGTCCAGATTTTAGCAAGCGGATGGATGGGGACAACGATGAGGACATGAAGAAGGCGCGGGAGACGCTCGAGTCGGACGCGAGGGCGACGGCGAAGAAAATTCGGTTTTTGAGCTTGAAGATAATGAAGAAAGGAAGCGGTGGTGATGGTGGTGGTGGCGATGGGGACGAAGCGTTCGTTTCGTACGAGTGCGCGTTCGACGCGGGAGAGAAGCGAGCGAAGAAGTCGAGAGCCAAGGCGAAGACGCTCGCGGAACGAGCGAGGTATCGAAAGGACGAGGACGGGAAGTGGAAGTACGTTGACGCGCTTCAATTGAACGATAACGTGTTATCCGCGGATGGTTTCGACGACGGAGGGCACAATCGAGGGAAGTCCAACTGGGGTAACGGGAACTTAGGTAAGATATTCTAATCGACGCGTGTGTTGTATGTGTTGTGTGTTTCACATGTAAAAAAACAATCAATCAATCAATCAATCAATCAACGATTTCGTAATCTTTCGAGCGAATGACGAACGCGTCGAGCGTCGCGGAGGGTGCTACCGGCGTCGACGTCGGCGCTAAAACCGGCGACGCCGACGATGGCGTGAGGTTCGCGTTTCCCATTGTCATCATTTCCGCTCGCCTCGTCAAGCACGCTTTACGCATTTGCGGGTTCAAGCACGTCTTGCATTTGCCGCATTTTTGGCTCGCGCGAATCAGCGGGAAGTTCAATTTCTTCTTTGCTTTCTTTTGCTCGATGTCGTTTCCGCCGTTGCTCTTCGTGCTCTTCGGTCGTTTCTTCATTTTCATTGCACTCAGTTGTTCCTTTTCGACCGATTTACGTTTCAAGTACGAACGGAAGATGTCGTTATTGAACGGCGTTTCCGGCGGCGTCGGTTCTTGATTGATGGCGATGGACATCGTCTCCGCGGGTCGTTTCTTCTTCGGTCTTCCGAGTTTGGGCGCTTTACTCGCCATCACCTTCTCTGGATGTAACAAAGGACTTGGAAAGTCGAATTCAGTGAACTCTTGCCCGGTCGAAGCTACTGGGACAACAGGGCAAATCCATCTGGGTAACTCTCGCGGATATCCGGTGCGTCGTTCCCACGCGCGAACGCACAGGACCTGGTGATTGAATAAACGCGTGACTTCAGTTCTCGTCATGCCTCGCGTGACTGAACCGATGGACGCGCCAAGCAGGGTGACTATTTTTGGTGATGTTCTGAGAGTTTCTACGTCAACGCTAACAGGTTGAGCCGCCGAGCGAAGGTCGAGGAAGACTTCGTTCACTTGAAAGTACGTGCCGTGCAACGGAAAGCTGCGTTTACATGCGCACAATGCGGTGACGAAGAAGACGCACTTGATTGAAGAAAGCTCAGAGGGAGGAGAAGGAGGAGAAGGAGGAGTGGTGATGATGACATCCTCTTCAACGCCTTCATTGATAGTTTTCGCGTCTGCATCTTCCATAACGACATCTTCGCAAACGTCGACAGTATCGTTACCCTGTTCTTGTTCCTCCTCGGAAGACGTCGATAGTCTATAGACGCGCTCGAAATCGCTGGCCTCTCTTGGAGCTGCGATGACACAAAATCGCCGCGCGTCGTCGCATTCGCCGATTATAGACGTTGGATGCGGTGAAAGTGAACTCAAAAGTTCTTCAGGGACGCACTCATCTGGCACCCGCCAACCTTGTACCTCTGAACGAAACTGCGCGTTCGTAAACGAAGATAAATCCGCGAGTTGGTTATGTCGATTAGGGGTTAAAAAGGCCTCCTCCTCAGCAGTAGCCGTCTTGGCGTTCGGTGTTGCATTATTCAATTTCGCGAAACGAGGATCCTCAACTTCCCTCAAAACTTCGTCCTCGGCTTCGCTCTCGAACGCCGCGTCATCTTTCAACGCTCTCTCGTCGACTTCAGCGACCGCTTCCATCGCTTTTGTTTTTGCCTCGGCTAAAATGCCAAACGCCGTGGACGCTCTCTCGAGATTGTTTCGATTTTTGTCCGGGTGGCAGATTTTTGACAACGATTTGAATCGGCGCATGATCATCGCTGCAACGGCACTTTTGTTTTCTTCACTATTGTCGTCGTCGGAGTCGGAGTCGTCGTCCGAAGAAAAAAGTAAAAGAACGCGCATTGCCTTTTTTCCAGCTGGTTTGCCTAAATTCGTCCAGATCTTCCCGGCGGCAATGATTGAATCCATCGTTTCTGCGACGTTGTTCGCCAACTCGTCGTTTTGAGGAGGAATAGGAGGAGAAGAAGAAGAAGGCGCAGTCGGCGATGGTTCTGGGACTAAAGGAGAAGCGTCTCCTACTGGCAAAGCCGCTGTCGTTGCTGCTTCGGAAGAATCCTTTTGAATTTGCTCCTGATGCTGCCGCGCTTTTGCACGCTGAACGAATTCTTCAACCGTGAGAACATCCGCGAGCTTATCGGACGAACCCGTGGGGCTATTAAATCCATCTGGACTGGATGGTGACTCCATGCTCGAATTCGATGGAAAGCGCCTTCCGATTACGTTCTTATTGTTATTATTCGTCGCCGTTGGTGTCGACGGCATCTTTGGTGAGGAACCTCCCGAAGGCGATGCCATGCCGATATCTTCGATATCTTCGATCGGTTGTGGTGGTGTCGCTTGCGTCTTTGTGAGATCAATCGTCACTACCTCTTTCGGTGGTGGTGGCGGTGAAGGCGTTGACGGCTCCGGTTTGTTGACGTGCGATGCAGGAGTATATTGTCCGACGTTGTTGATTTTATTATTCCTTCGTTTACCGCCACACTTGGCATATTCGCAATCGGAGTTCATTGGGCAACTCGCGCAATTTGGATCGCGCTTCGCACAAAACACCTTTCCCAGCGTAATCATGTGATAATGTAGCTCGTACAACATCGTTACGTCAAACGTGTTCAATCTTTCGCTCAAAAATTCGTACACGGATTCTTCTGGTGCGTATTGTTCGAGAAGTTCGAGCTTAAAATCGTCTTCGAGTGGAACCCATCCTAGGCGCGCCATGATTCGTCCGACGTTGACGTCTACCGGAAAGTCTCTGTTTTCCAACGAGAGTAGGTTTACACACGCAGAAGTTTTCGCGCCCATGCCTTCTATCTCATTGAGATAGGCACTCGCTTCTTCCGTGGAGGCGTCGCGAAGGAACTCAAGCGACAGAACGCCGCGTTCGTCGAGCACTCGCCGCAGAATTTTCTTGATCCTGTGAGCGAGCATGGAGTGCATGCCGCGACATCGAATGCACTCGATGATATCGTCGATCGAGGCTTCATGCAAAACGCGGTACCAATCCACACAGTCGCGAACTATAATTTTATTCTCGTTGGTATCGTCTCCGCAAAGGAAATCTTGACGATCTCGAGCAGCTTGTGCGAGCGCTTTTAATTTGTCCGTCTTTTCTCGCCGCTCTCGTCGGTTCAATTCTGCCCTTGAGGCTGCTTGCTGCTTCGATGCTTCTCTCTCTTCCCTCAATTTTGCTTTATTTTCGCGCATCTTCTTCTCTCTCGATTTCTGCACTTCGTCTTCTTTGCGCAAGGTTTCCGCTTCTCGGACGAGTTCGTCGATATCGTCGTTCAACATTTCCTGCGGCTTATCGCACGCGTCGTGTCTTTTATCAAAGCTTCGAGAGCAGGTCCAGTTTAAGTACTCCGCATCAACGTTGTCCGATGTCGTGGCGTGAGAGAGCAAGGAATCTGCTAACGCCTTTGGTATCCGTCGCCATTTACCGCATTCCTCGTTGGAACACTCAATCCACGCCTCTTTTTCGCTAAATCTACGCTTTGTCAACGGCGTCTTGGAGAAATCGTTCCACATTTGTCGCTCGTTGTAATGCAGTTGTTCCAATGGAGACATGGCGGGTATCTCAACAATAATCGAAGACTCGTGTAGGTCAGTTTCATCATCCATCGATGATCTATCGAACTCAAACGAGCTCGATTCTATTTTCGGGACACTGCGACAAAGTAGGAAGGAGGGTTGCTCTGCATCGTTCGTATCGTCAATCTGCATGCGTGCAATTACTTCTGCTACGGCTACTGCTTCCTTCTCAGCTTCTTTATCTGTACAATCTTGCATTTCAACATCTTCTTGAGCAACTGCATTCCTCTCTGTTTCTCCCGAAACGATGCGTTCAATCGATCTGCGTACTAGCTCACTCGCGGCTTGCGCGCACTCCCTCTCGTACCTCTCCCTGCCTTTTCCAATAACCGAATCGATGGCACTTTTTACCAGAGCCTTCACTCTTACCGCTCTCTCAACGCGTTCTAAATGTTTCCTTCGCGTTTCTTCCGTCACTTGGAACTTGGCCATTAAATTCAACATCGCTGTTGACGATAAAACGTCCGTCACATTTTGCGTTAGATTTGCTCCGATGACTGAATCGAGGACGGAACCACCCCAGGAGACGTCCAAGGGTCTATGGCCGAGAGTTTTGCGTGATTTACGGAGGAATTCGCCTATTTTATCCCGCCACATTCGTTTTTCATCGTGACCAAACTTTTGAATGGCGAGTTGCCGGCCTTTCCAGATTTTTGGGATGACATTTTTCTTCTTCGCCTGCTGCTGCGTGAGAGGTGGAGGTGGCGCTCGCCTCGGTGGCACCTCGCGAAAGAAGATATCGTCTGATTCCGATTCGCTGCTGCTAGTGCTATCGTCAGAAGAGAAGTAATCATCGTATGACTCGCGCGGTCGTGATTCGATTTCTGGATTTGGATGTCGCCATCTTTGCTGAATCTCTTGAGAGTCGTTTTCAAAGTAGTTGCCACATCGGAACCAACCTCGTTCGCCCGGCGTTCTCGGACCGCTTCGCTTGGATTTCGCCAACCACGTGATTTTCGGTTGAACAATGGCGGTAACCGCGGGTGATTTTTTATCAGGAAAAGCTGATGTAAGTGAAGCTTTTTTAACGTAACTTTCAAACGTCTCCGCGTCCCAAACCAAATCTGTGGCATTCGCGGCGAGTTCATTTCGCGGAAATGGTGTGATGCGATGGACGAGAGCTTCGCTCGACTCGACGACGCGATCGATAGCTTCCTTAACGAGCGCGCGAACAATGCACCTTTCCTCCTCCTCCTCCTCCTCCTCCTCCTCCTCGTCCTCGCCGTTATATGCAGGACTAAGTGTTACATCTTTTTGTTCTTGTACTCGACGACAACGCGAATTTTTTGTGTTGGTAAGAAAC
>Ga0181559_10001044_pt1 | contig 26903 bp, 21 predicted proteins | sample 011ome_21_FD_133752 | JGI IMG/M metagenome (GOLD analysis project Ga0181559, IMG submission 133752) | Coastal salt marsh microbial communities from the Groves Creek Marsh, Skidaway Island, Georgia - 011508AT metaG (megahit assembly) | ecosystem: Environmental > Aquatic > Marine > Intertidal...
GAAGCGGGCCACGGTTTACAAAACGATCAGGGTGATGTTGTTTGGCCATTGCTCTATAAGCCGATTTGATCATACTTTCAGAAGCATCCTCTGAAATATCTAAAAGGGCATATGCACTTTTTAATGCTCGTGAACTGGCACTACGCTGCTGTCGTGCACGATCTCGCCGGGCTTGATCGCGTGATTGCTCTTCATATGACCTTTCTCGTTTGAAATCATAAGCTCTGGTAGCCTGAATAAATGCCTTTGTTGGCATATTTGCCCAAGCCATGATCTTCTTGATCAGGTCAATTTCCGTATTGCTCAATAATCCATCAGCAGTGGCGATGCCTATTAGGATAAACATGAATTGGGTTTTGGCTAATTCATCAAATTCATAATCGATCCGGAAACATACTTCTTTGATGTCTTGAGGGTTTGCTAAATATTCTTGGAAGAGTTCCCAATAAAGCGCCACATCTTTAGGTTTTAAGTCTCGTTCTAAAGCATGTCGGATAAGATCTAATTCTGATTTATCGGTTCGTCCATCTGCTTGCACCATTTGTGCTACGATTTTTAATAAATCGTCCAACATCTTTTTTTCTCGTGCCAAATAACCTTTATTCTGATCGAAGTAATGCAGAATTGGCGAAACGATAACAATGTGCACAAGTAAAACAGGAAGACAAACAATACTACCATAAAGTATAGAGAGTCCAAAGTGATCACCGTAGCTAGCACCGTAGTAACCATCCTCGTTCAATAAGATCACCAAACCGATCAAATAACCGATTACAAAACTAATCCACACCTTTTTAATCTTCATAACCTAATGGATGCCTTTGTGCTGCTTTATAAGTTCGTATGCTTCTTGTATTAATTGAAATTTTTCTTTTGCTTTTTCTTGAAATGCTGGGCCTAAACTAGCTACTCGATCAGGATGATGCTTTTTAGCTAATTCGCGGTATCTTTTTTTAATATCATCCTCAGATGCGCTTTGATTTAGTCTAAATATCGCATATGCATTATTGAGGTTGGCCTTGTTTCTTGTTTGATAATGTGTTCTTTTTTGCTGATTGTTGCCACTTCGTATTCGTTGAAATTGAAATAGTGCAAGCAATGATCGAACACTAGCGTGAGGTATACGAATGGACTTGGCTATTGCAAAAAGTTTTTGCTCTTCTTCAGGTGATAATACCCTGTCTATTGTCACCAAACCGATGAGGAAATGGAGTAATTGTATTTTGCTGTTTGGTGTTAAGTTTTGATTAATTTTGCGAGCTACTTTTGATAAGGAAATTCTTTCGTGCAGAAATTTTTCAAAGACTTGGAAATAAGTATACGCTTTATTAGGAGGAAAAGATTGACTCAGAGAAACACGCACATAGTCATATTCTTCTCGACTTATTTTACGATCTGCCTTGCTGAGGTAAGCTGCTAATGCTAAAACCGAAAAAAGATCTTCTTCTTGATTGCCTAAGAAGCCTCTTTCCTGCGCAGGCTCTTCGCTGTAAACATTCTTATAAATGACCCAAGTTAAGCCAGTAAGAGCCAAGAAAAATCCAAAATAAGGCACGTTAAACATCAGGAAAATTGCCACTAAAGTGAGAATTACCCATAAAACTTGTTTGTTTTCAAATGGATCTAATACTGAAAAGTCAGGCATGCAGCAAAAATAAGGAATCCATTGGATTCGCAGGTGAACCAAATACCATGACTTTATCTTTGACTATACTCAAAGAATGAGATACTCAGAAGTGGTCAATTTCTCCTATCTTGTGAAGTAGAAATAGATGATATGTTAAATAGTATAGACCCGAGAGAATTAGACAAAAAAAAGATCAAAGCAGAGAATAAGCAACTAATTGAAGAGATCGCATCTTTTCAACGGTTGTTATTTACGGAAGATAAGCAGAGTATATTGATCGTATTACAAGGTTTGGATGCAGCCGGAAAAGACGGAGCAGTTCGCTCTATTTTTAGTGGAATCAATCCCTTAGGGAGTAATGTATTTAGTTTTAAAAAACCGACTGAAGAGGAGTTTGCGCATGATTTTTTATGGCGTATTCATCAACAAGTGCCACGTAAGGGGATGATTCATATATTCAACTGATCACATTATGAAGATATTTTGGTACCGTCTGTCGAGGGATATTTTTCTCCTGAAACAATAGCTCGGCGTTATGATCATATCAATCATTTTGAGCAATTATTGGAAGATAGTGGCACACGCGTTTTAAAGTTTTACTTACACATATCAAAGGAGGTACAGCTAGAAAGGCTAACGGATCGCATCGACAATCCACAAAAGCATTGGAAACACAATGATGGAGATTGGGAGTCTCGTAAAAAATGGGATGCTTATATGGAGGTTTATGAGCGTATTTTTGATGAATGTAATGTTGTTCCATGGCATATTGTACCATCGGATCGAAACTGGGTAAAGGTCAATGCGATTGCGAAAGTATTGCACCAGACGTTAAAAGAGATGAATCTGAAGTGGCCTGAATTGGAAACGATGAAGTTTAAATCATAACGCAATAGAGTGAATCAAAAAAAGCCATTTTGCTTAATGCCGTGGATTCATTTTCATGTTGGAGACGGAGGAATGGCCAAAGCATGTTGCGTTGCACAGATTCCGTTTGGCAATGTAAATGAGGATAGTTTTGATGCTATTTGGAATGGCCCTGCCATTCAAGCTTTGCGGAAAAAGTTTACAGCTGGTACATCTGATCCAAGATGTGCCGTTTGTTTAAAGCGAGAAAAAGCAGGAGCGTCTAGTATTCGAACCGAAACATTTGAGAAATTTGGACACCAGATTCCGATGGACACCACATATCCGCGTTATTTTGACATTCGCTTTTCCAATGTCTGTAATTTTCGTTGCCGCACGTGTTGGCATGGGGCGAGTTCAAAATGGTTTAAGGATGCGAAAATATTAAAACGTCAAGTTTCAGAGACTGCAATTATTAATAATATAAAAGACTTTGAGGTTGTCATTCAAGAATATGGAACGGCATTAATGTTTGCAGAGGAGATTTATTTTGCAGGCGGAGAACCACTCGTAACGACCGAGCATTACCTCTTGCTTGAATGGTTAATCGATAAGCAGGTATATCCGAGACTGCGATATAACACGAATTTTTCAGTCTTGTCTTTTAAAAATTGGGATGTTATTGAACTATGGTCTCATTTTAAAGAAGTAGAACTGATGGCCAGTATTGATGCGCATGAAGGCTTGGGTGAATACATTCGCAAAGAATTGAATTGGTCAACCTTTTTAACGAATCACATACGTTTAAGAAAAGAGTTGCCTCATATTGAATTTAAAATTGCTCCAACCATTTCAATTATGAATGTTGAGTTTTTGCCTGAGTTTTATGACCACTGTCTAAAACACAGATTAATGGATGCAAAAAATTGGTATATCAATTTACTCGAACGACCTATTTATTATAATATTCGTGCATTGCCAATTGAAAAGAAAATGAGCATTAACAAAGCTTATAATGAATGGATAATAATTGCTCGGAAAAAAGAATACCCAAGTGCAATTATCAATATGTTTTTGGATGTTTTATCATTTATGAACAGCGAAGATCTATCCAAATATTATCTTAAATATCAAGAAGAAACGCTGAAACTAGATGAAATTCGGAATGAGCACAATCCGAGTAGCGTTAGCTCATGACACGCACCTGTGTCTGAAACAAGAAGTACGATGATTTTTCATCAATTTTTTTAAACTCATATTGTAGTTTTTTTGATGATTTTCGAGCAATATCGATTAGGCCAAGACTTGCCTCACCTCGCTCTGAAAGCTTATTGTTTGTAACTCCGTTTTTGTACAAGGTCTTAAGCTCCTCCTCATTTTTCGTATTGACATAGTTGATCCACTGTTGAATAGTCTCTTCTGATTCGGCCTTGACAACATTACCCGTTGAAATTTTAAGCGTTTCATTTTCCTTTTCGACAATAACCAAAAAGTTGGTATCCTTAAGCTCAGCAATGTTACCGTGCTTCGACAGGTTTTGAATGCATTCTACAACAATAGAGAAAAACCTTTTTCTCTCTTTTTTAGGTACGTTAATGGCCTCTATATCTTGTTTCAGTCGAGAAATAAACGCTTCTACAATTTCAGAGGATAAAACACCATCATATGCCAGCATGATCTGTGCCCTGTCAAGGTGATCGTGGAATTTTGCTACATAATCTAAGTCTGCCATTTTTGTATTAATTGTCTGTATTATTGATAAATTCTTAATTCTGCTCGTCTATTTATCGCATCATTTTCAGGGTCAATCAATTGTGTTTCACCATATGCATTAACCGTTAAACGACTAGCATCGACTCCTTGGCTGATAAGGTAATTGACGATCCATTTACTCCGCTTTTTAGATAAAGCAAAATTATATTCATCTGACGCAGTTGCATCTGCATAGGCGTTAATTGATAACTTCAATTCTGGATAACGTTTCAATATTTCAGCCAATTCATTCAACTTTTTAACATCCCCATTCTTAGGTTTGGCTTGATCAGAACCAAAATACAGGGTTACGGCGTCATAGTTTTTGGCAAAATTTAGATCCAGTGATAAGTTTTCTTCTTGAAGGATATCTAATCCACCGTCACTGATGCACCCTAGTGGACGGAAAATAAAGAAATTGTTCTCTTCTTCTTGAATTGTTGCCACTTCTTTACCAAAGCGGTTGAACAAAGAAAGTGTTTGTTCTGATTTTTCATCTAAGGTAAACTTGTAGGACGATTCTGCGCTCAGGTTATTGAAATAAAAATACCCCAGTGAATCCGTCATTGTAATACCCATATAGTCGCCATCATCATTGTATACGTGAACCTCTGTTTCAGCGGGAGATGATCCGTCAGCATTGGAGATAAAACGACCAATAATTTCAGATCGATTAAGCATAAAGTCTCCTTCGTCCGTTTCTTTGAGTAAAGCTAATTTATTAACCAGCGATGGAGAAAGACGTTGGTATAAGAAAAAGTCTTGTGTATTGCATTTTAACTGCGAATAGATTTCACCATCTTCGGTGTAAATGTATAGGAGCAGATCTTTTTGACAATCGGTGATTGTTATAAAATATGACTCGCTTATGTCTAGACTATCGAAATTGAAATTGCCGCGCTCATCTGTAAAAACCGTTTTTAAAACTTCTTCGTTTTTATTGATCAATTGTACTTTTTTCTTGATTAACGGAGTTTGAGGGTCGGTTTCGATAACCAATTTACCACTGAAATGAGCAATCCCATTCGGTTCGTCGATCATTTCATCCGGCAAGAACTGGAGTATTCCCTGATCATCGTAGAACATCTTTTTGTATTTAAACGCACCTTCTTCATTCAGAATAAAATCAGCAATAGTTTCTCCATTTTCGTCATAAAATTGGAGTGTCATTTCATCTGGAGCAACACCGTCCAGTCGGACAGAATAATTACTATCGATTTGAATATTATCAAAAATAAAATAACCCGATTCATCCGTCTTTTGCTCATAAACAAATTCCCCTTCATCGTTGAATATTTGCACGGTCAAATCTGATGCAGATGTGTTTAATGTACGAAAGGTAAATGTTCCAGCCAATTGGTTCTTCATGGTCACGTTTCGACTGATTGTACAATAGAAGATGTCGTCATTACCATTACGGTCAGAAGAGAAATATCCGGCAGATAAATCAGGGAGCAGGCTCATACCAAAATCATTGGCACTTGAGTTTAATCCTGCAATAGTAATTGGGAAATTAGCTGGAGCAGGAGCACTGAAATAAATATCTAACCCACCTAAACCTCCAGGTTTATCACTTGAAAAGAAGAGATTTTCGTTAATGACAAAAGGATAAGTTTCATTTCCTGCGGTGTTTGCAGCTTCCACATTGGTTGGTTCTGTCCAATTACCATCTTTATATTTCACAAAATAGATATCATATTGACCTTTTCCACCAGCACGATTAGAGCTAAAATAGAGTCGTTTTGACACTTGATCAAAAGATGGGTAAGCATACGAACTCGAATTTTCACAAAAAGGTAATTTCTTAATTTTTGTCCATTTATTTTTTTTCTTGACGGACATGTACAATTGTGATCGAAACACTTTTTCGCCGCCATCATTTAATCGAATCACTCTAGTAAAAAAGACGGTGTCAGCATTTGCTGTAAAACTCGCAGGACCAGTGTGGGTTCCGAAATTTAGCTTATTCGATAAAAGATTAACATCTTTTATGCTTCGCTTGCCTTCATACCATTTAACACGTGCTTTGAATAGGTTGAGATACGCTATTTTTTCCCAGTTATCTTCACCGAGGTTATTCTGATTAAACTGTCGTGAAGATGTAAAATACATATCCTCTCCAACAAGAACAGGAGAGAATTCCGCCCATTTGGTATTGATGCCATCAATGGGTTGAATTTTAGCATCAAGTTGAACCTCCAATACTTCATAAGTTTGAGCAGAAAGCCCAAGCGTCATCAAAACACAATATATGAACAGTAGGTGCTTCATTCTTACAAATAGCGAGGCAAAGGCGCGGTTGTTTTATTTATATTAAAATCGAATCCAAATACAATTTCATGGGATCCGTAACTGTAATTGTTCAATTGGGTTAAATTTAAATCATACGCATATCCTACTCTAATATAATCAGTAAGATTAATATCTACTAATAAATTCAAACTGGACACATTTCTTAAACCAATCCCCATCCAAATTTTTTCTTTGAATAGCACATTTAAATTTAGATCTGCATTAAATCCAGAACCTTCTACAAATTTAAGCAAAACAGTTGGTTTGAACATGAAATTCTCATTAATTGGCCATGCGTATCCACCCGAGAGAAATGTATGTCTTCTTAAATAATAGGCTTGATTGTTTGCAAGTTGCTCTAAATTAAAGGCATGCCTCGTCATATGATTCATGGAAAGGCCGACAAACATGCGTTCTGTATAATAATATAAACCAAAATCAAAAGTAGGAACAGTCGCACTCAAACGGTCCTGCACGTCTAATTGATCGTTACTTTCTCTGAACTGTAGTTTTCTGTGATCAAGTACCGTATTAAAAATTCCGCCCCTTAAGCCAAAATTGAGGGCTCCTGTCTCAAATTTCAGATTATAAACGCCTGTTAATAATGCAGAAAAATTCGTTGTAGGGCCCAACTGATCCCGGGAAATATTGATGCCATATGCGATAGGGTACTGATTGGATGGGGCATGACTAGACAAGGTTTGAGTATTGGGGGCTCCTTCTATTCCAATCCACTGATTCCGGTTAATCATCGTAACATTTGCCGATTGTCTTGAACCAGCGTACGCAGGATTAATAGCGAATGGATTGAATACGTATTGCGAATAAATCGCGTCCTGCTGAGAAAAACCAACAAGACTAAATAACAGGGCTATATGTAGCAGAAAAACCTTCATTTTATCGCGCGATTTGAACCCAAGCTGCTTGATTTAAATTCGGATCATCCGTTATAACCACGTAAAAATAAGTTCCGGTAGGAAGATCTCTCCCTGATTTATCAGTTCCATCCCAATAGACATTGATATTGTCATAATCAGTAAAAAAACCAACTTCATCACCCCATCTGGTATAGATATAAACTGTATTCGGTAGGAAGTTGATCAGGTGTTCGATATGCCAATAATCATTGACGCCATCTCCGTTAGGAGAGAAAGCATTGTAAACTTCAATACTACACATTGATCTATCGAGGAAACCAACTTGGGTAGAGTCCTCTATGATACAACCGTCAAAATTGGTTATTGCAACTTTGTAAACCTCTTCATTCAGACTAAAGGCAACAGGGTATTGTGCTGATTTATCAGATAGGGCAACATCTGTACTCCAAAGATATTCAGCACCACCTTCAGCTCCAAGTGTGGCAGGAGAACCTAAGCAAATATCAAAATTATCTATAGCTCGCATTCCCGAAGTATCAGACAATTTCAAAATGATCTCTTCTATCGAACCTAAGCATCCTTCAACACTTCTTGGTTGCGCATAAAAATAATTGTCCCCTACATACAAGGTATCAGGTGTATAACTATAAGTGGAGTCATCATAAGGCCCTTCGGGATTATCTCGGCGCCAATAAACTTTAAACGCACTTTCATGTTCTATGTTAATTGTCCCATAAGCATCTTCTGGGCAATAAACGTATTGATCTGCATCGAAAGCCGTAATCGAAGGTGTTTCAAATAAGGTCACGAAAACGATGGTCGTATCGCTGCATGTTGTTGCAGAACCATCCGTTGTATATCGAACACCATAATCACCACCCTCACTTCCAGTAATAAGTCCGGTAGTGGGGTCAATTTCAGCATCATCAATCGGTGTTGGATCAAATACAAATGTTCCGCCTTCAACTCCAGTAATATTGGGAACAGTTGGTAGATTTGAACAATAGTCGTCAAGTGTAAAAGATGCTGTGTCAGTGACCTTTGCTAAAACTGAATTGGTGTCTTGTTCTGAGCAAAATCCAACTGTATATTCAACAAAATAAGTTGCACCAGGTTGGGCGTTCGTCAAGATTCCGGTAATTGGATCGATTTCAACTCCGTCTGCTGGATCTGGCGCAAGGTCATAAACGCCTCCAGGTGTTGCTGCAATGGGAGCTTCACTTGCAAATTCAGCACAAAAGCTTTCAAAATTAAAGGTTTCGTCGACCCCTATTACGGTTACTTCTTCAGTTGACTCTTGACTACAACTCGGACCAAAGGAAATGGCATATTGTACGGTATAAGTGGAGTCTTCATAAGGGTTTGAGATAACACCCGTAGTTGTATTTATCGTGGTGCCTCCATAGACTTCGCCGAGTAAATCCCACGTTCCCGTAGCATCCGCCGGAACCGGGGCTGGACTTTCATCTCCTGGGCAAAAATCGTCGAAAACAAATGATTCGTCTACACCAAGCGCGGTAACAGTGACTGTATCTGTTTGTGTACAACCCACGTCTGTCGTTAGGGTATGAATAACCGTATAAGAACTATTTTCTACTGGATCAAAAATGACACCTGTTTCACCGTCTATGGTTGCGCCGTCTAGGGGATCAATGGCGAAGGAAAAATCTCCTCCATCTTCTAACGCGTCTGCAGGCGGACTTTCAGAATCCCAACAAAAATTATCGAAAGTAAATTCTTCATTAACCACATAGACATCTACAAAATTGGTATCGTGATCAACACATCCGCTTTCTTCTAGTTTATAGACTATGAAATAGGTGCTGTCTTCTTTTGGATTAATAATAAAACCTTCATCGATATCAATCGACACATCCGGATCTAATGGCTCTGGATAAAAATAGAAGTCACCCCCTTCAACATCAGGGACAGGAGCAGGACTAACATCATCTGGACAAAAATCATCAAAAACAAAATCAGCATTGAGCGATAATACGGGAATTACATTGATGACACTATCGGTACATCCGTTTTCAGGGTCAGTAACTACATGTTTTACGTAGTAGTTTGCATCACCGTCATAAACAGAATTTAAACTACCGCTTGTAGTAACAATTGTTGCCTCATCTAATGGAGATGGGAAAAAACTGAATTCACCACCAGGTGTTCCTATTTCACTCGGCAAAACCGTTTCGCCACCGCAGATTGGCTCATCGTATGCAAATGATTCATTGACGCCGAGCGCCGTTACCAGCACCGTGTCAGTTTGTGTGCAACCGTCGGCAGAGGTTAATTCATAAGCAACGGCATAAGTACTATCTTCCAAAGGATCGTGAATAATGCCCGATCCTGATTCAATGGTTTCTCCGTCACCAGGGTCAGGAGCGAAAGAGAAAGTTCCACCTCCTTCAACTGGTATAGGTGCAGGGCTCGAAACATCCCAACAAAAGTCATCAAAAGTAAATTCTTCATTCACGACAAATACACTCACCAAAACAGTGTCACGACCAAAACAAGATCCATCCGCTAATTCATACACTATGGAGTATGTACTGTCCTCTTTAGGTTCTGTAATAAACCCATCATCTGTATCAATCGAAACACCGGGGTCAGAAGGAATAGGGAAGAAATAAAAGTCACCGCCTGCCACATCAGGGACTGGTGATGGGCTTACTTCGTCCGGACAAAAATCATCAAAAGTAAAATTAGCATTTGGAGTGTTGGCTGCAACGGTATTAGTAATGCTATCTGCGCAACCATTTACATCGGTCACAACGTATTTGACTTCATAACTTGCGTCACCGTTATAGGCAGCGGACAGGCCTCCTGTAGAAGCATTGATTGACGTGCCATCGCTCGGAAATGTTGAGAAAGTAAATATTCCACCTGGTGTTCCAATAGACGAAGGTAATGTTGTTTCACCGCCGCAGATGGGTTCATCATAAGCAAACGATTCGTCGACGTTATGGACACTAACTAAAACGGTGTCGGATTGACTGCAGCTAGCGACTGTAACCGTTTGAACAACCGGATAGTTGCCGCCTTCCATTCCTCCGGTTATTTCACCTGTAGCAGCGTTTATTGTTGCGCCATCAACAGGGGCAGGCAAACCAAATGTAAAGGTTCCTAGCGGTCCTGAAGGAACGGGAGTACCATTCGTAACCGTAGCACAAATAGGATCCATAGTGAATTCTTCTAATACCTCGATGACATCAAAATAGGCAGTGTCTCCAAAATCACAACCACTACCTAAGGTATACTCAATAGCATAACTCGTACCTTCAGTTAACCCAGAAACTTCACCTGTTGAAGGATTGATCGTTTCTATACCTGGTGCTAAACCATCCAGAAAATCGAAAGTACCTCCAATTCCATCAACAGTAGCAGGTAATGCATCACTAATATCAGGGCATTGATCGTCATAGGTTACAGTCGGTATTTCGACGTTAGTAGGCGTAATATTTGTTCCGAATTCAGAGGTGTTTCCGAATGTTAAATCAGTAACGGTGGCTGATAAAGTTTTCCCTGGATCTATGGTCGTCCCTAAATCAACGCTAAACGTTTGCGGGTTTGTTACGATCGACTCTGTATGGGCCAAGATAAAAACTTCACCTTCACCATTGGCAGGGTCAGGACTATCATTGGAAAAGAATTCCACCCGATAATCTCTTCCGGTTTGAAGTCGTAATGTCAAGGTCACTTTTGAGTTTTGACCTTCACAGTTTTCTAAAGCATCTAATTCAGGAAAGTCAATTCCAAAATTTTCGTCACCGCCATCAAGCACACCATCGTTGGCAAGCACAGTTCCATCATTACCCAAATCAATCCCTTGGCCATCGTTATTGTAAATACTATTACCAATGATCATATTGCTCCCGGAAATAGTTGTATTAAAGTCAAGCACGATACCAGCACCATTGTTAGCGATTACATTACCAAAACGATGATCAAAACTGCCTAATTTGTTTTCATCCGCTCCAAAAAGAAATATTCCAGCGATATCATTTGGTATAGCTGTTGACCTATCTATTCCAACTCCTATCAAGTTGTTTTGAACACTACAAATATCGCCTGTAAGGTCTAATAAGACCCCGTACTCATTGTCTACAATTATATTACTTGTCCCAATCTCCTCGGTTCCCACACTGTTTAGAGAACTGCTGATTCTTACACCATAAGGCGTTTGCGAAGGAGCTGCAATTGGACCCATACCATCGGGCGTACCACCAATGATGTTTCCAAAAACTTTACAAGAATTACCGATGTTGAGGTGTACATTTGAGTCGTCTGCTCCGCCTAGCCCATTTCCTGAAATTACATTTCTTTGCCAATGTCGCGGTCCTCCAATAATTGTATTATTTCCATCTGCTCTCACTCCGGCGGCTAGGTTGCCGTTTTCTGTCCCTGCGTCATTTATACCGATTTCGTTTCCATAAATCTCAATATCAGAAGTATTCGTTTCGATACCATGATCATTGAATCCCTGCACTGAGACCCCTTGGATAACTGAGCCTTCAGAACCTGAGTTACATCTAAAACCATCAAAAAAGCCAAAAACATCAACAATATCAATTCGAATATCTGCTCTGGTCAAACCGTCGGTGCCATCCAATTCGGGACCCGGAATTGAACTTTCATCCTGTGAAAATCCATCTATAATATATCCATCTACCGCTAGTGTTGGGATTGCTTCAACTTCAATAGGTCCTGGTATTCCTGGAATGTCGAATTCAACATAGTGAATGTCATCTTTTCTCTGAGCTGCTTGAAGCGCCCACAAGAACGAATTAGCGGTTCCTGCATTCCCGTCATCATTAGTAACACGCAAATGCGTGTATTCCGTAGCGCCTGCATCTGGGTGCGGGTCTCCCCCAGAACCTTCGAGTGACCGAGGCGCCAAGCGTCCATCTGTGGTCGGTGTATTTCCAGTAGGAGGTTGGGTGTTTATTAAATCGCTACCGCCATCAACAATTGGCCAATATTTTAAACCAAAACCATCTTCTTTGATGGTGGCGCGTAGGCCAAAGTCTAAAAACGGATCAAGAAGGTCTTCCAAAAGAAAAGCGTCCACATCAGTTTCTTCAAGCGGATAGTTTTGTCGAATGACATTACCATCTAGCGATGTAATGATGGCTGCGCCTGTTGTTTCCATTTGTTGCCCTGATCCATTATAGCCGATGGCTGCATTTTCTATTGTCATTTCAGAAGAACCAGTCAAAAGAATTGCTTCAGGATCAACACTGCTTTCATTTTCGATGACGGTACTATAAAATAATTCGACTATCGCACCTCCCGAAAGAAAAATAGCACCAGCTTGGTCGGTAGCTGTGTTTCCTGAAATAGTAGTATTTAGAATTTGTATTTCTGTCGAAGAGGCACCATGAATAGCGGCTTTTTCTGCAATATTATTGACGATAGAACTAGCGCCAATAGTAACAAAAGAAGCCTCAGCAAATATGGCAGATCCAAATTTACCCGCGGCTGTCATTGTATTATTTTGAAAACGACAACGAGCAAACTTTACACCTAAGGGACAATCAATAACAGAAACATGACGGATATCTCCATTTCCGCCTTCGAAACCAATCGCCTCAATACGAATAGGACCTGAGTTTTCAATATTAAATAATTCGCCTGTGCAGCCAGGACTCGGAGAGATCGTCGTGTGTTTTGGGAAAGCGCCAATGATAGTTAATTCACCAAAGCCATTGATGAGAATAGGCGATTCTAATTCAATATCACCCTTAACGTCTATCAACACCGTATCGCCATCTGCGGCGTCTGCAATAGCTGAGCGCAATGATCCATCTCCAGCATCAGCTGTTGTTGTCACGATATGAGTAACCGCGAAACCTTTTTGCCCAATAAAGAGCATGCCAATTAAGACGCATATGTGGAGTAAGCGGTTCATTTCATATTCATAGTCCACCTTGGAAAGAATAAACTACTGATTAAGAGTGGTTTTCATATTTTTTGAAAGGTACGAAACTCTTTCGTTTTTATAGACTTTAAACGATTGAAATCAGATAAAGTTCCGCTTTTTCAAGACGAAATGACATTATATTTGATGTAGCAGTATAAAAATAAAGGTTATCGTTCGTTTTTATGACTTATGAAGCGTTTCAAATTCAACCTATATCTTGCCATATATTTTAAATTATGACAAAAAAAAGTGACCTCATTCAGATGAGGCCGCTTCAAACATTAAAGTCTAATTCTATTTGGCCATCACGTCTAAAGTGAAGCTCGCTTTTTCCCATTGAAACATAACGCCAGTCTCTGTTACTGAGAACGTTAATGATTCAACAACTTCATCACCGAAACTTGGTGTAACGTCAATTTGTGCAACATCTTTTTCTGGTTTGTGATCATATGCACCCCAAACACCATGCAGCTCTTTACTCCATTCTTCATTTAGAATAACGGTCCAATCTGCATCAGCTTTAGGCGTAATGAATAAAGCGTAAGTGCCTGCAGCTACTTCGGAATCACCGATCATGACATCAGCGCCAAATGTAATAGCAGTTGCCTCATTTGCACCTGCTCTCCAAATTTTATCGTAAGCAACAAGTTCTCCCCATATTTCTCTTCCTTTCACGTAAGGTGACCCATAATCAATATCAACTTGAACGCCATTAGCCATTCCAGATGCGCTCATTCTTGGGCTTTTTAGCGGTTTAGGCGTTTCTTCTTCAGATGTTGTATCAACAGTTTCAGTGATCACTTCCGTTGAATCACTATCTGTATCATTCTCATGCGATTCTGAACCACCACATGACATCATGAAAGCAGGAATCACAAATAAGTAAACTAATTTTTTCATTCTAACTTGGTTTTGGTACTGTTTGGTTTAATAATTTCTCCCAAATATAGGAGATTTTGTGCTATTTACATAGAACAAGCGATAAAACCAAATTGTTCGGAGATAACGCCGCCCAATTAATGATTGACAAAAACGCTATGGGATGAGTTTTGAATTCTCCTTTATGACCTTCACAAGAATAAGTTTAGCTTCTTTATCAGAATTGATTGGGAGTAGACTTCCTTTGCCAGCTTTAGTGATTTGACGCATAAATTTTCCACTCCAATTGTAGCCGTTAATGGTCATGATACTCGTAGTGGCATAACCAATATTTTTCTTCACCATTTCAATGATGTTGTCATGTTCCATATAAGCGCCGAGGGCTCCGTCAGTCGCTAAAATGACTTGATTATTATGTTCTGAATTATAATTATCCTTAACTAATTTAAAAGCAGTTTTTAAACCCTTTCCACCATTCGTCATTCCGCCAGATTTTAGATTTATAACGGTGTTTAGTATATTCTTTTTGTTTTCAGTTGAAAGTCGTGTAGGAGGGATGAGAATTTTGGTTTCATCACTAAAAGTGATGATGCTTACGAGGTCCTCTGGTCGGAGGAGTTCAACAAGTTGTAAAATTGAAGATTTTAACAAAGTCAAACGATTGTGATCAAGCATGGAAGCTGAAACATCCATCAGAAAGACGATATTGTTTGGTTTGTAATTGCCTGCTGAAAAAGGTTCTAACAATTCTTTTTCTGCTTCTGCAGTAATTTGATCCAGTGTGTCTTCCGTTTTGATTGGATTTTGCTCTTCGTATTCATAGAAGTATTCGAATTCTCGTTTTTTATTGGGATCATAAGGAGCTAAGAGTACCGTTCTGATACTATCCTGACAGCCCAATGAAATCCCAAATGAGGCTGATTCATAATCCGAAGCCATAACATTTACTTCATAACGATTGTGTAAATCCCTTCTAGCATATCCGGTTTGATCCGTTTTTAATGTTCGATAGGACGGAGTAGGTGTTGAAAAGCTGATGCGCGCTCCTTCAATGGGTTCTTTTGTTTCAATATCTAGCACGCGAATTTGAAAAGGAATATCTTTAAACCTTTCGTCATTTTTTCCAGGTTGCGGTTCAAAAGGTTCTAGCCCAGTCATATCGTCAAAATTGGTCGTTGTAACATTCGCTTTTAAATGAATTTTGAGCGTGTCAGATATTCTAAAAAACGAAAGCGGAATGACTTTATCAAAAGAACCCTTTTCATCTGGCGTAATTTTGACGCGATACGTCATCGTATCACCCGGCTCCAATGAGACTTTTGAAGATGCAGTGCTATATTCAAAGTCGAAAGTGAATGAAGATAGGATCACTGAGAATTGATAATGATTCGTAATGATAAAATCTGTAGTGCGATTGCTTGATCTTGTGATGCTACCGAAGTCGTGTGAATCCCTATCAATAGTAACTTGCCCGTTTACGTCTATTGGCAGAAATATTGCCAGTAAGAAAATGATCATCAAGTATGTGTGCCAACCATGCTTCATGTTGTAATAATTAAAATTAAGTTTTCTTTACGTATTTGGTGATAATAACTATTTGTTGTCCTTCTACACGTCCTTCGATATGTTCTGCATTATCGTTAACCAAAGCTATTTTCCTAACTGCTGTTCCTCTTTTTGCTGTAAATCCGGCACCTTTAACGTTCAAATCTTTAATTAAAACGACGTTGTCCCCGGTACTCAAAACAGCTCCGTTGGCATCTCGATGGACGATTTTATCCTCTTCTGCAATATGATCACCTGTAGCTTCAGCCCAATTTCTTTCTTCATCATCTAGATACATCATGTCCAACAAATCATTTGGCCAACCTTCCTTGCGCAATCTGTTGAGCATGCGCCAGGCGATTACTTTGATTGCCGAAATTTCGCTCCAAATCGCATCATATAGAAAACGCCAATGATTTGGATCCACCTTTTCGGGGTTTTCGATTTGCTCGGTGCAATTTCCGCAAATCAGGACACTGTCATCTAAAGCACCTTGAGTTGAAGGCGGAACACCATAAATGGCCAGGTTATCTTTAGACCCACATAGTTCACATTGTTGATTTGCTCGTGCCTTTATCTTTTCTTCAATATCCATTTTACCATTTTTGATGAGTGGGTAAATTTACGATAATAATTTACTTGCTTTATTCTGTTTTACACGAGGCCTACCCACGGAATAAGGTTGGATAAACCGCTTAAATTCTGTCTAGAAATCATTTTGTATCTTCATCCCCACGAACTATGCAGCCGAATAAGGAGATTTTACAAGCCAAGATTGATGTCAGGTATCATTCTAGAGAATTGATTAAGTTCATATTTATGATTACTGAGCATTTCCCAAAAAATGAACCGGAGGGGATAGCACCTGCGTTGCGCAAAAAAGTGTTAGGAATTTCTTCGTTTCTGACACATGGGACTGTGAAATCAGATCGGGAAGAACAGAATGAAGACTTTTTGTTGGTAATGGCAGAGCTCAGAGAAGTGCTGAAATTAGTGACTATATCTCACCATTTGGGTTTGTGCACTGATAAAGAAAAAGTCGTCGCACGTGTTGGAATAGCTCAGTTAATAGATGCCTTGGATAAATTAGTGAAGCTATTAGGCGGATTTGATAATGGCTGAAAATGAAAAGAGGCCGTCTTTCGACGACCTCCATCCAGATCAAACAAATTAGCTGGCTTGTTCGAAGCGAACTAATTTATTGTTTGACAAAAGTTTTTGTCGTAGCTCCGCTGTTAGTGCGGATTGTGATCAAATACATTCCTTGTTCCAAATCAGATACATTTACCTGAGGTACAAAAGATGAAGTTTTCACGATACGACCGTTTATGTCAGTGATGATCACTTGCTCGATTGCTTCATTATCAGTTGTATTGATTTGAACCATTTCAGTTGCAGGATTCGGGAAAAGTTGGAATTCGATTGACTCTTCGTTCTCAATTCCTACGAATGCAGTTGGTAAAGGAATTAAATCTCCGCCAGTAGCGAGCGCAACCCATAATCCGAATGCTGGACCATCACCGTTTACTGCAGGATCTAAGAATCCTGAAGCAACTACAGTAATTGCAGCACCATCTAGCTCTAACGTAGCTAAAGGAGCGCTGTACCCAGCTACTGTCGTTTCACCTGATTCATCTCTGATTTCTAATAAATAATCTGCCGTACCTAACTCAAGGTATCCAGCGAAAGCACCGTATGGAGCATTGTCAACAAGCGTTCCGGCAGGAACTAAAGTTTCGAAAACATCTACCGTTGGCGCATCTGTTGAACCGTGGTGTACTAGTACGTCTGTATTCGTAGCTTCAGTTGCAGCTTCACGACCCATGGCCTAGACGGATTCACTCAATCTGTTTATAAAAGAAATACAGAACTTGTTCAACGTCCATTTTCATTTAATGGCGCTTTAGGTTTATCTTATTCGTTCTAACTCGATTAGAGATTATTTGATGTTCTCTTCTCTTTCGTGGAGATAAGTGATAAAACTCTGTGCTAAATCGTGTTCGTCTTCCGTAACAGGGGGTTCAGCATGCACAATGTCAATCACCATTTCTCTGAAAATACCCGCTAATTCTGGAGTTAAATGCAAGTCACCTAAATGAAAATCTTTGATTCCTCCGCGGAGCATTTCTTCGGCAGAAAAGCTTGGAGTCCCTTTCCATTGCTGAAATGCTGTTTTAACCATTGTCAAGTCAACTTTATGATTTTCTTCAGCCGAATCCACACTTTTTTCTAAAGAGTCTATCTCAGCACGATCCACTTTTCCGTCGGCCATACTTAAGGCTAAAAGGATTCTGCCAAAGCCGTAATACATTCTTTCTACTATTTCCATCCTGTTCCATTTTAGTGATACTACTAAGATAGGATAAAAACAAAAGCCTTTTACAAAAAAAAGCCTCAGCTCCGTCTTAGACGGATTGAAGGCTTTTTCCTTTATCAATTGTAATTTATGGATAAGCTTATTACATCACTGGTATTTCAAAAGTGATTTGAACACCGTTCTTTTTAGCAGTCGAAAAATCACCGACATCATAATTCGATAATTGAATATTCATTGTCCCTTTAAAGATGTTTTCACTAAATGTAAAGGTGTTTTTTTCAGTAAATGTTTTGTTTTTAATAGTTAGATTACCAACCATGACAAAGTTGTTTCCTTCCTTTTTAATGGATGCGCTTTGGAAAGCGATTTTAGGGTAGTTAGCAATGTCAAAATAATCATCACTACGCAGGTGTTCGTCTCTTTTTTTGATTCCAGTATCAATCGTTGAAACATCTACGGATCCGGAAATAGATGACTTTGCGAGTTGATCAATGTCAAAGTCGATTTTAGCCTCGAATCCACCAATAGCATCTTTTGTTTTTTGCTTGTCTGCCAAGAAGTTAATCTTCACTGCATCCGTTTTCACAGTTAGCGTTTGCGCGCTAACATTGAGGGTAAGTGCTGCTGTAAGTAATGTTAAAATATTTTTGATCATTTGATAAGTTTTGCTCAAATATACATAGATATATGTTTAAACAAGTAAAATAACAAGTCGTTAACAGTTTTCCTTCAGAAAAATCAGCAAATGATCTTGACTAGTTAAAAGAGTATTTTATGCTTAGAAACAATGCTTGATTGCACTTAACGTACAATCAACTTCTCAGAATTCCCTTCAGCGTCTATAATGAAATACAATCCAGGTGACAAGTCACTTATAGATAAAGTAATAACATTTACTTCATTCAATTCAGCACTCATCATTAATTGCCCGTTCATATTATAGATCATTAAGGATCTTGTTACGGTCTCCTCGTATTGCACTGTCACCTGATCCGTTGCGGGATTAGGATATATAATTGGTTTGATGGGTTCAACTTCTTCTACACCAACTGGACTTGTGTTTTCGGCATCAAATGTTGGGTACAAATAATCAAACGGTCCTGTTCCATTTTCATAACGTCCGAAGGTAATGTCGTCGAATTGATCAGGAAAGGCCACAAGGTCTACCACATCACTACCGGCATTGTATAAGGTTAATGTTTCGCCACCGGCAGATAATTTGAAATTAGCATGTAAATCATCGTCTATTAGTGAATCATCATCTGCCCAAACAATTAAATAATCTCCCGCTGCAATTTCAATATTTGGGAAGGTCCATTTATCAGGTTGACCAGGATCATCAGAAAGGGTATAGCCGCTTAAAGAAATGGCTTCGTCCGTATTATTGTAAAACTCAATCCAGTCGTCATAATCACCGGCTTCATCCATAGCAATAGATACATTTTTAGCGGATAATTCATTAATGACTAGTCCTTTTTCAGGTTCTAAAACAAAGTACTCGTGCGCAGCACGTGCTGGAGTAAATCGACCTGCTTCTGGATTTTCTGCATAAATATAATAATGCATCGGTGCACCTGTGATTGGAATCATAATTCCATATACGCCGTCGCCTGCAGCACCATCACCATGCGCACCGTCATCATACATGGTTTCCCAAATGAAATAGTCATGTTCATGGAAACGATAAGCAAATTGAACATAATTGGCGTCAGTTACTTCAGCAGTAAACGTTACAGTTGAGAATGGCTCTGGATCTGCAGGAGAAATAACAACTGGCTCAATTATTGGTTGCGTCGCGTTAAATTCTGGAAGCGTATTGATATAATCATCTCGCGGATCCATCAAAGCTTGCAATCCAGGGCGTAGATCTGCCCAAAAGCCTACGTTATCGTACAGGTTCGCTTCAAAATCTGCATATGGATAATGTGAATAGGGTTCTGTTTCTACATATGGATCAATTAAATCATGCATAAATTCAGCACGTTCCATATAATATCCATTTGCAATCTGCTCTTCCATGATTGTTTTGAAATGAGCTGTATAAATGCGCTTAAATCTCGGTCGAGAAAGTAGATGAGCGATTAAAGGTCTGAAATCGTACGCCTCTATGTGTAAATAGGGGTCCTGTTCAATTAACGCATCCATACCTAATGGTAGCAAGTTGGTTCCGTTCCAAAGTAAACCACCGAATGACATGTTGACATCCCATAAAACAATGCTCCACTTGCCGTTGTCCATTTTATAGACATAATAATTATGACCAAAAGCCGTATAACCATCATTGTGCACTAAAGCACTACTTAAGGCCAAGAACCATAAGGCGCGATCGACATCTAAATAATCCTCAATGGTTTCTGGTGCTAATTCTAATTGGTAAGTCAAATCTTGCAACGCTTCGTATCCGTATTCCGATTTCATATCGTACAAATCTTCATAGGTTGCTGTATCAGGATGATAAGCAAGGTTTGAATTATCGCCGTATAGTTCGAAAGTCACGGGGTCACATTTAAAAAACGGGTTATCACTTGAGCCATAATGTTTATCCAAAAACTCGTTGTCTACGGACTCTGTATTTGTATAGATTCCACGATATTCCCCATTGATATACAATTCAACAAAGCTAGCACGTGGTGCATCCATATAATAGTTAGCCATTTCATAGGTTAATGCTTCTCGAACCATACTTGGGTCAGTATAACAATTGGCCAACTTGATTTTGTCTTTACCCTGATATTCTTGACCTGCTATGATATAATTTAAGTCAATGTTGAATGGATTTTTATTACTCGTTGTATCCATGGAGCTATTTCCTTTATAACGAACTCCACAACTATCAAACGGCGTGTCATTAATGGTGGCATGGGCCAAAATGCGGCCTGTTCCACTTCCGGTTCCGAACCCATCACTAGCCAATGAATCTAATAGATGATCCCAATTATCGTCGAAAAAATCAATTTCAACTTTATGAACAACAGCGTTATTAAAAAGGCTTTGCGTGAACCCAGAAAAAGCAAAGAATGTGAAAAGAGTAGGAAGTAGTAATCGCATCATAAAAGGTTGGTTAGCAGCCCTAAGTTAAGGAACATTTATTTAATGTAAACTCAATGTTAAAACGGCTAGACAGCGGCTTTCCCCTATTATTCTGGTCAAAAATGACTTATTGAATGATAAAACGCTGCTGTTCTACACGATTATTGCGTATAATTCGGAGAAGATAAATGCCCGCCGGAAGAGATCCTACGCCAATCGATTCAGTTGAATTGACTTGTTTCACCACATGGCCAGATAGATTGATTATTGAAATATCGCCAATTTCACCGGTTAGATCTTTAATATGAAGTAACTCATTGGTCGGATTTGGATAGATTGTCCACTCCATTGACTTTTCAATTTCTATGGTTCCTGTCGTGTATAAAGCCCGTTTCACAGCGGCGTGTGCGTTTATTTTTCCCCATCCCCATCGGGTACTACCTGTATCTGGAATTTCACCGGTATAGAAATCTTCCCGAGCCGTTTCAATGATGATCAGTTTTACTTGCCAAGGTGATAAATAGGGGTTAGCCTCTAACATCAGCGCCGCAATTCCCGCAACAGCTGGCGACGACATGGACGTTCCACTAAATCGCGCGAAAGGATAATCACGACCTTCAAATGGTACAGATAGAATTTCCGTATAAGACGCGTCAGTATATGAAGAAATAGAAGAAGCAACTGCTACTCCTGGGGCTGAAATATCTGGTTTTAAATCTCCCGTCATCAGTGGACCGTAACTGGTAAATGAGGCTGGTCCGCCTCCAAAAACATCTCCGTCGTCTATTTCAAACGATGCTGAATAAGCAGCAACTGAAATAGCTGATTCGGTGCAAGCTGGTGTTCCGATACCATATTGATTGTCCCCAGCCGTATAATCTGCGTTTAATGATTGAAAAGGCATTCCCCAGTTTCCAACATCCGTGGTTAATTCCGTTAGGTTCCAGAAGTGAACTTCCCCTTCTTCAGCAGCGGCTTTTAACACAATTTTATAGTAAGGCGATCCCTTTTTAATTCTTAAACGCATTTCGGGACGATCATTCGTTGGGTAGGCATCTTCCATACTTAAATTGAAGAAGATCGTGTCGGTTGTTTCCGGAACAACAATAAATGAATCAATATAGGCCGCCAAAGTAGATGTGTTATACCAAGGACTCTCGATTAATGTCACATTGGATCCATTCAAGATTTTAAAACCGCCTTCAAAGGATTTACCAGCTTCACCCCAACCATGAATGCTTTGTCCCCAAAGGTTAGCAACGGCGCCGTCGTAAAACTGTACGCGAGATAGCAGTGTATCACTCTCAAATGATTTCTTGATGTGGAAATCAACTGCGCCATTATTTCCAGCTGATGTTACGAAAACAACTCCGAGATCAGAATAATCATCAATAGCCTGACTTAATAATGAGGTTCCATCCAATGGGCCCACATTGTACAACCCCCAACTCATATTTACAACTAATCTTTTTTCTTCATCTAATGATTTTTGATACATCCACTCCCAGGCGTCAAGAACAGCAGCTTCATCTACTAAAAAAGTCGTAAAGAGAAATTGAGCTTCAAAAGCCATTCCACGGTGTACTGTTCCAGCACCACTTCCGCCAGCAATTCCGGCAACATGCGAGCCATGGGTTGCGAATGAATAGATATTAGCCGTGTCTGCGCCAGCAGCAATCAAGTCTGCAGGATTATCATATTCCGTTCCATATTCAAATCCAGTAGGAGCAGGACCAGCCGTTTTAAATTGATCCCAAGCGGCTAAAATTCGCGTATTTTCAAGTAGTGTATCATAAAACATGGGGTGTGAATAATCAAAACCCCAATCGGTAATACCAATTAAAACATCTTTTCCTGTAAATGCTTGAGGGAGACCCAATCCTTGATGCACGCTGTCTACCCTTGTGTCGTATAATACTTTGCTGAGGTTTGGTTTAAATCTTCCGGCTATTTCAAGGATGTCTATACCATTTAGTTCAGAAACCTCATTCAATAATGCTAAGGGACAGCGCAAGCTGATAATCTTCGTGGAGCGATCACCAATGATCATTCCGGCTTTCTCCATAGAACCGGAATCAAATGAATCATTTTTTTTGGCTAAAAATGAGACGTAATATTGTCCCTGAATATGGTTTATGGCGTATTGGTGTAAAATACTTTCTTCGAATTGGAACTCATTCGATTCATAACTGTCTAATATTTGATGGATCACTAATTGACTGTAGTTGGATATGTATGGAGCTCCAAACGAGAAGATAGAAGACATTAACAGCAAAAGTAGAAAAGTACGCATAAATGGTTTATTTTCAGATTATCAGCAAGATACTCAATTTTATATGAATGTTGAATGGCAGCTTATCCATAAAGTGATATAAATCATACCCAAACTTCTGTAAATTATCAGGTTATGGTAACCTCTTTTTCATATATTTGAAAAATAATAAAAGACCAACTATGAAAATAATTTATTTAGTAATAACAATGGCTTGTTTTGCGCAAATAAATTTGTTTGCTCAGGAACCATCAGATACTGTCCAATCAAACATTCAGCTTTCACTTCTCGTTAAAAATAACGGTACTGAATACATCGGTGAGATTATTAGTGATGATGGGCGTGAAGTTTTGATAATGACCAAAGAGTTAGGGAAGATATATATTCAGAAGTCTGATATTAAATCCATAACAAGGATAGAAGATGTTAAGGATATCGTTTATGGAGAATACCGAATTGCTGGTCCGTTTACCACGCGCTATTCTTTTACGACCAATGCGTTGCCAATTCAGAAAGGCGAAAACTATGCATTAATCAACCTTTATGGCCCTGAGGTGCATTTTGCCGTGAGTGAGCAGTTATCACTTGGTGTGATGACGACTTGGGCCGTCAGTCCGCTCATCGTTGCTGGGAAATATACGTTTAGCACAGACACAACAAGAAATTTTAATGTATCCATAGGATCATTAATTGGAACAACGGGTTATCTCAACCAATTTAGAGGTTACGGAGGTTTACATTTTATGAACTTTACATCAGGTTCTCGCTCCAAGAACATCACTTTTTCTGCTGGTTATGCGCATTTGATGGCGGGATTTGAAGGTTATAAGCCATCAGAAGGGATTACATTTAGTGACTCTAGGTATCAAGTAGGTGAATTAACAACTAGACCAACCGTGCATGGGCCTATTGTTTCAATAGCAGGTATTGCCAAAGTGGGTGCCAAAGCGAGTTTTGTTTTTGATTCAATGCTCGGAGTTTTTTCTCAAAACTCTTGGAATACTAGAACGACAGCTATTACAGAATCGTATTACGATTATGACTTGAATCAGTATGTTGATGGGTGGTATCAACATGAAACAACCTATTATACTAGTCGGACGACTGCATTATTTATCATGCCTGGTATGCGTTTCCAAAAAACGGATAAAAAGGCTTTCCAAGTTTCTTTAGCTGGGGTTTCGGTTTTTGAGTGGGTAGATGCCTTTGGAGGCGCAAACAGTTATTCGTTTCCGATGCCCATGTTGATGTGGTTTTTTAAGTTTTAAAATAATAGAAGTTTTTATGAAGAGTTTATTAGTGTTCGCATTTTTGTTTTTGGGCGCTCAATCCATGCTGATGGCTCAAGAGCCTGCAGATACTGTACAATCCAACATTCAACTATCGTTATTAGTGAAAAATGACGGCACCGAATATATTGGAGAAATCATAAGTGATGATGGGCGTGAAGTTTTGATAATGACCAAAGAGTTAGGGAAGATTTATATACCGAAATCTGATATTAAGTCCATCACCAAAATAGAAAACGAAAGCGATATTGTCTATGGCGAATATCGTGTCGCTGGACCCTTTACAACCCGTTATTCATTTACAACGAATGCCTTACCGATTCAAAAAGGGGAGAACTATGCTTTGATTAATTTGTATGGGCCAGAGGTTCATTTTGCTGTGACCGATCAGCTTTCATTGGGTGTTATGACAACATGGATTGCAAGTCCTTTCGTTGCGGCTGGAAAATATACGTTTAATACGGATACATCCAGAAATTTCAATGTCTCGATAGGGTCTTTGATCGGAACAACGGGTTATCTTAACAATTTTAGAGGTTATGGAGGCCTGCACTTTATGAATTTTACAGTTGGTTCGCGCTCGACGAATATGACTTTTTCAGGAGGATATGCGCACCTGTTAACAGGTTCTCGTGAGTGGTATCCTGATGAGGGAGTTGTCATAAATAATGATTCATATTCCTATTCTTATTATGATACGGGGTCAAGGCGTTTGACGTCTCCCATTCATGGACCGATATTTTCCATTGCTGGTATTGCAAAGGTGGGCGCTAAAACCAGTTTTGTGTTTGATTCGATGATTGGTGTTTTTTCTCAAAAAGATATTGGAACAAATACAACTACCATGCAAGAGCCTTTCTATGATGAGTTTGGAAGTTATTCTCCGGGTATTTACCGCCATGAGACATTAGCCTATACTTCAAGGACAACGGCTTTGTTTATCATGCCCGGTATGCGTTTTCAAAAAACGGAGAAATCAGCTTTTCAGATTTCTTTAACAGGCGTTACGGTATTTAGTTGGGCAGATGAAATTGGTGGTTCAGAAAGCTTTTCATTTCCAATGCCTCAGTTAATGTGGTTTTTTAAGTTTTAAATGACAAAATAGACTGTAAACAAAAAAGCGACTCGTCATTAACAAGTCGCTTTTTCTGATTACCGGACCGGGTTAAACCATTTGACCCTTTATTTATTGATATTTTCGAAACGGATTTCGCGCGAAGATCCGCTGCCGTAAACTTTTAATGCTTGATAGCTGCCATTGGCAAATTTGTTAACGCACCTTACCTCTTGTACATAATAAGAACCATCTTTTTTCTTGAATGCGACATGGGCATAGAACTCTCTATACTCGATTACACCCAGCGCATTTTTTTTGATGAAATATGGTTTTGATGTGATATTAACGCGTTCTACTTTTAGCACTTCTCTATTGCTGTTGGCAATAAATCCTTTGGCCACTTTTCCTTCTAAAGCTGGATCTGAATGTTCTTTTGGCTCCATTCGCATCGCGTCCTCGGCAAATTTTTTCATTTCTTCTGCCATGGAATTTAAAAAAGCAATTCCTTCTTCAGTCGCTTCTATGGTAATTGTTGTTTTTAGCGTTGAGTTTGCGCTGAAGACGTACTCTGCATGACGTCAGCATAAAGTGGTTGAGTCAATATAGACCGGTGAAACGTTTCCGTTCTGTGAATCAAAATATTCATTTTTCTTGATGTGCCCCAACCTATACAAGGTGTCATATTCGTCAGGTTGACCAAGCATCCAAGAATGTACAACAATTTTAAAATGATAATCGCCGATGTATGGATCACGGTTGTCATATTCAATATTATCTTTTCGACAGCCGAACAAAGTGACGAGAAAAATTGAAAATATAATTAGTCGCGTACAAAGCATGAATTTTGTGAATATAGTTTTGTTTAAAAATACATTTTTATCCGTTCGATCTAACTTGAAGAACACGCGCTATCACTAAAGGCTCAGTGTTATGCTGCCAGTTGTAGGTCTCCATTTATTAAGATAAAGAGTTTCTGTAGTATAAGTACCATTGATTTCCGTTCCAAAAAGATTTCGCTCCAGTTCGATTTCTACTTCCTTTGTGTTCCACAACACACTTCCTGGAATAGTACCCTTTATTTTTCGGTTATGTTTTTCGAAAAGTCAACCGTTGTATCGAATTGTGTTTTTGTTTTCTTCACTTAAAGTAACAGTTGTATGGTTATTTATGATTTTTATTTCATCGTTATATTCTAC